>JAESGI010000193.1_pt1 | contig 42274 bp, 39 predicted proteins | sample 9269671 | NCBI WGS metagenome assembly JAESGI01 (sample SAMN14515641, study PRJNA621666) | algae metagenome | isolation source: Nostoc indistinguendum CM1-VF10 and co-occurring heterotrophs from gravelly... | place: USA: Clark Mountains, San Bernardino, California | collected 1998-06-05 | reverse complement strand
CGCCGCCAGCGGCGTCGCCGTCTCGATGGCCGCTTTATAGGGGCAACCATCTCAGACTGTCAACAACCTTCGTGAAGCTTTTTAGACAGAAAACAGTCCCGGACAAAATAGCTTCGGGAAACACTACACTTTCCGCGCAGCGCGGCTCCAGAGCCTGCCCATCGGCGGCGTTCTGGAGCCGCCGCTCTCCCCCCGAAGACCTTCGATCGGTGCCTTGCGCTCTGCAAGAGCGCGCCCTGCCCCGCCAACCCGCCTTTGCTATCGGTGGTGCCTACGAACGAGGCCCCAAAACCGAGCTGTCCCTCTCAAAGACCTGATGGCAGACCGATCCCGGCATCATAATCGCGCCAGGCCGGCAGATCGTGCTCCGGCAGGCTCTGCGCCTGCATGATGGCGCGCGCCACGGCATGAGCCATCACCGTCGCTGCGATCGTACCGATGACCGTGACATCGGCCGCGACGCCGGCCGCCCTGCCGGTCGACAGCGCAAAGATCGTGTCGCCGTCGAACATGGTGTGGATCGGATTGATGCTGCGCGCGAAGCCGTCATGGGCCATCTGGGCGATCTTGCGCAGCTCGGCCTTGCCGAACGGGGCATTGGTCGCGATCGCGCCGATGGTGGTGTTGGCTCCGCCGAAGCCGGTCACGCCATAGCCGCCCATCATCGCTGCGACGGTATCGCGGAAGCCCGTGCCCTCCCCGCTGCGCGCGCCGGCAAGGATGCGGCCGTTCCTGGGATCGTAGACATCGCCGACGGCGTTGACCGCGACGATGGCGGCGACGACGATCCCGGTGCCAGGCACCGTCCAGCTCGCCGTGCCGAGACCGCCCTTCATCGCGAAGCCTGGTCCGAAGAGCTTGCCGACGCTCGCGCCGGCGCCGGCACCGACATTGCCTTCGGCCGACGGCTCGCCCGTGGCGGCGAGGCAGGCGGCATAGCCAGCCTCGGCATCCGGCCGGATCGAGAAATCGCCGACGCCCAGGTCCATCAGCACCGCCGCCGGCACGATCGGCACCACGCCGGCACCAATCGGGAAGCCGTGGCCCTTCTCCTCGAGATAGCGCACGACGCCGGTCGCGGCCGCCAGCCCATAGGCGCTGCCGCCGGAGAGCAACACGGCCTGGACCTTCTGGACGTAGTTGCTGGGGTCGAGCAGGTCGGTCTCACGCGTGCCGGGCGCCGCGCCTCGCACATCGACGCCCGCCACCGCGCCCTCCTCGCAGAGGATGACCGAGCAGCCGGTCGGGCGCGCGGTCAGCGTATGATGGCCGAGCCTGATGCCGGGCACATCGACGATGCAGCCGCCGAGAATTTCGCTTCGATGGTCAACGCGCATCGCCCTACCCTGTCCTTTTGTCACCGAGGTCGTCGTCTCCACCCGATTCAGACGGGCGATCAGCGTTCAGATCGCATGGCTCCGGTTCGGCCCACGCAGCATCTCCTTCAGCGCCGGCAGGAGCAGACCGAGCACCGAAACGCGCTCGGTCAGCACCTGCGCCTCCAGCAGGGTCCCGGCCGTGATCTGGGTGTCGGGTCCTGCCGAGGTCGTCCAGGCGAAGCCGGTGCTGGTGGCTTTGTCGCGCGTCATCTCGACGGTGATCAGGAAGGGTGGGCCGCTGGCGGTCAGCTTCTTGACGAGGTCATCATTGCGCAGGATGTGGCGCAATTGCTCGGGGCTGGCAGCGACGTCGGAGGTCTTCGAGACGACGCCCGAGATCGCGCCGAAGACATCGCGGCGAACCGAGGTCGGGTCGATCAGGGCGGTCATGCCGGTACGGATCTTCTTGCCGTCCTTGGCCGGGACGAGCACGGCCGCGACGAGGCGCGTGCCGCCGGGCCTCAGGCCGGTGAAGCTCTCGTCGACCGGCAGCAGGCTGACCAGCGCGGTGTCGAAGCGGATCAGGTCGCCCGGGAAGACCTTGAGCTCGGAGACGATGCCGTATTGCGTGCTGCGGACCACGGTGTCGGTGCGGACGCGGTCGCGCAGGCGGTCGATCTGGCGTTCCGACTGAGCCTTGCGCGTCGCCAGCGCGTGCAGCTCGCGCTCGTATTGCGCCTCGCGCTCGCGGGCCGAGAGGCTCAGGCCGAGCATCTCGCCGCGCTTGGTCGACGTGCGCTCCAGGACTTCGGCAAGGTCCGCCTTCACATGAAGATAGCGCTCGAAGGTGATGTTGCCGGTCTTGCGCAGCGCCTCCTGCCCTTCCGCCAGTTGCTGGAGCAGCACGCGGCGCTGGTCGAGCAGGTCGATCGTCTCGCGCGCATTGGCCTCCTGCTGCTTGCGGACGCCCTCGAACAGCTCGGTGGTCTGGGCCTGCAAGGCCCGGACGCGCGCTTCCTCGCGGTTGATCAGATCGAGCTCGCTCTCGGCCAGCTTCAGCTCGGTGTCGAGATTGGGCTGGACGATCCGCGCGATCTCCTGGCCCGGCACGACACGCTGGCCGACATCGACGAGCATGTCGGTGATGCGGCCCTCATGCGCCGAGGCAACGGTGAATTCGAGCACGCCCTTGGAGCTCAAGATGACGCCCGAGCCGGAGACCGTGATCGGTACCTTGATGAAGGCGGCGGCGACGATGCCCGCGACAACGATCAGGCAGAGCGTCGCGACGGCGGCGAGATAGCCGGGATTGACCAGCCGCAATCCGCTGGCGAGTTGCTCCGGTCGCCGCAGCACGGCCTCTGCCTCGGGACGGAAGACGTTCTGGTCGTTCATCTGGCTTCGCGCCCCAGGGCGTGGAAGGTGGCGTGGCGGCGCATGATCTCGGCGGGTGTGCCGGTGTCGACGACGCTGCCGCGCTCGAACAGGATCAGCCGATCGGCCTTCGCCAGCGTCGAAGGACGATGCGCCACCAGGATGCGGGTCACAGCGAGACGCTCCAGCGCACCGAGGATGTGCTGCTGGGAGGCGCCGTCGAGCGCGCTCATCGCTTCGTCGAGCACCAGGATCGAGGGCTTTCGCGCCAGCGCCCTTGCGATCAGGATGCGTTGGACCTGGCCGGTCGACAGGCCGGCGCCGGTCTCGCCTATGATCGTGTGAAGTCCCATCGGCAAAGCGCGCAGCTCGTCGGCGAGCCCGACCTCCGCGGCGTAGTCCCAGGCGCCGGCGAGATCGATGCCGCTGACGCCGCGGATATTGTCGTAGATCGAGCCGGAGAAGAGCCGGCTGTTCTGCATGACGACGCCGAGATGCCGGGTGAGCTGCCGACGGTCGAGACCGGCGACATCGCTGCCGTCGAGCAGGACGCGGCCGGCGTGCGGCCGTTCGAGCCCGGTCAGCAGGGAAAGCGCGGTCGACTTGCCGCTGCCGGAGGCGCCGACCAGTCCGACGAACTCGCCGGGCGCAATGGCGAGATCGACATCGCTGAGCACGCGCCGCGCGCCATAGAAGAAGCTCACCCCGCTCATCTCGACCGCGCCCGACAGGCTTTGCACCGGAGCGCCGGAGGTGAGCGGCTCGATCTCCTGCTCGATCAGCGAACGGCCGAGCTTGGCCATCGGCATCAGCTTGGCCGAACCCATTACGGCATGGGCCAGCTCCTTGCCTGAGCGGACCAACCGGCCGAGCGCCATCACGAAGACGATCGCCTCGCCGGCGCCGATATGGGAAGCGGCCCCGGCATAGGCGATCGCCGCGAAGCACAGGGCGAGCACGATCATGTCCCAGAACGGCTCGATGACGGCGAGCCGGTTGGAGATCGTGGCCGAACGCATCAGCCGGCTCTGAAAGGCGAGGAAGTTCTCGCTCCACTGGCTGAAGGCACGCTTCTCCAGCCGCGCCGCGCGCACGATCGGCACGAGCCGCACGAGATCGTAGACGAAGGCGAGCACGATGACGTCCATGCGCTCGCCTTCATAGATCGCCTTGAACTGGGCCCAGCCGATCAGGGCGGTGATCCCGAGCAGGACGAGCACCAGCCCGATCGCGACGAGCCCGGCCGCCGGCGAGACGAATGCGACGAGCGCCGCGGCCGCGAGCCCGTTGACCAGTGCTAGCATGCCGTTCGTCGCGAAAGCGAGCAGCGAGCGGCGGAACTTCTCGACCGTCTCCATCTGCGTGGCGAGGATCAGCGTGGTCGAGGCGCGCAGCGCAGCCGGCGGCAGGCGTAGCAGCCTGTCGACCATCGCGGCATGCAAAGCCAGTCCGGAACGGCCCTGCGCCCGCAGCTCGGCCAGCCGCCCGATCACGAAGAACGAGGTCTCGGCCATGAGCGCCACCGCGAGAATGGCGAGCAGATCGGCGAGGAAGACCGTGTCGGCGGTGTGGACGGCGATGTTGGCGATCTGCTCGGAGGCGATCGGCGTCAGCAAAGCGAGCAGGGCGCCGATGATGCCGCAAGCCGCCAGAAGCGCGAAATCCCAGGCACTTTCGCGCAGGCCGAAACGAATGATCTCGCGATAGCTCAGCTTGCCGGCCGGCAAGGTCGTATAGAAGGCGAAAGCCTCCGGCGCGAAGCTATGCCAATCCGCGGCCTGCAGCAGGCGCGGCTTCGCATCGGTTTCGGGATCCTCGATCAGGAAGCCGCCGCGCAGGCGCGGTCGCAGGATCAGCGGGCGGCGCTGGGCATCGAAGACGAGGAAGGGGCCGTCGCCCTCCGGCTCCGCGCCGGTATCGAGACGGATCGGGCGCGGGCGCAGACCATGGGTCGCGGCGAAACGCTCGATGAAGTCGTCCCGGTCCTCGCCGTCGCGCTCGCGGATCGGCAGCGGCTTGATCCGCTTTGCCTCGACGAGCCGCGTCGCGGCGATGGCGAGCGGGCTATGTACGCCGGCAGGAAGGCGTCTGAAACGGCCGACGAGCAGGCGATCGAAGCCGCCGAGCGTGTCGGTGAAAGCCTTGTCGCCACGCCGCGCCTGGGCATTCGCTTCCGATACGCTGCGCCGCTGTTCGGCCTCGAAACCTTCTGCGAGGATGGCGAACAGCCTCTCCGTCTCGCGCGCATAGGTCTCGACATCCTCGGGATGGGCGAACGCACCGGCCGGCGTCCCGATCGCTCGCGACAGCGCCTCGAGCCAGAGGATCGCGCCATCGATGTCGCCGCCGGGATCGAGCGTCGCGCCACGGCCGGCCCTGACGAAGAAGCGCGCCTCGCCCGGCCGCACCGGCAACAGCGCGCCGACGGGGAGCGCCACGACGAAGCGCTGCCGGCCGTCCGGCAGCGCGAGGTAAAGATCGGCCTCGCCCTCGCCGAGCGTGACGGGGGTGTCCTCGGTCAGCTCGTAGGTCTGGCGAGGGGCGAGGCGGAGCGAGGGCGGCGAAGCGACCTCCATCAGGCATCCTCCGCCATGGCTTCGCGCAGCGCGGCTGTGGCTCCCTCCGAGGCCTGGTAGGCTCCGTCGATGTCGAGCGGGAACAATCTGCCCTGGTGCAAACCCTCGACCCGGTCGAGATGGCGGATCGCGCTCGCACGGTTGGTGAGCAGGATCATGGTGACGCCGCGCCGGCGCAGATTGCCGAGAATGCGCGCTGCGGTCGCCTCGTCGAGCGCGCTTGTGGCGTCGTCCAGGACCAGGATGTCAGGGCGGACGACGAGGGCGCGGGCGAGCGCGAGGCGCTGGCGCTCGCCGCCGCTGAAGCCGCCGCCGCCTTCGCCAATCAGCCCGTCGACCCCACCCGGCCGGCTGGCGACGGCTTCGGCGATCTCGGCATCGTCGAGCGCACGCTGGATCTCGGTGTCGTCGGCCTTGTCGTTCCAGAGGGTCAGCGCAGCGCGTAGCGAGCCGGCCGGCAGGAAGGGCTGCTGGTCGACATAGCCGACGCCGAGGCCCGCCGGCCGCCAGTCCCCGGCGCGGGTTTCGAACGAGACCTCGCCGCTGACGGGCGCGACCAGCCCGGTCAGCAGGCGGGCAAGCGTGCTCTTGCCGCTGCCGGAAGCGCCCATGATGCCGATGCATTCGCCGGGCCCGACCGAGAGCTGGAGATCGCGCAACAGGACCTCGCCATTGGAATAGCCGAAGACGACGTCGCGCAGCCGGATGCGGCCGGTCGCCGGCGGGGCCTCGTCCGCGAGCCGGTCCGCTTCCACGACCGCGCCGGCCGAACCATGGTCGAGCGCATCGCCGAGCCGCCCGATCGCCGCCGAAGACTGGCCGATCGCGGTGCTGATCCCGGTCAGGGCCCCCAGTGCCGAGGAGAACAGCGAGGCGAGCATCAGGAAGCCGAGCAGCGTGCCCAGCGTCATCTCGGTCTTGATGACCAGCAGGGCGCCAAGGCCGAGCACCGCCAAGGTCGTCGCCCGGCTGCCGAGATAGGGCAGCGCGGCGAGCAGGCGGATGGTGCGGCCGTTCTCCTGTTCCGAGTTCACCAGCCGGGCCTGGGCCTCCAGCATCCGGTTGAAGAGCAGGCCCTCGCCGCCGCCTGCCCTGGCCTGCTCCAGCAGCGCCGTGCCCTGTACGGCCGCGGCATGGGCCTGGCCCGCCGCCATCTGCAGATGCACGGCCCGCTCCTCGACGCGCTTGCGCACCAGGCGCAGCACGGAGAATTCGAGCACTGCGAACAGGACCATGACCCCGGTCAGCCAGAGATCATAGGCGAGCATGACGAGGAGATAGCCGAGCATGGCGAGGAGATGCGTCGCCATCTGCGCCATCGGGCCCGAGGCGACTCCCGCAAGCTGCGCCGCGAGCTGCGGCCGGCTCGAGATCTCGACGGCGCTGCGCCTTACGAAGAACTCATAGGGCAAGCGGAACAGGCGCCAGACGAACACCGCCGAAACCGCAGCGCCGATCTTGGTCTGCAGCAGCAGGAGGCCGCGCGTATAGACGGCGGCGAGCGCGGCATGCAGTGCGCCGACGGCGATCAGCCCGCCGAGCAGCGGCAACAGCCAGTCGCCGCGCCCCTGGACCAGATAGTCGTCGACGAAGACCCGGGTCAGGCCGGGCACCAGCACGCCGAGCGCAACCATGGTCGCACTGACCAGGATGACCGAGGCGAACATGCCGCCCGAACCGCGCAGCAGCCCCGCAAGGCGCCGGCTGGTCGCCGGTGGCTTTGGCGTTGGGCGGAATTCGGGACCGGGACGGAAGGCCAGCGTCACGCCGGTGAAGCGCCGCCCGAATTCCTCGCGGCCGATCTCGCGTCGGCCATGGGCGGGGTCGTTGACGGTGAAGCCGCGCCGGCCGATCGCCTCCAGCACGACGAAATGGTTGAAGTCCCAGAACAGGATCTGCGGCAGCGGCAGCTCGGCGAGGTCCTCGACCTCGCGGCTATAGGCGCTGGCCTCCAGTCCGCGCCGCCCGGCCGCCTCGACGATATCGGCGGCCGAGACGCCGTCGCGCGAGACGCCGCAACTGTCCCTGACGGCATCGAGCGTCTCCCAGCGCCCGAAGGCGGCGAGAACCATGGCGAGGCAGGCCGCCCCGCATTCCGCAGCCTCCATCTGCAGGACGGTCGGAACCGGTCCGGCGCGCCTGACTGGCCCAGGGCCGCGTTCAGCCATGGCGGCCTTCCGGCAGCAGAGCTGCAATCATCATTTCGCGATTGCCCGCAGCGCCGCAAAGCCGATCTCGATCTGCTCCGCGCTCGAAGCGCCGCGCTCGGCGGCCTTGGCCAGTTCGACATAGGCCGCCTTGAGGGCGTCGTCCGGATAGTCCGGGACCGGACCGCCGGCGCGCTGCGCCACCTGTTTCTCGAGGTCGACCACCGTCAGGAAGGCGACGAGCCTCGTCTTGCCCTGCGCCAGGACGTTGTCGAAATAGCCGATGGTCAGGACGCGCCTGGCGGCCTTGTAGGCCTCGTCGAGCGAGGCCGCCGGAGGGTCGGCGTCCTTGGCCATGGCGGCGGCGCCGATCTTGCCGATCCACTCGGCCTGCGAATGCGACCAGCCATCCGCCTTAGCCCGGCGGCTCAGCGTCTCCTCGACCGAGGTGCCGGGCTGCTCGGCCTGGACCAGGACCGGCGGCTGCGGAGGCATGGCGAACGGCACGAACATCATCTTCTCATCCTTCCGCGGCGGAATCCGGCGAACGCCGGATCAGCTCAGGCCGCGCTCGCTCAGCTCGCGGATCACGCCGTAACCGGTGGCGATCTGGTCTTCGGTGGAAAGCCCCTTCTCCGCCGCCGCCTCGACGGCGCGGCAGGCCTCGAGCAGGATCGGGTCCGGATAGTCCGGCGCCGCATCGCCGCGCCGCTCGGCGACCTGCTTTTCGAGGTCGATCACGGTCAGGAAGGCGGTGTAGCGGTTCTTGCCCTCGTCGAGAGCGTTGTCGAAATAGCCGGCGGCGAGCTTGCGCCGGGCGAAGGCATAGGCCTGTTCCAGCGCCTCGGTGCCCGGCAGGCCATCGGCCACCGCCTGGAAAAGCGGCTGCTTGGCGAGCTTGTCGAGCCAGTCGGCCTGCGACTTCGACCAGCCCTCGGCCTCGGCGCGCTCCAGGATCTTCTTGCGCGAGCTAGCATCGAGCTCGGCGGCGGCCGGCGGCAGGTCACGCGCCAGCTCGGCCTTATAGGCGGCGATCTCCTCGGGAGAACTCTTGTCGTTGATCATCGCTCATCCTCTCGATTGTGCGTGGCGACGCGCAGCGCGCCTCAGCTGAACAGGCCGCGGAAGAAGCCGCCGACCGGATTGTTGGTCAGATGGCCGAGGACCTTCGCACCGAAATTGCCCTTTTCGATGTCGCGGGCCGCATCCTGCATCGCCTGCTTGACGTTGCTCTCGATCTTGAAGTTGAGCTGAAGGCCGATGCCGAGCGCGGCGCCGACATTCAGGCTTGCGGCGACCTTACCGTCCTTGATCTCGAAATCGCCGTCGAGCTTAGCGCCGATCTTGCCGATATAGGCACCGGCGCCGATGTCGGCCCCGCCATTCTTGCCGTGGAAGCCGGTCGTGCCCTCGACGCCGACCCCGGCCGAAGCCTCGGCGCCGACGCCGATCTTGGCCTTGACCTTCCCATCCTTGGCGAAGGGATTGAAGGTGACCTCGGCCTCGGCCTTCGCTTCGGCCTTCGCCTTGGCGTAGACCTCGAGATCATTGCGGATGGTGTGGTCGCCGACCTTGGTCTCGCTGGTCAGGTTCGCCTTCACCGACGCCTCGACCGAGGCCTTGGCCTGCAGCGACAGCCCGTCGAAGCCGAGGCGCGCGCCGGCCTTGGCATTGGCCTCGGCATGGGCGGTGGCTGCGATGGTGTGCTTGTGCTCGACATCGCCGAACTTGGTGGTGTGCGAGTGGCTGGCCTCGGCATGGGCCGTGACCTTGGTCGCGGCTTCGGCGCTGACGCTGTTGGCGGTCACCACCGCCTTGGCGCTGTTCTCGAAGGACGCACCGGCATAGGCCTTGTTGGTGACGGTGGTCGAGACGCCATTGCCGTGGTCGGTGGTCTTGCTGTCCTCGATGCCGGCCTCGGCGCGGATGTTCCAATAGGCGCTCGCCCCGCGACCGACGCCGTTGGTGTAGGTGGTGGTGCCGCTCTCGGTCTTCACCTGAGCAACGGTGGTGCGCTCCTTGCTGACGTTGCCGTCAGTCGTCTTGACCTTGGTGATGCCGCCGGCGAGCACGTTCTCGTGGTCGGTGCTGTACAGCTTGCCGGCCGCCTTGGCGGCGTCCTTGTCGGCCTGCTCGAGCAGCTTCGAGCCGTATTCGTTGGCCTTGCCCCAGCCCTTCTCGGCCACCGAGCGAACCTGGTCAGCGCGGCCCGGCTTCGGCGGCTCGACGCTCTTCGTCGCCGTCTGCTTCGGCATGGTGTCGGCGCGGGGACGGGTTTCCTCGGCCTTGTCCTTGCCGGTCTTGACCGGGTTGGCGCCGACCGAGTTCGAGCGTTCCTTGCCGGCGCCCTCGCCCGCGGCCTTCTTGGCGGCGGCCTGGGTCGCGGCCTCGCCGCTGAGCTTCTCCTTCGAGCCCTGGAGCTGCTGCTTCGCCTCGGCGAACTTTTTCTGGGCGGCCTCGGAGGCGGCCTTGGTCTCGGCCTCCCTGGCCTTGGCGTCGTTGTAGGCAGCGGTGGTCTTCTCGACCTGATTCTGGCTGACGGCCTCGCGGTACAGCGCATCGCCGTGCGCCTTGACCGCCTCCTTCATCTGAGCGGGATCCTGCTTGGCGGCAGCAAGCTTGATCCCGGCCTCGGTGCCCGGAACCCTGGCCTTGGCGATGTCGCGCTCGGACTCGGCGAGGCGCTTGGCTTCGCCGGTCTTGGCCTGCGAGTGCTGCGCGTCCTTATGCGCCTTGTCGGCGTCGCGCATGTCCTTGAGCGGATTCTCGTCAGCCTTCTTCTGCTGCCGGACCTGCTCCTGAAGCTCGGCCTTCTTGTCGACCGCCTGCTTGGCCTTGGCCGCATCCCACTTGTCGGTGAGGTTCTTCTGGGCCTCGGCCTTCTGCGCCTTGTCGGCCTCCGCCTTGGCGGCGTCGCGCGCCGGGGTGGAGACGGAGGACTCCCATTTCTGGGTGGTCTTGCCGGTGACGGGGTCCTTGACCGGGACGGTCTTCACCTCGGCCTTGGCATAGGTGTCGGAGACCGCGAGCTTGCCGGCCGGCGCCGCAGTCTTGCCGGTGGCGTTCTTGCGGAAGTTATCCTCGACATCCCGGCTGAAATCCGGCTGGCCCTTCTTGCCGCCCTGGATTTCCTGCAGCTGCGCGTCGAGCTGCTTGAACAGCGGATCGCCCGCCTGCGCCTTCGCCGCGACCTGGGCCGGGGTCAGGTTCTCCTTCGCCCTTGTCTCCTGGTTCGACATCACGATCCTGACGCCATCGGCGTCGCCCTTCTGACCCGAGGCGACGAAAGTGACCCTGGCGTCGGAAGGCGACTTGCCCGGGCTCTTCGAGCCGGCCTCGACGACCAGCCGCAGGTCGAAGCGCTTGTCCTCGCCGTAATTGACCTTGCTCTCCAGCACCGTCGCCGCAGGCTTGGCGGCCGAAGCCTTGTCGGCGCCCGACGCATCGAGCTTGACCTGCGGCGCGACGGGCGGCGCCACGTCCTGCTTGCCGGCCGTCAGGGCGATCGCGAAATCACCGTCGATATGCTTCTTCTCATTGGGGTTGGCGCCGCCGACGATCGATTTCAACACGTCGAGCGAAATGGAGTCTTCCTGCCGACGCGACCTGCCGCCTCGATCGTGTGTCTGCGTCATGTCCGAACACGCGACGTTGGCCGCGTTCTCCCTCGTTGAGCCAATACCCGGTTGCCGTTGCTGCGCTTCTTGTTTTTGTCGGCTCAGGACCTGCGTTCCCGGCCGATAATGACTGCCGAAGCACTAGCGGTGCACAGATTGCCGTTGAGTTAAAAACTCGGATTTCCTTGCATTTCGATGACGCAACAGCGCCCTGCGATAGGCAAAAGCTAGAAGACGGCGCTTACATCAACCTTACGGAAGCAAACGTCCGCAGCCGCGCCATCAACGAGCGGCGCTCGGCCGGAGCGCGCGTCATTTGCGATTGTTCAACGTTTGGACGGCTTATCTGGGCGCGCGTTTTTGGGCGGAATCGCCGGGGATCACTGAGCGAGCCTCATCCCGGCAGGAGAGCGGGGGCCAGACAGCTTGTGAGACTGCTGCTCATCGAAGACAATGAAGACCTCGCCAAGCTGATCGGCAGCCAACTGGAAGCCGGCGGCTACGGCGTCGACCGAGTCGATAGCGTCGCGGACGCGATCGCGGTGCTGGATTCCCGCAACTACACCGCCATGATCCTCGACCTCGGCCTGCCCGACGGCGACGGGCTGAAGGTGCTGCGTCATGTCCGCAGTCAGCAGCTTCCCCTGCCGGTGCTGATCCTGAGTGCGCGCGGCGCCATGGACGAGCGGGTCAAGGGCCTGGAACAGGGCGCCGACGACTATCTCGCCAAGCCCTTCGCCTTCGAGGAACTCAAGGCCCGGCTGGCGGCCCTGCTGCGTCGGCCCGGCGCCCTTCTCGGGGCACAGCTGACCGTGAGCAACCTCGTCTTCGACACCCACGGGCGGCAGGCGAGCGTCGAGGAGAGGCCCCTCGCCTTGTCGGCGCGCGAGACCCAGCTGCTCGAATTGCTGATGCGACGCGCCGACAAGATCGTGCCGAAAAGCTCGGTGGAGGACCAGCTCTTCGGCCTCGACGACGAATTCGGCTCCAATGCGGTCGAGGTCTATATTCACCGGCTGCGCAAGCGCCTGCAGGACGGCAAGGCGGCCGTGACGATCAACACGGTGCGGGGCGTCGGCTATGTGCTGACCGCGGTGGCCTGATGCGACCCGGCCGCAGCCTGCTGTCGAAGATCTTCCTGCTCCAGGCGGCGGTCCTGTGCCTGGCCGCCCTCGCGGTGCCGGTCGCGATCGATGCGATGCTGCAGCGGCGCGCCTCCTTCTTCGAGGGCAAGGTCCTGACGGACCGGGCGCGGCTGATCGCGGAGGCGCTGGTCGCAACAGCCGATGGCGGCCTGACGCTGGCACCCGGGCGTTATTCGCGGGAAGGCGAAAGCGGCGAGTTCGGCTATGCGGTGGTCGAGGCGACGGGCGAGGTGCGCGTAACCTCCTCGGCCTTCGCCGAACGCCTGCTGGCCCATCTCGACCGCGGCGAGCAGCCCAAGTTCTTCTCGCTGGCCGAGGGCGGACGCCAGTACCGGGCGGTGAGCTTTCCGGTGGCCATAGAGAACCGGCCGTACTGGGTCATTCTCGGGTGGAACCTCAGCGAAGAGGACGTGATCCACGACGATCTGCTGCACAACTTCCTGTGGAGCGCCCTGGCCGTCGCGGTGCCGCTGCTCCTTCTGCTGCTGGCCTTGAACGCGCTGATCGTGAAGCGCTTCTTCCGCCCGGTGCTCGACGTCTCCCGGCGAGTGGCGGCACTCGATCCGGCGCGCAGCGACGCGCGTCTCGCGACGACCGACCTGCCGGCCGAAGTGCTGCCGCTCGCCGAGGCCTTCAACGTCGCACTGACCCGAGTCGAGCAGAGTTACAAGGTCCAGAAGGAGTTCACCGCCGACGCCGCTCATGAGCTGCGCACGCCGCTGGCGGTGCTGGATGCGCGCTTGCAGACCCTGCCGGCATCCGAGGAGCGGACAGCCCTGCTCGCGGATGCTCGACTGATGGCCCGCATCGTCAACCAGCTGCTCGACATGGCGACGCTCGAGCAGGAGAACCGGGCGGCCGGAGAGACTGACCTGCTCGATGTCAGCCGCTCCGTGGTCGGGGACCTCGCGATCGAGGCCATCAAGAAGGGGCAATCGCTCGGGCTGGTCGAGCCTGAAGGGCTGTCCAGCCTGCGTGTTCAGGCGCATGAGCAGGATGTCTGGCACATGCTGCGCAACCTGGTGGAGAACGCCATCCGGCATACACCGGCCGGCACCACGATCGACGTCGTCCTGGGCAAGGATGGCAGCCTGACCGTGCAGGACGATGGCCCGGGGATCCCGGAGGATTTGCACGAGCACATCTTCAGGCGCTTCTGGCGGCGCAAGCGCAGCGGCGGTTCCGGCGCCGGTCTCGGCATGGCGATCGTCCAGCGCGTCGCCCAGTCCAATGGCGGCTCGATCACGCTGCGCTCGGCGGAAGGCCAGGGAACCGCCTTCATCATTCGCCTGCCGCTGGCGCACGGAGCCGAAGCCGCCGCGGAACTCTCCCGCTCGCGCTGAGCCAGGCCCTGCGTTCATGAGGGTTGACGCGCCCGGTGCGCTGCTGGTCACCTGCCACTGCGAACCGCCCGCGGCGGTGCGCTGACCCAGATCCACAGGAAGGCTTCCGATGGACAACCCCGTCGTCGACAGACCGGACCAGAGCCGCTTCGAGCTGGCGATCGGCGACGAGCTCGCCCTCGCCTATTACCGCATCGAAGGCGACCGGATCGTCCTCACCCATACCGAAGTCCCCCAGGCGCTCTCGGGCCAGGGTGTCGGCTCGCGTCTGGCGAAGGGTGTATTCGAGCGGATCCGGGCGAGCGGACGCAAGGTCGTGCCGCGCTGTTCCTTCATGGCCGGCTGGGTGAGCCGGCATCCGGAATATAACGACATCTTCGACGGCTAGGCCGCGTCAGCGAGCCTCACCCTCGGGGCCTGCACAAACCTTGCGGAGCGCCGGGCAGAGCCGGTAGGTGGGCGACGCCGTCCGGGCGCGCGACGAAACCCGTGCGAACAGCCGGCATCCCATGCCGACCGCAGTGCCCGCCGGCGCTGCGGCAGCCGCCCCTCGACATCCGGGGGGCGTCGACCTCGAAAGCCCTTTGATGCCGACCGAACAGTACCTGCTGACCCTGTCCTGCCCGAACCGCCCGGGCATCGTCGCCGCCGTGTCGCGCCATCTCTTCGAATGTGGCGGCAACATCCAGGAGGCCAACCAGTTCGACGATGTCGAGACGGGCGACTTCTTCATGCGCGTCGTCTTCAATTTCCCGGAAGGCGGTTCGCTCGCGCAGTTCCGCGAGGGTTTTGGCGCGATCGCCGAACGCCACGCGATGAGCTGGCATGCAAGGCCGCGTCGCGAGCGCCAGCGCGTGCTGCTGCTGGTCTCGAAGTTCGACCATTGCCTGGCCGACCTGCTCTATCGCTGGCGCACCGGCGAGCTCGACATGGAGATCGCCGGCATCGTCTCGAACTATCCGCGCGAGATCTACCAGCACCTCGATTTCGAAGGCATCCCCTTCCACCATCTGCCGATCAGCAAGGACACCAAGCCGCAGCAGGAAGCGCAGATCTGGGCGCTGGTGCAGGAAGCGCGCGCCGACCTCGTCATCCTCGCCCGCTACATGCAGGTGCTGACCGACGATCTCGCCAGTAAGCTCGCGGGACGCTGCATCAACATCCACCACTCCTTCCTGCCCGGCTTCAAGGGCGCCAAGCCCTATCACCAGGCGCATTCGCGCGGGGTGAAGCTGATCGGCGCCACAGCGCATTACGTGACGGCCGATCTCGACGAGGGGCCGATCATCGAGCAGGACATCGAGCGCATCAGCCATCACGACACGCCCGAGGACCTGGTCCGCAAGGGCCGCGACATCGAGCGGCGCGTCCTCGCCCGCGCCGTCGCCTGGCACCTCGACGGGCGCGTCCTCGGCAATGGCAGCAAGACCGTGGTCTTCCGGGACTGACGCCCAAGCCTCGACGGACGCCGCAAGGCACAAGGCAAAGGGAGCAGACCGAGGGCTGCTCCCTTTTTGTAAGGCAGGCGTTGTTCCGGCGCGTCGAGGATGGCGCCTGGGATCGTGGCCCTACAGTACGACCACCTTCGAACCGCTGGGTATGCGGTTGTAGAGGTCGATCACGTCCTGGTTCATCATGCGGATGCAGCCGGAGGAGACCGCCTCACCGATCGTCTCGGGCTCGTTGGTGCCATGGATGCGGTAGAGCGTGTCCTGGCCGTTCTTGAACAGATAGAGCGCGCGGGCGCCGAGCGGGTTGTTCTCGCCGCCGGCCATGCCGCCCGCCCATTTGGCGTAGCGCTGCGGCTCGCGCCGGATCATGTCCCGCGTCGGCGTCCAGCGCGGCCATTGCGCCTTGCGCTCGACCACGGCCGTGCCGCTGAATTCGAGCCCGGCCTTGCCAACGCCGACGCCATAGCGCAGCGCCTTGCCGCCCTCCTGCACCAGATAAAGGAAGCGGTTCTTCGGATCGACGATCAGCGTGCCGGGCTCGTGCTTGGTCCGGTAGTCGACGAGCTGGCGGACATATTGCGGCTGCAGGTCCTCCAGATTGACGGCCGGGATATTGAACTTCTCGCTCTCGATCGCGCTGTAGCGTTGCGCCACCAGCGGATCGATGGCGGGCGCGGCAGCGACCTGTGGCGGCGGAGGCCGCACGGTGGTGCAGGCGGCCGCCGACAGGGCAAGGGCAATGACGGCGAGGCGCTTCGCCGACAGGAGGGCGCGGATCATGCGAGGCTTTCGGCTAAGGATGTGGAAAGTCGGGGTGAGCGGCCGGGGCGCGACTATTTCTTCGCCTGCCGGGCGCGGGCATCGGCCACGGCCTGCTTGAAGCCGTCATAGTCCAGCGTCGAGGTCCGGAACGGGCCGATGAGATAGGCTGGCGTGCCTTCGAGGCCGATGGCGTCGGCCTGGGCGAGATGACGCCGCAGCAGCGCGGTGATCGCGTCCGACTTCGCCTTGAGATCGGCCTGGAGCCTGATCATGTCGACGCCGGCCGCCTGGATCGCGCCAAGGATCTTGTCCTTGGGAATCCGCATGCTCGGCAGCGCCATCAGCGCATGGTGCACGGTCTCGTACTTGCCCTGGTAATGCGCTCCGAGCGCAAGCTGGGCGCCGTAGACCGAGGCGTCGCCGAGAATCGGCCAGTCCTTGTAGACCAGCCTGATCCTGCCGTCGGTCTTGACGATGCGGGCGAGATCGGGAGCCGTCTTCTTGCAGTAGGGGCAGTTGTAGTCGAGGAAGGCGGCGATGGTGACGTCGCCCTTCAAATTGCCGCCATTGGGCGCTTCGGGATCGTTGAGCACCGCATCGGCGCCGGTCTCCACCGCCCAGGCCGAAGAGGCTCCCAGCAGCATCGGGACGCTGGTCAGGGCGAGACCTGAGACGGCCAGTCGGGCGAGAGCAGTGCGGCGGTTCATCGGCATCTCCAGCAGGACGAGATGGTCGGGCCCGATGTCCGGCGGCAAGATGCCGGCCAGACATTGGCGACCTTTCGATCGGTTGAAGCCGCCCTGTCGAAGCTCCAGCTTAAGCCAGCCTTAAGGCTGGGCTGTCTGGTCGCGGGCGAAGGAGCGAGCGCATGCGCATTCTCGTGGTCGAGGACGACCCGATCCTCGCCGACGGCCTCGCGGTCGGCCTCGGCCTTGCCGGAATGACCGTCGACCGGGTGGAGACCTGCGCCGATGCCCGCGCCGCGCTCGCGACCTCGACCTTCGACGCCATGGTGCTCGACCTGATGCTGCCCGACGGCTCGGGGTTGGACGTGCTCGGCGAGATGCGCCGGCGCGGTGACCGGACCCCGATCCTGCTGCTGACCGCGATGGACGACACGCCCGACCGCGTCCGCGGCCTCGACAGCGGCGCCGACGATTATCTCGGCAAGCCCTTCGACCTCGACGAGCTGAGCGCCCGCGTGCGGGCGATCGCCCGGCGCGGCAATGGCCGGGCGGCGCCCTGCCTGACCGCCTGCGGCGTCGTGCTCGACCCTGCCAGCCTCTCCGCGACGCTGAACGGGGCACCGCTCAGCCTCTCGCGCCGCGAGTTCGCGGTGCTCTCGGCCCTCATGGAACGTCCCGGCATCGTGCTCTCGAAACCGGAGATCGAGGACCGGCTCTATGGCTGGCAGGAAGAGATCGAGAGCAATGCGGTGGAGGTCCATATCCACCATCTGCGCGCCAAGATCGGGCGTGACACGATCGAGACGGTGCGCGGCCTCGGCTACCGGATCAGGGCGACCTCATGAACTCGCTGCGCGGACGGCTCTTTGCGATCCTGCTAACGGCGACCGGCGTGATCTGGCTCTCGGCCGTGGCCTGGATCTATTCGAACACGCATCGCGAGCTCGAGCACGTCCTCGACACGCGCCTGCAGGAAGCGGCGCGGATGGTGAACTCGCTGGTCGGAAGCGCCAATATGACGGTCGCCATGGCCGCCCTGCCCGGCCCGCAAGCCGAAGCCCTGGGCTATGAGCGCCAGCTCTCCTGCCAGATCTGGTCCTTCGACGGCCGCCTGATGGCGCGCTCGAGCGGCACGCCGCATGGCCGCCTGACCGAGGTTCCCTCGGGCTTCTCCGACCGCATCGTCGATGGCGAGCCCTGGCGCGTCTACACCGTCGCCAATGAGACAGCCGGGATCCACATCATGGTCGGCGACAGGCTCGGCCTGCGCGATCGTCTGGTTTCGGAATTGATCAAGGGGCTGCTCGCTCCCGCCCTGCTGATCGCGCCCCTGCTCGGCCTGCTGATCTGGATCAGCCTCGGCCGGGGGCTGCGCCCGCTACGGGCCATGGCGCATGACGTCGGCACCCGCGATGCCGACGATATGAGTCCGGTCGACGCCGCCCATGCGCCCGCCGAAGTGAAGCCGTTGGCCCAGGCCCTGAACGGGCTCTTCGCCAAGGTCGAGACAGCGCGCCGGCACGAGCGCGAGGTCACCGCCTTCGCCGCGCATGAGCTGCGCACGCCGCTGGCGGGGCTGAAGACGCAGGCGCAGATCGCGATGGCGACCGAGGATATGGCGGTGCGGCAGGGAGCGCTGCAGCGGATCGTGCTGTCGGTCGACCGGACGACGAGGCTGGTTCGGCAATTGCTGGCGCTGGCGAAACTCGACGCGAACGGTGCCGCCCCGGCCCGGGAAGCCTTGCAGGCCGGCGCGCTCTTCGACGAGATCACCGACAGCGCGCCCGGCACCGCTCAGCAAGTCTCAATCTCGCTCGATCCCGCCCTCCGGAGCGTGACGATCCAGGCCAGCCGCGAACTCCTGACCCTGGCGCTGCGGAATCTGCACGAGAACGCGGTCCAGCATTCGCCGGCTGGCGGCAGGATCGTCTGGCGGGCAACCGCGAGCGGTCACGGCATCGCCATCGAGGATGAGGGGCCGGGGATTCCCGAGGACGAGATGGCACTCGTCACGCAGCGCTTCTTCCGCGGCCGGCACAAGAGCGCGATCGGCACCGGGCTCGGCCTCGCCATCGCCGATGCCGCCGCCAGGCGCCTGGGCGCCGCGCTGCGGCTGAGCAACAGGGCGGATCGCTCGGGCCTGCGAGCCGAGATCGAGATCGGCCCCTGAGCCATCGCGATCTCAGCCTTCAGAAGCGGCGTCCGCTCAACCGCCGCGGGCTTCGACCACCTTGCGACAGCCATCCGAGAGCTTCGCCTTGTTGTCGCGCAGGCAGGCGTTCATCTGCGGGGGCTTGCCGACGAAAGAGGCGCAGAACTTCATCGCATCCGAGCGGCAGGCCGCGCGCTCCTGCGCGGTGGGTTCTCCCTGGGCGTGCGCGCCTGGAGCGCCGAGCAGCAGAATGGCGCAGGCGACGAGAAGAGACCTGTTCATCGGACCGTCCTTTCACCGTGAGCATCCGGCCCGGGCGGTCCGGGCGGGCAGAGTGGTTGGAACATCGCGGCCGATGCCATGGTCAGGGCGCCGCCGCGGAGGGTTTTGCAGTCAAGGGCACGGCAACGGTGGCGGCATCCGGGGCCGCCGCCGGCATGTCAGCGGCCGGTGCGACCGGCAGCTCGGCGACCGAGACCGAGACCGGCCCCGGACTGCCGGTCATCCGCGACTCTTCGGCGACCTCCTCGATCAGATGCCGCACCAGCGGCGGAACGCGCTCGATCGCCGGCGCCACCATGTCGAAGCCGAAGCCTATGCTGCCGCCGGTATCGTCCTGCGGGTCGACCCGAATGACCGCGATGTCGCCGACGATCGCGGCATGGATCGTCGGCTCGCTGCGCAGCGCGGCCACCGCATTGCGCCTGAAACGGGTCATCCCCGCCTGTCCGGGCAACGTCGCGAAGGGCACTTCGACCGTCACATGCACCAGCCGGCGGCTATGGTTGGTGACAGTGCCGAGTTCGCCGAGCGGGATGGTGTGGACGCGGCCCGACTGGTCGCGCAGGCGGACGCTGCGCAGGTTGATCTGCTCAAGCCGGCCGCAGCGGCCGGCGGCCTCGATGGTCTCCCCCAGCCTGAAGACGTCGTCGAGCATGTAGAAGACGCCGGAGACGATGTCCTTGACCAGCGTTTGCGAGCCGAAGCTGATCGCGAGGCCGACGATGCTGGCGCCGGCGAGCAAGGGCGTGGTGTCGATGCCCAGGGTCGAGAGCGCGACCAGCAGGAACACCACTCCGATCACCCCGATCGCGACGAAGCGCAGGATCGGCAGCACGGTGGTGAGCCGCGCCATCCGGTCGTCGCTCGGATCAGAGCCGGGCCCGGCCTCGCCCGGCGTCAGCTTCGCCTCCGTCCAGACATGGATCACGGCCGACAAGGTGACGGCGAGGACGAGGATGAAGGAGGCGAAGGTCAGGCGGTGCGTGAAGCTGAGCCAGGCCTCCGGCGTGAAGCCGCCGAACACGTCCCGCCACCAGAACTGGATGACGATGCGGACCAGCAGCGCCGCCGCCAGCGCATCGACGACGACCCGGACGACGAAGAAGCGGCGCATGATCTCGGGCTTGCGGGAATCGCGGATGCTGACCGCCAGCGCCCGATCGAGCGCGACTGCCAGCAGCAGGATCACGATCATGCCGACCGCACCGCGGTACAGGTCGAAGTCGAGCTCCATCCAGCCCCAGATCCAGAAGCTGAACAGCAAGAGGACCATGCCGGAGGCGAGCAGGCGCGTCAGCATAGGCAGACCGTGCCGGCCGAGATTTCGCAGCAATCGCAGGGCCGCCAGCGCCATGCAGAGCGCCACGACCCAGGAGATCAGCCGCAGCGAGGGCAGCGGCAGCCCCATGCGCTGCGCGGCGCCGAGCAGCGCGTTGTGCAGATGGCCGACGGCGAAGATGATGCCGAACTGCCAGACCGCCTTGCGCGCGCCGTGATCGTCGACCGCGACCAGGCGCAGACGCCGCATCGTCGGCTGGAACAGGATGTACAGGAGCGTCAGCAACAGCAGCCAGCGGATCAGCCCCGTGGTCAGGTCGCTCGGGAAGGTGCTCGTGCCGGGCTCGATGCCGAGGACGCGAACCAGAAGAAACCTGCCGGTCACGGTCGCCGCGAGCACCACGAGCGCATCGAGCCCGGTGACCCGCGTGATCCCGGCGAAGGCCGAGCGGGCCGCGCCGGCGCGCTGGCGTCGATGCCGGAGCAGGTGCCCGGTCAGCAGGTAGACGGCGAGCACCGCGCCGGCGACGAGCAGTCCCTGGACCAGGATCACCCAGGCGGAGGGCGTGCCCGGCATGATGCGCCAGAGCGCGTCCGGAAGCAGCGGCGCTGCGTCGAGCGCGGCCAGGGCCTCCGCCTCGATGCGCTTGAGCAGCAGCGTCACGCCGTCCAGCGGCGAGGCCATCGCCGAGGCCGGCACCGGCGGTGCAGCCGGAACTGACGGGCCGCTTTGCATGCGGCGCTCCCCATTTTTCGCGCATCCACGCAGCTTGCTGCTGCTTCGGCGAGATCAGCGGGAGGGCCGATGCGCTACCACCCCAACGTCATGGGATAGTCGAAGACGCGGCCGCGATCCAGATTGTCGCAGCCGGTTCCATCGTCGCCGAGCCGCGGCGCAGCCCTCAGGCGCTGCCGGCGATCGCCTCTATCTTCTCGATGCCGCCGAGCTTGGGCGCGAACGAGGTCCAGACCTTGCGGGCACCAGCCTCCCAGCCGGCCCGGTCCTCCGGCTGGGCGACCTTGCCGCCCTCGGCCTTCGCCTTGGCCATCGAAGCCTCCTCGTCGGCGACGATGAGCTCGTCGAAATAGGCCGCGCCTTCCGCTGCCGCAGCCGCCAGCGCCGCCTTGTCCTCGGCCGAGAGCGACTTCCAGAAGGGCGCGGAAACGTAGACGACGCCCGTCGCCCAGATATGGCCGGTCTCGATCAGCCAGGGCACGACCTCGTGCAGCTTGAAGCCGACATAGGCCGATTTGGTCAGGTCCATCGCGTCGACGACGCCGCTCTTCAGGGCGTTGTAGGTCTCCGGGATCGGGATCGGGGTCGGGAAGGCGCCGAAGCCCGACCAGAGTTCGGTGTGCAGCGGGCTCTGGATCACCCGGATGCGCTTGCCCTTGATGCCGGCCGGAGTGGTGATCGGCTCCTTGGCGAGGAGATGGCGGGCGCCATAGTTGATAAAGCCGAGGACGACAAAGCCCTGCGCCTCGTACTTCCCCTTGAGCTCGCTGCCGAGCGGGCCGGCGAGCACCCGCTTCAGGTGTCCGCGATCGCGGAACAGGAAGGGCAGATCGAGGATCTGGCCGTCCGGCACCCAGCCCGACAGCGCCGAGATGGTCGAAAGCGAGGCCTGGACCGAGCCGAGCTTGATGCCTTCGGCAACCTCCTTCTCGCCACCGAGCGCGGCATTGGCCACGATGCGCAGGTCGAAGCGGCCCGGCGCGGTCTTGGCGAGAATCTCGGCGATCCTGCGCCAGATCTTGGTCTCCGGCTTGTCCTCGCCCAGCAGCGAGGCGACCGTGACCGGCCTGCCGGCGGCGAGGCCTGCGCGGGCAGAGAGGATGACGGGCGCTGCGACGAGCCCGGCGGCGATCCGGCGGCGGGTGAAGGACATCAGAACAGCTCCTTGATCGAAGGCGGAAGCGAAGGCCAGGCGGCAGCGCCGAGGCAGAGGACGGCGAGCGCCGTGAGCAGGCTGGCGAGCAGCGGCAGCACCGCCCTGAACACCGCCGCTGCCGGCACGCGGGTGATGCCGCTGACGACATAGACGAGGATGCCGAGCGGCGGCGTCAGCCCGTGGATCATCAGGTTGACCACGAGGATAACGCCGAACTGGATCGGATCGAGGCCGGCAGCGATCGCCACGGGCAGCATCAGCGGCGCGAGCAGCAGGATCGCGGCGCCGATGTCGAGGAAGAGCCCGGCGACGAGCAGGACGAGGTTGGCCAGCAGCATCACCGCATAGGGCCCGCCGCCGAATGCGGTGACGAGAGCGGCCATGTGCTCGGAAACCCGGTCGACCGCGAGCAGGAAGGCGAAGGGGGCCGAGGCCCCGATCAGCAGGCCGACCGCCGCCGCCTCGCCGGCCGAGCTGCGCAAGGCCCGGCCGACGCCGGCGAGATCGAGGCTGCGCAAAGCGAGGCAGACGACGAGCGCATAGGCGACTGCGAGCGCCGAGGCCTCCGTCACCGTGACCACGCCGAAGCGGATGCCGACCACGACGACGACGCCGAGCCCGATCGCGGGCAGCGCTCCGACGAAGCTCTTCGCCCGCTCGCCCGCGCTCGCCTTCGGTGCGGTATCGACCACGCCGCGGATGCTCAGATGGATACCGATCGCCAGCGCCGGCACCAGCACCGCACCGGCGACGAAGCCGCCGACCAAGAGCGAGCCGACCGAAAGATTGGTCGCCGCCGCCAGGATCAGGAAGGCGATCGAGGGCGGGATGATGTTGTCGAGCATCGAGACGCCGGCGACGATCGCCGCCGCATTGGCCGGCGGATAGCCGCGCGTCACCAAGGCCGGCGCCATCACCTTGGCGCCGAAGGCGGCATTCGCCACCGACGAGCCGGAAGCGCCGGAGAACAGCGTGCTGGCGACCAGCGCCGTCTGTGCCAGACCGGCGCGCCAATGGCCGACGAGCGATGCCGCGAAGCGCACCAGCCGCTCGGCGAGGCCGCCGGCAGTGAGGAGCTCGCCGGCGAGCAGGAAGAAGGGGATCGCCAGCAGCAGGAACTTCGAGACGCCGGAGACGGTGTTCTGGACGATCGCCGGCTCGGGCAGCATGCCGCCGAACGGGCCGGACAGCGAGACCCCGGCGAGCAGCGCGAAGGGCAGCGGCGCACCGATCAGCAGGCCGATCCCGGCCGCAAGCGCCGCAACCAGGCTCGGCGTCGCCAGTGACAGGCCCGTCGTGCTCTGCGCGGCGAGGTAGAGGCCGAGGCCGAGAAGCAGCGAAGCCAAAGCCGCGCCCACCGAGCGGTCGAGCGCGGCGCGCCAGAGCAGGAGCAGCACCGTCAGCCCTCCGCCGGTCGCGAATGCGGCAAAGCGCAGGCTCTCGGGCAGGCCGAGCACGGTCGAGGTGCCGCCGACCAGCGCGGCGACGCCGGCACCGCCAATGGCGATCACGAGCGCGCCATGGACGGCGATCGCGTCGGCAAGGATCGCCGCCAGGCGTTGTCCGCCTCCCGGCAGCAGCCGGACCAGCACGTCGAGCCGCATCGACAGGGCACTGGTCGCCGCCAGTGGCATGCCGAGCGCGACGAGAGCGACATTGAGCCAGATCGCCAGCTCGTCCGACCAGATCAGCCCGGCGCCGAAGAGATAGCGGCGCAGGACGGCCAGCATCACGATGGCGAAGAGCAGGCCGAGCACGGCAGCACCCAGCCATCCCAGCACGGCCGAGACGCAAGCGAGCCCGCGCTCGCCCGGTCGGCGGAGCGCAGGCGGATCAGGTGTTCGGGCTGCGGCGAGGCTCACGGCGTCAGCGCAGCGGCGAAAAATCTGTCGGCCGCAGGATGCGGCTGCGCATCTCCAGCACATAGGGCGCGGCCTTGGCACGGAACTCCTGCCAGCGCGGATCGGCCTCCATCGCCGCGCGCCGGCGTTCGCGGTCGCCGGCGTCCTCGAAGCGCCACATGTGAACGACCTCGTTGACGACGCCGCTATCGGTGGTGAACCAGCCGATCAGCTGGCCGAGATGCGAGATTTGCAGCGCCATCCCCTCCTTCACGTAGAGGTCGAGATAGTCGCGGACATGGGCCGGCTTGATGGCGTAGGTGCGTTCGTCGAGGATCATGATCCAACCTGTTCCTGGGCCGCAGCGCGACACGCCGCAACTTTTCGAATGCTCGGACCGGGCAGGCAACCGCCGGGCCGAAGGCCGGCGCGGACAATCGCGGCGGGGTCCGGGCCGGTCAATAGAAACAGCCACCTTAAAGAGCCGTCATCTTGGGAGGAATTTCCCCGAGGGGTCCGGCAGCGCCCTGCGGCAACGCGCCCGTCGCAGCGAAATTGACGCGCCGCACCGCCATGCTATCGAAGGAGCAGGAGAGCAGATCTTGTCCGCAGTGCGCCGCAAAGCAGGATGGAGCCGGTTGGCCGCGATCGCCGCCGCCTATCTGCTCGTGCTGCAGGCGGTGTTCGGCGGGCTGGCTTCCGGCGCGCATGCGGCCGGCATGAGCCTCGACCGCTCGCTGGGGATGACGCTCTGCGCTCCCGGCGAGATGCCGCCCGGCGATGATGGCGCCGCCACCCATGAGATGCCGAGCTGTTGCATGCTCGGCTGCTTCCTCTCCGGCTCCGGCGCGCCAGCCACGGCCGCCGGCTTCAGCCCGGTCGTCCATCGCCCAGTCGACCTGATCGCCTTCCAGCTCAGGCGCGACCTGCCGCATGGCTTTGCCGCTGGGCGCTCGCCGGCCAATCCGCGCGCACCACCCGCCGCTATCTGAGCCAGCCCGCGCAAGACGCGCCGGCAGCTCCCCGCCCTTCCACGCCAGGCCGCCCCGCCTTCGCAAGACCGGCGACCGCGCGGCGTGCAAGGGCGATCCTCTTCGCAATCAGCGCCTTCGTTGCTCCCGCTCAACGTGACCGGTCCGCGCGCAGGCTCATCTTCAGGGCAACCATGCCCCTCCGGGCCCTCGCGGCCAAGGAAGTCAAAGGCTTCAGACCATGTCGAAATCCGCATTCCTCGCGGCGGCGCTCGCCGCCCTCGCCGCCTCCCCTGCCCTCGCCCATGTCACGCTGGAGACCCAGCAGGCAGCCATCGGCTCGACCTACAAGGCCGTGCTGCGCGTGCCCCATGGCTGCAAGGGCGCTCCGACGATCAAGGTCCGCGTCCGCGTGCCGGAAGGCATGATCGCGGTCAAACCGATGCCCAAGGCCGGCTGGGCGCTGGACACGGTGAAAGGCAAATACGGCAAGACCTACGATTATTACGGCACGCCGACCGCCGAGGGCGTCACCGAGGTAGTCTGGAGCGGCGGCAAGCTGCTCGACGAGCATTACGACGAGTTCGTGCTGCGCGGCTATCTCACCGCCGACCTCAAGCCGGAGACGATTCTGCACGTGCCGGTCGTCCAGGAATGCGAGGGCGGCAGCGTCGAGCGCTGGATCGAGATCCCGGCCGAGGGCAAGAGCGCGGACGACTACAAGTTCCCCGCTCCCGGCCTCAAGCTCGTCCCGAAAAAGTGAGGCGAAGGCGGCCGGGCCTCGTGCCTGGCCGCCTGTTCCAGGCCATGATCCGGCGTCTGATCCTTCTTCTCGTTCTGCTTTGCGCCTGCGCCGCGGCGACGCTGCGGCCCGGGCCCGCGCTCGCCCATGCCGCACTGGTCACGGCGATGCCGGCGGACGGCGCCGTGATGGCGCGCGCACCGGAGCAGTTCACACTGAGCTTCAGCGAGCCGGTCTCTCCACTGGTGCTGCGCCTGATCAGCCCGGACGGTGCGACCACGACGCTCGAACGCTTCACGCTCCGGGACCGGACGCTGACGATCGAAGCGCCGACCGAGCTGGCGCAGGGCAGCCATGTCCTGAGCTGGCGCGTCGTCTCCGAGGACGGGCACCCGGTCGGGGGCTCGGTGGTGTTTTCCGTCGGAGCGCCGGGCGCAAAGCCGCCGGCGGTCGCCCCGCAACGGGACATTGCCGTCACCCTGGCGCTCTGGCTGGGGCGCGTCGGACTTTACCTCGGCCTCGTCCTCGGCATTGGCGGCGTCGCCTTCCCGGCCTGGGTTGGGCCCTTGCCCGCGAGCAGCCGCAAGCCGCTGCGCATGATGCTGGTGCTCGGCCTCGTCGTCGTGCCGTTCGCATTGGCCGCACAGGGGCTCGACGCGCTGGCGGCCCCGGCTTCCGATGCGCTGCGTCCCGAGATCTGGCGGGCCGCGATCGGCAGCAGCTTTGGCCGCACCGCCGCGATCGCGACCGCGGCCCTGCTGGCTGGGCTCATCTCGCTGTCACTGGCTAGCGGCGCCGGACGTGCGCTGGCATTCGCCGCCCTGCTCGGCACCGGCCTGGCGCTGGCGGCGAGCGGTCATGCCAGTGCCGCGTCGCCGCAATGGCTGATGCGTCCCGCCGTCTTCCTGCATGGGATCAGCATGACGGCCTGGGCCGGAGCCCTGCTGCCGCTCGCATTGGCGATGCGCGAGGCCAACGGCGCCGCGGCGCTGACGCGGTTCTCGCGCCGTGTCCAGCTTTTCCTGATCGCCTTGCTGGCGAGCGGCGTCGCCCTCGCCATCGTCCAGGTCGAGACGCCCGGCGCGCTGCTGACCAGCGCCTATGGCCTCGTCCTCACCGTCAAGCTCGCGCTGGTCGCCGCCCTGCTCGGGCTCGCGGCCTTCAACCGCTACCGGCTGACTGCGCCGGCGAGCCGGAGCGTCGAACCGGCGAAGCTCCGGCTGCGGCGCGTGATCGGCGTCGAGATCGCGGTGGTGCTGGCGATCCTCGCCACCGCCGCGCTCTGGCGCTTCACGCCACCTCCCCGGACATTGGCGGTCGTACTTGCCGCCGCAGCGCCGGCCTCGGTCCATATCCACAGCGAAAAGGCGATGGCCGAGATCAGCGTCACGCCGGGGCGGGCCGGCCCTGCCAGCGTCTCGATCGCGCTGCTCGACGGCAATTTCGGCCCGCTCGCTGCCAAGGAGGTGCGCCTTTCCGTCGCCAATCGCACCGCCGGGATCGAGGCGGTCGAGCGGCCGGCAGCCCGCCAGCCCGATGGCAGCTGGCTGGTGGACGGGCTGACCGTGCCCGTAGCCGGGCGCTGGAGCGTCGAGCTCGAAATCCTGGTGTCGGATTTCGAGATGATCCGCCTGAGCGACACCATCGAGATCAAGCCTTGATTCCCGTTCAACCTACCCAACCTGGCCGAAGGAGCCTCAAGATGAACGCACTCATTCGCATGTCCGCCGCCCTGGCCTTCTCGTTCGCGGGCTTTTCGGCATTCGCCAATGACTACACCGCCGGGCCGCTCAAGCTCGAGCAGCCCTGGACGCGGGCGACGCCGGCCGGCGCCAAGATCGCCGGCGGTTATCTCGCAGTGACCAACACCGGCAGCGCCCCGGACCGCCTGCTCGGCGGCACCAGCGAGGTTTCCGGCAAGGTCGAGATCCATGAGATGGCGATGAAGGAAGGCGTCATGACGATGCGCGGCCTGCCCGAGGGGCTGGAGATCAAGCCGGGCGAGAAGACCGAGCTCAAGCCCGGCAGCTACCATCTGATGCTGATGGATCTGAAGCGCCAGCTCAAGGAAGGCGAGAGCATCAAGGCGACGCTCAACTTCGAGAAGGCCGGCCCCGTCGCGGTCGAGTTCTCGGTCCAGTCGGTCGGCGCCCGCACCCCGGCAGCGGGCCACAAGCACTGACCGCACCAAGTCGGCAGAGCGAGAGCATCAGAGCCGTCGGGCGGACACGATGTCGCCCGGCGGCTCTTCGCGCCGAGCTGGAATCATGCGCTGGTGCCGCGAGATCTTCCGGGACCCTCGAAGCCAGAATCGGCAGATGCTTGGGCGCAACGCCCTAATTACGCGAACGCCTGCGAAGACAAGGCCCGAACGCATTACTTTAGAACACATGTAAACTATTGTATTTGCTAACTTATCTCGCTTGAGCTAACTGCTCCCTACGGTCGCGCCGGCAGCATTCTGCCCGGATGCACGCCCCCGCGGCCGCAAGACGGCAAGGCGCTCGCGCAACCGTCGTTCATCCAGCGCTCCCGCCAAGAGGTGCGCGGCCCAGGCTACGGAACCAATTCGATGCGGCGTTTGATCGGCCTTGTCCTGCTCGCCATGAGCCTCGTTGCCCTCCCGGGGACGCGCTCGACCGGCATCGCGCAGACCATTCAACCCCAGTCAACGCCCGCTCAGGCCGCTCCCTCCCAAGCTGCTCCGGCCCTGCCCAGCGAGACGCAAACCCAGCCGGCGCCGTCAGTACACGGCGCGCCAGTGGCAGAAGCACCTCAGTCGGTGCCCCATGGCACGATCGGCGGCCCGTCCACCCCTTCCGCAATGACGCCGCTTTCGCCGCCCGCGGTTCCCGCCGCGCCTCCGGCCGTGCAGGCGACCTTGCCACATGACCTCTCGCCCTGGGGCATGTTCATGGCCGCCGACATCGTCGTGAAGGCGGTGATGGTCGGCCTCGCCTTCGCCTCGCTGGTGACCTGGACGATCTGGCTCGCCAAGGCCGTTGAGCTCGCCGCCGCCAAGGCCCGCGCCCAGCGCGCGACGCGGCGGCTGGAGCAGGCTGCGAGCCTCGACGAAGCGGCTCAGGCCATCGCCGGCCGCAAGGGCCAGGCGCAAGGTCCGGTGGCGTTCCTGGTCGCCGCAGCGCAGAGCGAGCGCGAGCGCTCCACCGATCTCGGCGAGGACGGCGTCAAGGAACGCGTCGCCATCTCGCTGTCGCGGATCGAGGCCCGGGCCGGGCGCAGCATGGCGCGCGGCACCGGCCTGCTGGCGACGATCGGCTCGACGGCGCCCTTCGTCGGCCTGTTCGGCACGGTCTGGGGCATCATGAACTCGTTCATCGGCATCAGCCAGGCGAAGACCACCAATCTCGCAGTCGTGGCCCCCGGCATCGCCGAGGCGCTGCTGGCGACCGCGATCGGCCTCGTCGCGGCGATCCCGGCGGTGATCATCTACAACGTCTTCTCGCGCTCGATCGCCGGCTATCGGGCGACGCTCTCCGACGCTTCCGGCGAAGTGCTGCGCCATCTCTCGCGCGATCTCGAGCGGACGCGCCGCGCCGTCGCCCTCCAGACGCGCGCCGGGCTGCATGCGGTTCCGGCACAGGCCGCGGCGATGCCGCGCGCCCGGGTGGAGTAAGCGGCGATGGCGGTTTCGCTCAAGGAGCCACAGGACGGCGATCTCGGCGAGGTCAGCGAGATCAACGTCACGCCGTTCATCGACGTCATCCTGGTGCTGCTGATCATCTTCATGGTGGCGGCGCCGCTCTCGACGGTCGATGTCGCGGTCGACCTGCCGGTCTCGAACGCGCAGCCACAGCCCCGCCCCGACAAGCCGATCTTCCTCACCGTCAAGCAGGACCTTTCGCTGGCGCTGGGCAACGACACCGTGGCACGCGAGCAATTGCAGGCGACACTCGACCGCCAGACCGGCAGTGATCGCGAGCAGCGGGTCTTCCTGCGCGCCGACGGCGCGGTCGCCTATCGCGAGCTGATGGAAGTGATGAACAGCCTGCGCCAGGCCGGCTATCTCAAGATCGCGCTGGTCGGGCTCGAGGATACCGGCCAGGCGGGAGCCGCCAAACCGTGATCGCGATCGCACCCCAAAGGCGCAGCCTCGCCGCCCTGCGCTGGGCGACGGCGGCACTGGCCGTCGCCTCTGTTCATGGCGGCATGGCCTGGGTCGCCCTCAACTGGCGTCCGACCGAGGCCGCGGCCGGAGCTCCCGAACCCGCGATCATGATCGAGCTCGCTGCCGTCTCCGTCGCGCCCGAGGCGCCGCAGGAGGAGCTTCCGGTCGCGCCAGAAAGGGTCGAGCAAGAGCAGCCGCCGGAGCCGGTCAAGGAGACCCCGCCGGAGCCGCCGCCCGAGCCCGAACCGGAGCCCGAGCCGACCCCGGTCGAGCAGCCCGAGATCAAGCTGCCGGACCTGCCCTCGATCCCGCAGCTCGATGCCGTGCTGCTGCCGCCGCCGCCCGATCTGAAGCCGCCGGAGAAGAAGCCGCCGCCGAAGAAGGTCGTCGAGAAGAAGGAGAAGCCGAAGCCCAAGGTTGTGCGCCGGCCGGTCGAGCCCGATCGCCCCAAGGCGCGCGAGGCGGCCGCCCCCGAGGCCTCGACCCCGCGGGCCTCTGCTCCCTCCGCTGCGGCGCAGGGCACGGCATCGCAGCCATCGGTCTCGAACGCCTCCTGGCGCGGCATGCTGATCGCCCATCTCAACCGCTACAAGCGCTTCCCCGGCGGCGCCAATCCCGGAACTGTCCAGGTCGCCTTTTCGATCGACCGGGGCGGGCGCGTCTTGTCCTCGCGCGTCGTCGGCTCGTCGGGCAATGCGGCGCTCGACGAGGAGGCCGCCGCGATGATCCGGCGCGCCAGCCCGGTCCCGGCGCCCCCGGCCGGCGTCGGCGGTGGCGGCACGATCTCGCTGTCGGTACCGGTGCGCTTCAACCGCTGATGATGCGGGCCTCCGGCTCGGCCCATCGCCGCGACCAGAGGATCGCCATGCCGTGCGGCAAAAGCACCGGCTTGGCGCTCCGCTCTTTCATCGCGTGACTCTGATGGCCGAGAAGCGGCTTTCACTTTGTCCGGCCATCGTCGGAGCCGGCGTCGGGCCCTTCGCCCGGCGGAGCCCGGCCCCTATCTGGGCTGGCTGACGCGCTCCAAGGGCGAGGTCACGGCGTGCCCGGCCGTCTCGCCGGCATCCTGGATGTTGCGTCCGAGTTCCTCGACCTTGTCGCCGAAATTATTGCGCGTATGCGGGTCGATGACGGCGATCGGCGCCGAGACGACGAGGCCGGCGGCCGTGCCGACCGCCGCGGCGGCCGTTCCGGTCGCCTGGATCAGCCGATCGCCGATGCCGACGCGCGAATCGGTGATCGGCTGGCCGGAGACCAGGCGCGTGCCGATCAGCTTCACCACCTCGGGGCTCTCGGCGAACTTGCCATGGTTCAGGCTGTCGCCGCTCTTCAGCTTGGTGAGATTGAGGACCGTGATCTTGTCCGCCTCCATCTCGCTCTTATAGGGCTCGACATCCGGGTCAATCGCGCCGAGGCGGGCGGTCGAGCCCCAGACGCGGCGGGATACAGCAAGCGCCCGGTCGTCCTGCGAGACGAACAGGGTGAACTTCGGGCGGCGTCCCTCCATCTCCTTGACCTGGGTCCGGAAGACGTCGACGTCGACATCCGGCGACGCCAGCATGACGTTGGCGATCTTCGCGGGAATGCCGCGATTGCGGATCGCCATCAGCGTCAGCGCCTCGAGCGTGACCCAATTGCCCATGGAGTGGGCGAGGATCGAGACCTCCCCGACCGCCGGGTCGCGGGCGAGCGCCTGCAGCAGGTTCTCGAGGGCGTGGCGGGAGTAATTCGTGCTCTCGCGATCATAGCCATAGGCGAAGATCGAACCGCGCGAGGGCCAGGTGAACAACACCGGCACGACCTCGGCGCCGGAATCATGGACGATCTGGGCGAAGCGATAGACCGCATCCTCGAAACGGTTGTTGAAACCGTGGATGAAGACCATGACGCGGCGCTTCGGCACCTTTGAAGCCGCCGTATGCAGGCGTGCCAGCGCGGCGGTCCGGTCGAGCTTGTCGACCTTCAGTGTGACGAAGTCGGTCGCCGGATTGCCGGGCAGCCGCTGTGGCCACTGCACCTCGCCGACGGCGCGCTTGCCGTCCGGCGGCAGCGAAACGGTAATCTCGGCGAAGGCGCTCTTGCCGCGCTCGCCCGAGAACAGGACGCCCTCATCGGCATCGGGCGCCCGCGTCGTCGCGACCAGCATCGTGACCTTGCTGGCACCCGGCACCGTCGCTTCGACGGGCCCGAGCACGCCCTTGACGTCGCCGGCGCAGCCGGCGAGCAGGCCGGCCAGCAGGAGCGCCGCCGGCGCGACAGGACGTCGATGCCGGACCGAGGCCGGATTGCTGCTCAACACTGTCACCGGCCACCCCGAACCACCCCAACGGCCCGACCATTGTCGGCGTCGACGGGCGCGTCAAGCTCCGCGTCGACGCCTTGCCGGCTACACCATGAACTGGCCGCCATTGACCTCGAGGGTCTGGCCGGTGATGTAGCCGCTCATCGACGGGCTGGCGAAGAACAGGAACGTCCCGACATTCTCCTGCGGCGTGCCGACGCGCCCCATCGGAATGGTCTGGCGCATCGCCTCGATCTGCGCGGGCGTCGAATAGCGCTCATGGAACGGCGTCATGATCACGCCCGGCGAGACCGCGTTGACGCGGATTCCGAAGGGCAGGAACTCCTTGGCCATGCCGCGGGTCAGGTTGAGCACGAAGGCCTTCGAGCTGGCATAAAGCGAGGAGCCTGGGCCGCCGCCATTGCGCGCCGCGACCGAGCTCAGATTGATGACGCTGGAATGGCCGGACTGCTTGAGATGCGGCAGCGCAGCCTTCGACGCCATCACGACCGAGCGGACATTGAGGTCGACGACGCTGTCGAAGAAGGCATCGTCGACCTCGCCGATCGGGGTGCGCTTGACCAGCGCGCCGGCATTGTTGACGAGGACGTCGAGACCGCCGAGCTTTTCGGCCGCCTTGCCGACCAGATCCTCGGTCGCGGCGCTGTCGGAGACGTCAGCCTTGAGCGCATGGGCCTCACCGCCCGCCGCGCGAATCTCGGCGACGACCGCATTGGCCTCCGCCTCGCTCGACTTGTAGTGGACGATGACGCGCATGCCATGGGCCGCATAGGCCTTGGCGACGGCCGCGCCGATGCCGGTGCTGGAGCCGGTGATCAGGGCGCGCATGCCCTTCAGATCGTCAAGCATAATTCCTCCGTTTTGGATTAAATCGTTTCAATCGCGATCATGCGCGAGCGGGCGCAGGATCGCCACCGCCATGCGGGCAACCCGGCCATTCGCTGGGACCGGTTCAAAGGAACTTGGTCATCGCCTTGAACTCGGCGAGGAGTTCGCGCGAACCGTCCGGGATGTGGCCGGCAGCCTCCTCCAGGCAGTGGTCGATATGCTCCTGGATCAGGATCTTGCGAGCATTTGCGATCGCGCCCTCGACCGCCTGCAATTGCTGCGCGATGTCGAGGCAGGAGCGAACATTGACGACCATCTCGATGGTCGAACGCAGATGTCCCTCCGCCCGCTTCAGCCTGGTGATGACCTCCGGGTGCCTGTGATGATGGATCCGGGCGTGAACGTCGTCCTGCATCTTGCTCCTATCCTCCCCGGGAGGTTATAGACCGTCCACGTTGCTCGTGCATGTCGATCCTGCGCAAGCCTGCTCTCAGCTCCCAGCGAGCCGAGCAGGATTCGCACCAGACGGGCGGCGGCCCGATCGGGCAGGCGCCGGCGCGAGACCGGGCGCATCCCCGAGGATCGGGCAGGCAAGGACGAGGCGGGCGCCCCCGACCAGCGCCGGCAGAGCCGGACGGTACGGCAGCGCGCGCCCCGCCCCCAATCCGGGACACCGTTTCGTGCCTGGTTTCACCGAACTGCTCGCACAGGGTGCGGGCCATGCCTGGCTGTTCATTCCGAGTGCGATCCTGCTCGGCGCCCTGCATGGGCTCGAACCCGGCCATTCGAAGACGATGATGGCGGCCTTTATCGTCGCCGTCCGTGGCTCCGTGCTGCAGGCCGTCCTGCTCGGCCTCGCCGCGACGCTCTCGCATACGCTGGTGGTCTGGGCGGTGGCCCTGACCGGCCTCTACCTCGCGCGCGACCTCGACGCGGAGGCGACGGAGCCCTGGTTCCAACTCGCCTCCGGTCTGATCATCATCGCGATCGCGCTCTGGATGATCTGGCGGACCAGGTCGGAGCAAGCCGCGCTACACACGGCCTCTCATGGCCGCACACATGGTCATCATCATTCGCACGGGCATTCCTATGGGCAATCTCATGGAAACGGCCACTCTCATCCCCATGACCAGACCCATCGCCGAGACGACGAGCCGATGGACGCCCATCAGCGCGCCCATGCCGAAGACATCCGGCAGCGTTTCGCCGGCCGGCCCGTGACGAACTGGCAGATCGCGCTGTTCGGACTGACCGGCGGCCTGATCCCCTGCCCGGCCGCGATCACCGTGCTGCTGATCTGCATGCAGCTGCGCGAGATCACGCTCGGCGCCGTGCTGGTGCTGTGCTTCTCGATCGGCCTCGCTCTGACGCTGGTCTCGGTCGGTATCGCCGCCTCGCTCAGCCTGCGAGTAGTCGAGAAGCGGTCGAACTGGCTGTCGACCATCGCGGCACGGGCGCCCTATGTCTCGGGCCTGCTGATCGTGCTCGTCGGCTTGTACACCGTCTATCATGGCTGGAGCGGACTGCAGGCGCAGGCGGCGCGCGCCGCGGCGATGCTGGTCAGCCCAGCGCCTGGTTGACCAGCGCGAAGAGCCTGGCCGGGCCGGGACGCGCCGGCCGCTCGCCGCACCGCATCACCAGGCCGGTATCGACCTCCGGCAGGCCCAGCTCCGTCAGCCAGCTACCGAGGCCCGTCGGCGCAGGCACGTCGACGCGGATGAACTCGCCCGGCCGGGCCGCCAGGCCATGAGCGATCAGGCAGCGCGCGGCTCGATCGTCGACGGCAGCGACGGGGCCGACCAGCCAGCCGAGCCCGTGACGGCGCAGGACGGAGTAGCCCGCGGCGACGCCGCCGCGTTCCAGGAGGTACGCCTCGCCGCGACCGAGCAGGGCTGAGAGAACCGCAGCACGCGGGAGACCGGTCGCGGCTTCATCGAGCGCGGCCAAAACGGGAAGGTCGGCCGCCGTCGCAAGGCGCAGAGTCTCGCCCGGCCCCAGGGGCGGAACCCCGACAGCGGGCGCCGGCCCCTGGTGCTGCAGCACCGTCCCGACCGGCTCGAAGCCGTATTTCGCATAGAGTGGCCGGCCCTGCTCAGTCGCGATCAGGCCGCGCGAACGGCCTCCGGTGGCATCGAGCAGCCCCTGCATCAGCAGCTTGCCGAGGCCGGCGCCCTGGTGCTCGGGCGCGACGATGATACTGCCGAGCGAGGCGTGGCCGGCGCCGAACGTCCACCACATCGCGGTGCCGACCACCTCGCCCGCGGCGATGGCGGCGAGCCCCTGGCCGAGGCCAAGCACCAGCGCCCAGTCCTCGCGCCGATGCGCCCAGCCGACCTGTTGCGACAGGCTATGGCAGGCATCGAGATCATCCGGCGTCAGCGCGCGCAGATGGGCCGCGCCGACGGCGTTCGGCAAGGCGCTCACCGGCAGAAATCGGCGCAGCCGGCCGCCCAGAACGGCGCGCCTTCCGTCAATGGCGGAATCGAAGGACGAGGCTTGGCGCCGGGCAGATCGGCCGGGACCGGCACGACCAGCTCCCACCAGCGATGGGAACATTGCGAGCGGAAGGCCATCTGGTCGCTGATCGAGGTGCCTTCGCGCGCGAGCGCGGCGTCGAGCGCCTCGCAGCTCCGGCGCAGCGCGGCGTCATGGGCATCGCTCGGATCATTGGCATAGTCGTGGAAGGCTTCGGTGAAGGCCTCCATCTCGCGGGCGATATGGGGCCATTCCGCGCGACCGAGATTCCAGGCGTCCATCCATTCGCGCACGACGGTTTCGACGGCCTCGGCCTTCGGCTTGGCGGCGACCTTGCGGGCCGTCGTCAGCATGTGCCGCATCAATTCGGCACGGGCGTGGATGTGGCGCGCCGCAAGGGCGGCCTTCTGCATGGAAGCGACAGCCTGGGCAGCCTCCTGCTGCAGATCCTCGACGAAATGGGACATGATCTTCTCCGGTCAGGGCAGGGTCGCGAGGCGGGCGAACATCCGCTCGAACAGCGCCTCGGCCTGGACAGTCGCGACGACATGGGCGTTGGGCTCGCGCTTCAGGCGGCCGTTCCAGTCGATGGTGGTGCGCCCGCGCAAGGAGCCGTCGGCGGTCTCGACCTCGACATGGCAGTCGCGGCCGGAGAACAGCTCGGGCCAGAGCAGAAAGGCGATGACGCAGGGGTCGTGCATGGGGTGGCCGACCGTGCCGAGCCCACCGGGGCGAGGCCGGGTCAGCATGCCGTGAACGGTGCGGCCGGCCGCGTTGCCGTGCTCGAGCAGGCGCGCGACCTGTTCGTGCGCGGCGATGGCCTGCAGGGTGACGCCGAGGCCCATCATCACGATCGGCCGACCGCAGCCGAAGACGATCGCGGCCGCATGCGGGTCGACATGGATGTTGAACTCGGCCGCCGGGGTGACGTTGCCGAGCGCCAGCGCCCCGCCCATCAAGACGATGCGCTTCACTTTCGGCAGAACATCCGGAGCCAGCCGGAAGGCGAGTGCGAGATTGGTCAGCGGCCCGAGCGGGCAGAGCGTGACGCCGTGATCGGGAGCCGCCCGCAGGATCGCGATCAGCGCCTCGACGGCGTGACCGGGCGCAGCCTCGCCGCGCGGCGGCGGCAGATCGGCGCCGGCGAGCCCGTCCGGCCCGCAGACGAATTCCGCCGTCGACAGCGGGAAGACCAGCGGGACGTCCGCGCCGCGATGGACGGGCACGCCCTCGCGCCCGGCAAGCTCGCGGATGCGCAGCGCATTGGCGGTGGTCTGCGCCACCGGGACATTGCCGGCAACGGTGGTGATCGCCCTGAGATCGAGCTCGGCGGCGCTGGCGAAGGCGAGCAGCAGGGCGACCGCGTCGTCCTGGCCGGGATCAGTGTCGATGATGATGGTTTCAGTCACGGCAGCCTCGCCTTGCCAATTCGGGATGCTCCTTCCCGCCCTCATCCTGAGGAGCGATCGCAGATCGCGTCTCGAAGGATGCACCAGACGGTACGGGAGCCTTCTGGACCATCCTTCGAGACGCCGCTACGCGGCTCCTCAGGATGAGGGCTCGGGAAGGCATGCCCGTCATGCTTCACGCCGCCCGGGCGTTGCCGGCCATGATCATGTGGCTGAGATCGTCGGCGGTGAGGTCGCCGAGCGGCTGGTCGACGTATTTTCGGCCGGCGCCCATGATCACCACCCGGTCGGCGAGCGCGACCACGTCGCGCATGTTGTGGCTGATCAGCAGCACCGTCCTGCCGTCGGCCTTGAGCTTGCGGATCAGGTCGAGGACGAGCGCCGTCTCCTTGACGCCGAGCGCCGCGGTCGGCTCGTCCATGATGATGATCTCGGCCTTCCAGCGCAGGGCGCGCGAGATCGCCACCGCCTGACGCTGGCCGCCGGAGAGGCGCTCGACCGGCCGGTCCATGTCCTCGACCGTGACGGAGAGCTGCTTGAGGAAGCCGCGCGCCTCCTGCGCCATCCTTTTCTTGTCGAGCACGCGCAGGAAGGGCAGCAGCACGGGCTTCGTCAGCTCCGAGCCCATGAAGACGTTCTGGGCGATGGAGAGACGCGGCGCCAGCGCAAGGTCCTGGTAGATCGTCGCGACGCCATGGCTCAGCGCATCATGCGGCGAGGCGAAGACGACCTCCTTGCCGCGCATGAAGATCGTGCCCGCCGTCGCCTCCTCGGCGCCGGAGATCACCTTGATCAGGCTCGACTTGCCGGCGCCGTTGTCGCCGCAGATCGCCACGACCTCGCCGGGATGGATGTCGAGATCGACCTCGCGCACCGCCACGACCGGGCCGTAGCTCTTGCCGATGCCGCGCAGGGACAGGAGGGGGGTGGTGTCAGTCATCGTTCAAACCAGTTCGCAAGGCGGCTCGAAAGGCCGCAACGAGCCCCCTCTCCCCCTGCGGGAGAGGGTTGGGGTGAGGGGTCTCGCGCCGCTACTCGTCGTGACCGATCGTGCAGCAACTCCAACGGAGAGCGCAGCGCGACCCCTCATCCGGCCCTGCGGGCCACCTTCTCCCGCAAGGGGAGAAGGGGCGGCGCGGCGGATACTCACTTCAGGAACTGCTGGACGTTGTTCTTGTCGACCAGCACGGCGTCGGTGAAGAGGTAGGGGCCGGAGGTGATGGTTTCCTTCGGCTTCTTGTCGACGACGATGCTCTGGACCGCGTCGACCGCCTGCTTGCCCATCTCCTCGAAGGGGATCGAGACGGTCGCCATGAAGGTCGAGGCCGGGTCGGCGATGCGGGCATAGGTCTCCTTGCCGCCATCGACCGAGACCAGCGGGATCTGGCCCTTCTTGACGCCCTGCGCCTGCAGCAGGTCGTCGATGATGTAGGCCTGGCCGTCGAACGAAGCCCAGATGCCGTTGATCTTGCCCTGGTTCTGCAGGAGCAGCGCCTGCATGCCGGCGCGGACATCGTCGCGCCAGCTCTGGGTGCGGGCCATCGAGAACTTGCCGAGTTCCTTCACCGCCTGGTTCTCGGAGAGCACGGCGTCGAGCAGCTTGCCGCGGATGCGCGAGGCGACGTTGAGGTCGAAGCGGGCCGAGACGATGTTGCCCTGGTAGCCGAGCTGGCCGAGCAGATAGAGCGCAGCCTCGGCGCCGACCTTGTACTCGTTGGTCTGGATGTCGAAGAGCGCATGCGGGCTCGCGCCCGACTGCACGGTGATCACCGGGATCTTGGCGTCCTTGGCCGCCTTGAACTGGGCGTCGGCCTCGACCGGCTTGCCCATGGCGATGATGATCGCGTCGACCTTCTTGGCGATCAGCGCGTCGAACTGCTCGGCATGCTTGGGCAGCGCGCCTTCCGAGTTGAGCAGGGTGACGTTCCAGCCCTTGGCCTTGGCCGCGGCGGCCGCCGCGTTGGCGACGCGGGCATGGGTCTCCGAGGAGAACTGGAAGCCGATCACGCCGAGCTCGAAAGCCTGCGCGCCCTGCCCGAACCCGACTGCGGCAACCGCAGCCAGCAAGATTTTCCTGATACCGACCATGATGAGCTCTCCCCGTAGCCTTGCGATGGCTGATTTAGACCTTGAACGCCGCCTTCTTCATCGCGCTGGCCGAGAAGGCAACCGAGCCGATGATGATCAGGCCGAGAACGATATCCTGAACGTAATAGGGCTGGCCGAGCAGCACCAAGCCATTGCCGAGCACCTTGAGCACGAGCGCGGCGAAGACCGTGCCCGGCACGTTCGGCTTGCCCGGCTCGAACATGGTCATGCCGAGCAGGACGGCGGCAATCGCGTAGAGCAGGTAGTCGCCGGCCATGTTGGGCGCCGCCGAGGACAGGTTGGCCGCAAGCAGGACGGCGGTGATGCTGGCGAGCACGCCGGCCAGCAGGAGGCCGATGCGCTTCATGCGCGCCGTAGCGATGCCGGCGAGCCGCGCCGCCTCGTCAGCCTCGCCGGTCGCGACCATGTGGGCGCCGGTGCGGGTCCATTTGATCAGCCCCCAGGCGAAGAGCGTGACCCCGGCGAGCCAGAGCACGAGATTGGGGATACCGAAGGTGTAGCCACGGGCCAGCCCGGTGAAACCGGTGGGCCAGCGCCCGACGAAGGCAACGCCCTGGGTGATCATGAAGGCGAAGCCCTTGGCGATCGCCGCGGTACCCAGCGTCATGATCAGCGAGGGGATGCGCAGCACGGTGACGCCATAGCCGTTGACCGAGCCGAGCACGATGCCGACGGCGAGCGCCGCCGCGACCGCAACCAGCGGCGGATACTGCAACTGCACCAGCCAGCCGCAGACCACGGCGGCGAGGCTCGCCATCTCCGAGATCGAGAGATCGAGCTCGGCGACGGTGAAGGCGAGCGCGAAGCCGAGCGCCAGAATGGCGAGGAAGCTCGTATCCTTCAGCACGTTGACGATGTTCATCGTCGTCGCGAAGTTCGGCGCGAAGGCGACGAAGAAGATGATCAGCAGAAGCCCCGCGACCGCGGTGCCATAGCGGCCGATGAAGTCGCGCATGCTCGTGCTGGCCATCACGCCGGCCCCTTGGCGATCGCCGAGATCGGCGAGAGGATTTCGATGCCGCCCGTGACCGGGATCAGCGCGCCGGTGACGAAGGCGGCTCCCGGCGAGAGCAGGAAGGCGATGACGCCGGCGACGTCCTCCGACCGGCCCAGCCGGCCGAGCGGGGTGCGCTGCGAGGCGCCCTCGACCAGCGCGTCGAACTCCTTGGCGAAGCCGCCGCGCACCATCGGCGTGTCGATGATGCCCGGCGCGACCGCGTTGACGCGAATCGCGTGCCGGCCAAGCTGCTGGGCCATGCCGTAGGTCAGCGTCGCGACGCCGCCCTTCGCCGCGCCGTAGGCGAGGTTCGCGCCACCATTGCTATGGGCGATCGAGGAGATATGGACGATGGCGCCGCCCTCGCCCTGGGCGATCAGCTGCTTCGAGACGGCCTTGGAAATGCGAAAGACGGCAGAGAGGTTGATGTCGACGAACTTCTCCCACTCCTCGTCCTCCATCTCGACCATCGGTACCGGGCGCGAGGCGCCGGCCCCGGTGACGAGATTGTCGAGCCGGCCGAAGCGCTCGATGGCGAGTTCGACCAGCGCCGGGCCGAGCCCATGGTCGCGCACGTCGCCGGTCAGGGCCGCGACTTCGGCGCCATCGGCCTGGAGGCGTTGCGCCATTTCCGCGAGCGGGCCGGCTTCGAGCCCGGAGAGGACGAGACGGTGCGTCGGCGCCAGCGTCATTGCGAGCGCGCCGCCGATGCCGCCGGAAGCCCCGGTGATCAGGGTGACGGGACGCCCCATCAGGCCGCCCTGCCTGCCGGGCGAGGAAGAGATGGAACCGGCACTGCGGGATCGGGCGATGGCATCAGAGATCTCGGACGTTCGGATGCCCGTCGGTAAGGCGCAAAATCGAATGCGGCAACCTCAATCGCGATCCGCCCCCATGCCTGTGAGAATCCCGGCGCTGCCCGGCCGCCAGCCGGCGAGCGCCTGCGAGATCGGTGCCAGTGCCTGCTCTGCCTGCCGATAGAGCGCGAAAAGCGCGTCATAGGCCGCCTTGCGGGGGGGATCGGGATCGAAACGGGCCGCGGTGGTGACCAGCGCCTCCTGCGCCTCTCCCAGCGAGGCGAAGCGCCCGAGGCCGGTGAAGGCGATGATCGCGGCCCCGAGCAGGCCAGGCTCCTTGGAGGCGCCGACGACCACCGGCCGGCCGCAGATATCGGCCTTGATCTGGCTCCAGACCGGATTTGCCGCGCCGCCGCCGCCGAAGCGGATCTCCGCAACCGGGACACCCATCGCGCCCTCGGCACGCCCAAGCACGATCCGGTTGAGGAAAGCGACGCCTTCCAGCACCGCATAGGCGAGATCGGTCGCGCCATGCTGGCGGTTGAGGCCGATGAAGGCGCCACGCAGTCCCGGATTCCAGTAAGGCACGCGCTCGCCCTGGAGATAGGGCAGGAACAGCAGCGGCTGAGGCTGGCGAATGCCGGCGAGCAGCGCGTCGATCTCGCGCCCGATGCCGCCCTCCTCGTCCCGGCCGATCAGCGACAGCAGCCAGGAGACGGTGTCCGCCCCGTTCTGGCTCGGGCCGCCGAGCTGGAACAGGCCGCGCCAATCCACGGTCATCAAGCCTTCGGCGCGGGCAGGTTCCCGACCCATCACGCCCAGCACCTCCGTGGTGCCGGAGATGTTGTAGGCGAAGCCGTCGCGCATCGCGCCGAGACCGACCACCGCCGCCCAGGTGTCGTTCGAGGCGCAGAACACCGGACGTCCCACCAGCCGGTCGAGCGGCGCCGGCAGACCGGGCTGAACCTCGCCAACCGACTCGCAGGGCTCCAGCAATGGCGGCAGGATCGCCGGCGAAAGCCCGATCGCGCCGAGCAGATCGCCGCCTGCGCCGGGTGCTGCCGAAGCGAGCAGTCGCGCCAGCGAGACCGGGTCGCTCGCCTGCCGGCCGGTCAGGCGGAAGTTCAGATAGTCCTTCGGCTCTAGCACTGTGGCGAGGCCGCGAACCGTATCCGGCTCGGCTTCGCCCAGCCAGGCGAGCCGCGCCAGTGGGTGGAAGGCGTTGATCGCGGCCGTCTCGGGATGGGCCGGGTCGAGCCGCTCGCGCAGGCGCACGACCGCGCTTTCCGAGCGCGTGTCCTTCCAGGTCATCGCCGGGCGCAATGGCCGGCCGTCCCGGCCGATGAAGACCTGGGTGCGGGTGACGCCGCAGATGGCCACGGCCTCGACCGCGTCGAAGAGCTCGGGCGCCTCCCGGACGAGCCCCGAGCAGGCCTCGATCAGCAGGCGCCACCAGGCATCGGCCTCGATCTCGGACGCGCCCGCCGCATCGACGCTCACAGGCCCCGGAATGGCGCTCTGGGCGCGAATCCGCCCCTGCGCATCGACGAGCGCGGCCCGGAATGAGGTGCCGCCGAGATCGCAGGCGAGGACGACGCTCACGCCGGACGCTCCACGATTGGGGCATGGAGATCGCGGCTCAGCACCAAG
>JAESGI010000192.1_pt1 | contig 42600 bp, 41 predicted proteins | sample 9269671 | NCBI WGS metagenome assembly JAESGI01 (sample SAMN14515641, study PRJNA621666) | algae metagenome | isolation source: Nostoc indistinguendum CM1-VF10 and co-occurring heterotrophs from gravelly... | place: USA: Clark Mountains, San Bernardino, California | collected 1998-06-05 | reverse complement strand
ACCGGCGAGGCCGCGCATCTCTTGCTCGACACCGGCCATGCGACCTGGGGCGGGGCCGATCCGGTCAAGCTGGCGCAGCGCTATCGCGCCCGCATCAGCCATGTCCACGCCAAGGACGTCCGCAAGGCTGTGATGGAGCGGGCGAGGGCGGAAGACTGGAGCTTCCTCGATGCGATCCTCGGAAAGGGCGCCGATCTCGGGGTCTACACCGTGCCGGGCGACGGCATGGTCGACTACCAGGCAGTGTTCAAGGCGCTGCCCGGCTATTCCGGCTGGGTCGTCGTCGAAGCCGAGCAGGACCCCGAAAAAGCCCATCCATTGACCTATGCCAAGAAGGGCGTCGCCCATCTTGAGGCGAGCCTGAAGGAGGCCGGGCTCGTTTGAGTCCGGGATCGCCATGTCGAAGCTGCTGGTGAAACCGCAGGCCCCCGATGCCGACGGCTGCGTCCACGAGATCACGCCGGAGTCGGCGGGCTGGGGCCATGTCGGTTTTGCCGTCCACCGCCTTGCCGACGGCCAGACCCTGTCGCGCGAGACCGGCGATCGCGAGCATTGCCTCGTCCTGCTTTCGGGCAAGGTGGCGGCCCGTGCCGATGGTCAGGATTTTGGTGTGATCGGCGGTCGGGCTTCGCCCTTCGAGGCCGATCCCTGGTCGCTCTATGTGCCTGCCGGCTCCGCCTGGAGCGTTGCCGCACGTGGGCCGTGCGAGCTTGCGATCTGTTCGGCGCCGGGGATCGTCGGCCAGCGCCCGCCGCGCCTGATCGCGCCCGCCGATGTCGGCTGCCTGACGCGCGGCCAGGGCAGCAATGTCCGCCATGTCCGCAACATCCTCCCCGAAACCGAAGCCGCCGACGGGTTGCTCGTGGTCGAGGTGATCACCCCGGCCGGCAACTGGTCGAGCTATCCGCCGCACAAGCATGACGAGGACCGGCTGCCTGACGAATCGCAGCTGGAGGAAACCTATTACCACCGGCTGAACCCGCCGCAGGGCTTCGGCTTCCAGCGCGTCTATACCGATGACCGCTCGCTCGACGAGACCATGAGTTTCGAGAATGGCGATGTCGTGCTCGTGCCCAAGGGTTACCACCCCGTCGGCGCGCCGCATGGCTACGATCTCTACTATCTCAATGTGATGGCCGGCCCGAAGCGGATCTGGAAGTTCGCCAACGATCCCGCCCATGACTGGCTGATGCCGCGCTAGGCACGGCGGGGCCATCGGTCGCCTGGGCACGCGGTCGCGTTCGACCTTGTCTCGCCATCCCGGCGCTGCGCCGCTTCGCGGCTTGTCCGGGATGACGGGAGGGAGGCCGCGAGCCTGAATCAAAATCTGCGAAAGGCGCTTCAGGCCTTTGAGCTGGAAGGGTCTTTCTGACTTCCGCCGTCCGCAGTTGAAACCCTGCCTCAGAGATCGACCAGCACCCAGAGCACGACGGCGTCTGTCGGACCCGACGAGGTCCAGGTGTGCTCGGTGCTCGCGTCGTAATAGACCGAATCGCCCTTGTTGAGCTCGAGCGGCTCATAGAGCGCGCTGTGCACGATCAGCGTGCCTTCCATCACCATCACGAAGATCTCGGCCTCCGACTTGGCCCAGGCCGGATAATCGTCCGGCGAGCGTGCCGTCACCGTGGTCAGGATCGGTGTGGCGCGCTTGTTCTTGAGGTCGGCGCACAGCAGCATGTTGTTGCAGGTCACCGTCGCATGGCGGCTTCCGGCGCCGGCCCGCGTCACGCTGCGCCGGCCGCGGAAGGCGCCAGGATCATTGTCCTGGTCGTTGAGCAGGGAGACCAGCTCGATGCCGAGCCCCTGGGCGATGCGCTGCATCGTCGAGATGGTCGGCGAAAGCTCGTTGCGCTCGATCTTCGAGAACGCCGAGGACGAGACGCCGGTCAGCCGGCTCGCATCCTGCAAGGTCAGCCCGCGGCGCTTGCGCACCTTCAGCAGTCGCGCGCCGATGTCGAGATGCCCCCGCGCGTCCTCGGAATCGTGATCGACCGGGCGGCCTGCGCCGCGGGCCGTGTCGTCCCGGTCGAGCGACGAGATTTCCGGCATCCTGATCTCCCTGGCGCAGCCGGAAGGCTGCAATGCCTCCGGCCCGGACTCTCATAGCGGGCAGCATAGGGCATGGAAAGCGCTTGATCCATAATGCTCCACAAATTGTCGGATAGTGGATTTTTGTATCTTAGTATTGACATCGGTCGAATGGTGGATGAGCGTTGGATTGGCTGACGAGCCGGCAAACCGCTGCGCGACGCTCCGTCCAGGGCATGCGCCGGCTTGAATCCGGTTGGCAGCTAGACAAGGGAAACGCTTGATGACGCTCACGAAAGACCAGTTGAACGGCCTCTACACGGCCATCGTCACCCCGCTCGCCGAGGATGGGTCTGTCGACGTCAAGGCCCTGAAGAAGCTGGTGCGCTTTCAGCTCGACGCTGGCGCGGCCGGCATCGTGCCGATCGGCGGCACGGGCGAGTATCCTGCCTTCTCTCGTGACGAGCGCCGCACCATCGTTGCGACCTGCGTCGAGGCCGCCGATGGCAAGCCGGTGATCCCGGGTGTGCTCTCGACCGGTTTCGAGGACGCTCTGGAAGCCGGCCGCGACTTCGCGGCGGCGGGCGCCGCCGCGGTGATGACGGTCACCCCCTATTATGCGCCCGGCACCCAGGACGGCATGCGCGCCTATTTCCGGCGCTACCGGGACTCGCTCGACCTGCCGGTCATGCTCTACCAGATCCCGCGCCGCACCACGGTCTCCGCCTTCGCCGACACGGTACAGGCGATGGCCGAGGACGGCTCGATCATCGGCATGAAGTACTCGTCCTATGACATGCCGGACTATATCCGCACGGTGAAGTACGCCGGCGACAAGATCGCGATCCTCAGCGGCGAGGAGCCCCTGTTCGCGACCCATGTCGCACTCGGCGCCCGGGGCGGCGTCCTGGCTTCGGCGACGATCTATCCGAAGATCTGGATCGAGATCTTCGAGCTCGCCAAGCAGGGCAAGCTGAACGAGGCGCTGAAGCTCCAGGACAAGATCGATCCGGTCATCGATTCGATCTATGTCGAGACCAATCCCGGCCCGCTGAAGCGCTACATGGCGCTTGCCGGCATGCCGGTCGGCGGCGTCCGCCTGCCGCTGCAGGGCCCGAGCGCCGAGACGATCGCCAAGCTCGAGACCGCCGCCAAACAGGCGAAATCGGTCAGCCTCGCCTGAACGAAGGGAACCGCATCGTGCTCGATCGGCTGCGCGATATCGTTGGCGACAAGGGGCTCATCGCCGATCCCGGCGAGATGGCCCCCTGGCTGACCGATTGGCGCGAGCGGCGCCAGGGCAGGGCGCTCTGCGTCGTTGCCCCGGCCTCCACCGCCGAGGTCGCAGCCGTGATGCGGCTCTGCGCCGAGCACGGCCAGCCGGTCTTCCCGGTCGGCGGCAATACGGGGCTGTGCTTCGGTGCGGTGCCCGAGAGTGGTCGCGCCGAGAAGCTCGGAATCGTCCTGTCGCTGCGCCGGATGAACAAGATCCGCGCCATCGACCGGGCCGGCAATGTCGCGACCGTCGATGCCGGTGTGGTGCTCGGCGACCTGCATACGGCGGCTGCCAATGCCGGACGCCAGTTCCCGCTCCATCTCGGCAGCGAGGGCAGCGCCCAGATCGGCGGGCTGATCTCGACCAATGCCGGCGGGACGGGCGTCGTCCGCTACGGGCCGATGCGCGATCTCGTCGCCGGGCTGGAGGTCGTCCTGGCCGATGGCCGCGTGCTCGACGATCTCGCGGCCCTGCGCAAGGACAATACCGGCTATATGCTGCGGCATCTGTTCATCGGTGCCGAAGGAACGCTCGGCATCATCACCGGCGCGGCGCTGCGGTTGCACCCGCAGACCCCGAATACCGCCCACGCCTGGGTTTCGGTGGCCGATCCGGCCGCTGCGGTCGCTCTTCTCGCCGCCATGCAGGATCGGGCAGGCAGCGCGATCCAGGCCTTCGAACTGGTCTCCGCCTCGCAGTTCGAGCTTGTGGTTCGCCATGTCGAGCGCATCCGCATTCCCTTCGATGCCATTCCGGCCTGGTCGGTGCTGGTCGAGCTTGGCAGCGAGGACGGCTCGACCGGCCTTAGCGCCATTCTCGAAGAGGTCCTCGGCGACTGCCTGGAAAAGGGCACGGTGGTCGATGCCGTCGTCGCCGCCTCGCAGCAGCAGGCTGACGAGTTCTGGCATGTCCGCCACTCGGTCTCCGAGGCCAACAAGAAGGAGGGCATCGGCGTCGTCCACGACGTCGCCGTGCGGACCTCCGACGTCGCAGGCTTCATCGCGGCCGCCGATGTGGTTGCCGCCGCGCGCTATCCGCAGGCTGTGACCCAGGTGGTTTGCCATCTCGGCGACGGCAATGTGCACTACATCCTGATGTTCCAGCGCGCCTTCTGGGCGAGCCTGCCGGATACGGAAGCTTTCGCGCTCGAAGTCGAGCAGGCGGTTCATGACGTGGCGGCGCGCTTCCGCGGCACCTTCAGCGCCGAGCACGGCGTCGGCCGCAAGCTGACCGAGGAACTCGAACGCCTCGCCGACCCGCTGCGCTACGAGCTGATGGGCAAGGTCAAGGCGCTGTTCGACCCGCATGAGCTGATGAATCCCGGTGTCCTGCTTCCGGCCAAGGCCGGGTGAGGGCGCTGCAAGAAAATCCGCCAGCGCTTCCCACGGGGCGCGGGACGGCCTACCCGCCGAGACAAGCGGGATCGCGCTCCATCGACCATGGAGCATGTTTTCAATCGGGAGAGACGACATGACGACACGCAGGGATCTCGCCGGGCTGCTCGGCGCCGGCGCGGTTGCGGCAACGGCGCTGACGCTGGCTTCAAAGGAAGCCAGCGCGCAGGCGGCCACCACCAATACCTTCGAGCGCATCCTCAGCTCGAAGAAGCTCCGGATGGGCGCTGTCGCCGCCGGCCAGCCCTGGACCTTCAAGGACCGGGCGACCGGCAAATGGGGCGGGCAGTTCGTCGACATCGGCACGGCGCTCGCTGCCGACATGGATGTGCAGCTGGAGATCGTCGAGACCACCTGGGGCAACGCCGTCCTCGATATCCAGGCCGACAAGATCGACATCATGTTCGGCATGAACCTGACGCCGAAGCGCGCCCTGGTCGTCGACTACACCTCCACGGTCTATGACAGCGCGCTCGTCGTCATCGCCCGTCCCGGCTTCGAGCCGAAGAACTGGGCCGATCTCAACGACCCCAAGATCAAGATTTCGGTCGATGTCGGCTCGGCGCACGACCATGTCGCCGCCCGGCTCTGCCCGAAGGCGCAGATCGTGCGCTTCAAGTCGCTGGAAGAGGCGACGCTCGCGCTCCGCAGCGGCCGCGTCGACGCCCAGAGCATCTTCTGGATGGGCGGCGTGCGCGCCGTGAAGCGCGACCCCGGGCTCGGCAAGGTCATCGTGCCGCAGCCGATGTTCGGCTCGACCTCGAACGCCATCGTGCGCCGCGAGACCGACAAGACCTGGCGCGACTTCGCCTCGGCCTGGATCACCTATTCGCGCGGCCTCGGCCTGATCCGCGAGGCGGTGGTGAACAGCCTCGCCCAGGTCGACCTGACGCTGGATGACATCCCGCCGGGCGTCACATTCTGAGTGTGGGACAGGGTCTCCGGCTTCGCGCCGGAGACCCTCTTCCGGTTTCACCGGTTCCTGCGGCCTGGTCGCCGGGCAGGCTTGCGAAAGGGAAAAGATGTATACGTGGCGTTTCGATGCCGTCTGGGGCTATCGCGACCTGTTCCTGACCGGAACCGCGGTGACGGTCGGCCTTACCATTGCAGTCGTCCTGCTCGGCCTCGTGGTCGGGCTGATCGCCGGTCTCGCGCAATTGTCGCGCTCTCCGGCGCTGCGCTGGCTGTCCTGGCTCTATATCGAGATGTTCCGGCTGACGCCGCTGCTCGTGCTGCTGCTCTGGTTCTACTACGCGCTGCCGATGCTGACGGGCATCAAGATCGACGCGCTGACGGCGGCGGTCGTGACGCTCTCGCTCTATGGCGGCTCGTTCTATGCCGAGGTCATTCGCGGCGGCATCGTCTCGATCGAGACCGGGCAGAGCGAGGCGGGGCTCGCGCTCGGCATGACCCCCGGCAAGGTGATGCGCCGCATCGTCCTGCCACAGGCGATCAAGCGGATGATCCCGCCGCTGATGAACCAGTCGATCATCCAGTTCAAGAACACTTCGCTGGTCTCGGTGCTGGCGGTGCCGGACCTGCTCTACCAGGGCCAGATCGTCGCCATGGAGACCTATCGCGCCCTCGAGGTCTACACCGTGATCGCCGCGATCTACTTCGTCGTCCTGCTGCCGGCGACCGTGATCGTCAAGCGCGCCGAGAAGCGCCTGTCGCAGAGCAATTGAGGCAGAGATGACCACCAGCAAGATCGAAATCTCGGGCCTGCGCAAACAGTTCGGCGACCTCGTCGTCCTGCGTGACATCAACCTCAAGGTGGAAGCCGGCGCGGTGATCGCGCTGATCGGGCCCTCGGGCTCCGGCAAGTCCACCTTGCTGCGCTGCATGAACCTGCTCGTCGTGCCGGAAGGCGGACGCATCCGCATCGGCGACGACGTCTTCGCCTTCGACGGCGGCGCCAAGCTGCCCGGCGTGCGCGAACAGGCGCGCTTCCGCTCCAACACCGGCATGGTGTTCCAGCACTTCAACCTGTTCCCGCACATGACGGTTCTCCAGAACGTCATGGAGGGCCCGCTCTCGGTGAAGAACATGCCGAAGGCGGAGGCTGACGCGCTCGCCCGGCGGCTGCTCGACAAGGTCGGCCTCAGCGACAAGGTCGATGTCTTCCCGAACAAGCTCTCCGGCGGCCAGAAGCAGCGTGTCGCCATCGCCCGCGCGCTGGCGATGGAGCCCTCGGTCATGCTCTTCGACGAGGCGACCTCGGCACTCGACCCGGAGCTCGTCGGCGAGGTGCTGAACGTCATGCGCGCGCTTGCGGCCGAGGGCATGACGATGATCATCGTCACCCACGAGATCGGCTTCGCCCGCGAGGTCGCCGACCGCCTCGTCTTCATGCGCGACGGCGTGATTGTCGAGGAAGGGCCGGCCCGTGAAGTGATCGACAGCCCGAAGGAAGAAGCGACCCGCGCCTTCCTCAGCCACTTCCACAATCGCGGCTGAGCCCTGAGGGCAGGACGATGACGGCTTTTTCCGGCTCGCATGTCGCCGTCATCGGGGGCGGCATCGTCGGCCTCGCCGCTGCGCTGGAAATCCAGCGCTCCGGCCATCAGGTGACCCTGATCGAGCCCGAAGAGCCGGGCGGCCGGCAGGCGGCCTCCTATGGCAATGGCTGCTGGCTCAACCCCGGCGCGATCATGCCGATCTCGCTGCCCGGCCTTTGGCGCAAGGTGCCGGGTTTCCTGCTCGATCCGACCGGGCCCTTCGTCATTCGCTGGCGCGACCTGCCCGGCCTCGCCGGCTGGCTGCTTGATTTCGTGCTGGCTGGCCGCAACTGGGATCTGGTCGAGGCCTGCGCGCGCACCCGTTTCGAGCTGTGCAGGACCGCCGTCGACGAGCATGTCGCGCTCGCTGAGGAAGCCGGCGTTCCCGAGCTGATCCGGCGCGAAGGTCTGATGTACGTCTATCTCGATCGCTCCGAATTCCAGGCCGAGGAACGCGTCTGGCGGATGCGCCGCGAATTCGGTGTCGCCTTCAGCGAGGTCGGAGAAGAGGAGCTGCGCCGGATCCAGCCGGAGCTGGCGCCGCGCTATCGCTTCGGTGCCCGGCTCGATGGCGGCGCCTACGTCGTCGACCCCGGCGCCTATTGCCGCGCGCTGGAGCAACTTCTCCTGCGTCGGGGTGGCAAACGCATCGTCGCGCGCGCCACGGGCTTCGAATACGCGGCGGGGCAGCTCAGCGCGGTGCGGTCGGAGGCCGGCCCGATCTCCTGCGACAAGGCGGTGATCGCCGCCGGCATCGGCTCCCGCGAGCTGGCCCGTCAGGCAGGCGACAGCGTCAAGCTGATCTCCGAACGCGGCTACCATGTCGTGCTGGAAGAGCCGGGCTTCGACATCCCTTGCGGCCTGATGCCGTCCGATGGCCTGATGGCGGTGGTCGCGACCCGTCAGGGGCTAAGGCTCGCCGGACAGGTCGAGCTCGCCTCGGTCTCGGCCGCGCCGGACTGGCGCCGCACCGAGATCTTGCTCGGTTTCGCCCGCAAGATGTTCCCGCAGCTGAAGATCGACGAGGCCAGGCTCGACCGCTGGATGGGCCATCGTCCCTCGACGCCGGACGGTCTGCCCTGCATCGGCGTCTCCTCCGGCAGCCCCGATATCTTCCATTGCTTCGGACATGCCCATACGGGATTGATCCAGGCGCCGACTTCGGCCCGCCTGGTTGCGGCGCTGCTCGACGGCCGCGCGCCGCCCTTCGACCCGGCGCCATTCTCGGCAGGAAGGTTTGGTTGATGAGCGACGATCTGCTCTATCTTTCTCGGCGCGAGGTTCGCGGGCTCGGCATCTCGCCCGGCGAGGTCCGCGAATCCGTGCTTCAGGCCTTCCGCGACCATGCCGCCGGGCTGAACCGCAGCCTGCCGAAGAAATCGCTCGATCTCGGCCCGGGTCACGGCTTCCAGGCGATGTCCGCCGCCTCCGAGCCGGAGGCGATCGCTACGGTGAAATGGGTGTCGATGGCGCCGGTCGCGCCGGGCAGCACGGCGCCCGGCATTAGCGCCCTGATCTGCGTCAACGACTATGCGACCGGCCTGCCCCTTGCTGTGCTGGATGGCGACGAGATCACCCTGATCCGTACCGCCGCAATGTCGGCCGCCGCCGCCTCCTATCTTGCTCCGGCTGAGCCGCTCACGATCGGCTTCGTCGGCTGCGGCCTGCAGGCCCACGCCCATCTCGCCGCCTTCCTCGATCTCTATCCCGGCCTGAAGACGGTGCTGGCGCTGAGCCGCAGCCGGGCCTCTGCCGAGCGCCTTGCAGAGGCCGCTTCAGCGCATGGACTCAAGACCGAGATCCTCGCCGATGCGGACGAACTGCTCGGCCGTTCCGACATCGTCATCTCGATGGTGCCGGGCGCGCCCGGGCTGAAGCCCTTCCTCGACGCCGGCCGGATGCGGGCCTCGTCCTTCGCCTCGGCGGTCGACATCGGCCGCAGCTGGCTCCCCGAGGCGCTGCCGGCCTTCGACTTCCTCGCGACCGACAGCCTGGCGCAGTCGACCGCGCCCTATGACGTCAATTCGCAGCCGGTCGAGACCGTCCGCTTCCAGGACGACCTGGTCCAGATCGCGGCGCGCGGCGCCGGGCCGGCCGGGCAGGGGCGCCGGATGTTCTGCTTCCGCGGCTTCGCGCTGGCCGATCTCGCTCTGGCCGGACTGGTCGTCCGCAAGGCGCGCGCAGCCGGCGCTGGAACGAGATTGGAACGATGATCCTGACCGGCCTGAACGCCATCCTCAATGTCGAGGATGCGCGACGCGCTGCCCGCCGGCGCCTGCCGCGCGGACTGTTCGAATATGTCGATCGTGGTGCCGAGGACGAAATCTCGATCGACGGCAACCGGCGCGACCTCGATGCGGTGAAGCTCGCGCCCTCCGTGCTCGTCGATGTCTCGCAGCGCACGCAGGAAGCCGAGGTGCTCGGCCGCCAGCAGCCGTCGCCGCTGGTCATCGCGCCGACGGCCGTCGCCGGCCTGGTCTGGCGCGACGGCGAGATCGCCCTGGCGCGGGCTGCCGCTGCGGCGGGCATCCCGTTCTGCGTCTCGACCCAGTCGATCACCTCGATCGAGCGGATCGCGGCCGAATCCGGGGCCGAACTCTGGTTCCAGCTCTATGTCTGGAAGAATCGCGAGCGGACGCTTGCCCTGCTCGACCGGGCCTGGGCGGCGGGTGCGCGGACGCTGGTGCTGACGGTCGACACCGCGGTTGGCCCCAACCGCGAATACAATCTGCGCAACGGCTTCGGCATCCCGCTCAAGCCCTCGTTGCGCGCCGGGATCGATCTCGCGCTGCATCCGCGCTGGACCTTCGACGTGCTGCTGCGCTCGGTCCTCGCCTTAGGCGTGCCGACCTATGCGCACTACCCGGACGAGTTCCGCACCCAGCTCGGCCGCGTCTCGCTCTCCGACGAGATGAGCCTGGCGACCGACGTGACCTGGGAGGATGTCGCGCTGCTGCGGAAGCGCTGGCAGGGCAAGCTCGTGCTCAAGGGCGTGCTGCGCGTCGACGATGCCCGCAAGGCCGCCGAGTACGGCGCCGACGCAATCGTCGTCTCGAACCATGGTGCCCGCAACCTCGATTGCGCGCCGGGGCCGGTCGAGGTGCTGCCCGCCATCGTCGACGCGGTCAGCGACCGCCTTTCCATCCTCGCTGATAGCGGCGTCCGGCGCGGCGCCGACATCGCCCGTTTCCTGGCGCTCGGCGCCTCGGGCGTGCTGATCGGGCGGGCGACGCTCTATGGCGTGGCGGTCGCAGGCGAGGCCGGGGCGAGCCGGGTGCTCGACCTGCTGCGCAACGAGCTCTCAATCACAATGGGCATGCTGGGCGCGAGAACGCTCGCCGACTTGCCGGGCTGTCTCGCCCCGTCGAACCGCAGGTAGGGTGGCGCGAGCGGAGGCTTGAACCAGCGCTTCGGCCCGAACCGACCGGCGGCGGCTCACTTTGCGGCGGGAAGGCCGAGCTTCCGGCAGAGTTCCGGCTCGCCGTCCCGCACGAAACTGGCATAGTCGCGCAGATGGACGCCGTCGCTGAAGGCGACGCGAGGCTCCGGAGCGCGTTCCGCTCCGGCAAAGAGGTCTGCATAGACGCAGCGCTGCGGCTCGCATGAACCGGCGAGCAGAGACGAGTAGCGGGTCGCCGCCGACCGCGGAAACAGGACGGCCTCCTTGTCGGCGACCGGCGGGATGGCGATCAGTGCGCGGCGGTCGCTCCATGCGGCGCTGAGGCGTTGCCTGAGGCCTCCGAGGCCGGCCTTGAAACTGCTCTCGCCCTTCGCGGTCTCTGGTTCACGCTTCACCCAGATGTCGTTTGTGCCGATCAAAAGCAGCACCGCTTCGGCCTTGTGGGGCGGAGTTATCCTGCGGGCGAGATCGAGAACGTCGCCAACGAGTGCTCCCGACAGGCCGGCATTGACGACTGGCAGGCCGCAGAAGCTGGTCAGGAACAGCCGCTCGGCATGGGAATCGCCCATGACCACGATGTAAGGGCCCCTGACCTGATCGAGCTGGGTCCGGATGGTCTCAAGGCGGAGCTGCCGAAAGCCGTCGAAAGGTCGGCGTACCTCGCTGTTGGCGAGCCAGCCATGGCCGGCCCAGCCGATCGTGGCTGCGAGCAGCATGAGGGAGGTGACGAGCATCGTCACTCCGACCCGCTTTAGCGTGTCGTGCGACAATGCGGGGCGGCGAACAGTTGCGGCAGGCAGGCTCATAGCAGATTGGCCAACCCTGCGAGCGAGCCGACGAAGGCGAACATCCGCGACGTGACGGAAGGGCGCTTCTGCTGTGGAGCAGCAATCTGGACTGGGCCTTGTGGTGCATTGAACGAGACCGGGCGCCTCGGTGGCAGCGTCGCGATGACCGGGGATGCCTTGTGCGGCCGCGCCGGCGAAGCGGCCATGATGGCGACTGGCTTGCTGACGGTTGCCGCCGCGACGGAAGTGCCCCGCATCGGTTCCGCGGCGAAAGCAATGTTGGTGTGGGGCATCGCCGCCAGTGCCCACTCTGCTCGGGCGAGGTGCGTCTCGAATTTCGGCGGTGCCGAAGCATTGCCCGGCAGCCGGTCGATGATCTTGCCCGTCGCGCTGTGCTGTGCCGCGATCGGATGCGGATTCGGTGCGGTGGGTGCCTGGACATTGGGCGCGCCGAGCAATGCGGCCGCGATGAAAGGGGCGGCCAAGGCGGTTAGCCGGCGGCGGTTCTGGGCAATTGCGAACATGACTGTCCCATTCGGTTCGCTGGGACAGTCGCGAGGCGGTCGGGCGAAATGCCGGCGCGAATGTTGCCGAGTGTTTCGCGCGTGTTGAAAGTTGTAGGTGCGCCGGCGCTCATGGCTGCGAGGGAGGCGCATGCCGCAGCAGCCTGATCCGGGCGATGAGGCCGCGCGGCAGGTTGTCGTGCAGCGTCAGGTTCCCGCCATGGGCGGCGGCGATGGACTGTGCGATGGCCAGACCGAGGCCGAATCCCTCGGAGTCGATCCGGCCGCGCGCTTCATCGCCGCGCATGAAGGGCTCTAGCAGGCGCTGACGGTCATTTTCCGGGATGCCGGGGCCGTCGTCCGCGACCTCGATCAGCAGGCTTTCAGTCTCTTCGTTCAACCGGACGATGGTTTGCGTTCCATAACGCACGGCGTTTTCGACAAGGTTCGTGACGGCACGCTCGAGCTGCTGCGCATCGCCGGTCACGACGATCCAGCGTGGGCCGTCATACTGGATCTCGTGTCCGATATCGCTGAACTCGTCGGATATGGTCTGGAGCAGGCTCGACAGGTCGAAGGCGGCGCGCTTCTCGCGGCGGTTGGCGTCGCGGAGATAGGAAAGCGCGCCCTGGACCATCGTGTCCATGTGCGCGAGATCGCGGGTGAACTGGCCGCGCAGCACGCCGTCCTCGATGAACTCGACCCGCAGCCGCATGCGCGTGATCGGGGTTCGCAGATCGTGGCTGATCGCCGCCAGCATGCGCGTGCGGTCCGCGAACAGCGCGTGGATCCGGTCCCTCAGCCTGTTCAGGGCGCGTGCGGCGGTCCGGACCTCGGCGGGGCCTTCCTCCCGCAGCGGCGACGGGTCGCGATCGATCGAGAATTCTTCCGCGGCCGAGGCGAAGCGCGCCAGCGGCGCCGTGATGCCGCGCGAAGCCCAGAGGGTGAGGGCGCCGACATTGAGGCCGACAAGGGCGATGGTGGCGAGCACCAGAACCGAAAGCGGGCGTGGCGGTGGTTCCATGACGCCGGCGGCGATCGTGACCTCGAGGCCAGCTCCGTCCGGAAACCCGATCGCGAACTGCCTCGGGGGCCCGCGCCCATCCGGCTCCGATAGGGGCGTTACCCGAAAGCCGTCGCCCAGGCGTCGGGCAATTCCGCCTCTGTCAGGATCCGGAGCAGCACCCGGCGAGCGCCCGGAGAAGCTCTCGGTGAGCGTGAAGGCAAAGCGCTGATCCGCGCCATTCGCGGTCGCGATCAAGGCCTGGCGTTGCCCAGCCGGCGTCTGCGCCACGAGTTTGCTGATGGTCGCGATGGTTTCGAAGGCCGGCGGGCCCGGCCAGTTGCGTGGGGCTTGCAGGTACAGTGCGATGGCGAGGATCAGGTAGAGCAGGGCGATGACGCCGGCCACCAGCAGAGCGACCTGGGTCCCGATGCGGGCCGGCAGGCGAAACCACCGCCTCATCGCCGTTCGACGGCCGGTGTGAAGAGATAGCCGCCCGAGCGGATGGTCTTGATCATTTCCGGCTCGCGCGGATCGCGTTCGATCTTCTGGCGCAGGCGGCTGATCAGGATGTCGATGCTGCGCTCGAAGGGCGCGGCCGAGCGCCCCTGCGTCAGGTCGAGCAGGATGTCGCGCGAGAGCACGCGCCCCGGCCGCTCGCAGAAGGCCCGCAGCAGATCGAACTCCGCCCCGGTCACGGCGACGCGGATATCGTCGGGATTGCTCAGCTCGCGCTTGCCCGCGTCCAGGGTCCAGCCGTTGAACGCGAACGCGCCCGGAGGGGCGTCCTGGTCAGGTTGCGCGCCTTGCTGCCGGCGCATCACGGCGCGGATTCGGGCCAGCAGCTCGCGCGGATTGAAGGGCTTCCCGAGATAGTCGTCGGCGCCCATTTCCAGGCCGATGATCCTGTCCACGTCCTCGCTGCGGGCGGTCAGCATGATGATCGGGATCGCTGTGCTCTGCCGAAGGCGGCGGCAGATCGACAGTCCGTCCTCGCCAGGCAGATTGAGGTCGAGCACGATCAGGTCGAATCGCCCCTCCCGAAGAGCCCGGTCCATCTCGCGGCCGTCATGCACGGCTACGCTGCGCATGCCATTCTGGGACAAGTAGCGCGCGACGAGCGAGCTGATTTCGCGGTCGTCCTCGACGACCAGAATATTCGCCGATGTGTTCACGTCGATTACCAATGCCTCACGCGCCGCAACCATATCGGAGCGGCTTGTCCTCTGCAGCCCGGTGGATAGGCACCTATTGTTTCTGACGTGCCCGGCGAATGTTGCCGGGGCGTTGCAGTTTGTTTCCGGCCGAAACGTCGCCGCTGGCCGGATGGCTGCTCAGAGCTGCGACTCGATCGGCAGCACTCCGATGACGCTTGCCGCGAGGCGTCGGCCGAGGCCTGCCCCCGGCTCCGAGCGCAGCTTGCGCGGCTGCGCCGCCGCGGCATCGTTCCAGACGAGGCTACTGCCTTCGATCGCGACCTGGTAGCTGCAGTTCGGGGAGGTCTGCGAGACGAAGATCGCGCGCATCTGCTCGACCAGCCGAGCGTCGTTGAAGATCACCCCCATCTCGGTGTTGAGCGAGGCCGAGCGCGGATCGAAATTGAACGAGCCGACGAAGCCGACCCCGTCATCGACCGTGAACGCCTTGGTGTGCAGGCTCGCGCCGCGCGAGCCGAACAGCGAGGGCCCCTCGCGAATGATCTCCGGCCGGAGTTCGTAGAGGGCGACGCCGCTTTCGAGCAGGGGCTTGCGGTATCTCGCATAGGCGCCGTGGACGGCGACCACGTCGGTCGCGGCGAGAGAATTGGTCAGCACCGAGATCTTCACGCCTCGCCGGGCGAGGGCGGCAAAGGCCGAAGCGCCCTTCCTGCCGGGAATGAAATAGGGCGAGGTGATGTTGAGCTCGTTGCGCGCGGCGGAGAGCGCGCGCAGCAGGCGCCCAGCCAGCCAGCCGGTGCCGCGCGGATCCCAGGCTTTCGCCGGCGGGTCGGAGACGACCTCGACCTCGGCGCTCCAGAGCAGGGAGCGGCCGGCCTCGGGCAGCACGTTCGCCTCCTTGCGCTCGGCGAGATTGGTCAGGAAGGGCGCAGCGTTGAGCAGGCGACGCGAGGGCCGCCTTGCCTGGCTCGCGAGCCTGCGGCGCAGCTTCGAGCGGCTGAGCGAGCAGAGCGGGATCACCGCCGGACTGTTCCAGAAATCGTCGAAGATGCGCTCGGCCTGCGGCACGGCCTCGCCGACCAGCAGAACGTCGAGGTCGTGGAAATTGGCGGTGCGTGAGGCGTCGAAATAGGCATCGCCGATATTGCGCCCGCCGATGATGGCGATCCGGCCATCGGCGATCCAGGCCTTGTTGTGCATCCGCCTTGTCGCCTTGAAAGCGCGTAGCGCCAGCTCGATCCCGCGCCGCAGGGAACTGGAGCGGTTGCGGCTCGGGTTGAACAGGCGGACCTCGATGTTCGGGTGGCGGTCGAGCCCGAGATAGCTCGCATCGTCGCCGCGCGTGTTGATGTCGTCGATCAGCAGGCGCACGCGCACGCCGCGATCGGCCGCGGCGATCACCTCGCGGGCGAGCAGCCCGCCGGTCAGGTCGTCGAGCCAGTAGTAGTATTGCAGGTCGAGGCTGCGGCCGGCATTGCGCGCGGCGAAGGCGCGCACGGCGAAGGCCTGCAGATTGTCTGCGACCAGTAGCAGGCCGCTCTGGTTCGGATGGTCGCGCAGCAGCGGTGCGACAGCACGGTCGAGAGCGGTTTCCTCATCGGAAACGGGCAGCGCCATGGTCGGTGCGCCGCGTGCCCGGCGGCTGAAGCGGCCATAGGAATAGATGGCGGCCAGCGACGAGAGGACGAACAGCGTCACGCCGAACAGCACGATCTCGAAAATGTGCATTTCCTCCTGCCGCTTTACCTCTTCCATCATAACGGGCTATCGCCGATGTCGTTCATTCTTTCGCGAACGACAGAACCTCGCCATGTTTGACGCATTGATCTCCTGCCGCCCTGCTGCGATTGCGGCACGGCAGTTGCTTGCGACCGGCTATGGAGATCGATGAAGTCATGCAGGATACGGAGCATCGCGGCCTGGCCCGGATTCGCCGGCTGCGCCCCGTCCGGATATCGACCTGGAGCCGGGATCGAGCGGGGAAGGCCCATGTCGGCAAGCCGCCGCGCAGCACGGATCTTCTGGTCGCCTCCTACAACATCCATAAGGCCGTCGGCCGCGACCGGCGCTTCGACCCCGACCGCATCGTCGACGTGATCGACGAGATCGGCGCCGACATCATCGCGCTGCAGGAGGCCGACCAACGCTTCGGCGAACGCGCCGGGCTGCTCGACCTCGAGGCGCTGAAGCGGCGCACCGGCCTGATCGCGGCGCCGGTGCAGGGCCGCGGCCATGGCTGGCACGGCAACGTCGTGCTGTTCCGCCCCGGCATCGTCACCGCGACGCGCGAGATCGTGCTGCCCGGCGTGGAGCCGCGCGGCGCCCTGATCGTCGATCTGACGCTGCCGGGAGGCGACGTGCGCATCATCGGCGCGCATCTCGGCCTGCTGCGCCATTCGCGCTCGCGCCAGATCGAGACGCTGATCGCCGCCGCCAAGCCGACCGATGGTCGCCCTGTCTTCCTGATGGGTGATTTCAACGAATGGCGGGTCGGACGCCGCTCGGCGCTGCAGGGGCTTGCTCCGAAATTCGGTCCGCTCCAGGCGGCGATCCCGAGCTTTCCGGCGCGTTTCCCGTTGCTGGCGCTGGACCGGATCGTCGCCTATCCCGCCGACCTGATCGCCAGCGTCGAGCTGCACGATTCACCGCTGGCGCGTGTCGCCTCGGATCACCTGCCGATCAAGGCCTCGGTGCATCTGCTGTCGGAAGATCGTTCGCCGCATTGAGGGCAGGGGCCGCGGTGTCACGGTTTAGATCAGCGTGAGTTCTGTCCGCGGCGCGGGCTCGGCCTGTCCGCGGCATGCTCATCCCGTGTCCAGCGCAGGAAGGCCGACAGGCGCAGCAGGCTCTGCTTGGTTAGGTGCAGGATGACGTACATCGCGAGTCTCCAAACGGCGACGAGCCCACGATAGCATCGTGGTGCTTTTAGCGTTGTTGACGCGGCGCAAGCTGCTCCGACAAATCCCCGCGAACGCCCGGCTCAGGACCGAGGCGTTGCCCTGATCATCCGCGGTCAGACCCCTGCAGGTCAATGAAACCGCCTTTCAAAGATCGACGCGAAGCCGAGAAAACCTTCTTCCGGAGCGTAGGGCTCCGAAAGAGAATGCTGACCGCGCCCCCGGCAAAGGGGCGCGGCATTTGGCGGTGAGGCCAGCAGTCTCGCCTCAGACGGCGGCCTTCTTGATCGCGTCCAGAGTCTCGCTGCCGAACTTGCTGACGAAATCCTTCTCGACCTCGGCGGTCACGATCTTGGCGAAGGAATCGCGATCGGGGTTCTCGACGGCCTGCATGCCAGCCTTCTTGAGGGCGGCGAGGCTCGATCCCTCGGTATCCTCGTTCATCTGGCGCTGGATGCCGGCGATCTCGACTGCGATCGTCGGCAGCATCGCCTGGATGTCGGCCGGCATCGCGTCGAACTTGGACTTGTTCATCACCACCGGGCCGGTGGTGAAGGCGTGCCGCGTCAGCGAGAGATGCTTCTGCACCTCGTTGAACTTGGCGTTGAGGATCAGCGTCACCGGGTTTTCCTGACCGTCGACCGCGCCGGTTTCCAGTGCCGTGAACAGCTCCGTGAAGGCCATCGGGGTCGGCACCGCGCCGAGTAGCTGGAAGGCCTTGATATGGGCCGGGTTCGGCGTGGTGCGGATCTTCAGGCCCTTGATGTCGGCGGCGGTCGCGACCGGGCGACGGTTGTTGGTCAGGTTGCGCCAGCCGATCTCCCAGGTCGCGAGCGCCTTGAGGTTCGAGCCCTCGAGCTCCTTGCGCAGGCCGTCGCCGATCGGGCCGTCCATGACGATCGCCGCATGCTTGCGGCTCTGGATCAGGAAGGGCAGGTCGAGCACGTTGAGCTTGGGCGCGAGCCCGGTGAAGAACGGATTGCCGGTCAGGCAGATGTCGAGCGAGCCGCCGCGCACGGCGCTGATCGTCTGCGCGTCGGAGCCGAGCGCGCCATTGGCGAAGACCTGGACCTCGTAGCGGCCCTGGCTCTTGGCCTTGACCTGTTCGGCGAAGAGCAGCGCGGCCTTGTGCCAGCTATCGGCTTCGGGGTGTGGGTGGGCGAAGCGCAGCTTCGTTGTCTGCGCCAGCGCCGGGCGGCCGATGGCGAACAGGGCGATGCCGGCGCCGGCACCGGTGAGGGCGGTCCTGCGGGTGATGCTCATGATGGCGTCCTCCTTGTGTGGTTTTGTCGTCGTCTTGTTCTGTCGTCGGGTGTGGCAGGCGCGTTAGCGCCCGTAGAACCATCGGGCCGGTACGGTGACGATCTCGGGTACGAGGATGAGCAGCAGCAGCACCGCGCATTGCGAGAGCAGGAACGGCATCACGCCGCGGATCACCTTGTCCATCGGGATGCGCCCGACGGCGCAGACCACGTTCAGCACGACGCCGACCGGCGGCGTCAGCAGGCCGATGGCGTTGTTCATGATGAACATCACGCCGAAATAGACCGGGTCGATGCCGGCCTGCTTGACGATCGGCATCAGCACCGGCGTCAGGATCAGCACGGTCGGGATGAAATCGAGCGCTGTGCCGACGACGATGACGAGCAGCATCATCGCCATCATGAGCAGCAGCTTCGACTCGATCAGCGGGCCGAGGATACCGGCGACCTGGCCGGGGATGTCGGCGATGGTGATGAGCCAGGCCGAGACCATCGCGGCCGCGACCAGGAACATCACCGCCGCGGAGGTCTTCAGCGCGGAAAGCAGCGCCGGACGCAGATGCGCGATCTTGAGCTCGCGATAGATGAAGGCGCCGACAAAGCCGGCATAGACGGCCGCGACCACGGCGGCCTCCGTCGGCGTGAAGGCGCCGGCCTTCATGCCGCCGATGATGAGGAAGGGCAGGCCGAGGGCCCAGAGTCCGTCGAGCAGCGCCTTGCCGACCTCGCGGCTGCTGGCGCGTTGCACGCGCGCCGCCGGTTCGTCGCGGGCCACGATGTACCAGGTGATGAACAGCGCCAGCGCCATCAGCAGGCCGGGCACGATGCCGGCGATGAACAGGCGCGTGATGGAGACGCCGGCCGCGACGCCGAAGACGACGAAGCCGATCGAGGGCGGGATCACCGGCGCGATGATGCCGCCCGCCGAGATCAGCCCGGCCGCGCGCGGCAGGTTGTAGCCGGCCTGGCGCATCATCGGCAGCAGAATGGCGGCCAGCGCCGCGGTGTCGGCGACGGCCGAGCCGGAAATGCTCGCCATCACCAGCGCAGCGATGACCGCGACATAGCCGAGCCCGCCCCGGACGTGGCCGACCAGCGTCACCGCGAGCGCGATGATGCGTTTTGACAGGCCGCCGGCATTCATCAACTCGCCTGCGAGCATGAAGAAGGGCACCGCCATCAGCGGGAAGGAATCGGCTCCGCCGACCAGGTTCTGCGCCAGAATCTGCGCGTCGAAGGTGTCGAGCTGGAGCATCAGCGCGACGCCGCAGACCAGCAGGGCGAGGGCGATCGGCATGCCCAGCGCCATGGCGCCGAGCAGCGAACCGAGGAAAACGAAGACCGTCACCGCCGCTTCTCCTCGGCCTGATGCGCCTCGAAGGCGGTCAGCTCTTCCGATTCAGCCCCGAAGATCAGCTCGGAATCCGGCATGCGGCCGGTCACCAGGCGCGCCAGCGCGATCAGGTTGAGCGCCGCGATGCCGATGCCGCCGGCCAGCCCGGCGAAATAGGTCACGGCCACGGGCACGCCGGTGACCGGCGCGTGATTATCGAGATTGATCACCGCCTGCTGCCAGCAGCCGATGATCAGCAGCGCCATACACAGCAGCGACAGCCCCTCGACTGCGAGCCGGCACCACCAGCGGCCATTGCGGCCCAGCATGTTCACGACCGTGGTCATGCCGAGATGCTGGCCGTCCTTGGCGACGAGGAAGGCGCCGCCGAAGGTCAGCCAGACGAAGACCATCCGGGAGACCTCCTCCGACATGATGATGCCGGAGTTGAAGCCGTAGCGCAGCACGACATTGCCGAAGACCATCGCGATCATCACGACGAAGCCTGCGATCAGCAGGTCCTCGGTGATCCGGAGCAGCGCAGCACGTAATTTCATGACTTCGCTCCGGCTGCCGCCGCGGGCGCCAGCCCGTACCAGCGGGCGGCATTGTCGTGGAACAGCGCCAGCCGTTCAGCAGGCGACAGGTCCGTGGTCGCCGCCTTGAAGACGTCGAAGATCGTGCCGAAATCGGCGCAGAGCCCGTCCACCGGGAAGTTGCTGGCGAAGGCGCAGCGTTCGACGCCGAAGGCCGAGATCATGCCCGCGATCACCGGCGCCTGCAGTTCGAGCGTCCATTCGCGGCCGGGCACGCCGATGCCGGAAATCTTGGCGACGACATTGGGCTGCTTCGCCAGGCGCTCCAGCGCGCCCTGCCAAGCGGCGAGCGCTTCGGCGCTGCGGTCCGAGGGCAGGCCGGAATGGTTGAGGATGATCATGGTGTCGGGGAAATCGCGCGCGAGCTCCGCCGCCTCGTCGAGATGCCACCACGGCGTCTGCAGGTCGAAATGCAGGCCGGCGGGGGCGAGCTTGGCATAGCCCTCGCGCCATTTCGGATCGCGCATCGAGCCCGGGGCATTGAAGCCCGCATGATGCGCCTCGCGGCTGACGGCCGCCGGCTTGTGGCGGACGCTGCGCACGATCGGCATGTCGCGATAGGCGGCAGCGACCGAGGCCGCGTCCTCGCGGTCGAGCCAGATCTGGCCGATCGCCGCGTCGGGCGCGCCATGTTCGGCTGCGACCTCTGCCGTCCAGCGCATCTCGCCGACGGGGTCGCGCGGATCCCACTCGCCCTCCATCAGCACGCTGCCGACGACGAGATGGCCGGCAGCGACGCGCCGATAGTCGGCCGGCATGAAGTCGCGCCGGATCGCCGCGTAATCGCCGTAGCGGAAATTCGTCAGGATGTGGTCGCTCAGCCAGGGATGATGGTTCCGGCCGAGATCGAAGAAATGGTGATGCGGATCGATGATCGGCAGGACCGCATCGTCCCCAGTGTCGAGGAAGCGGGCGCGTTGTGCGGGGGAGGCGACGGGCATCTGCTCAGTTTCCGGCGGCTGTTCGGGCGCGGCCGGGCGACGAGCCGGGCCGGTCGGAGGCCGGGACTGGGCACATATCGCGGTCTCCCCGATGTTTCCTCGATGGTCTCGTCGCTTGAGCGATCGTTTGGCAGGCTATGCTGTATGCTGCATACAGCATAGCCTTAACAATGTGTCAAACCTTGCCGGTGTTGAACAGGGCGTCCTGCTCGCGGCGCAGCTGCACCAGCGTCGTCGACTCATCCAGCGCGATGTCGGCGCAGGTCAGGATCGCGCCTCGTGCCACCGGCCGCACCACTGGCCGGCCAGCGGTCAGGTAGTACGGCACGGGCTCGTCCGCGCCGAGCGGACGAGCCGGCTGGAGCAGCGGCTCGAGGCCGCCGATGACATGGCGATAGCCCATGGTCAGCGTCTCGCCTGGGACGAGGTCGCGGCTGGCGCGGGCGACGAGGTCGACGCGCGGCAGCACCTCGGCGCCGCCGGTCGACTGGCCGAGCAGCGCGGCTGAGAGGGCCGACATCGGCGCTTCGGCGCCGAGCAGATGGACAGGATTGTGCACCAGCACATAGCGGCCATCCGGCGAGCAGGGGATGCCCTTGCCGGCAAACAGTGCCCCGGTCGTAAGATCGGGCGCCTCGGCGATGACGAAGACGCCGCCGGCGAAGGACAGCTCGTCCGGCCGGCGCAGGCAGTTGAACATGTCGACCTTGCCGGAGCCGGAGAGCAGGCCGCCCTCGGAAGCGGGCCGGAAAAGCGTCGGCAGCTCGGTGGTGCGCGCGATCGGAGCGTGCATCTCGGCGATATCCGGCATCAGGCCGGTATGGTTCGAGACGATGCCCATCTCGCAGAGGTCGGGAACGGTGGCGCGCGGGAAGGGCAGCTTGGCGCGCTCGGCCAGCAGCGGCAGCGGGTTGCTGCCGAGGCGGCCGAAGGCGGCGGCGAAATCCTTGGCGTCGGCCGGGGTTTCCCAGGCGGTGACCGTGCCGGTCTCCGGGTCCCAGACGAAATCCGACTCGCTCGACTTGCCGGCCGCGACGATCGGCAAGCCGAGCATGCGCGCCCAGCCGATCAGGCCGATCAGCAGGCTCGGCTGATCGCCGTCGACCGGGGTGTGGACGACGCCATTCTGCTTGGCCTTGTGCGCCAGGATCGGGCCGATGATGCACTCGGCCTCCTTGGTCACCATGACGCAATGGCGGCCGTTTTCGATCGCGGCGAGGGCGACTTTGGCTGCGCCTTCCGGATCGCCGGTCGCCTCGACCACAAGGTCGACGGCCAGGTTGGCGAGATGGTCGGAATTGTCGATCAGCGCGACGAGGCCGCGCTCGAGCGCAGCCTTCGCTTCGGCCGCACTCCGGCAGTCGGCGAGGTCGGCATCGCTGAAGCCGCCCGCGAGCGCGGCCTTGCGGGCGCGGCCGAGATCGAGGTCACAGACCACGCGCGGCGCGATATGCGCGGTGCGGCGGGCCTGGCCGATGAAGCTGGCGCCGAATTCACCGGCGCCGACGAGGGCGGCCGAAACAACACGCCCGGCGACATCCGGCCGGGAGGCGAAGAAGTTCTCGATGTTCAAGGTCTTGGACTTTCAGTTCGGGATTGAATCGGGCCGTGTCAGACCGGCAGGCCCTCGATGGCGTAGAAGCGGGCGGGCGCACCGTCGGCGTTCGGAATCAGCAGCGGCGCTGCCGAGAACAGGTTGCGCGGCGCGCTGAGGCGGCTGGTGTTGCAGACGTATTCGATCAGCGTGACACCGTGGGAGAGCAGGACGTGATGCGTCACATGCTCTGGCTTCGGCACCTCCTTGCCTTCGAGCAGGAGGCGGATCGGGTAATCCTGCGGGAAGTCGAAGGCGACGGCGGTCGGCTTGCGGGCCGCCAGCCACTGCGCCGATTCGAGCGTCAGCCAGGGCGCTTCTGTCCAGAAGGTCTTGTCCTGATAGTCGCGCCGGTCGCTCCAATGGGCGGCGAGCAGGAGGATTTCGCCCTCCTTGCCGCCAGGATCGGCGGCGGCGAGGTGCTCGGGCTCGATCGGCGCATTCGCCGGACGGGCGCTGAGGTCGAGCACGCGGCAGGCGCCGACCACTTCCGAGAGCGGCGTCGCCTCGATCGTCGGCGCGCCCGCGACGAAATGCGCGGCGGCGTCGACATGCGAGAAGCCATGGCAGGGGCCGGCGATCTTCGAGACGCGGAACTGGTCACCCGCGGCGATGTCGCCCTTGATCGAAAGCTCGACGGGCCAACGGAAATGCGGCGCGATCGGCATGCTGAGGTCGATGATTTTCATGGCAGCATCCAGCAGAGCTCGGCTCCGCCCTCAAAAAAATGTTGCGGGCGGGCTCTCGGTAGAGGGTCGGCATCTTGCATGCAAGAAAATTTGACCGTCAAGTGTGACGGGAGTGTACAACCGGCCATGACCATTTCGGACGATACGACGCCGCTCGCGGCGCTTCTCGCGCAATTGCCGCCGCCCGAGCCGGGCAAGCGCAAGGGCCATCTGCACGGCAACACCGTCGCACGGCTGCGCAATCTGATCGTTACCGGCGTGCTGGCGCCGGGGACCAAGCTGAACGAGCGCGAGCTCTGCGATCAGCTGGCGATCTCGCGCACCCCTGTGCGGGAAGCGATCAAGACGCTGATCCAGGACGGCCTGCTGCGGGCTCTGCCCAATCACTCGGCCGTGGTCTCGGAGCTCGATCTCGACGAGGTCGTGGCGCTGATCGAGGTCGTGACGGTGGTCGAGGGCCTCGCCGGCGAGCTGGCGGCGAAGCACATCAGTGATGAGGCCGTAGCCGAGATCGGCATGCTGCACTATCGCATGCTGCTGCACCACGCCCGCGATGAACTCCCCGGCTACTTCGAAGCCAACAAGGCTTTCCATCGCCGGATCGTCGAACTTTCGGGCAATTCGATCCTGCTCTGGGTCTGGGAGTTGCTGGCGCTCAGGGTCGATCGCGCCCGCTTCTCCTCCAATCTCTGGCCGACACGCTGGCGCACCGCGATCGAGGAGCATCAGCAGATCCTCGATGCGCTGACCGCGCGCGATTCGGCCCGCGCCGGCCAGGCGCTGCGCAGTCATGTCCGCAACGGCCTCGAGGGGCTGGTCGCCTCGCTGCGCGCGAAGCAGACGGCCGCACAGCCCGAGACCGAACGGGGCAAGAAGCAGGGCGGGGCCAGCTTGCGATAGCGCCGCATCTTTCGGCAGGGTGCCGAACGCGGTTGACGGCCCGCATTCTTGCATGCAACTTTTCCGGTGAGGCCGCACAGACGGCTCGTACGGTCGCTGCTGACAAAGCCGGCGGCCGGCTGCAATCACCGGGGAAGGAAGAACGCCATGGTCGGGAAGATCACGTGGACGCGTCGCTCGCTGCTGGGTGCCGGCGCGGCACTTACTGTCGGCCTGCCGGCGATCAGGCCCGCCCGCGCTGCTGTCGAATTGCGGCTGACCCACCCGGCCGACACCAGCCATCCCGTGCACATCGAGGCCGAGGCGATGGTCAAGCGCATCGCCGAGCGCACCAATGGCCAGGTCAAGATCGCGATCTTCCCGAACAATGCGCTGGGCTCGCCGGTCGAGGCGGCGCAGCAGACGCGGCTCGGCGCCATCGACATGATGATGCTGAACCCGGCCAACATCGAGGCGCTGTCGAAGACGATCGGCGTCATCAACATCCCCTACCAGTTCGACAGCTACGAGCACGCCCACAAGACGCTCGACGTCACCGGGCGCGACTGGATCGCCGAGCAGCTCAAGATCGCCGGCTTCACCTGGATCTCCAATCTGGAATGGGGCTTCCGCGCCGTCACCAACAGCCGCCGGCCGATCAACCAGCCGGCCGACGTACAGGGCCTGAAGATCCGCGTCCCACCCGAGCTCGCGATCAAGGCCGCCTTCGAGGCGCTCGGCGCCAGCACCCAGACCATCGCCTTCCAGGAGGTCTATCTGGCGCTCGCCAACAATGTCGTGGACGGTCAGGACAACCCGGTCGGCACCACCTTCGCCGCGAAGTTCTACGAGGCGCAGAAGCACATCGCCCTGACCCGGCACATCTACGCCTCGATCATGTTCTGCGCCAATCCGCGGGTCTGGAGCGGCAAGCTCACCGAGGAACAGCGCAAGATCGTCAGCGAGGAGGGCACCAAGGCCGGTGCCGGGGCCCGCAAGGGCGTGCGCGACAACGAGGAGAGCAATCTCGCCGCCATGGAGAAGGCGGGCGTCGCGGTCACCCGGCCGGATGTCGCGCCCTTCCGCGACAAGATGGGCCCTGCCTATGAGCAGCTGCGCAAGGCGCTGGGCGACGAGACCTGGAACAGCTGGACCAAGCTGGTCGCAGCCGCCCGCGCCTGATCGAGAACCAGACGCCGACCATGCTCATCACCGCCATCCTGCTCGGCGTCTGCTTCGTCATCCTGATCGGCCTGCCCATCGCGGTGGCGCTCGGCCTCGTGGCCATCGTCACCATGGTGGCGACGGTCGGGCCCGATCTGCTCGTCATCTTCATCCAGCGCACCTATGCGGGAACGACCTCGTTCCCGCTGCTGGCGATCCCGTTCTTCGTGCTCGCCGGCAATCTGATGAATGTCGGCGGCACGACCGAGCGAATCTTCAGCGTCGCGCAGCTCTGCGTCGGCCGGATCCGCGGCGGCCTCGCCCATGTCAACGTCGTCGGCAGCGTGATCTTCGCCGGCATGTCGGGCTCGGCGGTTGCCGATGCCGCCGGCATGGGCGTGATCGAGCACCGCGCCATGACCAAGGCCGGCTATAGCGGCCGCTTTGCCGCGACGATCACCGCGGTCTCCTCGACCATCGGGCCGATCATCCCGCCGAGCATTCCCTTCGTCATCTATGGCAGCCTCGCCAACGTCTCGGTCGGGGCGCTCTTCCTCGCCGGCATCGTGCCCGGCTTGTTGATGGCGGTGGCGCTGATGGCGCTGATCGCCGTCTCGGCCAAGCACATGAACCTGCCGCGCGGAGAGGCGCTGCCGCCCTTGCCCGTCGCCGCGAAGACGGTCGCAAAGGCCGGGCCGGCGCTGCTGCTGCCGCCGACGATCCTGCTCGTCATCTTCACCGGCCTCGCGACGCCGACGGAGGCCGCGGTCGTCGCCGCAGCCTATGCCTTCATCCTCGGCCGCTTCGTCTATCGCGAGCTCGATTGGGCGGCGACGCTCGACGTGCTCTGGGACACGGCGCGCCAGACCGCGCAGGTGATGTTCATCATCGCGCTCGCCGCCCCCTTCGGCTGGGTACTGATCCAGCAGCAGATCCCCAACGCCATCCTCAACGCCTTTCTCGGCCTCTCCTCCGAGCCCTGGGTGATCCTGCTGGTCATCAACGCGGTGCTGCTGATCCTCGGCATGTTCATCGAGGGCATCGCCATCATGATCATCGCCTATCCGGTGCTGCTGCCGATCATCGCCAAGATCGGCGTCGATCCCGTGCATTTCGGCGTGATCCTGGTGCTCAACATCATGATCGGGCTGGTCACGCCGCCGGTGGGCCTCTGCCTCTATGTCGTCGCCGGCATCGCCAGGATCTCGATCGCCGAGATCACCCGCGAGATTTGGCCCTATGTGTTGGCGCTGATCGCGGTGCTGATGCTGATCACCTATGTGCCGGCGATTTCGCTTTGGCTGCCGCACACCCTCGGCTACGGAGTCGCGCGATGATTGCCGCCCTGCGCTTCGCCGACCGGTTGGTCGGGGCTCTCTGCAAGGGCGGCGCGATCGCCTGCCTGCTCGGGCTCTTCGTGCTGCTGGGCAGCGCGATCGTGCTGCGGCTCGTCCCGCTCTTCACGATCATGGGCTATGACGAGATCGTCGAGCTGCTCTTCATCTGGCTGGTGATGCTGACTTCTCTCGCGCTCTGGCGCGAGGGCTCGCTCTATCGCGTCGTGCTGTTCGAGGATCTGCTGCCCGTGCCGATGCGCCGGTTCCTCGAGATCGGCATCCATGCCGTGATGTTCGGCTTCGCCCTGGTTCTCGTGGTCTATGGCCGGGAGTTCATGGAGATGTCGGGCGAGACCACGCCCTTCCTGCGGCTCGACAAGGGTTGGTGGTACGCCGCCATCCCGGTCACGGGCGCGCTGATGGCGGTCTACAGCCTGGTCTGGATCTGGCGGGCGGTCCGGCGCGGCGAGACCCTCGAAGCGACCGCGACGCTGGTCGGCTGATTCCTCTGATCTCAAGGACGATGCGAATGGCAAGGCTTGCAGGCAAGGTCGCGATCCTCACCGGCGGTGCCGGCGGCATCGGCGCGGCGACCGCCGAACTCTTCGCCGAGGAGGGCGCGAAGGTCGCGCTCGTCGACATCGACGCCTCGGCGCTCGCCGAGGTCGGGACGCGGATTCGCGCTGCCGTGCCCGGTGCCGAGATCCTGGAGATCGCCCGGGATGTCGGGCAGGAGGCTTCGGCGGCGGCGATCGTTGCCGAGACGCTCTCCGCCTTCGGCCGGCTCGATATCCTCGTCAACAATGCCGGCATCCGCTCTTATGAGCCGCTCGACGAGGCAAAGGCCGAAACCTGGCAGAAGATCCTTTCGGTGAACCTGCTGAGCTATGCCTATCTCGCCCGCGAGGCGCTGCCGGCGCTGCGGCAGGCGGGGAAGGGCGCGATCGTCAACATCTCCTCGACGCACGCCTTCAACCCGCGCGGCGGCATGGGCCAGTACGACGTCGCCAAGGCCGGCATCATCTCGATGACCAAGACGCTGGCCTTCGAGGAGGCCGATCGCGGCGTGCGCGTCAACGCGGTTTGTCCGGGCCTGACGCTGACGCCATTCCATGTCCGCCGCTTCGCCCCGCAGGGCAAGAGCGAGCAGGACCTGCGCACCGAGAAGGTCGACCACAACATCCAGCGCCGCTGGGCCGATCCGCGCGAGGTCGCCTGGCCGATCCTCTGGCTCGCTTCCGACGAGGCGTCGTTCATGACCGCGTCGGTGATCATGGCCGATGGCGGCACCCGCGTCTGACGGCGCGGGTACCGGGCAGCGGATAGTTCAGGCGGACTACTTGCCCTGCCAGTTCGGCGTCCGCTTGCCGAGGAAGGCTTCCATGCCCTCGCGGAAGTCGGCGCTGGTGTAGCAGAGAGCGACGAGATCATCGCCGTCGACATCGGCGCTGGCCGCCTCGGTGAGCCGCCGCAGCGCCTCCTTGGTGGCGCGCATCGTCAGCGGCGCATGGCCGCGAATGGTCTCGGCGAGCTCCTTCACGCGCGCCAACAGCGCGTCGTGATCGGCGACGAGCTCGTTGTAGAGGCCGACGCGATGGCCTTCATCGGCCTCGACCAGGCGGGCGGTGAAGATGATGTCCTTGACCCGGGCCGGGCCAAGCAGGCTGGCGAGCCTTGCGTAGTTCGCCATCGACAGGCAGTTGCCGAGCGTGCGGGCCACCGGGAAGCCGAAGCGGGCCGATTGCGTCGCGATCCGGAGGTCGCAGGCGCAGGCGATCGCCGCGCCGCCGCCGGTGACCGCGCCGGAGATCGCCGCGATCGTCGGCACCGAGCAGCTCTCGATCGCCGTGATCACCTTCTCGATGCGGTTCTCATAGGCGAGCGCATCCTCGGCCGTCTTGAACTCGCGGAACTGCGCGATGTCAGTGCCGGCGGCGAAGGCTTTCTCGCCGGCGCCGGTCATCACGATCACCTTGGGCGCGCCGTGGCTCTCGGGAGCGCTGCTGATCTCGGCCAGACGCTCATACATGGCGAAGGTCAGCGCGTTGCGGGCCTGCGGCCGGTTCAGCGTGATCGTGCCGATCCCGTCGGCGACGTCGTAGAGAATCTCGTCAGTCATCGGAAAACCTCTTCAGATCGCGCCGTCGGCGCGCAGTTGCGCGATCGCCGCGGCGTCATAGCCGAGCTCGGCGAGGATCTCGTCATTGTGTTCGCCGGCGTCCGGGGTCGGCGAAACCACGCTCGCCGGGGTGCGCGACAGGCCGACAGGCTCGCCGATGACCCGGATGTCGCCGAGAACAGGATGGGTGACGGGCTGCGCGATGCCGAGATGCTGCACCTGCGGATCGTCGAACATGGCGTCGACCGAGTAGATCGGCCCCGCCGGCACCGAAGCCTTCTCACAGGCGTCGAGCCAGTAGGCGCTGTCCTGCGTCGACATGATCTCCTCGAGCAGGATGCGCAGCTCCGGCCGTGCCGCATAGCGCTTCTCGACGCTGCCATAGCGCGGGTCGCTCGCCAGCTCCGGCCGGCCGAGCACGCCGCAGAAGGAGCGCCAATGCCCCTCGGCGCCGACGCCGAGATTGATGTGGCCGTCGCGCGTCGCATAGACGCCCATCGGGGTCGCGTAAGGGTGGTCGTTGCCGGCCTGGGGCGGCACCGTGCCCTCGACCAGGAAGCGCGCCGCCTGGAAATCCATCATCGCGATCTGCGCCTCGAGCAGCGAGGTCTGCACCCACTGGCCCTTGCCGGAGACCGCGCGCTCCTGGAGCGCGACCAGCGCGCCGATCGCCCCATAGAGGCCGGCGGCGGAATCGGCCACTGCGATGCCGGCCCGCACCGGTCCCTGGCCCTGAAGGCCGGTGACTGACATCATCCCGCCCATGCCCTGGGCGATCTGGTCGAAGCCGGCACGCAGCCGGTAGGGGCCGGTCTGGCCGAAGCCGGAGACCGAGACCAGGATCAGGCGCGGATTGAGCGCATGCAGCGTCTCGAAATCGAGGCCGAGCCGGTCCTTCACGTCCGGGCGGAAATTCTCGATCAACAGGTCGGCATCGGCGATCAGCCGGCGCAGCACTGCCTTGCCGGCTTCCTTCTTCAGGTTGAGCGTCAGCGAGCGCTTGTTCCGGTGCAGGTTCTGCATGTCGTAGCCATGCCGGGCCCCGCTCATGTTCTCGTTCGGGTCGACCCCCGGCGGGCTTTCGATCTTCAGCACGTCGGCGCCGAAATCGGCGAAGATCCGGGCGCAGGTCGGGCCGGCGCGGACCCGGGAGAGATCGAGGACGCGCAGATTCTCGAGCGCGGAGGACGGTGTCGGACGAGGCATGATGTTCCGGAAGAGCTCTATAGGGGGCGCGACTATCCCGTCATCGGCCGGGAGCGTCAACGCTAAAGCCATTTTGTATGCAAGATTTGCGGGCTGGCTATGTGCACTGCGCTCGCGACGCGGCTTCACGAGGCGGAGAGCGGCGCAACCTTCGGCCGCGATGCCGTTGCGTCGCTTCCCTGCTGCACTATCTTCAGCAGGCCCGGTGACGGCCGACCACGAGCGATCGGCGAGATCGATGCTGTCCGGGCGTTTTCCTCGAATGGAAAGAGATCGTCATGCGCTATCACACGCTTGGCCAGACCGGACTGCTCGTCTCCGAACTATGCCTGGGCACCATGACCTTCGGCGGCGGCGACGAAGGCTTCTGGGGGCATATCGGCAGGCTCGAGCAGCAGGAGGCGGACGCGCTGGTCCGTACGGCGCTCGATGCCGGCATCAACTTCATCGACACCGCCAATGTCTATGCCGAAGGGCGTTCGGAGCAGATCACCGGCCAGGCCCTGCGCAACCTCGGCATTGCCCGAGACGAGGTCGTGGTCGCGACCAAGGTCTTCAGCCGCATGGGGCAGGGCCCGAACGGCAGCGGCGCGAGCCGTTACCACATCATGGAGCAGGCGAAGGCCAGCCTGAAGCGCCTTCAGCTCGACCATGTCGATCTCTACCAGATTCATGCGTTCGACAGCGTCACCCCGATGGAGGAGACTCTGGAGGCGCTCGACAGCCTCGTCCGCCAGGGCCATGTCCGCTATGTCGGCGTCTCGAACTGGGCGGCCTGGCAGGTCGCCAAGGCGCTCGGCATCTGCGAGCGGCGCCAGCTCTCCCGCATCGCTTCGCTGCAGTCCTACTACACCATCGCCGGCCGCGATCTCGAACGCGAGATCGTGCCGATGCTGCTCTCCGAGAAGGTCGGCCTGATGGTCTGGAGCCCGCTCGCCGGTGGCCTGCTCTCCGGCAAATACGACCGGCGCAACGAGCAGGGTGGCGATGGCCGCCGCGCCAGCTTCGACTTCCCTCCCGTCGATCGCGAGCGCGGCTACGACGTCATCGACGCGATGCGCGGCATCGCCGAGACGCACGGACGCAGCGTCGCGCAGATCGCGCTCGCCTGGCTTCTGCACCAGCAGGCCGTGACCAGCGTGATCGTCGGCGCCAAGCGCCCGGAGCAGCTTGCCGAGAATCTGGCGGCGGTCGAGATCGTCCTGTCGCCGGAGGAGCTGGCGAACCTCGACGCGGTCAGCGCCCTGCCGCGCGAATATCCCGGCTGGATGCTGGAGCGCCAGGGGGCCAACCGCACCAAGCCGGACCCGCGCTGAGACCATTGCGTCCCTTTCCGGCGTAATATCAGGATCTTCCGCCGGAAATCTGAATCGATCTCGCAGGGCCCTGAATCGCGATGGCAACTGTCGAAGCCGGCTCTGCGAGGAGCGGCCTCGGCGGCCGGCCCGGTTCATGCTAGGTCGACGTGAGAGGAGCCTGTCCCGGCTGATCGTGCGGCCGGGAGCGCGACCGGCCGGAGGGCGGGATGACGACGAGCGAGAAGCCTGACAGTGAAGTTGCAGACGCGCAGCACTTACGCGCCCTGGTCGGCGAGGTCCATCTGCTCGCCGAGCGCAAGGTGCTCGACCGGCTCGACCATTTCTGCCGCGACTTCATCGCGCTCTCGCCCTTCCTGGTGCTGGCGAGCTCGGACAGCGAGGGCCGCGCCGATGCGAGCCCGCGCGGCGATGGGCCGGGCTTCGTGCAGGTGCTAGACGAAAAGACCCTGCTGATCCCCGACCGGCGCGGCAACAACCGCGTCGACAGCTTCGGCAACGTGCTGAGCTCGCCGGGCGTCGGGCTGGTCTTCTTCGTGCCCGGCATCAACGAGACGCTGCGGGTCAACGGCCGGGCGAGGCTGACGCGCGACGAGGCGCTGCTCGAACCGACGACCGTGCAGGAAAAGACGCCGAAGCTCGGCCTGCTCGTCGAGGTCGACGAGGCCTATTTCCATTGCGGCAAGGCCCTGATCCGCTCGAAGCTCTGGGCGCAGGATGCGCAGGTCGAGCGCGGCAGCTTCCCGACGCTCGGGCGGATCGTCGCCGAGCAGACCAAGGCGGTGGACGCGGCCGAGGCCGATGCCAATCTCGAAGAGGCCTACCGGACGCGGCTCTACTGAACCGCGCGCTTCACTGGCCGTCGATCGACACGCTCTTGACCACGGCATAGACGGACTGGCCGGGCTTCAGGCCCAGATGCGCCGCCGATTTGCTGGTCAGCCGCGCGAGCAGGCTGGCGCCATTGCAGTCGATCCCGATCTCGAGGGCCGATCCTCCGCTCCGGCGTGCGCCGATCTCTGCGATGGTGCCGCTCAGCACGTTGAGTGCGCTGATGCCTTGCAGCGGCTGCAGGCTGATCAGCACGTCGCTGGCGAGGATGCGCACGCGCAGCTGGCTGCCGGGAGGCTGCGCCCGATGTGGTACCTGCACCTGCCCGGCCTGGGTTTCCAGCACGGAGAGGCCGTGCTCGGGTTCATGGCGCAGGATTCGCGCGTCGAGAACCGAGCCGGCTTCAGGCGCTGCCGACAGCAGCGGCACGTCCGGCCGCGACATCAGGTCGATCGTGCTGCCGCTGGCGATGACGCTGCCCTGATCGAGCACGACGAGATTGGACGCCAGGCGCGCAACTTCCGCGACCGAATGCGAGACATAGACGATCGGAATGCCGAAAGCGTCGCGCAGGCGCTCGATGTAAGGCAGGATTTCGGCCTTGCGCGCTTCGTCCAGCGAGGCGAGGGGCTCGTCCATCAGCAGAAGGCGCGGCTTGGCCAGCAAGGCGCGGCCGATGGCGACGCGCTGCTTCTCGCCGCCCGAAAGCCTCCCGGGGTGGCGGTGGAGCAGGTGCCCGATGCCGAGCAGATCCAGCACGTCCGCGATCTCGCTGCCGACGGTATCGGTCTTGGGCGCGAACCACTGGCCGTAGAGCAGGTTCTGCCTGACCGTGAGATGCGGGAACAGCCGCGCCTCCTGGAAGACGTAGCCGATGCGGCGCTTGTGCTTGGGTACGAAGATGCCGCGTTCGCTGTCGAGCAGCACCTGGCCGTCGATCGCAATGCGCCCGCGTTGCGGCCGGATCAGTCCGGCGATGATGTTGACCAGCGAGGTCTTGCCGGAGCCCGAGCGTCCGAACAAGGCGGTCAGGCGGCCGTTCGAGGTGAAATCGGCCGCGAGCGCGAAGGCGCCGAGCTGGTGTGAAACCGCGATTTCGATGGCGTTCGTCATTCGACTGCGATCCGCTTTCCGATAACCCGCGCCAGCACCTCGGAGGCGAACAAGGCCGCGACCGAGATCGCGATCGAGATCAGCGTCAGCCGTAGCGCGCCGGCGTCGCCGTTCGGGACCTGGGTGAAGGTGTAGATCGCTGAAGGCAGGGTCTGGGTCTCGCCCGGGATGTTGGAGACGAAGGTGATGGTGGCGCCGAACTCGCCCATCGCCTTGGCGAAGCACAGGATCATGCCGGCAAGGATGCCGGGCAGGCAGAGCGGCAGCGTCACGGTCAGGAAGACCCAGGCCGGGCTCGCCCCGAGCGTACCGGCCGCATCCTCCAGTTTGCGGTCGACGGCCTCGATCGAGAGGCGGATCGCCCGGACCAGCAGCGGAAAGCCCATAACGGCGCAGGCCAGCGCCGCCCCGGTCCAGCGGAAGGAGAGCACGATCCCGAACCAGTCGTAGAGCCATTGGCCGATCGGGCCGCGCCGACCGAAGCCGATGAGCAGCAGGTAGCCGGTGACGACGGGCGGCAGGATCAGCGGCAGATGCACGACGGCATCCAGCAGCGACTTGCCCCAGAACCGTCCGCGCGCCAGCAGCCAGGCGATGGCGATGCCGAATGGCAGGCTCGCCACCATCGCAGTGGTGGCGACGAGCAGGCTAAGCCGGACCGCCGTCCATTCCTCGGCGGAAAGCCAGTCGCTCACGAAGAGCTGGCAGGCTTGTTCAGAACCGTGAAGCCCTGCTTCTCGAACGAGCCCTTGGCGCCGTTGCCGCGCAGGAAGGTGAGGAAGGCGGCGGCGTCGGGGTTGGTCGAATCCTTGGTCACCGCGACGGGGTAGATGATCGGCGGATGGCTGTCCTCCGGGAAGGTCGCGATCACCTTGACCTTCGGATCGGCGGCGGCGTCGGTCGCGTAGACGATGCCGAGCGGCGCTTCGCCCCGGGAGACGAGCAGCAACGCGGCGCGGACATTATCGGCCTGCGCGACCTTGTCCTTGACCTTGTCCCAGCCGCCGAGCTTCTCCAGCGCCGCCTTGCCGTATTTCCCGGCCGGCACGGAATCGACATTGGCCATGGCGAGGCGGCCCGCGCCGAGCGTCGCGGCGAGATCGACGCCGGGCGCCAGCGTGGCGGTCGCGGTCGAATCGGAGGGGGCGATCAGCGCGATCCGGTTGGCGAGCAGGCTGACGCGGGTATCGGGCTTGATCAGGTTCTTGCCGGCCGCATAGTCCATCCAGTCGAGATCGGCCGAGAGGAACATGTCGGCGGGGGCGCCTTGCTCGAGCTGCTTCGCGAGCGCGCTGCTGGCGGCATAGGAGATCTTCGGCGCCGGCTTGCCGCTCTCCTTGACCCAGCTCGCGGCAGCCTCGTCCAGCGCGTTCTTCAGGCTGGCGGCTGCGAAGATCACCAGTTCCTTCGACTGCGCCTGCACCTGCGAGGTGGCTGCGGCGAGGCCGATCAGCAGCGAGGCGGCAAAACCCAGGACTTGACGACGGGGGAATGACATTGCTGACCTCGCTTTGGCTGTTGTCGCTATATTCATGTGAATATAGCGCAAGGCTGCAAAGGTCGAGTCCGCATGCCGCGGCTCGTCGTTCCATCTGGAGACGATCATGAAGATCAGCGCCCGCAATCAGCTCAAGGGGACCATCGTCGAGATCACCAAGGGCGCAACCACCGCTCATGTCCGCCTCGATGTCGGCGGCACGATCGTGACCTCCGCAATCACCAATGCCGCGGTGGACGAGCTTAAGCTGGCGGTCGGTCAGAAGGCCTATGCCGTGGTCAAGGCTTCCGACGTGATGATCGCAATCGACTGAGGCTGAAGCGCCGGAGCGATTGCCGGCCTGCGTCGGCCCGGCTAGCCTCCCGAAAAGAAAAAGGCCCGCGCCGGAGCGCAGGCCGAAGTCTAGGGAGGAAACGCCCAAGGAGGGCGCCACAGCATCTCTGCTGCGGTGCACAAGAGATAGGGCGTTCCGCGGTGCGGTACAAGGGGGAAAGGGCAGAATTGCTGTCCTTTTTTTGTGCAGCTTGCTGCCTCTTGCGCCGGCCGTGGAAATGGCAGGGTGCGACCATGGCTTTTGGGCAACGGGCAATCGGAAACGCTGTCGCCGGCCTCGTATTTCTGCTGGCGGCGTCGGCCGGATTCGGCTTCCGCACGGTCGCGCAGATTCCGCCGTCGGAGGCCGAGATCGCCGCCTATAGCGGGCTGCATGCTGCGGCCCATCGCGGCGACATGGCCGCGCTGGAGCGAGTTCTGGCGCAGAAGCCGGCTCTCGATGCCCGCGACGGCCATGGGCGCACGGCGCTGCATGTCGCAGCCCATGCCGGCAGGCGCGAGATCATGCGCGCGCTGGTCCGGTCAGGGGCCGATCCGCGCGCCCTCGACAGCCAGCGCTATGACGCGATCACGATCGCGGCGGTCAACGACGATGTCGAGACCATGCGGGTCGCGCTCGCCATCGGCGGCGATGCGCGGGCCGTCACCAGCCCCTATGCCGGCACGGCTTTGATCGCCGCCGCCCATCTCGGCCATGACGAGGTCGTCAAGGCGCTGATTGCGGCCGGCGCGCCGCTCGACCATGTCAACAATCTCGGCTGGACCGCGCTGATCGAGGCCGTGATCCTCGGCGATGGCGGCCGGCGACATGTCGAAACCGCCCGCGCGCTCGTTGCGGCCGGTGCCCGCCGCGACATCGCCGACCGCAGCGGCGCGACGCCGCTCGATCACGCGCGCCGCCGCGGCTATGCGGCGATGATCGCGGTTCTGGAGGTTCCCTAGCTCGGAAATTGCGGGTCGGGCAGGCCTGCTACCAAGGCCGTCAGACCGTCGCTGTAGCGCTGGCGCAGATCCGTCCAGTAGGGGTGGTTGCTGTCGTATTTTGCGAGCGTACGCGTCGAGAAGCTGCCGCTCTCGTAATGCAGCATGTCGATCGGAGGCGCGACGGAGAGATTGCTGCGGATCGTCGCGTCGAAGGAGAGCAGGGCGAGCTTGGCGGCCTCGTCGAGCCCGCTCGCCGGGCTCAGCGCCCGGTCGAGGATCGGCTTGCCGTACTTGGTCTCGCCGAGCTGGAGGAACTGCGTGCGGCCGAGCGCCTCGATGAAGTTCCCGGCCGAGTAGACCTGGAACAGCCGGTGCGGCTCTCCGGCGATCTGCCCGGCAACGAGAAAGGTGCCGTTCGGGTCGCCATAGGGCTCGACGAAGCTGCGGTTGAGCCGCAGCACCTCGCGCAGCGTGCTGCCGACGATCTGCGCCACGTCGAACATGGTCCGGGCCGCCAGGATGTCCCGGTTCTCGACGCTGCCGGCGCTCTCCTGCTTGTGGCGGCTGTACTGGCGGATCATCGTCACCACCGCCTGCGTGGTCGCGAGATTGCCGGCCGAGAGGATGGCGATGACGCGCTCGCCCGGCACTTCGAACAGAGCGAGCTTCTCGACCACGGCGATCTGGTCGACGCCGGCGCTCGACCTTGAATCGGAAGCGAGGATCAGCCCGGCGGGCAGCAGGATTCCAAGGCAATAGGTCATCGCGCGCCTCCGCAGCGAGCGCCAGCATGACGCAGCTCGGTCGGACTTGCCAAGGCCGGCACGAGACGAGAGCCTCGCGCGGGCCGATTGCCCGGCGGGTGACGGGATGCGAGGCTGCGCCCGAGAAGGCCCGCGTGGGCCGGCGGCTGGAGCCAGGGGCGGATGCAGGGTCTTTCCGAAGTCGTCGCCGCGGTCCATGCCGATGTTGCCGGCCATATCGGCGCCGGGCGCGTCGCCGACTACATTCCGGCCTTGTCGCAGGTCGACCCCAGGCGCTTCGGCATCGCGGTCATCACCTGCGATGGCGAGCGGGCCTTCGCCGGCGATGCCGCGGTCCCGTTCTCGATCCAGAGCATCTCCAAGGTCTTCACCCTGACGCTGGCGCTCGAGCGGGTCGGGGCGCGGCTCTGGCAGCATGTCGGCCGCGAGCCCTCGGGCTCGCCCTTCAATTCGATCGTCCAGCTCGAAGAGGAGCGCGGCGTGCCGCGCAACCCCTTCATCAATGCCGGCGCGCTCGTCGTGACCGATGCGCTGCTCGCCGGCCGCCGGCCGCCGGAAACGATCGCGGAAATTCTCGGCTTCCTGCGCGCCCGCGCCGATGATGCCGAGGTCTCGATCGACGGTGAAGTGGCGCGCTCGGAAGCGCAGACCGGCTTTCGCAATGCCAGTCTCGCCAACTTCATCCGGGCTTTCGGCAACCTCCAGAACCCGGTCGCCGAGGTGCTCGAGGTCTATTTCAATCAGTGCTCTCTGCAGCTGAGCTGCCTTCAGCTCGCCCGGGCAGGCCTCTTCCTGGCGGCAGACGGCGTCGACCCGCTCAGCGGCGAGACGATCTGCCGGCCGGCCCGAGCCCGCCGGGTCAAGGCGCTGATGATGACCTGCGGCCATTACGACGCGTCCGGCGAGTTCGCCTTCAAGGTCGGCCTGCCCGGCAAGAGCGGCGTCGGCGGCGGCATCCTCGCCATCGCGCCCCGCCGCGCCGCCATCGCCGTCTGGTCGCCGGGGCTCAATGCCGCCGGCACGTCGCTGGTCGGCGCCTTGGCGCTGGAGAGCCTGGTGGAGAGGACCGGCTGGTCGGTGTTCTGAGGCCGGCAGCGGAGGCCCAGGCCGGTCTCAGAAACTGACCCTCAGGGTTGCGGCTCCGGCATAGGACTGGGTGTTCTGCGAGAGTTCGGCGTCGAAGCGGGCGCCGAGGCTGACGGCGTTCGAGAGCCGGACATCGATGCCGGTGGCGATCAGCGCCGCATTGCGGTCGGGCCTCGTGCCCTGGAAGCCGAAGCCAGCGCCGGGCAGGCCGATCAGGCTTGCGGTGAACTGGTTGTCGCGACGGGCGTAATAGCCCCAGCCGAGCTTGCCGAAGGCGGTGGTCGAGAGCCCGAACAGAGTGGTGGCCGCATCGACCCTGAGGCCGAGTTCGGCGCGGGCGGTGGTGCCGTCGCGGCTTTGGACGGCGACGCCACTGGGCAGGCCGGTAACGCCGTCACGCTCGACGAAGCTCGGAGTGCGAAGGTTCTGGGCGGTGAAGGCGGCGTAGGGCGAGGCGCTGAGCCCGCCGAAGGAGGCGAGGCGCCAGGCGGCTTCGGCGCGGCCGCTCCAGATCTCGGCGCGATATTTGGCGCGGACGGCGAAGGCGCCGATCAGCGGGATGGCGCGGTTCGTCTCGACATCGGCAGAGGCATAGCCGAGCGAGGCGCCGAGCGAGAGTGCCCCGATCCGGGTCATGCCGTAGAGGCCGGCCTGCAGCATGTCGGCCTTGGCGTCGCCGAGGGCGCCCGACAGGCTGGAGCGCGTTTCGCCGGCGGCGAGCGCGACGCCGAGGATGGTGTCGGGCAGGACGCGCAGATCGACGCCGAGCGCGAGATGGCCGCTCGAAGCGTCGCTGGCGTGGCTGCCGCGCGCGATGTCGGCGCCCGAGCGGCTCTTGCTGCCGAAACCCTGGCCCCAGACATTGTAGAGCCGGTCGGGCACAAATTGCGGTGCGATGCGCGGGCCCTTCGCCGAGGGCAGCTCGGCCTGCGCGCCGGTCGAGGCGTAGGAGCCGGCCGTGGCGAAGGCGCCGGCGGCTCCGGGCATGGCATTGGGATCGCGGCCGGTGGCGAAGGGGTCGAGCATCGCCCGCAGGAAGCCGCCCGCGGCCTCCCAGCCCATCATGCCGATGGTGGAGTGGACTTCGCCGCTCAGGGTGCCGAGCGCCGCGATCAGGGCCTGGCGGTCGCCGCGGGCATAGATCTGGTAGAGGAAGGAGGGGTCGGCGCCGTTCGCCACGGCTCGGTCGATCGCGGCGGCGACCGACCAGGTGTTCAGCGAGAGGCCGGAGGCCGTGCTGTAGACCGGATTGGGCGAGGGCGAAGCGACGGCGGGCGCCGGGCTCGGGGGCACCGGTTCCGGATTCGAGCCGGCATCGACGAGGGAGCCGGGCTTCAGCGTCACCGTGACGTCGTTGCCGCCATAGGTGACTTCGCTGGTGACGCCGACGCCGAAGCTGCCGCTGGTGTTGACGGCGCCGAAGGTACCGCTGAGCCCACCCGCCGCGCTCAGCACCGTATAGGGCGCGTTGAAGCTGTAGCTGCCGCCGCCGGCGACGAGCTGCAGTGTGCCGGCAAGGCTCGCCGTGCCGCCGACGCTGAGCAGATCGGATGCCCCGCCGACGATCTCGGCCCGATAAGTCGAGCCGGCATTGAAGGTCACGTTGCCGCCGACCGTCAGCATGCCCACCGAGTTTCCGGGCGAAAGCGTGGCGCCACTGGCGAGTGTGAGGCTGCCGATCATGCCGCTGCCGCCGAGCGTTCCGCCGGCGAGGACCGAGACCGCGCCGCCGAGCGAACCACCCGAGGCATCGCCGACCAGCAAGGTGCCGCCGGAAATAGAGGTCGTGCCGCTGAAGCTTCCGCCGTTGCCGGTGAACAGGGTTGTGCCGGCATGATGCTCGATCGTGCCGGCCCCCTTGATCTCGGTGGCGAGCCGAAAATCCGTGCTGGTGTGGTTGAACACCAGCTTGCCGGTGCCGGCGCCGAACTGGACAGTGGCGGCGTCGATCACGCCGGCTGCCGCAGCTGTGCTGCCCGCGGCTGCGCCGATGTTCAGCGTGCCCCGGCTACCGGCTCCAAGCGCGATGTGGACCACGCCGCGCAGCGTTGCGCTGTCGGAGAGCGTCAACTCGCCTTTGCCCAGGTATCCGACTGCGGTGTACGTGCTGCTGGCGATCAGGCTGCCGGCGCCGCGCAGCTCTGCTCGGCCCTCGCCAGTGGCCGTGGTGCCGAGGAGCAGATGTGTGCCCTGAAGCACGCCGCCTGCGTTCACCGAGATCATGGCCGCGGAGCCCTGGCCTGCCCAGATCTGCCCCGCCTCGAAACGACTGCCGGCTCCCGTGACCGTCAGCGCGCCGGAGGAGTTGGCGCTGCTGGCGAGGTTGATCCGCCCCGTCTTGGCGGTGGCGCCGCCGCTCAAGGTGAACTCACCGCTGCCGCTGCTGCCGATGGTGAAGATCCCGCTCGCAATTTCCCAGCGCGAGCCGGTCCCGCTGACCGTGACCACTCCGACACCGGTCGAGCCGCTCCCGAGGGTCGTTCCTCCCGTGATGATCGCCTTGCCACCCGTAGCAAGGGAGATCGTGCCGCGGCCATTGCTGCCGATGGTGGTGGCGCCGCTACCGGTCCACTGGGAGCCCGCTCCCGAGATCGTCAGCGTGCCGTTGCCGGACCGGTCGGTCGTGCTGTTGTGATGCACGCCCATGTTCATGCTGCTCGTGGTCAGCGTGCTGCCGCCGAGGACTTCTACCGCGCCGGCACCGTAGGAGCCGATGTTCATCGAGCCGCCGTTCCAGCTCGACGCCGCTGAAAGCCGCGCCAGTCCGGATTCTGGCTCCCGCGCATTGCCCGCATTGTTGATAGACTGCTCGCCGATAACGGCTGTGCCGGTCGTCAGGCTGGCGCCGCCCTGGATGTAGAGGCTGGAGCCGCCGAGGCCGTTTTCGTACCCGACGAACAGGGTTCCAAGGCTGGTTGTCCCGCCCGAAATGACCGGCATCGCCGGCGCCGGGCCCGCGACGACCGGGTTGCTGCCGGCTGTCGGGGCCACGCCGGTGTTCCAGTTGTCGCCGTTGTTCCAGTCGCTGCTCGCACTGCCGTCCCAGCGCATCTGCGCCTGGGCCAGCCCGGGCAGGGCGAGGGCGATGGCCGTACTGCCGAGCAGGCACGCCAAGGAGCGGTTCCGATAGGAAATCCGGTTAGCCATCGCAGGACGGGCTCTCGCAATTTTGCAGCAGACGATCCGGGCCGGAGGAACCGGCCGGAGCTACGTCAACTGCGCCCTGCCTGGAGAGGCAGCGGCACCGGGGGCGAGAGTCGTCATCACCCACCGCGCCGCGAGGCCCGGGCTCTGGAGAATCCTGAGTTAACGTAACGTTAGAATGACTTGCATGCAGTCAATTTCGGCGGAAGGCCAAAAGGAAACGCCTGGTGGCGATGTCACAAAGAAACCGTAATCTGTGGCGCCTGGGCCACAGTTGCCGCTAGCGGGCGCCGGAGTGTTCCAGCGGCGCCACGCCCGAATGTGAGTGAAAGGCGAGATGCGCCTCAGCCCTTCGCCGGGCCGGTCGCGATCGGGCGGTCGCTCGCGCCCCATTCCGACCAGGAGCCGTCATAGATCGCCCGTGCAGGCTTGCCGAGCGTCTCCAGCGCGGCCGAGAGGATCGCGGCCGAGACGCCCGAGCCGCAGCTCGTCACCATCGGCTTGTCGAGGTCGACACCGGCCTCGCGGAAGGCGGAGGCGAGTGCCTCGGGCGCTTTGAGCTTGCCGTTCGCCACCAGCGCCGAGGAGGGTAGGTTGAGCGCGCCCGGCATATGGCCGGAGCGGACGCCAGGCCGCGGCTCCGACGCTTCGCCGCGGAAGCGATCGGCCGGGCGGGCATCGACGATCTGGGCCGAGCCGGTCTCCAGCGCCTTCGCCACATCGTTCATGTCGGCGACGGCGGAATGGTCGAGGCGCGCCGTGAAGCTGCGCGGCTGGCGGGCGCGCGGCGCGCCTTCCTCGACCGGGCGGCCCTCGGCCAGCCATTGCGGCATGCCGCCGTCAAGGATCACCACGTCGCGGGCACCGAAAGTGCGGAAGGTCCAGCGGACGCGTGGCGCCGAGAACAGGCCGAGCCCGTCATAGACCACGATGCGCATGCCGTCGCCGATCCCCATGGCGCCGACCGCTGCGGCGAAGGCCTCGGGGCGCGGCATCATATGCGGCAGCGCCGAAGTCGTGTCCTTCACCGCGTCGATGTCGAAGCGCACGGCGCCGGGGATGCGGCGCTCGGCATATTCCGCGGCCGGGTCGCGGGCATGGGCCGGCAGGTACCAGGAGCCGTCGACGACGACGATGTCCGGTGCGTCGAGCCGCTCGGCCAGCCATTGCGTGGAGACGAAGACATCGTTGCTGGCCATGGGGGCGTTTCCTCGAAGGATTCTGATTTCAGTGACTTGAAGGAAGATCTTCAGGCGAGCGCGATGCGGACGCGCCGGTTCTGCTTGCCCTTCTTCTCGATGTCGGTGACCAGGACCTCACCGATCTCGGAGGTGTTGCGCACATGCGTGCCGCCGCAGGGCTGGAGGTCGATCTCGCCGATCTTGACCAGCCGGACGCGGCCGGAGCCGCGCGGCGGCTTCACCGACATCGTCTTGACCAGGCCGGGATTGGCGTCGAGCTCCTCGTCGGTGATCCAGCTCTCGGTGACATCCGCATTGCGCGCCACGAGCGCGTTGAGTTTCTCGG
>JAESGI010000191.1_pt1 | contig 43978 bp, 51 predicted proteins | sample 9269671 | NCBI WGS metagenome assembly JAESGI01 (sample SAMN14515641, study PRJNA621666) | algae metagenome | isolation source: Nostoc indistinguendum CM1-VF10 and co-occurring heterotrophs from gravelly... | place: USA: Clark Mountains, San Bernardino, California | collected 1998-06-05 | reverse complement strand
GTGACTGCTGCATCTAATTTCTTCTAGTCACTCAGGACAATGCCGAGATTGTAGTAAGCAGTAGCTAAGTTGGGGTTGAGTTGAATTGCTTTTTGGTAGGCGGTGACTGCTGCATCTAATTTCTTCTAGTCACTCAGGACAATGCCGAGATTGTAGTAAGCAGTAGCTAAGTTGGGGTTGAGTTGAATTGCTTTTTGGTAGGCGGTGACTGCTGCATCTAATTTCTTCTGCTCACTCAAGGCAATGCCGAGATTGTAGTAAGCACCACCCAAGTTAGGGTTAAGTTGAATTGCTTTTTGGTAGGCGGTGACTGCTGCATCTAATTTCTTCTGCTCACTCAAGGCAATGCCGAGATTGTTGTAAGCATTGGCATCGTTGGGGTTGAGTTGAATTGCTTTTTGGTAGGCGGCAACTGCTGCATCTAATTTCTTCTGCTCCCTCAGGGCAATGCCGAGATTAATGTAAGCAAAAGCATATTTGGCATCTAGTTGAATTGCTTTTTGATATGCAGCGATCGCAGCATCTAATTTCTTTTGGTTACTCAGCACATTGCCTAGACCGTTGTAAGCATTAGCCGAGTTAGGGTTGAGTTGCAAGGCTTTTTGGTGAGATGCTAATGCCTCCTCTGATTTCCCTTGAGCATTTCGCACATTCCCTATACCAACGTAAGCTTCAGCATCATTAGGGTTGAGTTCTAACGCTTTCTGGTGAGCTGCTAATGCTGCATCTATTTTCCCCTGTCGCCGCAAAGCGTTACCCAAATTGTTATAAGCTTTGCCATTATTGGGTTCAAGCTGCAAAACTTTGCGCCAAATTGTCTCAGCTTGAGAGTTGTTACTGACTGTTTCGGCAGCGTTGCCTTGTTGAAATAGCTGTTCAATATTGTTTTGAGCAATTACAAACTGGGGTGTTGTAGCCAGAGATAGAGTTAAAAATAAAATAGTAAATATACGGTTGTCCCTATCTCTCATAAGGGGAGTTACGGTGTACACACAAGTCATCGAATTACCCAAAACAAAAACCTCATCCTGTCCTGACGGACATCGCTCTCCTTACCAAAGCTACGCTGTACACACATCTTTATACAAAACCAAAGTCTTGTAGATCCTCCTAAATCCTCCGATAAATTGGAGGACTTTGAAAGGCTTTTGCCCCCCTTTTTAAGGGGGGTTGGGGGGATCAAAACCTGTGGCGAAACTCTAGAAGACTTGTGTGTACACCGTAGCCTTCGTAAGGAGAGGGACAGCTTTTGCGTAGCATAAGCAGGGTGAGGTTTTTTTGAGCTATTTCGATAAACCGTAAGCGTCCAGAGAAACTTGTGTGTACACCGTAGCTCCTTTTAGGAGAGAGGTTAAAGTTTATTACATATAATAGCGATCGCTTAAATAATCCTTAGAGGATGTTTGAAAAGTCTGACAACTTATAAAAAAGCTCTCTCGGCATCTTTAACTACGCTTTTAAAGCTGACAAATTGCTTTTAAAACTTGTAGCAACTGGCTTGAACGCTCTCTTTCCATTAAGTTTAATTCTGGTAACAGGTAATAAATAGAAGGATTTCCTTGCTCGATATAGACAAACTGATAACTTCTCCTATTAGTTGTTAATCCCCAAACTGATTTTTGATTATCTAAATTTTTATAAGAGTATGTGAGCAGCTGAGATAAACCAGTTGATATATCAATCTGACTATTTTTAGATTCAATTAACAGTACCCAAAAATATATTTGAGGTTTTGTATGTTTAGCTTTACTAATAGCTAAAATATCAAATCTTCCTTTAATTTTGATATCTTCATCTTCAACCTCAATATCAGTAATATTTTCCTCCAAAGGAATCTCGATAGGATAGCGATAAAAACCAGCTAATCTTAATAAAGGAGCAACTGCAAGAAACTTTACCTGACCTTCAGAAACTTTCCCTGCTGTAAGATATCTATCAAAGTCATTTCTAATTTGCAGAAGTTCCTGCTCTTCTGCTTCCGTGAGAGGTTCTAGAGATAAGTAGTTAGAAAATGAGTCACTGTACTGTTTTTGGAAGCCAAACAGACGATGAACTTCTTCTAAAGATAAATTACGAGCGTTGAGAATTGTCATATATTTTTGCTTGATTAAGGTGAAACCCAACAAAATCAAGGATTTTGTTGGGTTTCTACCCTTAGAACTTGCGTAGTTTATTAACCAAGCCTTCTTTTAACTTCCTCAGCCAAATCTACTAGTAGCACCTCTACTTGCTCACCCGTTTTCAAATCTTTCAGCGAGGATTTTTGTGCTGCTGCTTCCTCGGAACCAATAATTACACAAAACTGAATTCCTTGCTTATCTGCTAGCTGAAATTGTTTACCCAAGGGGCGCTTATCAAAGTTAGTGATGACATTAATTCCAGCCTGACGCAGATGTTGCGAAACTTTTAAATAAGTTGGCATTAAATCTTCTTGCATATTCACTACCATCACCTGGGCTGGTGTAGCAGCTAAGGTACTAAGAATACCAGCTTTTAACAACCGACTTATTAAGCGAGTTAAGCCGATAGAAATGCCTACGCCAGGCATTTTTTCACCCAAAAATACTCCGACTAATTCTTCATATCTACCGCCAGAACAGATACTACCTAAAGCTTCATGTCCTAATAAGGTTGTTTCATAAACTGTACCAGTATAGTAATCAAGTCCACGGGCAATGGATAAATCAATACAGAAACGATTTTCGGCAACTCCGAGATTACGCACGCCTGTAATTACCGTTTCTAATTCGCTAACTCCCAGGCTTAATTGCTCGGTTTCTGGCAGGTTTTGGGCGAGATGCTTAAGCTTATCTAATACTTCATCAACGGAACCATCAATTTTAATAAAATCAATAATTTTTTGAGTCTGTTCTCCTAAAACCCCTTCTTTCTCTAATTCTTGTTTTACTTTACTTTCACCAATTTTTTCTAGATTATCAACAATACCAATACACGATTTAATTTTGTCTTCGGTAATTCCTACTGACTTAAAAAAGCCTGTAAGAACTTTGCGATTATTGATGCGAATCAGAAAATCACCAATATTTATTGCTTCAAATATCTCAGTGATAATTGCAGGCATCTGAGCATCATAGAGCAAGCTGAGTTCACGACGAGCAACTACATCAATATCACACTGACGAAACTGCCGAAAACGCCCATCTTTTGCTCGTTCACCACGAAAAACTACATCCATTTGGTAGCGGGCAAAGGGAAAGGTTAATTCATTCAGGTGACGGGCAATATACGCTGCTAAAGGAACTGTTTGATCAAACTTTAAAGCTCTTGCTTCTGAACCAGTTTCCCCTGATTTATCTCTCTCGGCTTGCCGATTTGGTGGCAGGATAGGGTTAATGCCATAAATGATATTGTCGCCTTGATTTCCTTTAGCTTGCAGTACTTCTAAACGTTCTACGGCAGGTGTTTCGATGGGCGTAAATCCATAGCTTTCAAAAACTCTACGGATGATATCTAGCAAATATAATTCTAGACGTTTTTCACTAGGCAGAAATTCTGGGAAACCACTAGGAGTAGAAAAGTTTATTTTGTCGCCTTTTGCCATGCGTGTACCTTACTAAGTTGAAATTTGAGATGAAAGCCTAACGACTCGAAATTGTGGCTACACAAACATAAACGCTTTGCGCCTACTCTTACGAGAACGCTTTCAGCGTTAGCGACGTTCGCGTAGCGTCTCGCAGAGAAGGAGCGTCACCCACAGGGTAATCCGCCTGTGCGGGCTGAAAAATAATGAGTGATTATCTCTGAGCAAATAAATTACTATCTTACCCGTTCTTCTTGAATTAGTGTGCGTTGAAAAATTTTGTTGTTCTTAAACCAATGCCAAGTGCGGGCACGATTGTTATTGTCAGGACTAATATAGATCATTTCGTATAAACTCATTTCTGGGTTTGTTATATAACTAAACCACAAAATCACAATTGAATCATCGGCTTCCCAAGCTTTCCCTTGGATGCGATCAGTGTCAAACCAGAGTTTATTATCTTTATAGCTTCCTGGAAATTCATGCTCTTCTTGTTTACCATTAGACCATTTGTAGCGATTGATTTGATAGTAGGGATGAGGGCCATTTTCTGGAAATTGACAAGTTAAATGAGACTCATGACTATCGAGAATTTTTCCTGTTGTATCAATTAATGTATAAGTTCCTACCCAATCTCCTTCATGACGAGCAAGCACGGGCATTCCTTCTCGAATATTAGGCATTGCAATTCACCTTTTATTGTTCTAACATTTGGAAAATCGAGTAAAGTAATCGGGAAAGGTTTTCGCTGTACAACCAGGGTCTTTTATTACAATGCCTGGAACCTTTAAGCCAGTGACAGCAAATGCCAGTCTTCACTAAATAAGGCATTTTCTAAAATCGAGTCACCTTGCGCTAAGTCCGCGACCTTTTAACCTCTGTGCAGGTAGTCAGCTACAACTTAATTATGTTCGCATATTATGAGTGGGGAGTGGGAAGGTTATCAAAGACAGCTTTAATTATCGGTGGCGTAAATTCTTTAGAAGATAAACTGGCAAAACCAGTACCACGCGCTGCCATGACATCGCTGTGGCCGCCAAAAATTGAGAGGGCTGGCGCGGCTAGCGATCGCCTTATGGTCGGCCCAGTTGAACAAATTCATATCTAGCAACCTTTTTGGGCTCTATCCACTGCATTTAATTTGTTATGCCGCGCTCATTCATGCACTGGCGCTACTTCGCGTGATGCTAGGAAACCAAGGACAATTGCTACTAATATCAATGCTGGAACATCGCCGAACAGGTGTCCACGTTCCGCAGGGTCAATCACTGCGTGTACCGCCATGATCAGCCCGTGGACAAAACTCGACCAGACGGTGAACCAGATTAAACTGAGATGCACTTCTGGTTTTCGAGAAGCCCATAGTAAAAAGACACCGAGCGTCGCATAAACACCCACGATCATCTGTTCGTATTCATATTGACCTGGTTGCCATGACCAGCCCGATGGCCAGACCTTCATCAACGGATAGACCAGGAGAAAAGCAATTCCAACAACAACAAGGGCGATTCGCAAGTACCGATGCTGCTCATCCATTACTCCAACCTCATACTATTTTTCCAGAGTAGTTTTTACTAATGGAATGCCTATTTGTAATACTATTCTCACTAGTGACAGTTCAACTTAGGAGTGTTAGGAATCTTGATGTTCCTCTTGGTTTTAAAGTTGATCCAACACTGAATCGTCTGCCAAGCAATGGGCATCATTTACAGTAAATGATACCTACTTATTGCCCGTTACGCCGTTTGTTTAGCAGCCGCTTTTAAATCTGCGGTCGATTTTAACTGGGTGATGGTGGCTTTACAAATACGTAGGCATAGCCCAACCCAGGCATCGCTTTTTTTCCTGTACCAGCAGCTTCATCAACTTCCTTTTCGGTGGACAACTATCATGCAGTGCTGCATAAACGCTCGACCATTGCCGTCGAAACACTGGGCTTTGTGACAAGCTTACAAACGATGGGATACTCGGACTTGTCAATACTGCATCCATCAATTCAAATACAGCATCTTTTGCTTTCCCCAAACAATCGTAGATAGCTTGCCGAAATTTTTCTAGTTGTGTCAAGATCATCACGTCAATGATTTATCGATTACTTTCATTGACTTTACGGCAGTCAGTGTTACTGCTGACTGCTTTTCTCTAGCCTTTTAGTCTAAAGTCCAGTTTAACTGCACCAACTTAAATTTAACTACCCACCACAAAAGCGATCGCACTGGGTTGTGAATGCGATCGCTCTTGAGACTATGGGTAGGTGGTGGGGTCGGGTGTGTCAGGAAAGGTTGGGAGTGTTGTAAAGATTAATAATGGATTTTCGTAATTTTTGGAGTTCGTATTTTAATTTTAAATTATAGGTTTATATCTACATCTTAGTAGGTAATTAATTAGGAAATAGGTAAGTATATGCAAGTACGAAAAAGTATTGGTTATCTTGCAGGAATAATATCGATCACCTTTTTCATTATTATTTTAGTTTCATCTTTGATAAGCTCCACTGCAAAACCTGCATTTTCACAAAGTTTGAGTTGGGTGCCTGCAAATGGTAGATTCTGTGAGCGTGTTTGCCGTGATGCAGGCAAGACGGCAGTTTCTTCTGGCTTTTATAGCAATGGAAACGAGTTTTATGTATGTTCCACAAATGCAGGAGGTGAAGGTTTTCGTCCTGGCTTCAATCTTCTTCCGATTTGGTCTACTACTTGTACTGTAGGGTATGGAAACGATTCAATATCCGTCTCTAGTTACAACTGTCTATGTCAATAAGGGATGGAGCCGAGATCCCGATACCATTGGCGAAATATTGCTTACCATGTAATACATCGCAAATTTATGGTGTATTACATGATAACAAATCGATTTTAGTCTAAACTCCATCTCATATTCCCAGCTCTCTTTGCCATACTTTAACACCACACCACTGACCAAGTGAACCAACAGACTTGTGTTCTGAACGAATGGACTTGTGTTCTGAACGAATGACCTCGTGTTCTGAACGAATGACCTTGTGTTCTGAACGAATGGACTCGTGTTCTGAACGAATGGACTCGTGTTCTGAACGAATGGACTCGTGTTCTGAACGAATGGACTCGTGTTCTGAACGAATGGACTTGTGTTCTGAACCAAAACTATGAAAGTTCTTCCAAGTGCTTTGGTTATCGTAGACGAAACTGTGGCAGAAGCGATCGCCATTAGTTACGGTAATGAGTTGCATAGTGATGATGGGGTCACTCCCCATCCCCAAACCACCAAGGGTCATTAGTATCGTTAGTTTTAATCAAAATAGCTTTTTTTCGCATAAACCGTTTCAGCGCTGCCGCACCCATGCGTGACCCTCCCATACCGGAGAATTTGAAGGCGTTTTTCTCTCCCTCGTGCATGATGGCGGTGAGTGCAGCATCATTGATACTAATACCACCTGCATCTATCTGCTGGGCAACTTCTAAAGCTTCGGGTTCCGAGGCAAACACAGCAGCACTTAATCCATAAATTGAGTCATTTGCTAAAGACACTGCTTCCTCTACTGTGGAAAAAGGCATTATTGGCATAATGGGGCCGAACGTCTCTTCAGTCATTACTTTCATGGAATGATTAACCTGGGTGAGCACTGTTGGACGACACCACCAACCCCCACCTAAGTCTTCAATTACACCGCCGCAGTGAATTACTGCTCCCTTTTCTACTGCATCTAGAAGATGACCGCTAATAATTGCCGCTTGTCTTTCGGCGATGATGGGGCCAATTTCTCCACTTTCGACTGTGGGGTAGGCTAGTTGAAGGCGATAAGCTTTAGCTACTAGTTGATGGTAAAACTTGTCAAATATTGATTCAGCAACGTAAATTCGCTCAATTGATAAACACGACTGTCCAGTGTTGACAACGGAACCCCACAATATTGCTGAGGTTGCTAATTCTAAATCGGCTGATTCTAAAACGATCGCAGGGTCTTTTCCTCCTAATTCCAAAAAAGCCGGAATAAACCGTTTAGCAGCCGCTTCTGCCACTTTTCGCCCCGTTGCTACACTGCCTGTAAAGCATACCAAATCTACATTTTCAATCAAAATAGAACCAGTTTCGCCTGCTCCTTCAACAAAAGTTAAGACATCGCGCAATTCGGGAACAGCGGTGAGTGCTGTTTTCAGTGGTGCTACGAAGCGGGGAGCAATTTCACTGGGTTTGACAATGACACCACAACCCGCCAGTAATGCCGGGATGGTATCAATGGTTGATAGCAACAGTGGAAAATTCCACGGGCTAATTACCCCAACTAGAGGGTAAGGAACGGATGTTTGTTGCAATGCGATAAATGGAATTGCTGTATTTTTTGCAGAGTCTTGCAGCAAGTCCGGTGCTAACTTACACCAGCGATCAATGCTAGAGAGGAAGGAGTCTATTTCTAATACTGAGGTCGATAATCTGCCTGTATCATTTACCAAAGCCTCCGTCAAGCGATCGCGTCCTGATAATATCGCTTTTTTCCACTGCTGTAAGGCTTCAATTCTCCCCTCTAAACCCAGTTGCTGCCAGCGAACTTGCGCCCTGCGCGTGCGCTTACATTGCTGTGCCAGCAACCTTGGGGGCGGCGGGATAATTACGTAGTCAAATTTGCCAGTTCGAGGATTGCGGACTTCTATTGGTTTTGTCATTTGTCATTGGTCATTAGTCATTTGTCAATAATTAATAGTTATTCTTCTCCTGCTCCCCCTGCTCCCCCTGCTCCTCTACTTTCCATTCCCCAATTCAAATTATCCCCAATTGGATTAAGCGCTCAATGGTGGCTTGCTGCGTTTGGAGGAAGTGTTTGCGGTCTACTTCTCCTTTCAGCATAGTATTAGGAGGGTAAAAGTGTGATTGGCGATAACTTTCGGCGTATAGCTCAAATCGTTGGCGTGCAAGTAAATTATTTAACCCCGGTCGGCGGCGATCGCGGCGTAATGCTCCTAAATCAATCTCGGCAAATGCTGCCATGCTTTCGCCTGCGCCTGTTTCTGCTAATATGATTCCGCGATGGTCAATGATTTTAGAGCCACCATCAGCCGAAGCAATAGGGATAGCAATATTAGCGATGCCTGCGGTATTAGCTGAAACCACGTATGCCATATTTTCGACAGCGCGAGTGATTTTTGCCGCGTCTTTGGGGGTGAGGTTTTTGTTATACACCTCTGAGGTGGAATGGACAAAAATTTCTGCTCCTCGCATCGCCAGACACCGCACTACTTCTGGATACAGAATTTCTTCTGAGGCTAAGGCTGCCAAATTACCGATCGCAGTTTTGGCTACGGGGAAAACTCCCTCTAAACCATAGCAGTCCAGATATTTATCCCAAACATCATGGGGAGTGGGAGCAAATAAGGAATTCAACCGCCGATATCGCAAGACGATTGAGCCAGAAGGGTCAAGAATAAAGCAGGTTTGAAAGTACAATCCGGGAAAGTTAGGGTCAACTTCGTAGGCGTTACCAGCTAAAAAGATTTTATGCTTTTGGGCGATTTTACCAAGGGACTCATACTCAGCATCAGCCATTTCTATACAAGCTTTTTCTGCCCATCCTGCTAGAGTATCTCCCATCGGGAAACCAGTGAGGAAATATTCTGGCAGTACAATTAAACGACAATCAAAGCCAATGAAAGCGATACTGGCAGCAATTTGTTGAGCTATACGGTTGATGGAGTTTTGCATGAGCGATCGCGCTTGTTGGCGATCGCTTGCTTGGTTGATTGCATGACAGGTAACTTGCAGTGCCAAAGCGCGGAATGAGTCTAGATTATCAGTGTTATTATCCAAAATTGCTCACCAAATTCTATAGAATGCTATGCCTAGGTTGGGCTACGCCTACACACCCTAGAGCGATCGTACAAGTTTATACGTCAATTCAGATAGGAGAAACCGATGATAATTTACGAGTTCAAAGTTAAACAATATGTGCAATAGATGATGCTATTGTTTGCTTCTCCTGTCTTTGGATAAACTTAAATTTAATATAGAGAACTTCAGGGAGAAGAGAGAATGTCAAATTTCCCCGATCGCACAGAATCAAACACCGATAAAGTCTTACTCATCGGAGTTACTGGCGGCACAGGTGGAAATGTCGTCAAGGGATTTCTCGAACAGAAAGTTACCAATCTGCGAGTCATCACTAGAGAAATTGACCTTAATCGTCCAACTCTTGCAAAACTCAACGATGCCGGAGTTGAACTGGTAAAAGCCAACCTCGACGATGAAACCTCTCTCATAGCAGCCTTTACAGGAATTTCGGCTGTTTACTGCCACGCTACTTCTGCGGACTCTGCTAAAATTGACCCGCTAGAGGTGGAGAGAGCAAGGCGAGTTGCACAAGTAGCTAAACAGGCTGACATTAAGCACTTTGTCTACAATTCCGCAGGTGGGGCAGACAGTAATTCAGGAATCCCCCGCATAGAACAAAAGTATCAAGTAGAGAAAATTCTCAAAGAAGCTGGCTTACCGACTACCATGTTGCGAGCTTGCTTGTTTATGGAGGAGTTTTGGAAGAAGTACACCCGACCTTCGATCCTCAAAGGTAGTTTCCCATTTTCCATTCAACCAAACAAGCCCCTTCATCTAATTACAACCAAGGACATGGGCCGAGTTGCTGCCTACGTAATTAAACATCCCACTAAGTATATTGGTCAAGAAATTGAGCTAGCTGGCGATGTGCTGACTCCTCTTGAAATGGCAGAGGCATTCTCCCAAGCGCAGGGGATGAAAGTTGTCTACAAAGAGACACCCGCCTGGATTTTCTTACTCTTGCTACAAAAAGAACTGTTCGATTTAATTCAGTGGTATCGCAAGCAAGGTTATCAAGCCGATGTCCAGCGTTTACGAGAAGAGGAGTTTCCTGGACTTCTGACCACATTTAGGGAGTTTCTGGCAGAAACCAACTGGGCAAATGCGGAACTCACCTACGAAAGTCTGTGATCGGATTAGTACACTGTGGCAAAAGTAGGCGGTTGATGGAGTTTTGCATGACAGGTAACTTGCAGTGCTAAAGCCCGGTACGATTCTGGATTAATGGGCATGGGGCATGGGACTAAGGACAAATGACCAATGACTAATGACTAATGACTAATTCGATCGGCGCCCCAGAGCGATCGTACAAGTTTATCTGTCAATTCAGAACCAAACATCTGTGCGACAAATTTATTACCTGGATCACATTCAGAACTGTTACGACGTACCAACAAATCACGAGCCGCTAAAGCTTTGCGTGCATCTTCTGGCACAGGTTCAGCTGCATCTACCCAAGTTAGCCAGCGATCGAGGGTTTCATGTGCAAGTGTGCGAGTTAGTTCAAGAGTATCAAAAGTAGGTGCGCCCGTGTAACACAAGCTAACAGGCGATTGAAATAAGCGAAGATACAGACTTTTGCTGGTAAAGACCTTGAGGCGCGAATCGTCTTGTAACTTCAAGAATGTTTGATTAACTGGTTCATAGTAGCGATCGAGATATGCTAAGTCGGTTAAAAGCTCAGTCCGGGGAATGTAATCTATATAAAAGAGAATATTCGGAAGTGTGCTAAACCCAAAAGCCAAATGAGGAACCTGAATATGCGATTTCAACCATGTGGTGAGACGGATGGTGCTAAAGTTTGATTTTTCAGGGTTTCCTAGCCACGAATGAACTAGCCAATCAACTTCTTCTCCAGAAAAAGCAGGAATAACAGAAAAAGTTAAGGATAAATTGTTTGACCCTTTCTTTACTACTAAACCTATAACTAAAGGTACTGACTTAGGATTATCTATTAGTTATCAAATTATAGCAGAGAAGCAGAAGGGACAAATAAACTGTATTTCTGCACCTGGTAAGGGTACAGAGTTTGTGATTGAAATTCCTATTAAGCAGGCACGGTAAGCAAGTATATTAATTAACAAAGCCAAATAGTATGTCTAAATAATAGAATGCCGACAACTATGGGTTCTATGCTATCTCCTTAATAATTACTAATAGAAAAACCTCGACGCGTAGGTTTAATACTAGCTAACTCTACCTGAAAACTTACCTTATCACTCATTTCACCACTTCTCGCTTCCAAAGTCCATTTACCAGGACGCAAATTCCAAAATAAAGAATTAGCTGAGTTTGTATCTAGTCTTTCACCATTCAGCCACCACGCTACAGGCGCAGATTTATTTCCCGCTAATTTGAATTCAAGTTTTTGCTTCGCTTCTTCACCTGGATACACTAAGAATAAGTCGCCATGATGCGGAGATAAAATTCTCAAATTAGTTGATACAAAACTTGATTGCTGTTGTTTTGCCAACCATTCATCATATTCTGGTGGCAAATTGAATTGATTTTCACGTTCGTAGGCAATTTTATCTTCTGGATAGAAATATTCCTGCACTACTGAGGTACAATCTGGTGTTGGTCGTAAACCCGAAATTGCACATACAGGTAGTTGCACTAAACCTTCTGGAGGCAGAAAACCTCCTGGTTCTTGATGTTCATGCAGGTGTAACATAATCCGATTCCACAAGGGTGCAGCCCCGGCAACGCCTGAAACTTGGCGCATGGGTTCGCCATTGAAATTGCCTACCCAAGTAGCGACAGTGTAATCTGTGGTAAAGCCAACCGTCCAAGTATCCCGAAAATTGGAAGAAGTGCCAGTTTTAATAGCAGCAGGAAAGGGTAAATTTAATACTGAGTCTACACCAAATGCTGTTGCACGAGCATGGTTGTCACTGAGCATATTAGTTATTAATTGCCATATTGTGTGATTGGGGAATGGGGAAGGTGGGGCCCCCTCTGGGGATAAGGGGTAATGGGGAGTAGGGAGTGGGGAATTAGAAAATGTGCTTACTAAAGGGGTAGCATCTCCTTGTCGTGCTATGGTCAGGTAGGCACGGGCTAATTCCCATAAACTGACTTCGCCACTACCTAGAGTCAAACCCAAACCATAATGTTCTGGGGTTTGGTTAAGGTGTTCAAACCCCAATTGATGCAGATGTTCGAGGAAAGTCTGCACACTTACCTTTTCTAACACCCGTACTGCTGGTACATTTAGAGAATTTGCTAAAGCGATTCGCACGCGCACAGGGCCAAGGAAGCTTTCGGTGTAATCTGTGGGGCTATAAAGTTTTGCGCCAGGAATTGCATAATGGGCAGGTACATCTGCCAAAATCGTATTTGGGCGAATTAAACCTTTTTCTAAAGCTAATTCATATACAAAAGGCTTGAGGGTAGAGCCTGGTTGACGTAGCGCTTGCACTCCATCATTGCGTCCTAGTTTTGCCTCATTAAAATAATCAGGGGAACCGACATAAGCCAATACTTCACCGGTGTGGTTGTCAATCACCAACGCAGATGCATCATGCACGTTGTTGGCAGCCAGAGAAGAAATTACCTGTTGCACCTGTGCTTCGACAAACTGCTGTAAAGGGCGATTTATAGTTGTGCGAATAACGGATTTATCCTCCCAACTTACCTTTGAAAGGGGGGCTTGATTCCTCTCTTTGTTAGGGGGGATTTGATTGGCTAACCAAAATAAAAAGTGTGGTGCGGCGATAATTCCTTGTGGGCGAGACTGAAACACAACTTTTTCGCTTTGTGTTCGAGCTGCGATTGCACCACTAATATACTTTTCCTGTAGCATACGATTAAGAACGTATTTTTGTCGCTGCTTCAGCCGTTCCCAATGCTGGTAAGGGTTAAAGTATGTGGGATTATTGGGGATAGCAGCTAACAAACTAGCTTGAGCAAGATTCAAGTCACTAGCTGGGATGGAAAAATAAGTCTGCGCGGCTGCTTCCACACCATATATATTGCCTCCCATTGGCAACCGATTGATATATGCAGAGAGAATTTCATCTTTGTTCATCCCTGCTACTAACCGCCAAGATAGCCAAATCTCACTCAGTTTACCAGAGAAACTAGGCGGTACAGGATCTAACATCCGGGCTAACTGCATAGTAATAGTGGAAGCGCCGGAAACAATTCGTTTGGCGTGGATAGCTTCTTTGCTGGCGCGGATAATAGCTTTCATATCCAACGCCCCGTGATGGTAAAAGCTGCCATCTTCGGCGGCTAAAATAGCATGGATAAACTGGGGCGAAACCTGATTTAGTGGTATTACTGATGTATGCTCTTGGTCACGGGTGAGCAATGTTCCTAATGGTAAACCATTGCGATCGCTAAATTGCATTGCCAGTTGATTTTGGGCAATGTCTGCGGCTCGAATGGGCGCAAAATAAGGCAGTAGGCGTACCACCAGACAGATTACCAGCACAGCCAGGATAATTTTACTGTGCTTAATTTGGAGGAGCGATCGTAAAATCAGTTTCATCAGGGAATCCCCTGTCTAAGAAAATTTACCTTAATTTTGACGCGGTGATTACATCTACATCAGTAAATATGTCATATCCTTAATGATTCATTTGTTCTAACTTAGCAGATGTAAATTAATGTTTGCAGAAGTTAAATACTTCTTCATAGTTAAGAATTGTAGTGATTTTTCGGAACAATCATACAGAATTGGTTATCTATGTAAATAAACATACTTAAATCCAAACTCTGGGTAAAAAATATTCATTTGGCGTCCTTTATTAGTCTTGGCATTGCTAACTCGATAAGGGAATATAAACTTATGCTTGCTATAATTTGCGAATTTTTTATTTTAAATTACTAAAAATATGGTTATTAGAGTTCTACTCCATCTCTACCATAAAATTCTCTATTTCTTCCTTGGCGTCCTTGGCGGTAGCCTGCGGCAAGGCAAAGCGCCTACGTTAAAAAAAATTAGTCATTCCTCAAGTCGCAAGAGAACAACACAGTTTATTCTTCTCTTTACACTTATTCTAGGAATGGCAGGGTGTAATTTTTTTAGTATCAACTCAAGCAAAGAACAACTCCCAGCCGTTTCCCCACTAACACCGCCAAAGCTACCAGACTGGATTGAACAAATTAGTCCCATTGGAGATGCCAAACCTCTTAACCAAATCCGCATTCGCTTTAAAGAAGCTTTAATCCCAGTTGAAAGCCTCGACAGTCCAGAACAGCAGAAAATTTTAGAAAAATTTGCGCTTTGGCCGCCTTTACCCGGTCAATTTCGCTTTTTGACACCGCGCATGGTGGGTTTTCAAGCCGAGAAAGCATTGCCGATAGCGACAAGATTTCAAGTCACTCTTAAAGCAGGTTTAGCTGATTTAAAAAACCATCGCTTAGACAAAGATTTACCTTGGACTTTCAATACCGAGTCTATCAAACTGACTAATTTACCCGGTCTCAATCCCATTGAGAAGGCTGATATTGAACCAATTGATTTAAAACAAAAGCTACAGTTTACTTCTAATGTAGAATTAGATTTAACTTCCGTACAAGAACATTCACAGTTAATCCCTGAGGGTAAAAATAAAGGTACAGATTTTAAAGTTGAATTAAACAAAGAAGAAAAACCATTAGAAAATGAAGATCCTTTAGAAAAATTTGACCCTTCAGCACGCAACTGGATTTATAACCTCATCCCACAGCAAAATCTTGAAAAAGCAACCCATTATCGGCTAGTATTTTCTCCCGGAATACGTCCTGCTTATGGCAATCTCCCTACAGAAAAAAAATTTGCCAGTAAGTTAGCAACTTATTCGCCTTTGGCATTTCATAAAATTAACTATTACGGACAGCCAGATGCAGGCGGAACTTTTGGAAGATTTACCAAAGGAAGTCCCCAGCTAGAATTTAATAATGTCTTAGTGGCAGATTCAGCTAAAGAAAATATTAACATTAATCCGGCACCAAAAGACATTTCGAGAATTTTGCAAATCAACGATGAAGATAAAATTGTCGGCATCAATCCTTACGCGCTAGAACCCGCCAAAACTTATACAATTACTATCAGCGAAAATCTCAAAGATAAGTTTGGACAGACTTTAGGTAAACCTGTCACACTTAAATTCCGGGAAAAAATAAGTGCGGCTACGGGAATGTTAGCTTACGGAGTGCAAGCCCGCACTAATAAATATCAGGAGAATGGTAAAGAACTGTGGCGAGAACCTACCACTTATGGCATGGTTGAATTGACGAATTTGGGTGTATTTACTCAGTGGTTCCTTGAGTCAGGCTTAATTCGCGTCAATCATCTTACAGATGGTTCACCAGTTCAAGCGGCGGCTGTTGAAATTTATCAATCAAAGTTAGAGGCTAAATCCCGCCCCGAACCTGCACCTTGTGCAACAGGTAAAACTGATGAAAATGGAACTTTTAGAATTAATCGGGAAGAATTACAGCAATGTTATTCTGGGAATGAAAGTTCTAGTAAATCACCACAATTATTAGTAATTGCCCGTGAAAATCAAGATTGGGCATTCGCTAGAACTGAAGAATATAGCGGCGTTTATGGCTACGGTATTGATGCAGGTTGGCAAGATGGTAAACCAGAATCACGCGGGGTAATTTTTTCAGATAGACAGTTATATCAACCAGGCGAAAAAGCTTGGTTAACTGGGTTTGCTGACTTCTTGCAAAATGGTGCAATCCAGCAAGATAAAAATGCTGTTTACCAGTTAACTCTGGTAAATCCTGATGGACAAAAGACCAATTTAGGTACACAAACTACAAATGACTTTGGTACATTTTCTCTGGAACTGCCAATTAAGACAAATCAGCGTTTAGGCTACCATACAATCCAGGCTAAGGGGAAGAATGGGCAATAAATTTCTGGAGAATTTCGGGTAGCTGAATTTAAGCCTCCCAATTTTAAAGTTGAAGTCAATTTAGATAAAAAATTTGCTTACATTGACGAGAAAGTTAATATTAATGCTACAAGTAATTATTTATTTGGTGCGCCTGTAGAAGGTGGAGAAGCAAAATACTTTATTACTCGTCAACAGGCTAATTTTATTCCCAAAGGTTGGGAGGAATTCACTTTTGGTCGGCAGTGGTTATGGCCAGAAGAAACTCCTACTATATCTAGTGATGTGTTGCAAACTAATACCCAACTAGATGCTAATGGTAAAAGTAGCCAAACTGTGAATGTGGCAAATGATTTACCATATCCAATGACTTACCGAGTAGATGTGCAAGTTGCAGATGTTTCTAATCTATCTGTAGCGAATTCCAAAACTTTTACAGCCCTACCAAGTAATCGCCTCATTGGATTAAAAAGTAATTTTATCGCTGATGCTGGTAAGGCTTTTCCCATTGAAGTGGTTGTTACTGACCTCAGCCAGGTAGATTTCACGATTTACCCATAACACGAGAAATTAGTCAAGCAAATAAAGAGAAAGTTTTACAAAAAACAGGTCTTTACGCTTTCGATAAACCCTTGACTTTAGCCTCTGGACAGGTGTTTGATATCGGTTTAGAAGTTATCGCTGATCATCCTATAGATCATCTGGTGATTAAAGACCCTTTACCATCAGGTTTTGAAGCTGTGGATGCAAGTTTCCAAACTACCACAGCTGCATTACAAGCAAAAGCCGATAGCTGGGAACTTGGCTTTAGAAATATCTACCGCGATCGCATTATCGCCTACTCAGACCACCTGGAACCAGGAGTTTATAGTTTGCACTATTTAGTCCGTTCTGTTACTCCTGGTACATTTTCTTGGCCTGGTGCAGAGGTTCACCTGCAATATGCACCAGAAGAATTTGGACGTACAGCTGAGTCTACATTAATACTGGAGGATGGAAAGTAATTATTTACGCCATCTTTGGCTAAAACAATTTGTCAGATAATACATGACGAACCAGAAAAGATTATAGCCAGCTACGTAGAAAAGCAAGAGATCAATTTACTGATGATGGTAGTCTACGGACACAGCCGCATCCGGCACTTACTTATTGGCAGTACTACAGCCCAAGTGCCACGCAGCAGCTACATCCCTGTCTTGCTATTCAAGTAGATTTTTGTCAAACATCCATAAAAAGGTGATTGTCAATACTTAATGTTATGAATGAGCAGTAAAATTTACAGTCTGATGAAGCACCAAAAATACAATAATGGTTGTTTTTTATATCTGTGTTTACTCTGATTTATAGTGGTTATCTATTTAATTATAGAGATTTAGGATTAGTATCATTAATGCTCTAAATCAGGAAAGTACTGATTCTATAATTATGTCGCTTTTGAAATCTTTATATTTTTTGTTTAAACTTTACTGTTTCTTTATAAGAATTTGGTAACTCTCTTTTAGGATAGTGAAAGCACACTACTTGTGTCACTATAAAAGCGCTTTAGTAAATATGTAAATTCTCTGTGTACGTAATGATGACAACAGCAGCAGACTATAAAAACTGGCTGCAAGGAAGCCGTTATAGTAATCGGGGAAGTATTTATTTGCTCCAATGGTTAACTTCAATGTGATGGCTGAAGTTGGAGATACTCCCCCTTAAATTAATGTGCTTGTACTTGCTTGGAAATTTTATAAGGAATTCGATAATTACATCTTGATGGCAGCAAGTAAATTTAATTCCGACTTCGGAACAGCATAAACAGATGTAATTGAATTCAAATAACTACTTTGATATTTGATGGTTGAATATCTGAATTATAGTAGTTAGTCAAATTGCTAACTAATACACATCGAGAGTTAGGCATTTGATGTTGTGGGAAAGCATTAAGCTTCAGTATTCATCCGTTCCAAATATAAAAAAGTATTTTGTCTAATTTCCAAGTAGTACACGCAATAAATAATATGTCTAATTTCTTAAAAAAACGGAAAGTCGAAGATGCAATTACTAGCCCTGGCAACTAGAAGTATGGTAACGAAGGCTTTGATGTTGCAAAGTATTCTACCAGGGCTTACGCACTCAGATCCTCCTAGCCCTTAAAAAGGGGGGAACTTCTGGAGTCTCCTTTTTAAGGGCTAGGGGGGATTTAGGTTTCAGGCTTGAGTGCGTAAGTCCTATCTACCACTTTCGGGGAGAGCGAAACTGGATTGAGAACATTGGCAAAATAGTGTTTCCGTCCCAATGGCGATGGACTTTCTAACAACATACCTTCTGAATAGGTCTAACTACGCCATCGAAGTATCTTTTCTTTAATTGGGTTAACGAAAGAACGCCCCTGTATTTGAGACTTAGCAAATTCTGCCTTCAATCTATAATACCAACGGGCTTGGGCATCAGCATCTCCAACTAAAGTTAAGGATGGATTATGTTTCAAGCCGATTTGTTGTTTAAGCAAAATTTCTCGATCTTGATTGAGAAAACTACGCGTAAAGAATAGTAACAATGGCTGGAGAATAGGAAACCAAGGTAAAGTTGTGTAAAACATAGTTGTTTCCTCGGTTTCAGTTTCGGAAATGGGAGTAATTGCTGTTAAGTTACAGACTATATGTTTATCAGTGGACACCCGCTCAATACGAATTCCCGGTAAACGGAATGAGATTTCAATCTGTGGATTGCGTCCAATTAAGCGATAGAACAAGGTTTGTTGTTCTAGTGGGTGCTTTCGCATGGTAAAGCCGTACAAAGATGGTTCAAAGGTTTTGACTACCTCCTTCAGTGTTTTAGGGGAACGCCACCACCAAGCCTGGTGAACGAAAGCAATATGAGCAGGATCGATCAGTCCTACTACGGCGTGATCAACATCACAGGCAAAGTGAATGCACTCAACGGCTTGGTGGCTTTGATCGGCAAACTCAGGAATTCGTGGGATGTCTTCTAAGATTAAGGAAGTCTCATCATTTGACATATAAATCCAAATATTTCCTTGCGCCTCTTCTATTGGATAACTTTTCGTTTCACTTACCTTGGCAAAGACTGTGCCTGAGCGATCGCGACTAAAAACGATTGGCTCGTTCAAGAGTGTTTTTGAAAGTATTTGTCCAGCTTTTAGTTGCTTACTTGGTAATGCATAGTACCAAGTATTTCTTAAAAATAAAGGTGTTTTAACCATCTTAGAATTAGGATTAAAGCGATTGTGCGATCGCAATTGAGTTTAGTTGAAATTAATGCAGGGAAATGTATTACGAAAACTGTTTAAGGCATAAAATACATCCGTTATCAGTAACTACTTTCAATATGCTATGGACAGCCGAATTGAATTGCGAGAAAATGCAGAGACTAAAAGAACGTATATGTCAAATTTTCTAGCATTTTGATCTTTCACATTGCTATCCAATTATGTGCATAATTGGAGCTAATTAAAAAGGTTATGCCTCAGAATATTTATTTGGCATAACCAAGATTACTGTGATCGACTACAGCTTTACACAGATGTAATTTTATTTACCTCTCCTTTTATTTAGACTTGCAGTATGGACAATGCACAGTAGTAAACCCTAACTCATCCCTTTATTATGCAATGCCCTAATTACTTGATAGTGTGATCGCCCTGAATATCCCGATTAGCTATCTTCTAAGAAAATGCCTTCTCTGCGAGAGGCTTTGCCAACCACAAGGCGATCGCAGATTCGTAAAAGAATGCCCTACTATTAATATTTGCAGATGGGGCATCATTTTTTCTCGGCACAACCTTCAAAAACCTTATTCCCCAGGATAAAAATTGCCGAGTGGGGATACTCTTTATCTGGCATACCATCGCTACAGGCATCGACTTTTTTGATGATTAAGATATTGTTGCTTTTGCCCTGAAGTCGGTAGACTCGCACCAAGTCTGCGGGACGCCCCTCTGCTTTTAGGGGCGCAACATAGGAGAAGCTTTGCTTTTGCACACCTAGTGAAGAGTAGACAATTCCCCTTTTGCTCACAGTAACACTCCAAAAAGGTTCTGTACCTCCGGCGATGAATTCTTCACTACTAGCAGTTTGTGCAACAACGAGACTATTCCTAATAATAGATGATTCATTGGCAGTAGTGGGGCTGTTAGCTAGTAAGCTAGCGCCAAATCCGAGCAGAGCAACACAACAGATGAAAGTTTTCATGTATCGAGAATTTATGGCTACTAATTTAGGCGTTGCATAAATGCGGGATGAATTGGCGGGTGAAACCATTGGAAACACGTTATAAATTGTGCGAAATCATCCCCTGATTCAGCAACGTCCTAATTTACAATACTCTTGTATATTATTGGACAACTGTAACTATACAGCACTCAAAAGACGTGGAACAGTTCTGCCCTACTGCTCCCCTCAAGTATCCGCGTACTCATAATGGAGGCGATCACACCCCCAACCCGCGTAGGCGAAGCCAGCCGTAGGCATCGCAGGGCAAACGCATCTAAAGTATAAGAATCCTTTAATAGCAAGGGTTTTGGCGTTTTTTAATTTAGCCTATTTTTTCGTCAAGATCCTTATCCAGGAGGGGTTTCAGAAATGCCGTGCGTTCGCCCTGGTAGGCATCGCCCTTTTCCTCTAAGAAAAATTACTACTTATTACGTAGTTTTTCCAGTATGTCCTGGTTGCCCACCTGGTTTTCTTTTGGGGTGGTTCGGTTCTTCTTCCAAGGGTGCTTTTTTATTTTCACTCTTTTTGAGGATATCCCCAGATGATGGTTTCGATGAAGTCTTGCTGTAGTTCGTAGATTATTTTCTGTAACTCACGTATCACCTTGCTCTGCTCAATAATTATCTCTACCAGTTCTTATGCACGATAACTGGTTCAAGCTTTCTCGCACTTTAGCTTGCTTGTCGCCCCTTGAAGGTAATGGCAATGATGATCTCTCAACTGGTGGCTACTCTTATGACCCCGACCTCGACACCATTACATTAGATAGCTCTTCAGGCAATGACACCCTCAACGGTGGCATAGTTTTTAGATGAAATCCACGCCCTGTTGTAGAACTTCGCAAAGGTAGTGATACATGAGCGGCTTATCAGCTAATTTCGCCGAGGCTCGTAATCTCGGTAATCGTCGTAATTTTGGTTATATCGGTGGGGTCTGCCATCCCTAGAACAGATCCGCTGGGTTTGCTATGCTGCTACCCATCCGGTTTCATAGTTTGGGCCCAATTTGTTATCCGGTGTATAAATTTCAAGCCAATTGCCTTGCTGTCCGATAACATCTAATACTGTGCCGTTAGGAAGCATGGTATTAATGTTGTTAAAGCGAACTTTGGGTGATGATCTCACATCGACATAGCCATCCCAGTCCTTGGCAATCGTTCGACAAAATCTAGCTTGCGCCATTGGGGAATAACTGGCTAGAAGAGAAATGGCGATCGCGGTTATTGTCAAACCTTGACTCAACAGTCCACGAGTGAATTGAGTAGATACTGGAATGTGGTTCATAAATACACACCTCTTAAGTATTGTGATCAGTTGGGATTGGTTCACCAAAATTGTTGTTATTGATACCAGTCCAAACCATTTCCAAGGCGATTGCCTCCGGCGGGGCGTAGCCCATCGCTCTGAATATTCCGGCGGTAAAAAGACTCCTCGATCCACATACGCACTTCTTCTTCGGAAGCTAGACAAGCGGTACGGCCTGTTTTGGGATTGTAAACTTCATACCAAACATTCCCTGCATGATCTTTGCGTTGCCAAATTTTCAACTCAGATTCGGTGGTGAGTACATTCCAAATCCATTGCCCGAATCGTCTTAGTTGCAGGGTCAATTTTTGCAAGTTGGATTGAGGAACAGGAACCTCATCACCAAGAAGTTCAGGTTTTTTGTAGTCTTGCGATTGTGTATTCATCACTGCCTCCTGTTAAATTCACCATTGACTGCATAGTAAAGCGGTGATTAAATCGCAACTTCCCCAGATGAGTCTCAGTAGATCGATTCACCCGATCGGATGAATCAACCAGAGGTGCAAGTTCGCACAGTCAGGCGAAGTGCAAAATCAACTCAAAGAGCGATTGTGAAATCAATAATTGACCAAATAACTACTAATTCGTAATTAAAAGAATTACGAATTACGTAGAGCCTGCGGCATAGCTGCGCTTAGAGCGAAGCGGTAGCGTTAGCGAGGTACGAGCGTCCGCAGGAGCTTCATTATGAATTACGAATTATTTTGATTTACCATTCGCTATGGAGAAAGATTTAATGTTCACTATTCGTCGTCCGGTTGGGGTAGTGCTTGCCTTTGCTGCTATTTGCTGAATACCCCGCAGGGTTTGTCTTTTCATCGGTGGAAGACCTCAGCCGCTTGGTATTATTTCTCCTACAAGATGGCAAACTCAATGGCAAAACCGTATTGAGTGCAAGTTCTATGCAAGCAATGAAAACGCCTGTGTTAAACATTGCCTCATTGAATGTGGGCTATGGCTTAGGGTTAATTGTCGAGCCGAAAAATGACAACATTACAAATATTAGGCATGACGGCTCAATTAATGGTTATAGTGCTGCACTACAGACCATCTCATCTGAGAAATTTGGTGTTGTAATTTTGGCAAATAAAACAGGATTTAACTCGACCCCAATTCTGGAAGCAGCTACACAATCTTTACTGCAACTGCCAAAACCACATTCTACACCGCCAATTAAATTAGATGATACCGCCCTCAAAGCCTATGCGGGAAACTATGCTGTTCCTGGAATTACAGGGAAGGTAGGTACTGTTGCAATTGTTCTAGAACAAGGCAAGCTCAAGTCTAAATTTGCAGGACAACCCGATCTCGAATTGCGATCGCTTCACCCAGACATATTTACGGTATTTCTAGGAAACACACAACTGGGAACTGCCGCTTTCCTGCGGGATAAAACAGGCAAGATTACATCTTTGAACTATGGGTTACGTGCATATCCGCGTTTAGGAAATAGGTAAGGTAAACCAGAAAGTTGCACCTTTACCTGGACTACTGTAAACTCCAATTTCTCCGCCATGTGTAGTGATAATTTGGCGACAGAGGTACAATCCTAACCCAATACCAGTAGAAGGAGAGCGATGCACTACGCCCCGCCGGAGGCGATCGCCTCTAGAATAACGTTCAAATATTTCTGAGCATTGTTCCTCGTTCATACCCACACCATTATCCTGCACTAGACAACGGATCATTTCTCCTTCTAAGCTTGCTTGCAAAGTAATTTGTAATCCTGGAGAATTGTGATTTAGCGCATTACTAATTAAGTTTTCAAAAACACGCCTTAATTGCAAATTATCTGCATTCACAAGAGGCAAATCATCCAAAAATAAATTATGAATATTTGCACGAGTTTTTACGAATAAGGGTTATAAACCTTCAGTAATAGATTTCACTAATCCACTGATTTTTACAGGTTCACAATCTAATAAAATTCCTTGAATCTCACTAATATGGGTTTCCAATAATGAGTTAATTAGATGCAGTTGGCGTTCACCACTCTCAATCATTCTATCTAAAATATTCCGAGGTAAAGAGATATTTTCTACAGGTGATTGTTGCCAGTGTTTTAATAACATCAAAGTTCCTGTAATGGGCTGAGGGGGCGACATGAAAGCTAAAATGTAGATAAAATAAGCTCCATAGCCCTCATACCTCGTAAATAATACTCAATCTTATTGCGGTTTAATCTCATTAATTTTTGAACAATACACCAACAATTATCTATGAAACTTACTCAGGTTTGACTATATAAACCGACATAAAAACTGCTATGTCTCCTGGTCACTCGTCCATATTCTTTGACTCTACCAATATATTTTTGTACACCAATACGCTTAATTTTTTGTCCTTGAAAGGTGGACATACTATAAGCAAAACATATGATTAAAATCACCGATATCAAGCGTTCACCGGAAACATTTGTATCTTCTAATTTGTAGCCACCACTTTTAAAATCTCGAAACATTTCTTCAATATCAAAACGTTTTTTATAAGCATTAATAGCCGAGGTAAGGTCGGTTAAATTTGTTAAGATAAACCACCCTTCTTCTGTTGACCATCCTTTCAGTGCGCGCTGCCATTTACCAGCTAGGTTGAAACCTGTAATCTTCTGAGCTTTTGTGACCTTAATATTTTGTAAAAATAAAGAAACACCCGGTTTTAAACCTAAGCTATCAAGGTAGAATCCTGATAAATCTATTACAATCCATAAAAACTGTCAGCCTTGAAGCACTAGCCACTGCTTTACCTATACCAATAATTTTTGAAAGTAGAAGAAAGGAAATCCAACGATTTTTATCTCTAAATTATATAAATGTTGAAGAGATTTGGTTGCCGATAGTTAAAAGTTGGCTAGAAATATATTTTCCTTTGAATCAAATTGTTTATGTAGTAATAGACAGAACTAATTGGGGATGTGTTAATCTCTTAATGATCAGTGTAGTTTGGGATAAAAGGTCTATTCCCATATATATATTTTGAATTACTAGATAAATTGGGGTCAAGTAATTTATCGGAGCAAAAAACAGTATTCCAGAAAGCATTACCACTTTTTAAAAATGTAAGGATTCAGGTCGAAAATTGAGGTATTAAAGATGGAGCGCACAAATCAGGGTTGACTATCGCTTTTATCGCTTGCTCAAAAAATTGAATAACGGAACGTCCTTGGCGACGACAGGTTTGGATAACAGTCAATAAATTGGCAGTATGTTGGAACCGCTCCATCGAACGGGAACCACCACTGACTTTTCTTTTTGTGACCGCTAAACGTAGGGTTCGTTCTGCAAGATTATTATCAGGAGGTATCTCTGGGTAGGCTAGAAAATACCACCATTGGTGTGCTTTCTCTTGCAACGAGCGTAAAAGCTTACCTGCTTCCCCTCCGGCTTTAGCAATCCATTGACTAATGTTCAAATTAACTTTGGCTTGAAAGTCAGATGTCCAACTAAAAAATTCAAGAATGTCTTGTGTTTGTTGAAATAAAGCGTAGTTTTGAAATGCTTCATCTATCAGGTTGACAAACTTTTCCCCAATTTCTTGGTTATTTAAGCCTGGAAGTTTAATCAGCTTTTTGAAGTGACGGCGTAAATGGGCCAAGCATTTCTGTTGGGCTTTGACATCATAGCCGTTATAGACAGAATAATCATCAGAACTGAGTACACCGTCGTACTTTTGACCCAGGATAGATTCTAATTCAGCTCGAGAACGAGTATCTGCGGCGTGAAATAAGGCAAAGTCGGTGTTGGCAAAAATCCACAACCATTCTTTTACACCTTTGACAACGATTAGGTGTTTCATCTGCATGGATATTGGGCTGCGTCTGTTGTATCCACTCTTTGAGAGAGTTAACACTTTTATCCACTGCACTATCTATTCTTTCATTTGTGGTTACTAGGGTTCCTACCCCGATTTCTATCTGACCGAGTTCCCACAAAAGTTCTTGCTGCTTTTCATAAGGCAAATGCCCGTAATTATTTATCCACCCTAAAAAGGCTTGAAGTCTGATTCCTATATCTTGTCCTGGGACTATATCTGGTGACCAGTCTGCTGTTTGCGTTTCTCCACACTCTTTGCAAGTGCACGTATATCTTTGATATTCTACTATTTCAATTGGCCGTTCCACTAACTGTGCTACTTGCTGTGTTTCGATTTTTATTGGTTCGCTATTGAATTTCCTTTGACTACAACAACTACATACTTGTGGTCGTAATATCTCAAACCTATCTACTCTCCCAAAACCCTTTCTGGTTTTTCCCGGATGTCCTGGTTGTCCTCCTGGTTTCCGCTTTGGAGTTTTACTCTTCTCTGCTTCATCTTCAAGTTTGTTCTCGGTTTTTTTGAGGATGTCTCCCGATGGTGGTTTCGATGATGTTGTACTGTCTAAATCTCTACTAACTTTGAGTTTTTCTATTACAATTTCTAGTTCTAAAATTCTAGAGTTTAGTTTAATAGTCGCGATCGCCTGCTCCACAATGATGTCCACCAGTTGTTCCGGAGCCAACTGGAGAAGGGTTTCACGCTCTAGTTTCAGAGGCAGGTCTTTTTCCATAATTGTGATACTCCACCTCAGATGTCACACTTGTCAATACCCCCTGACCTGAATCCTTACCCCGTAGCACACCGTTCCAGCGATCGCCACTCCTGCCAGCACCAACCCTAAATGACCGAGCCACGCTCCACATGTGAAGCTAAAATAGCCAGCTACCAGCAGAACAGCACCGATCTGAAGTGATCGGCGTGCCTCTAGCCGACGGGCAAAAGGTTGAAACATAACCCCCGCGATCGTAATGATGAACAACATCAAACCTGCCCAGTTCGGTAGACCATATCTTGCTAACTAGGTAGGTAAAATTACACCGACAATTCCTGCCAAAGGCCATGCCAGTGCGATCGCTAACCCCGCCCAAACTGCGCCCATTGAAAAACTTGGCAGCCGGATCAATGCTGCTGAAGTCGTTGCCTGTTCTGGAATACTAATGGTTAAACCAATACAGCCCAGAAGCAAAATAAAGACGACCCAATAGCTAAACGGCACCAGTGAATAGCGATAAAACAAAGCGGCATTCGTAAACAGCGCACCACTGGAAAAGCCCAAAGCAGTAGTTAAGCTGACGTAAGCAGCAACCTTCGTGGCATTTTGTGGCATCAGCGTTGATAGGTATGCCGTTCCTGTTCCAGTCATAAAACCAACACCAATTCCTTGTAGAACTCGTGTGACGAACAGCGTGTAGATATTCGGCTGAACAATCATTAAAAACGTTGCGACACAAGCCAATAGCAAACTTGTGAGGATGACAGTTTTGCGTCCAATCCGGTCAGAGGCTCCACCCAGCAGAACCAGCGCCGGCAACAATCCTGCAATGTAGGTTGAGAAAGCGATCATTCCGTGCGGCTGAGATCAATTGCTGTTTTTCAGCATCGTGATCAACTGAGAGTACTGTAATTTTCACAACGTCTTCTGGGGTTGCCCCAACCGCTGCTAATGCTGCACGAAGGTTAGCAAATGCCTGTTTCAACTGAGCCGCAAAGTCAGCCGCAACCAGATTGCCCCTCTCATCCATGCCCAATTGACCTGCAATATAGATAAGAGTTGTGTTAGCGGGAACCGTTACAACATGGGTGAAACCGTAATGAGACGGATCGAAGAATCCAGCGGGATTGAGGTGCTGAATTTGTTGAACCATGATTTGACTCTTAAATCAATTTTGTTGAAAGTTGTCAGCGCTGGAGATCAACCGAGTAGAAACACAATTTCTCAGGCATAGCGATCGGACATCGCCGGAATATCAATCTCTTTCACACAGGAAACGCGCGATAGTTGACGTAAACAGCGCAGTAAGAGAACCAAATCCTGCATTGGAATTTGCCTGCTGTCGTAGGTTTGGATTGCTGCCTCTGCCCCAGCTTCATAGGCGATTTCTGCCGCAATACTACCTGGGTTAAGCGAAGTCACTGGAATACGATGCTCTCGTAAACATTCCCGCAGGGCATGAACCACACCCCGCAGCCCAAATTTAGATGCGGTATTCGCCATACTGCACCAACTTGAGAAGTTGCGACTTTATAAAGAAAAACCTTTAGTAAGAATCATAAGTGCTTAACTTGACTTTGTAAAGCTTCTTCTTTAATTTGTTAAGTATGAAAGCAGAATCAATTAGCGTTCGGACTCGACGGGCGATCGTCCAATATCTCAAACAAGAAGGAGCAACGGATGCGGAAACGCTCGCCTCCCACTTGAACATCACCGCAATGGCAGTGCGGCAGCATATCTATGCTTTGCAAAAAGAAGGATTTGTGACGTACCACAAAGAAGCACGTCCGATGGGACGGCCTGCCAAGTTATGGGAGTTAACGCCTGCTGCTGATCGTTTCTTCCCTGATCGCTACGCTGAGTTAACGTTGGGTCTGATTAACTCAATGAAAGAGGCATTTGGTGAAGAGGGATTTGATCGGCTACTGGAAGTCAGAACTCGCGAACAAATTCAAGCGTATCGAGCAATCATGCCTCGGTATGCTCCGCTTCAACCTTTATTTTTTAACAGAAACTAAAATTTATAGTCAAAAGCTGAAAAGTAAAGCTCCGAAAGGTTTCCAGGGATTGGCTTCTCCCAGATTGACAAAACGGGGTTAAGAGCGATCGCCTACCACCTTCCATCCCCCTACACAATAATCATTATTTAATAAAAAACTCGGATATTAAAAGTGAAACATAAACTATTCGCGGTTATCACCAAGAATGGAAGCGCATGAGCCGCTAATTTCAAATTAACCGCACAGACAGTTGAATATGATTAGGCATGTGACGAGTACTTTCAAAATGGTCAGCCAATGCCTTTTTCCAGTCGCGGGAGAATGCGGCAATCATTGGTAGAGTTACATCAAAGGGGGTTAGAGCATATTGTCGGCTTAGAAGTTGAGTGGTATCTGGCAAAGTTGTCACATCCGATGTTAGCGATGGCTGATGTTGGGACTTCTGGAAAACCAGGTGAACCGGCATTAGTTAGCGCTGTAGAGCATAGCTTCCAATACCTTTTAGAATCCCACAATCCAGAGATTCATGATTTGCTGCGCGTTCTGGCAGAAAACTTAGTTGAAATGGGATTGCCTTTAAGGAGTGTAGAAAACGAAGGAGGTGTCGGTCAATTTGAATTTACCTTTGACCCAATTCCGGCGTTGCTTGCTGCGGACACAATGATAATATTCCGAATGGCAACCAAGCAAATCTGCCGTCAACAAGGTTACATCGCATCATTTATGTGTCGTCCAGGACTGCAAGGTTCTTCTTCTAATGGCTGGCATTTGCACCAATCCCTTGTAGACCGAACCACAGGCGAGAACGCTTTCATGTCTGGAAACTCTAAAATCTTGATGTCAGATTTAGGTAAATACTTCGTTGGTGGTCTTCTTAAACACGCCAATGCTGCTTCTGTGTTCACAACCCCGACAATTAACGGCTACAAAAGATTTAGGCCTTATTCCCTAGCCCCTGACCGTGCCGGATGGGGGTTAGAAAACCGAGGGGCAATGATTTAGATTACAAGGCGGTTATAATGACCCTACCACCCACATTGAAAACCGAGTTGGAGAACCAGCAGCCAATCCCTATCTGTATATGGCATCGCAATTGATTTCTGGGTTAGATGGTGTAGATCATAAAGTTGACCCTGGTTCCCCAACAGATTCACCTTATGCTACAGAAAGCCCAACCTTACCCAAAAGTTTGCCAGAGGCGATTTCATATTTGAGCCAAAGCGAACTTTTTTCTCAAAAAATGGGGCAGCAGTTCATAAACTTCATCATTAGGATGAAACAAAGTGAAATTAATCGCTTTTTGCAGTCCGTCGCCGATCAGCTACCAGAAGACTATTTATTACAGGTGACTAATTGGGAGCAAAGAGAATATTTTGAATTATTTTGAGTTGAGTGGTTTAAAGGACTTCCAAAAAATAAAATCACGACGAGCTGAGGGCAGTGGGCCAACAAACCGACCTTGCGGGGCTACAAAAGGGCTAGGATGCAGATAGGATAAGCCTCATAGCTCTCTCCCCTTGCTGTAGTACTTACGCTTATTAGAATTTAGTGTTAGCAATACCTTAGCCAAAATAAGAGGATGAAAAGAGAGGGCCGATGTAGTAGAGTTATTGTCTTGGCATAAATTTCCAAGCTTGTGTGCGATCGCAAACTTTGAAGAGATAGGGCTGCTCTAGTAGAGTTATTGTCTCTCACAACGACAACTCAAAACCCACGAACAGCCCATGCTCGATATCTTATCACTGCGGAGAGTGCCTGTTACCGCAGATAAATGCTACAACAATGCGGCAATTGAACCAAATAATCCTGGCCATGTTAGCAATGAGCGGCCGAGTCACGATGTTAGGGATTTCTCGTTGGGCAGGGATTGGTAGTAGTTATCGGACAATGCCCTTGGTTTTTTCATACGGTAATACCTTGGGCTACGTTGTTTTGGCTATTTTTCCGCAAGCATTTATTCCGTGTGAATTATCGTGGTTTTCGATATGTTCGTGAAATGTTAAAAATGCTTCCGGAAATGCCTGAGCCTATTTTATTAACCCAGATTTTTACCAAGCTTACTTCTTTAGGACGTATTCATCCCGTTTCTACGGGTGTTGAACCCTCGTAAATTGGCAGAGGTATTGGTTGAAGTAGTTGTTTTTTATCTTCCGTTAGTGGTAATTTATCTCGGATTTGATCTGGAATGAGGGAAAATAATTTACTCATCTAAGTTGAGAAGAGGAATTTGTTCTGCGGTTAATCTCACAACTTGGCCATTTTGCCAAATGCTAATAGATTCTACTAGACGGCGATGTTTTTCAATAGCTTTCTTCATAGCGAGTTCAACACCTGCGTCGATTTAGCGAGATAATATCTCAGGAATTGGCTTATTCATCGGAATGTCAGCAGATGCAGTTAATCAGCGATGGCGCTGTTTCTGACACCCTAAGTGATTGCATCAGTAGGTTACGAGAAAACAAGAACTTGGAAGATGCTCCAAGTGCTTCAGCACACACCTTGGGGGAGTTGAAGCGACCGTAATTGACTCCCGTGGAAGAGAAGCTGTTGGGTTTGATTGAGAAAGAATACGGCATCATAGTTGAGGTACTACCCAATTCTCGATAAACCAAGGAATAGGAGAAAACAGTAATGCAAAGTATTAAGTTATGTTCTCATGTTGGGGCTGACGGCATTTTACACCTTAGTATCCCCACGGGGATAACAGACAAAGAAATAGAAGTAACAGTAACATATCAACAGCTAGAGCCAATAGTCCCCCAAAAACACCCGAACAATTAGGATGGCCAGCCGGATTTTTTGAACAAACAGCTGGATCATTAGCGGATGACCCAATTCAAAGATATCCCCAAGGTGAGTATGACACTAGGGAGCCATTAGAGTGAGATATTTGTTAGATACCAATGCTTGTATTGTTTATCTAAATCGTCCTATATCTGCTGTGAGGCAGAGGTTAGAATCGCTATCACCAGCAGATATTGTTTGTTCGGTAGTAAAAGCCGAACTATTCTATGGTGCAATGCGAAGTAATAATCCCACACGGACTTTAGCATTACAAGAAGCATTCTTAAATAATTTTGTATTTTTGCCTTTTGATGATCGGGCATCTCGAATTTTTGGCACAATTCGGGCAGAGTTAGGGATGCTTGGTACACCAATTGGGCCAAATGAATTACAGATTGCAGCGATTGCGCTAGTGAATAAATTAACATTAGTTACGCACAACACAAGAGAATTTAGTCGCGTTAGTGGACTGGTGATTGAAGATTGGGAATAAGAGCAATGAAAACTAATGCTGCTCGACTACTGGATAAACTAGGTATTCTCTACCAAATCCTGAGCTATGACGTAGATCCTGATGATTTGGCTGCTGAGAGTACAGCGCACAAAGTTGGTCTTCTGCCAGAGCAAGTTTTTAAGACTTTAGTAGTCAGAGGTGACATAACAGGTATCTGTTTTGCTGTTGTGCCAGGAAATGCTCAGTTGGACTTAAAAGCTTTGGCGCGGATTTCAGGAAACCGCAAGGTTGAGACGGTTGCTCTCAAGGAAGTTCAGCCACTAACAGGATACATCCGTGGTGGCGTGACAGCTTTAGCTAGTAAAAAAGACTATCCAGTTTACCTTAATGAAACGGCAACTCTATTCGAGCAAATTACTGTTTCTGGTGGGATGCGAGTAAGGCAATTACCGTGTCGCCCTCGGCATAAATACCTCGGACACTGGGTACTATTCTGGCGCTCAATCGCTCGTTAATTGGTACTATGGCTTCCTCCAAAAACTGCTTGCGGCTGGTGTAGGTTTTGGAAATTGGACTTCTGCCTGTAATCGTCCATTCCACATCATCAGCCAGCAGATCGAAGAAACTACCAGTGTTATTTGCCCATTTAGCAAAGCCTTCGCGTACTATTTCTTTATTCTGGCTCTGATTCGATTGCACAATCTTGCGAATCTCTGCTTGCTTTGGCTCGGCTGTAGCACTGGCCACAGGTGCTGCGGTGGCTATCATCAAACCAAAGCCAATTAATCCAAAGCTAATTAGTAATTTTCGGTGGGGGGCGGTGGTGTATTTTTTCATAAAACCTTGTAACTGATTTGCTATTGGTGTTTGCATGAATTCAATATAGGAAATTGACTCGAACTTGTAGTCAACCCTGGGTTGACTGTTTTACACAATAGTATGATTGATGAATTAGTCAATCTAAAGATGGTAGGTGATTCCAACTTAAGTTGGAATCCCTAGCTATCTAATTGGTATACAAAGCAGGTAAGCTGAGAAAAGCACCTAGCAGCAGTAAAAAATTAGTGATAGTCAAGTTGCCTCGCCATCGCCCAGAACGAAAATTCAGTAATATCAAACAAATAGTATTAGAATGTTCGCTCATCGAGTGCGTGCATTGTGGGGCAGAATTAGCGTTACGTAGACCAAGACACATGCGTAAAACCGTTCAAACAATGGATGGTGCAGTGTTTGTGTCAGGCAAGAGTAAAGAATGTACCAATTCCAGTTGCACACATTTTGGTAAACATTACTACGCTACTGGCGTATTAAAGTATAGTTTACCTTACAGTACCTACGGGCTAGACGTGCTGGCATTTATAGGATGGCAACCATGAGCATCAACAGTTGGTAGAAATTCAACGTTCATTAAACGAGCGTGGCGTGGAAATTAATCAGAGTAATGTAGGTAAGTTATATCGTCAATTTCTGGCACTGTTGGGTGGAACAATTGCACATACGCAGGAGAAATTAGCTGCCACAGCCATTGAACATGGTGGCTTGATTTGGGCAATAGATGCTTTACAGCCAGAGGGTCACGGGACTTTGTTATACGTATTATATGAAGTATTAAGTGGTACACCAGTCAGTGCAATTCAGTTGCCACAGGCACAGGCACAACGGTTAATTGAGTGGCTACAACCATATCAAGAATTAGCATACAAAGTGCTAGCAACATTGTCAGATGGCGAATCAGCGATTATTACCGCCATGAATTCAAGTTGGCCAGATGCACCACATCAACGTTGTCAGGCACACTTTCTCAACAATTTGGGTGGATCTGTACTGCCATTAGATACAAAGCTCCGACAACAATTAAAAGCAGATTTAGATGGACTGCCAAAAGTCCTCGGACTTGTCAGAAGCGCATAAGTGGTTGCGACGAATTGCCGAATGTTTGCACTATCCTGAACACACCAGTCATAACATAAATGATGTGACTGATATTACACAAACTAGCAATTCATCTATTACTAGCCTTCAAGCCCGGCGCAATATGGAAGAGTTATTACAAGAGTTTGTGCCTGACAGTCAACAAAATCCGGCACAGTTTGCTCTTAAGAAAAAATTACAACGGCTGTGGTACAAGTACGGGGCTAATTTGTTGCACTGCTATGATATCCCAGGCTTGCCACCAGATAACTTAAAAATGGAAGCTATGTTTAGCCATTTGCGTCGCCACCAGCGACGAATTAGTGGACGTAAATCAACCGCCGAATTGCGTGATTTTGGGCAATATCAAGTTCTCTTCATCGCTGAAAATGAAAAACAGCTACTTGCACAAATTCAGCAAGTACCTATAACTGAGTATAAAACTCAACGTCGTAAATTAGCTTTGGCAGAAGTTCCTCGCCAACAAAAACGTCGCCTTCGTCGCCATCCAGTTCGCACAATACAAACTTTGGTTAATCAACATACCGAACTTCTTACTGTGCTTGAGTCTCAAGCTCTCACATACCAATTAGACAGCTAGGGGTTGGAATCTAAATTCAACCGAAGGCACAACTTAGTTACAAAACAGGTGCTTCAGGTTTATTTCAAATATTTCTCGAACCATCTCAAGGCAGTTGTACTTGCAATCTCGAAGCCCTCTCCCTCGAAGGCATCAAAGTGTCCGCCTTTCAAGATTGTGAGAGACTTTGGCTCCATCGCCCGCGCATAGACAGCGGCGGCTAAGTCGGCAGGTGCAAGAAAGTCCTTCTCGCCCACAATCAGGCATAGGGGGGTGGGAAAGATTGCCTCTATGTGAGGAATCGGTTCGTAATAAAGACAGTGTTCAACCGATTCAAAGGTGAGTCGATTCTCCCATCTCCCTTCACTGGCACTCTTAGCCGATTCAACCCAATTGAATGCGTCGGGTGTCGGTAGCACGCTGGGTTGACCGGGTGGGGCAACTAACGGGAAGTAGCTCACCTCATTGGTTTGATACCGTTTTATCCGCTCCTGTGAAAGCAGCTTCGTGAGTTCTTTGAGTTCAAGTGGAGAAGTCAGGCGGCGGGAGTTGAGAAATCCATTCACTGTAGGCATCTGTGCCACAACCGCTTTCACACGCCGATCGAATGCGGCCAGATGCAGTACATGACCACCGCTATAGGAGAAGCCCCACAGACCTATGCGCTCAGGGTCAACTTCACTTTGTAGTTGAGTCCAAGTGATGGCATTGCGGTAGTCTTCATGCTGCTCGGTAGGAATAATTTGCCCACGAGGTTCTCCCTCACTAGCCCCAAGGTAGCGATAATCGAACAGCGAAACGACAAACCCAGCTTGAGTGAATTTCTCGGCAAACTGCGGTAGTCCCATTTCTTTCGTCAAGCCAATTCCATGAGCCATAACAATGGCGGGAAGGCGATCACCCGATACTGCTTTATCTGGAGTGTAAAAGGTGACGGAACACTTTAAACCTTTACTTTCAAAACTGGTTCTTCTTTGCATAACTGCTTACTTTCTGATTGTTAGTTGGGTTTCAAACCCAGGAACATTAATGGCTTGCAGTGACAATAGCTGCGATCAACTCTTTAAGGTTCCAGCGATCGCTATATCGAATCCCATTAATAAACAAAGCTGGGGTAGCCGTTACTCCACTGCGGGTGCCACTTTCGATATCTTGATTGATGCGCTCAAGATGCACATGCTTACACATATCTTGTAGAAATTGGGAGATATTGAGTCCTAGATCGTTGGCATACTCTACTAAATAACCATCTGCTAAATGTTGTTGATGGATAAACAAAATGTCATGTATTTGCCAAAACTGACCTTGAACAGCCGCCGCTTGGGCCGCTTCCGCCGCACGTAGAGCTTGAGAATGAATTTGTATCTGCGGAAAATGGCGGAAAATAAAGCACAAATAATCCTCTCCCAACGAAATACTCAGTTGTCGCCCAATGACTTTCAGCAACCGATAAACATCCGCACTCTCTTGACATTGATAATCTCCATACATCACCAGTACCACAGTGGCACTTAATATTCCCTGTTGATGATCCTGGGTCGAAGGTGGGACAAATAATAAACGGTGCTTACGGTCATTGTTCACTGGTACCTCCGAGGGGAAGTATGTTTACCACAAGCGATGTCTGCGGTGGGCTACGCCTACGTCCCTTTCTGTGCTATCTGTGTTTGCATGAATTTAATATATGCAATCGGCTGGGATTTGTCGTCCACTCAAAGTTGGCACTTTTATTTAGTCGAGTGGACGATCTTTTAACCCATCTCACAATGGAAGACTAACTCCAACTAAAGTTGGAATCCAACAAAATACCTCAATTTAATCTTCAATCAGCTGGGGGATTTTTAGGCAGACTAGCTGGACAACACCAAATCGTGGTCGGTACTAGTGGATACTGGCAGCCGTGCTTCAATTTGCTTTGCCATTTTCGCGGCATTGTTCTGGAGGCGATCGCATCCTTCCCAAGGGGTTTTCATCTCCTGTGTTGGTTTTAGGTGTTATCTGGTGGGCTGGTTAGCTCTTATGGCTTTATTTCGCGATTGAGCGATCGCTCAATCGCGAACACTCAAGCTTTTTGAGTTACAACGCACTTTAATCGTTTGCAGCCTCTTTAGCTGGCGGACAGGGGAGATCCGACGATCCAAGTGTCATGCTGAGATGAAAGATCAGTCCAATCTTCAGGCGGCGTTTGGCCTATTTGGGGGAAGAATTCGTCAATATCGCCGGGTACGAAGATGAAAAGCATCCGAGCCGCTCCCGGCCCCAGGTTCACGAATCCATGCACGCTTTTACGGGGTACAACAACCGTTGTTCCAGGCCCGACCTCGAACTCTTCACCCGCGCAGTGAAAGCGAAATCTGCCTTCAAGTATTTCAAATATCTCCTCTCTATCTTTGTGATAGTGAAGTGGCGGGCCTGAGAACGCTGGGACACGCACTTCGAGGATTGTGAAAGCCCCGCCGACATCTGTGCTGGGTACGCGGATAGCCATTTGCTCACCAGGCATTGTATCGAACCAATTGAGGTCTTCGCGTCGGCTGACAATTGCAACTTTATTTTGACTCAATTCGGTGTTCATCATTTTACGTCTTAATAATTGTGGGATTGAGGATCAAAGCACGTCATTACTTGCAGCGATAATTGCTGCCATCAACTCTGCTGGCGATCCTGGGTTGAAGGTGAGACAAATAATTAACGGTGTTTCTGAGGAGAAGTATGTTTACCGCAAGTGATACCTGGGTTAGACTACGCCTACATTCCTCTGTGTGCCATCTGTATTCAGCAAACTTGAATCTTGCAACTGGATTGCTATCTGTGCTTGCATAAATTTAATATATGCAATTGACTCTGGGTTGTCGTCCACTCATAGTTGGCACTTTTATTGAGTCGCATGGACGATCGCATAACCCATCTCACAATGGAAAACTAACTCCAACTAAAGTTGGAATCGAAAGTTAACCGAAAGCACAGCTTACAAACTAACAATCCCGCGTTTGACCGCAATAATCACGGCTTGAGTGCGATCGCTGACTCCCAATTTACTGAGAATGCGATTGACATGAGATTTGACAGTACTTTCGCCAATAGTTAGAGCAGTTGCAATATCTGAATTACTCATACCCTGTGCCATTAAACCGAGTACTTCTAGCTCTCGTTCGCTCAGTTCTGGGTTACTCATGCGCTGCACCAGCTTTGCCCCCACCTCAGGTGGAATGTACTGCTGACCGCGATTAACCATGCGAATGGCATTAAGAAGTTCGTTGGCTTTTGCATCCTTGAGCAGATAGCCTTTGGCCCCTGCCTGCAATCCGCGATAGATATCTTCATCGCCATCGTATGTGGTAAGCACAATAATTCGGGCAGGTTTAAATTGGGTACAAATCGCAGTAATGGCTTCCACTCCTCCCATCTGCGGCATTCGCAAATCCATCAAAGTCACATCCGGTTGATGTTCGCTAAAGAGGGCGATCGCCTGTTGTCCATCTTCTGCTTGAGCAATTACCGTCATTTCAGGATCGCGGTTAATGATGGTTGCCAATCCTTGTCTGAAAATGGAGTGATCGTCAACAATTAAAACGCGAATTGTACTGGATTGGTCGATCATAGTTCTCATCCTTGATTGACTATGACAGTAATTTCTGTTCCCTGTCCAGGCTGGCTTTCAATTCTCAATTGCGCTCCAATTCGCTCTGCCCGTTCGTTCATTCCTAATAATCCAAATCCGCCAACAGAGGGAACGCTACCTACTCCAAAGCCTTGTCCATTGTCTTTTATACACAAACTACATTGTGCATCCCCATACACTAACTCAAGGCGAATTTCCTGAGCTTTTGCATATTTGATTGCATTTGTCAATGCTTCCTGCCCAATTCGTAGTAAGTTATTCTCCACTTCGGCGGGTAAAGGATAGGCTGTACCCTGAATTTCGTAAATCAAAGCAGTATCATCGGTAGCAGATCTCATTTGTGTCACAAGGCGATTGAGGGCGCTAGATAAATCGCCTTGCTCTAACAACTGAGGACGGAGTGCTGTGACTGAGCGACGAGCTTCACTCAGCCCGATTCGTGCCAATTGATCGATCATGTCGAGATGTGCCTGTGTTGCTTCTAAATCATCGGTTAACACTTGGGTTGCTGCACCAACTTGAGCTAAAATGCCTGTAAACGCTTGAGCCAGCGTATCATGAATTTCCCGTGCCATGCGGTTGCGTTCCTCTAAAATCGAGGCTTCCTCAGCACGTTTGAGTTCACGTAGTGCAGCGTTTCGCTGTTCGCTGATGTCTGTGTGTAGACTATAAAATCCTACAACTTGAGCATTGCCATCGAAATGGGGTATCAAGGTAGAAGTGATATACTTTTTACCGGATGGCAAGAGCATTTCTAGTTCCAGGGTTGCAGTTTGTCCTGCTAAAGCTTGATTGATATACGGTTCAAGAATCTGATAAGTCATGTCCCCCACGAGTTCACGAACAGACTTGGCCAAAATCTCATCTCGACTATAGTTAAGCCACACCTCATAGGTGCGATTGATAAATCGATGACGTTGATCGGCATCCACATAACTGATACAAGCGGGGAGAGCATCTGTGATCAGCCGTAATTCTTGTTCTCGTAAGCGAAGCTCGTCGTAGACATCGCGCAATGTGGCTTCGCTTTTCTGTAAAGCTGCTGTTCGTTGGGCAACGTGTTGCTCTAAGGTGCGATTGTAATTGGCTAACAGTTGCTCGGCTTGTTTTCGCTCGGTAATGTCTTGAAAGGTTGCGATCGCATAAGTCACATTGCCCTGCTCGTCAAATACTGGAGTTCCCCATACCTCAACGGGAATTGTGGAGTTATTGCGGTGAATTTCTATATCATCAACTTTAGTGTGTTCACCTCTTAGCGCTCGGATAATTGGCATTCTCTCAGTTAGATATTTTTGCTCCGTTCCAGCTAGATAAATTTGATACTCCTGTGCAAGTTGATTGGGTGTCAGAGAAGGATCGATATCTTTAGCCAATAGCTGAGTTGCTCGCTGGTTGAAGTAATAAAGGCGACCCGATGTATCTAAAATTGCAACACCGACTGGAATTGCTTCCAGAAATTGAGTCATTTTACTTTCGCTCTCACGTAGCTTTGAGTAGAGCCTAGCATTTTCGATGGCAATGGCTGCTTGAGTTGATAGTAGATGTAAAACTTGCGCTCGCTCTGGTGTAAATGCCCCAGCAGCTAATTGATTTTCAAGATACAACACACCAACTAGCTTACTTTGATTCAGAAGGGGTAAACATAAGATTGATTGAATTTTATTGTGCTGAATGTATGGCTCATTGATAAAATTACCTTGATGAGCTGCATTATTTAAGATGATACATTCTTGAGTACGAATAACATAATTAATAATTGACTCAGGAAGGTGATTTGCAGTTGGGATCGATTGCAGTACTTGCGTAGCATAGACAATTTCACCATCACCATCATTTAGTTCACCACAAGCTTCAATCACCCATTGTTTGGCGTTTTCCAAAATCAGGAATCCGGTTTGTGCACCAGCATTTTTGATTAAAATCTTTATCAAGGAATTGAGTAACTGCTCCAGTTCAATTTCACAAGCGATCGCTTGTGATGCTTTTATCACCGCTGCTAAATCGAAAGCGATGCCTGGATTATTAGAGATGGTTTTAGAATTTGTGCGGTTTAATATGTCAGCCATGCCTGACGGCTGAGGCAATAATTGTGGATAGCGAGTTTCTAAATCTCTTACTTTCGCAGTTGCTCCCCACCGTTCATAGCAGTAGTGAGCTTCTTTCATATAAGTTTGGGCAAACTTTTCCCGGCCACGAGATAGATAAAACTTGGCAGCTAATTCATAAGATAAGGCTTCTTCTCGAAGATAGCCATTTTCTTTCGCTCCAAGAATTGCTTGTTCATAGAACTCTTCTGCCTCAAACAACTGACCTAAAACCCGTGCAGTCTCGGCTTGTACTAAATGATATTTATGCAAATAATTCATGGGCGCGTAATGTGCCCACTGCTTCATTTTATCCTGACTAACCGCAATTTTTTTGAGAATTTGTTCCTGTACTTGCGTGCTACTTTCAGGGTAAATTGCAAGTCTTGCCAGAGCATCACAGAGGCAGTAGAAAGGGCCAAGAGGGGAGCTTGTTATTAAGATCAAATAACGTTCTGCTATGTTTGAGATATCAACAGCCTGAGCATACTCCGAAAATAAGTAGTACAGCAGAATTTTATTGAAATAGACATTAAAAATTGCACTTCCATCATTTGCTGCTTCATGTTTTGGTAATTCGTTCTCCTCATTGTAGAATTTGCCTATTAGACGGGTTGGATCAACAGAGTATCCCATCAAATTTGCGATCGCCTGCTGAAATATCAGATTCCAGGTTAGTGCTGTTTCCTGTTTGATTTGATGGATTGCTGCGTTGTATATTGTCATATAGTGGTCAACTTCCACCAATTCATTTCCGACAACATAGGAGTTAAAGCAATAAGTGTGAGCAGCATAGGAGGCAAACTCTAAATCTCCGGTTTCTAGCCCACTTCGGTAGGCTTCTAAAAGAGGCTGTAATGTTTCTCTTACATGCTCTTTCCAATGAATGATGAAGGTATTCACAATGAGCAATGTTCTAGCTCTGAGTGAATGGGGCTTAGGTGGAGACAATAGCCTTAACGCTAACTGTCCAAACTCGTAGCCAGTCTCGATGTCTCCCACATTCCCACACAGAACTAATCCAAAATTGGCATAAGCAAAGGGAGATGCAAAGGCATTTCCATATTCAAATGATAACCTGACTTGTTTTGATACCAATAGCGGCATTAAATTAGGAATAGCAATCCAGGCCGCAATCGTAATTCTGGATAGTATTCTCATGGCTGCTAACTTATCCGGCTTGCACATTTCTGGCAAATGAATCAAGTCCTCAATCGACTTTTCACTCAAAAGGTATGAGATTGCGTCTAGTTCAAGCTGAATATCTGACTGACTTGGCTGTTTGGGAAAACAAATTTCCAGTTGGTGCAACACTTGTAATCCAGTGTTGATTGCTTCTAACGGTTGATTTTGTGCCATGTCAGCTTGAATTTTGACTTCGTATACTTTCACGCTATCAAGAACCGTTTTAGCCTGTTGCAGAACAATCGCTGCCCAGTACTCCACCTGCTCAAAATTGCCACACAAATAAGCAACTTCTATTGTTTCTGTGTATAATTCTAAGCTCAGGTCATAATCTGTTTGCCAGCTAGATGCTGCCAGCCAAACTCTTGCTGTAGCTAAATATTTTTTTGACACGCCATAAGCGATCGCTGCTTTTGCTTTCTGACCTGCGATTAAATTTAATCTGGCAATTTCATCTCGTTCTGCTCGCTCGGCGACAAGCTCAATCCCATAATTAAGATGATCGACAATTTCAAATAGCCGCTCTGATATTCGCTCCGGCAAAGTCTTTTTGAGTAAATTGCGACCAATTTGGAGATGAACAACTTGTTTGTGCGACTCATCGATTAAGGCATAAGCTGCTTGCTGCACGCGATCGTGCAAGAATTTGTAATCCTGAACCAAGAGTTGTTCATCTAACTCAGATGTCGGCACAATTAAACCTGACTGAGCCGCTAGTGTCAGTTGCGGGAAAATTTTTCTAGATGAGCTTTCACAAATGATAGAGAGGGTGTTTAAATCAAAATCAGCACCAATACAAGCGGCGAATTGTAAAACTAACTTGCTGGGTTGCTGGAGGCAGTTTTTTCAGTTTGCCAAGCATCAACTCGACCACATTATCGGTGATGTTCTTGCCTTCAATGTGAGTGATATCCCATCGCCAACTGAGATTTTCAAGGTCGAAGCTTAACAAGTTTTCTGCATAGAGTGTTTTCAAAAACTCATTGACAAAAAAGGGATTTCCGTCGGTTTTCTGCAATACTAATTCTGCCAATGAGATGATTGTACTGATGTCACTGTGTAATGTGTCTGCAATCAGTTGTGCGATCGCGTTTAGTCCCAACGGTGCTAACGTAATTTAGCTGGTAATTGCTCCCTTTTGTCTGAGTCCCTCCAGCATTATCGTTAGTGGATGTGAGTAGTTCACCTCATTATCTCGATAGGCTCCAATCAAAAACAGATATTGCGTCTGGGCATCCGTCATCATCAACTCGATCAACTTGAGTGTTGCTGAGTCTGCCCATTGAAGATCGTCCAGAAAAATCACTAAAGGATATTCTGCTGAACTAAATACCCGAATGAATTGCCCAAAGACTCGATTGAAGCGGTTTTGAGTTTCCGTTGCCCCAACTTCCGCTATGGGCGGTTGCTTGCCAATAATCAATTCAACTTCTGGGATGACATCAATGATGATTTGCCCATAGGGCAGAAATCTGGACGCTGCTGTATCCATCTCTCCAGAGACTCTCCACCGAAATCTTCTAAAAGAATAATCAGTGAGGTCAGTGAAGAACGGATGAAATCAGCTGGACCTATGGACACGAATGGCTGAATGTTGGAAAAAGAGTGGTGTTGTGTTAGTTTCAATACTTCTCCAAATTCGACTACTTCCACACTATCAGTAAGTAGGCTTAGAAGGTCTAATGGGCTGTTTCAATACTTCTCCAAATTCGACTACTTCCACACCCCAATATGAGATGCTTTTGCTATATCAGCCGCCTTTTCAAAAGCTAGATTATTCGGACATTCCACGCCGGACTTGTGCGTTTTAGCCAAGCCGCTTTTGAGCAATTCTTCTTGAAAGCTGATATCAGCCTCACCCTTTCCATAAGCCATCACTTCGGTAACAGTTCACCCCTGGTTGTCTTTTTCCACCGGAATGATTATCAGTTGGTTGTCGGCAGCTGCGACTAGCTTGAGCAATTTCTGTTTTGCTTCATTAGCTAATGCTTGTCCTGGGGCTTTACCCTGTTCTAGTTCAGGGGCATCGATACCACAAAGCTCAACTGACATTTGGCTGCCGTCAGGAAAGGCGGACTATGATGCTGTCCCCATCTGCCATTTGAGTAGCTATCCATTCTTCGGTAAGCGCGATGGATGGCTGGTTAGTTCTTTGGAAAATCAAGATAGCGCTGATGATAGCTCCAGCGATCACAGTTAAAATTATGGCAGTTCTCCACAATGGCTTTATATTGCTAGCTCTGTTCTCACAAGATTAAGAAAGCACAATTCTTTTCCGCATTAAACATTTACTACACCTCGTACCCAAAAGCCTTACAAATAGTGGACTTGCTCTTATCAAGCGTGCCATTTATATATGAAGTTTAATGCTTAACTGACAAAATTAGCTGTGTTTCCCTGGACTAATCTATACTCTGATTAACCTATCATTGAAATCCCTATGAGCTGCGAACATTTAGATAATGTAACTATGGAGACTCTGATTTCTAAAGCAAACTACCCAGTATTTCGTTGTGAAGAGTGTATCCTAATAAACAGTCGCTGGGTGCATCTGCGTATTTGTCAAAGTTGCGGCAAGATGCTGTGCTGTGATTCTTCTGTTCATCAACATGCCCGACGGCATTATGAGGAAACTGGACATTCAGTAATTAGCTCGGCTGAGTTAGGAGAACAGTGGCTATGGTGTTTTTTGGATGAGCAGGCAAAAAACTATTAAAGTGAGGCGATTTCATGGCAAATGCATCTAAATTATTTTTGGTTACAACTAACCAACTAACCTTGTTTTGCCACTTTGAGAGAATGCAATAACCCAAAGCATAGGATTGTGTTGAGTTTTCTATCTGAGCAACTGTACAAAATCGAGCTAACCATTCAGAGTTTTAATCTGGACACAGCTAATGAAGACGTCGCGCACGATCTGCAAAATCCTTTTACTCCAACAACTGCAATTGGCTTTATAGTAGAGGCGATGCGCCGACGACGCGATCGCTTAATAACCCCCTTCACTACTCTTTCTTGCGATAACCTGCCAAGAAACGGGGAAATCTTACGAAAAGCAGTGCTAGCTTACGCTGAGTTGATTGATCCGACTCTTGCAGAATATATCAGGGATAACGCGACGTTTCCCAATACGGTT
>JAESGI010000190.1_pt1 | contig 44293 bp, 36 predicted proteins | sample 9269671 | NCBI WGS metagenome assembly JAESGI01 (sample SAMN14515641, study PRJNA621666) | algae metagenome | isolation source: Nostoc indistinguendum CM1-VF10 and co-occurring heterotrophs from gravelly... | place: USA: Clark Mountains, San Bernardino, California | collected 1998-06-05 | reverse complement strand
AGACTCTGGCAACAGTTCTTTAAAAGGTAGCCCCAAACTCTGACTAAATTTGTCCTTGAGAATTTGTACTCTTAGTGTCACAGTGGTGTTTATGATGTTGGCTTATTCGTCTCAAAAAAGTATTTCATAGACGAGTAAGCTTTTTCTACCTCCGAAAATTTTTTAGGCAACTGTGCATCATCTCTTCATCAGCGATGCCGAAGGCGGTTCGCTTTGCGACCATCGCACCTACTTATGCCATTAATTACTGCGCTCTGTGGCATTAAAAGCTGTAACCCTTATTCTGCATACCTTAGAGTTTTTCTTAGTGCCATTCCGTTAAACCCAAAGTTCTTTATGTCCCTTGCGCGTCTCATAGAGACGATACCTGTTCTGCCGTCCCTGTGCCAAATCCTGAGAAATGGTCATGCAAGGCGATTGTAGCTTTTGTCAAGTATGCAACCAGAACGTATGCAAAAACTTAATCTGACAGGAAATTCAAGTCAACGCTTAAGTCTTATTTGAGTGGTAAATTCGCCAATTAGTAGTATTTTTTGAGATAAATGCATTTTTGCCAGATGAAGCTGCTAACATACTCGTTATAGTTTGCATTTACGTGTGGAAACGTCAAAACACTCATTTAGTGAGGCGATTGTTCTCTTGTGGCTAAGTAGAACAATTGCCTACTTTTTATGTCTTAAAAGTGATGGGATGAGGGGGCTAGCACTGCAATCCCTAAAGCACTGCGAGAAATATAACTGTAATAATCAATCCCTGTGGTTAGGGATTAATTATGGCGATCGCTCATACGGAACTGCGATCGCTTCTCTACGGGATAAACTTGCCATCACTTCTATTGTTGAAGCTGCGGCTGCATATTTTTTATGCAATTGTTATGGAGTGATGAAGGTAAAAATTCCGCCGCGCCCGTCGTAAATCCTGAAAAATGGTCGCATAAAGCGATTGTAGCGCGGTCAAATATTCGACCGGAGCGGATGCAAAAACTGAAAGTGGCGGGAAATTCGGGGCAGAATCCGGGGTTTGACTTCTTGCAGGAGTGTTGGGATGATCCGGCTTTGCAGATTGTGATTAAAAAGTTGCTGGCGAAGTTTCCGCATTGGGAAATTGCTTGTGTTGATGGGGTGTTGGTTGAGTGGGAGGGGTAGCGTGAGCGTCCTACTACTGTGAGTTTGTGGTTGTCCTTGGCTGTAACTAAAAAAGTGAGCAGCGATATTTACTCCTGCTCACTTTTATTGTGCTTTAAGTTAAGTTTAAAATCAAATTAAATTACACAATTACTTCAAAGCTTGCAGCACTTAGAATAGGGTTAGAAGCAAATACCGCAAATTGACCTCCCTCAGCAAAACCACCAGCTACACCATTGGGATTATAGAAGAGGATGCCATTACCGCTATTGTAAACAATTTTCGCAGCACTAAATTCTGCTGCTGCATCAGTGCTTACTGTGGCAAAGTCTGCGGGATTTAACAGACTTGGGAAAACTGAGTTGCTTAGAGCGTCAAAGGTAGTTTTCGATAGTTGAATCTTGTCCATACCAGGAGCGAAGTCTTGAATACTATCACGTCCAAGTTGGCTAAGAACAAACTTTGCCCCTGTTGTAAATGCAAAAATATCTAAATTCATACCGCCTGTGAGAACGTCATTACCGCTATCTCCTTGTAGGTAATCATTACCAAGACCTCCAGTCAGAAAATCAATTCCACTGCTGCCAAAGAGAATATCGTTGCCGTTACCTCCTACAAGGTTGTCGTCATCACTACCAGCCTCTATTATGTCAGCACCAGCTCCGCCAAAAAGAATGTCAGAACCAGCTCCTCCATCAATGAAATGATTACCAGTCACACCAGAGAGCGAAATACTGTCGTCACCTTCCCCGCCAAAGACAATTTTACTGCCATCTCTCGAAGAAAAGGACGCTGCATTAATAAAATCAGCGTCAGCTGTCCCCAGACCATCACTTATCACTCCTCTGGCTCTAGCAACTCCCTCTTTGATGGCATCAGCAATATTCTCACTGTTAGAATCAAGGGACAATACAGATCCTCGACCCAATTGTGTAACTAGTCCTTGGTAGGTTTTTATAACATTAGTCGTAGCTAGAAACACTGGGATAATATTATTTGCTTCTAACGCAGTTTTTACTTGTGCGATCTGTGCATAATCTTCGTTGAACTGAACTACACCATCTCCGTTATTAGCAATAGTACCCGCAGGATCAACTTTTGCACGATCACCCGCTTGATGATAAGAAGCGTCAGTGGCTATTATAGCAACACGAAATGAACCGACTCTGTAACCGATACTGCTATCTAGAGCTACGGACAAAAGTGCATCTAATTGCGATTCGGGTTCGTCACCACCACCACCAATTTTAGTCCCAAATCCGTTGTATGCAGTGTTAATGGTTGATGCACTATTTGTAAAAGCTTGGTTTCTTTCGTAAACGTAGTCCCCAATGCTACCCAAGGATGAAATGGGCTTATCTTTAAAAGAAGCAAGACCGAACTTCAAATCACTACCAAAAACAGGTGCTAAAAAAGGGTTAGTTAATCGGTTTACTACTGATGGAATTAGAACTCTTGAGTTGACAAAGTCATCGGAAAAAGATCCTGTCAAGTCTTGTACAAGAACGATATCAGATACGAGAGCCATGATATATCTCCTTATTATTTCAATCAATATGTAGTTGATACAAATTTTGCGATTTGCTTTGCCTATTCAATGACAATAGAACGTGCAACGAAATGTAATAACACGGGGAATCATAGTAATTTGTTATTCGTAATGAATATCATGTTCGGATAATTAGTTATGATTCCCACAATCATTGCACCCCACCCCTTAATCTCTTAAGGGCTTGGTTGCCACCCCCACCTCTGATCAGAGGGTTTACCAGAACCGGGGCTAAATCCAGATAATTCGCAATCATAAAGTTGCAATATCTTATTATTAGCTGTGGCAGCATCTCCTCCTACATCAATGCATCTGTTGGATAATCCATTCCTGAGAAATCCTGCTCCAATGTATTCCCACCTTTGGTCTGTGGCTACCCCAGGACTACTAAATCCAGATGTTTCGCATTCATTAAGTTGCAATAGCAAAAAATTAGTTGTGCCAGGTTTTCCTACGACATCAATACATTTGTTGGATAATTTATTTCTGATAAATCCCCCACGGATAAATTCCCATTTCTGATCTGTGATTCCACCAGAACTGTTAAATCCAGATAGTTCGCATTCATTAAGTACCAATTGCGTACCATTAACTACGCCAGAGCCAGTATTCCCAGCTACATCAAGGCACTTCTTTGACAGTTCGTTTACTATAAACATTCCCCCTGCAAGTTGTGCAATAGCAAATTGATTTTCTAAAATGCAAGTTGCTCCCCATAACATCGACCCGACAAAGCCAACTGCGATCGCTGTGCGCTTTTTAAACTTAGGTTTCACTAATCTTTTCTCCTTGAGCGTTAAATTGGTTTTGTTTGGCAATGCTTTTGTTCTGGCAGATAAACTCATCCCGTGTGCAACTTTTACTCAAAATTACTCCATCAACCCTCAACCCTTATATAGAATGGGGGAAATTACAGCAGATTCAAGTTGATGAGGTAGAAAAATAACCCACACGGGTACTTACGCACCCTCCCCGATGTATTGATGAGAGTTGTGGAGAGGTAGGTACACTTGATTTACTTGCAAAGTGCCGTAAAAGCTTATCTTATGCAAGAAGAAAAGAATTGAAATTAGGTCAGAATATTAAGTTGCACATTGCCTTCTTTATAAAAGACAATTGCCTACTAGACAAACAGAGTTAGCACTTGGTAAAGCGGTTCAATTATGCTTCTTTTAATAATGCTCTAGATATTCAAAATATTATTAGTCGAGTTACAGGTGGCTCAGTTTCTAATATTGATGGGATAATTCGCACGTTGGGTACGGCTAACCTGTTTCTAATTAATCCTAATGGAATTGTATTTGGTCAAAATGCTCAGTTAAATGTTGGTGGTTCGTTTTTGGCGAGTACAGCGAATGCACTGCAATTTGGAAATCGAGGATTTTTTAGCGCTACTGAGCAAAATATCTCTTCACCGTTGTTGACTATTAATCCTTCAGCATTGCTGTTTAATCAGATTAATCAAAACGCAGCGATTCAGAATAGCTCAGTTGCATTCGCAGGAACAGATCCAGCAGGCTTTGATGCATTAGGTTTACGAGTACCAAATGGTAAAAGTTTACTGCTAGTGGGTGGTAATGTCAGCATGGATGGGGGACGATTAAATGCTAATGGTGGACAAGTTGAGTTAGGAGGGTTGGCAGAACCTGGTACTGTCTTGCTGGGTGTAGATGGCGATAATCTCAGTTTGAAATTTCCTGATAATGTTGCGCGAACTTCGGTATCCTTCACCAATCAAGCAGGTATATACGTAACTGGGGCTGGTGAGGGTAATCTTGCAGTCAATGCCAGGAATTTAGAAATATTGGGAGGAAGTATTTTGAGCGGTGGTATTGGGCGAGGTTTGGGGACACCTGAAACTGTCGCGGGAGATATTACGCTGAATGCTACCGAGTCAATCAAAGTTGCTGGCACTGGGAGTAATGTTCGCAATCTTGTGCGTTTGGGGTCACTTGGCAATGGGGGTAACATTATTATCGAATCTGGTTCATTCTCTCTAAGTGATGGCACTCAAATTTCTACCTCAACCGGAGGACTTGGAAATGCAGGGAATGTGACAGTGCGTGCAAAAAATACTGTTGACCTTGCAGATAATGCTGCCATCCTCAGCACGGTGGCAGAAGGGGGTGTCGGTAAGGGAGGTAATATCGGCATCAATGGTGCAACATTATCACTAATTGATGGCGCTCAACTGCTAACTATTACTCGTGAAGCATCTGCAACAGCGCCAGCAGGACGGGGCGATGCAGGGAATATCAATGTTAATGTTACTGGTGCTGTTGATATTGCTGGAAGAAACAGTGGGATTGGCAGTGCTGTGGAAACAGGGACAGTTGGCAATGGGGGTGACATTACTATCGATTCTGGTTCCTTCTCGTTACGAGACGACGCTCAACTTATTGCCTCAACTTTAGGGCTTGGGAATGCGGGGAATGTGACAATGCGTGCAAAAAATACTGTTGACCTTGCAAGCGGTGACATCTTCAGCACGGTGGAACGAGGGGGTGTAGGTAAAGGTGGCAATATTGACATCAATGCTGCAACACTATCACTAATTGATGGCGCTCAACTGCTAACTATTACTCGTAAAGCATCTGCAACAGCGCCAGGAGGACGGGGCGATGCAGGGAATATCAATGTTAATGTTACTGGTGCTGTTGATATTGCTGGAAGAAACAGTGGGATTGGCAGTGCTGTGGAAACAGGGACAGTTGGCAATGGGGGTGACATTACTATCGATTCTGGTTCCTTCTCGTTACGAGACGACGCTCAACTTACTGCCTCAACTTCAGGACTTGGGAATGCGGGGAATGTGACGGTGCGGGCACAAGATGCTGTTTCCCTTGCAGATAATACTGCCATCTTCAGCACGGTGGAATCTGGGGGTGTCGGTAATGGAGGCAATATTGACATCAATGCTGCAACGCTGTCACTTACTGATGGCGCTCAATTGCTGACCATTACTCGCGGTGCATCTGCTACCCAACCACCAGGACGAGGAGATGCGGGGAATGTCAATGTTAATGTTAAAGGCATTATTGATATTGCTGGGGAGAAAAATGGTTTCCCCAGTAGGATTAGCAGCAACGTGGGCAGAGGAACAGTTGGCAATGGGGGTAACATTACTATCGACTCCGGCTCATTTTCGTTACAAGATGGCGCTCAACTTGAAGCCTCAACTTATGGACAGGGGAATGCGGGGAATGTGACAATGCGTGCAAAAAATGCTGTTTCTCTTGCAAATGCTAACATCTTCAGCACGGTGGAATCAGGAGGTGTAGGTAAGGGTGGTAATATCGACATCAATGGTGCAACACTATCACTAATTGATGGCGCTGGACTGGCAACCATTACTCGTGGTGCATCTGCAACAGCGCCAGCAGGACGGGGCGATGCAGGGAATATCAATGTTAATGTTACTGGTGCTGTTGATATTGCTGGGGAGAAAAACGATTCTTCCAGTGGGATTTTCAGCAGTGTACGAACGGGAACAGTTGGTAATGGGGGTAACATTACTATCGATTCTGGTTCATTCTCATTACGCGATCGCGCTCAACTTAGTGCCTCAACCCGTGGACAAGGAAATGCGGGGAATGTGACAGTCGGTGCAAAAAATACTGTTTCTCTTGCAGATGCTGACATCTTCAGCACAGTGGAATCTGGGGGTGTCGGTAAGGGAGGCAATATTGACATCAATGCTGCAACACTGTCACTTACTGATGGCGCTCAACTGCAAACTGGTACTCGTGGTGCATCTGCTACCCAACCAGCAGGAATAGGGAATGCAGGCAATGTCAATGTTTTGGTAACAGGTAATGTTGATATTACTGGACAGAAAAATGGTAATCAAAGTGGGATTAGCAGTAACGTGGGCAGAGGAACAGTTGGCAATGGGGGTAGCATTACCATCGATTCTGGTTCATTCTCATTACGAGATGGCGCTGCACTTACTGCCTCAACTTATGGACAGGGGAATGCAGGCAATGTCAATGTTTTAGTAACAGGTGCTGTTGATATTGCTGGACAGAAAAATGGTAATCAAAGTGGGATTTTAAGCGTTCTGGGCACAGGAGCAGTTGGCAATGGGGGTAGCATTACCATCGATTCTGGTTCATTCTCATTACGAGATGACGCTGGACTTTCTGTCTCAATTTTTGGACAGGGAAATGCGGGGAATGTGACAGTGGGTGCAAGAAATGCCGTTTTCATTGCAAGTAATGCTGGCATCTTCAGCACGGTGGAAAAAGGAGGTGTCGGTAAGGGTGGCAATATCGATATCAACTCACCTAAAATTACCTTAGACAACCAAGGTCAAATCAACGCCGAAACTGCATCCGGTAACGGTGGTAATATCAACATCAACAGCGATTTACTCTTACTCCGTCGCAACAGTCAAATTATTACGGGAGCAGGTACAGAAGAATTAGGTAGCGATTTATTACTCCGTCGCAACAGTCAAATTATTACGGGAGCGGGTACAGAAGAATTAGGTAGCGATTTATTACTCCATCGCAACAGTCAATTCACCATTAACGCAGGTACAAAAAAATTAGATGGCGATGGCGGTAACATCAATATCAACTCAAAATTTATCGTTGCAGTTCCCAACGAAAACAGCGATATCAGCGCCAATGCTTTTACAGGTGCGGGTGGGAGAGTAAGTATCAAAGCGAACGGCATTTATGGTATTGAGTTTCGTAAAAGTCCAACTCTCTTGAGTGACATCACTGCTAGTTCAGAATTCGGTACACAAGGCACTGTAGAACTTAACACACCTGGTATCGACCCCAACAGTGGTTTAGTTGCGCTGCCCACAGTAGCCGTAGACACTCAGATAGCGCAGGGCTGTTACAGTCCAGGTTATGCTCAAAACAGCTTTATCATTACTGGGCGCGGTGGTTTACCTCCTAACCCCAGAGAAGCTTTTAGTAGCAATATAGTTCGACCAGAGTGGGCAACTCTGGCCCCAAGCAATGATATTAACTCTCAGCAAACCATTAAAGAAAATCCCCCTATCCCCACACCACCAGCACCAATTGTCGAGGCTACTGGATGGGGAACTAATACTAAAGGTGAGATAGTACTTACAGCCAACGCATCTGCGGGCGCTCCCCACAAAAACTGGCAGCAGTCACCAGTTACTTGTAGTTCTGCAAAATCTGCTTCCAATTAATTTGGTAAACAAAAGAAATATGTTGTCAAGTAGATTTTAGCGAAGTTTCCGCAGTGGGGAATTGCTTGTGTTGAGGTAGAGAGAGTTGGTTAATTGGCAGAGAAAGTAATTATAGTGATTTGAAATTTGCGTCTGTAAAGTTTTGTAAAAGTTTTGAGTTTTCACGAAAAATTTGGGTTTTGGGCTGATGTCATCGTAGTAACCTTATTTAACAACTTTCTGCTGATTATGGCACTTATTAACGGTAGTTGATAACAATACCATCAACGGTAACCCATCTATCTTTCGCCCAGGACTAAATGGGACTGATGACAGTGATACCCTTAGTGGGGGTGCTGGTAGCGATATCCTGAACGGCAATAGGGTATCGATATCCTTGATGGGAATGCTGGTAGCGATATTCTCAATGGGGGTTCTGGTAGGGATACTCTCATTGGGGGTGTTGGTGACGGCGATGATACCTTCGTTTTCAGTGAGGGTGACGACAGAATTGATGGCGGAGACGGTTTCGATACCGTAATCTGGCGCTTTTGTCACTTTGGGAGAAGCCAATCGCTGGAAACCTTTCGGATCTTTAATTTTCAGATTTTTGCTACAAAACTTTAGTTACTGTTAGAAAATAAAAGTTTAAAGCGTTATCAAATCAGACTTTCAGAATTTAGCTTCGATTATTGTTTTCCGAAAGTGACAAAACAGGGTTAATGGTCAAGGCGGCCGCATCATGTCAATAAGCAAAGTCTATTATCAATAGAGCCAAGAATAATGTCATTAAATCTTGCTTATTGCGAAAATTTTAAGCGATCGCTTTGGGGCTTAAAGCGCTTCAAACTCCATCATTTGGATATAGGATTTGCGCGAAACGCCGCCAATCACCAAACCATACACAAAACTAATTAGGGGTTGAAGAAAGCCAATAATACTTAACCTTCGTCCCCTGCGTTTACTCTGCTCTAAGCGTTTTTGCTGACCTCGAAAATAATAACTGTAACTCGGTTCACTCCAAGCACAAAATCCTGATTCATCCAGATATTTTAGGTCGATTTCTCCAGCCGCCGCAGACAATTCCAACATTTCTAAGTCTGCTTGTTTGATTTGTTGTAATACTGGGTCTTGCTTTCCTTTGTGACTTTTTCGAGTTCGTTTCCAAATCACTCCCTTTTTTTAAGTACCTGCCTTAACCAGTCAGGACTTAATTTTATTGAACGTTCTTGTTCTAACTTTTGGGCTAATTGGACGCTGTTATATGTACGTGGTTCTTTCTTCAAACATTCTTCTAAAAAAACTATGTCACCTTCCGCCCACTTCTGTTTCCCTCCACGCCCTGCTTTTTCCCAAAGCCCCTTCACCCGTAGCTTTTCCCATCTATGCAAAACTTCTCGCACCGTTTGTGCAGTCCAATTAAAGTGAGCCGCTATTTTCTCTACGTACCAACCATTTGCGCTCAATCTAATCACTTCTGCCCTATCTTTCACTTTCTGGGGTACATCTGCCGTTCTCAAGTTGAAAAGAGTTTTATCTTGTTCTCTGGTCAGAAAGACCCTTAAACGGCTGCCCATATCTCTGTTACCTTCGTAGACACGTTATACGTATTTACTTATCTTTACACAGTTTGGTTTTTCTACCTCGTTCTACTTATTTCGAGATGAGAAGCACAAGAAATATTACGTCCTTATTAAATCTCCTCAATTTATTTATGGGGATTCCCTTCTGCCTTCTGCCTCCTGCCTCTTTAAGAAATTACATTCGTATGAGATTTTCATTCCAAGCATTAATTAAATGTAAGGATTCAGGTCTAATATTGGGGAAGCAAAGAAGGGCGAGATAGATGATTATTAGAAGCAGCAATTAGAGCTTGTACAAAAAAATCAATCACAGAGCGACCTTGACGGCGACAAGTCTGCACCACCGTCAACAAATTGGCAGTATGTTGAAAGCGCTCCATCGAACGTGAACCACCACTAACCTTACGTTTTGTCACAGCCAAACGCAGCGATCGTTCGGCCTGATTATTGTCAGGAGGAACTTCAGGATGGTCAAGAAAATACCACCATTGGCTTGCTTTATCACGCAAAGAGCGTAAAAGCTGGCCTGCGGTAGCCCCTGCTAAGTCAATCCACTGATTGAGTGAGGAGTGTAACTTAGATTTAAATTGATTGACCCAATCATTGTAACTAGCGCCATCAAGAGTCTCAAACCATTGGGCGTAATGTCTAAAAGCTTCATCAATTAAATCAACAAACGCTTCGCCAATCGCTCGGTTGTGAAGACCGGGAAGTTGAATTAGTTTTTTGAAGTGACGGCGTAGATGCGCTAAACATTTCTGTTGTGCAATAACTTGATAGCCGTTATAAACACTAAAATCGTCGCTGCTGAGTACGCCTGTATATTTAGTCCCTAAAATGGCTTCTAATTCGGATCGTGAACGAGTATCAGCAGCAGTAAATAGACAAAACTCAGAATTGGCAACTACCCACAACCATTCCTTAACTCCCTTGACCGACCAAGGTGTTTCATCCACATGAATATCGGGTTGTGTCTGTTTTATCCAACTACTTAACTCAGTGACACTCGGTTCAATTGCTTGAGTTATTCGTTCATTGGTTGCAACTAATGTCCCCAGCCCAATATCAATTTGCCCCAATTCCCACAACATTTCTTGTTGTTTCTCATAGGGCATATGTGCATAATTATTTGCCCACCCTAAAAATGCTTGTAACGACGTTCCTAAATCTTGCCCTGGAATAATGTTTTGTGGCCAGGCGGCTGTTTGTAAATTGCCACAACACTCACATATACAGGTATGGCGTTGATACTCCACTACTTCAATAGGACGTTCCACTAATTGCGCTACGGCGTGTTTTTCTACTTTTAATGCCTCATGAGCAAATGCTTTGTGACCGCAACAGACACAATCTGTAGGACGTAAAATTTCAAAACGATCTATTCTGCCAAAACCTTTACGAGTCTTACCTTGATGTCCTGGCTGTCCGCCTGGTTTTCTTTTGGGATGATTTGATTCCTCTTGGTGCGGTGCTTTTTTGTTTTCGCTCTTTTTGTGAATGTCTCCAGATGGTGGTTTCGACGAATTAGAACTGTCTAAATCTCTACTGACTTTTAAACGCTCTATTTCTTGCTGTAGTTCTAAGATTATTTTCTGTAAGTCACGTATTACCTTGCTCTGCTCAATGATGATATCCACCAGTTCCTCTTTCGATAACTGGTTCAAGCTTTCTCGATCTAATTCTTGAGGCAGGTTTTGGTTCATATTTGCGATATTCTCCCTCAAGTGTCACCTTTGTCAATACCCTGCCACCTGAATCCTTACAATTAAATTTTGCTGTTCTAAATAATCAAGCACTTGCTTAACACATTGCTCAAGAGTGAATTTATCAGTTTGACAGATAATTTCTGGATTTAATGGTTCTTCATAAGGATCAGAAATGCCAGTAAAATGCTTAATCTGCCCTACTTTAGCTTTGGCGTAAAGCCCCTTCACGTCACGGAATTCACAAACCGTCAGTGGAGCCTGAACATAAACTTCAATAAAATTGGTAGAAGTTTTTTTGAGTTCCTCTCGAACTTCACGATAGGGGCTGATTGCGGCAACAATTACTATGATGCCGTTGCGGCTGAGTAAGTTAGCCACAAAGCCAATACGACGCACATTTGTATCTCGGTCTTGTTTACTAAAACCCAATCCTGCACAAAGATGGGTGCGAACAACATCACCATCTAACACTTCAACTTTGTAGTTTTGCTTTTGTAGCTTTTGCGCTACACGATTAGCAATAGTTGTTTTCCCTGCACCACTTAAGCCTGTTAGCCAAAGAATTGCACCAAGTTGTTTCATGGTTGATTCAAAATTTAGGCAACGAAATTATCAAGATTTGGGGCGACCGATTCCGAAATACTTGATTTTAGATGCGTTCGCCCTGCCTTGATTGCAGGTTTGAGCGATTAGTATTGCAGGTTGCTACACATAGGGTATGCAATAACCATGAAATACATAATTAAGATAATCTAGCTCTCCAAGCCTTATTTAAAGGCTGTTTTACTTTTAACTCATGCTGTATGTTGCGGTAAATATACCGTCAGCATTTTGCCTAACAACGCACATTGTTCAATAAAATCAATTGTTTCATTACCCCATAACTTCTCCAGAATTAAACCGTTTATAAAGCTTAATAAAAAACAAGCCAATACCGAATCTTTAATACCGAAAAAATTATAGGCTGCTTCTTGATAACGCTGAGTAGGAAGCTTAAAAACACTATTATCCAACATCTCTTTAGAATTTTGATGTTGACAAAAATCAATGCAAATATAAGCCCATTTAATGAAGTAATCCTCATTTTTCATTAAATATGTTCCTAGTGCTTCCATTTCCTCTTGCAGGGTTTGCCCTCCTTCCAACTCAGCTAATGCTGCACTTACATCTTGCTCACATATTTCTTGAGCCAATTGCTCAAATAGAGCTTGTTTGCTAGGAAAATAGTGGTACAACGTACCAGTAGAGACCCCTAATCCTTCAGCTATTTGCCGCATAGTAATGGAACCATAGCCTTTTTGGGCCAATAAACCAAAGCACTTGTCGAGTAGTTTCTTACGGTATTGCTTATGGTCAACAATTTTAGGCATACTCAGTTATTTATATCGAATGCTTGTTATATATTATAATACCATCTTTACTCAGTGGCGGGATTCAAGCTCCAGTAATTTAATTGCGAGTTGTCAATTGACAAAAATAGAAGGTTCGTGTCACCAGGTGCAGTCTTATTACTTTTTGTAAAAAAAAACATTAAAGAGATGGTTAAGAAGTTTCTCACCCAGTAAACTTGCCTTGACAGACTACTAAAAGCTTATTTTTATTTTATTTTTACAGAGGATAAAAAAGCTATCAATCAAAAGAGGTAATGTTTTCTGGAATCTACTTTCGTGCATTTGTAGCTATGTACTGTAAAAGTGAAGTTATAAATCCAAATATGTTAGTAGATTACAAAAGTCAGACTAATACTTTCTTGGATATACTGCAATACCGGGCGCTATCTCAACCTCGACAGATAGCTTTCACCTTTCTCGAGGATGGTGAAACCGAGTCGGCACAAATAACCTATGCAGAACTGGCTAGCCGCGCTCGATGCATTGCTGGCTGCTTGCAAGTACATGGGATACAACCTGGAGATAGAGCTTTGCTGCTCTACCCGTCCAGCTTGGAATTCATCGTGGCCTTTTTGGGGTGCTTGTATGCTGGCGTGATTGCGGTACCCACCTATACTCCTCAATCTAAACGCCACTTGCCCAGACTCCAAGCCATTTGCATGGATGCTAAGGCCAGCATTGTCCTTACCGATAGCCAAATTTTGGCAGAACGTAACCGGAAATTTCCTTATCCTCCAGAGTTAGAGGTAGTGCCCTGGGCGGCCACCGATACTGAGCAATGGTCAGAAAGTTCTCTCATTACAGAAGTTACCAGTGAAACTTTAGCCCTTTTGCAGTACACCTCAGGTTCGACTAGTCGTCCGAAAGGTGTGATGGTCAGTCATGGTAATATTTTGCACAACGAAAAATTGATTGAGAAAGCTTTTGAACATAGCTCTCAGACAGTTTACGCAGGCTGGCTACCGCTGTTTCATGACATGGGACTGATCAGCAATGTTCTACAACCCATTTACTTAGGTATTCCCTGTGTTTTTATGCCGCCAGTAGCTTTTTTACAGAGTCCAGTACGCTGGTTAAAGGCTATTTCCAAATATGGGGCAACTACAAGTGGGGGGCCTAACTTCGCGTATGATCTGTGTGTTCAGAAAGTGAGTGAGGCTCAAAAATCAGAGCTAGATCTGAGCAGCTGGTCGATCGCTTTCAATGGTGCAGAACCAGTTCGCCTTAATACATTGACAAAATTTGCCACTGCCTTTGCTCAATGTGGTTTTCGACCGGAGTCTTTTAATCCTTGCTATGGCATGGCTGAAAGCACGCTTATTGTGTCTGGCACTAATAAATCAGCCGCTCCTGTAGTGCGATCTGTGAATAAATCTGCCCTAACAGTGGGTCAGATAAAACTAGAGGAAAGCTCCACAGCGCAAGTATTTGTCAGCAATGGTCAAGCAGTTCCCGACTTAAAGGTAGTAATCGTTCATCCGGAGAACCTCACGCCTTGCGAACCCGATCAAGTGGGTGAGATTTGGGTATCTGGTTCAAGTGTTGCTAAAGGCTATTGGCAGCGACCTATGGAGACAGAACAGACTTTTCACGCTTATTTGCAAGATCCATCTGTAGGGCAGTTCCTCCGCACTGGTGATCTGGGTTTCTTGCATGACGGCGAGTTATTCTTTACCGGAAGATTGAAAGACTTAATCATCATTCGGGGACGTAACTACTATCCTCAGGATATTGAGTTCACGGTAGAAAATAGTCATCGTGCGGTTCGCCCTAATTGTAGCGCAGCATTTTCAATTGAAATGGATGAAACAGAGCAATTAGTAGTTGTGGCAGAAGTGGATCGCCATAATGACAATCATCCAGAAGTTATTGCAGCCATTCGTACTGAGGTGGCTAATCAGCATGAATTGTCTGTATATGGGGTGATTTTGCTGAAAACTGCTAGTATTCCCAAAACTTCTAGCGGTAAGATTCAGCGTCATGCTTGTCACCAGCAGTTTTTGCAGAAAAAATTGTTGGTCGTTGCTGACTCTTACCTCAAAATGCCAGCAACATCTCAGGAAACGTCAGAATCTGTGGCTACTCCTATTGCTGTGGATGATGCCAATTCAATTCAGCAGTGGATTGAGCGCTGGTTAATCGCCGAGCTAAAACTGCCTCTTAGCATAATTGCTCCAAATAAAACATTTGCAGAATATGGATTGGATTCAGTTTCCGCAGCAGAGTTAGTGGTAGCCTTAGAAGCTGAGTTGAATTATCCTCTCAACCTAGAACCTCATCTATTTTGGGAATACCCAGAGGTTAATGTTTTTAGCCAGCATCTGAGTCAATTGATTAGCCAAAAGTCAGCCGATTTGGCCTCATTCGATTCGGTTTTAAATAATATTCAAGCTCCCACTGGAGGAAGTTCAGTAGCTTTCATCCAGAAAGGGGATTCAGACCCTTCTGAACAAAACTATCCCTCCTGCTCTCTGCCTTCTCAAGCTTTTGAGGAAATTCCCCAGATTCTTAAACAAGTTACAAAACAACGAAATCGTCAGGTTTTCATCGATGGACGCTGGATTTGTGACTTTGCTTCTTGCAACTATTTGGGATTAGATTTGCATCCGCAAGTACAAGAAGCTATTGCTCCGGCCATTAGTAAATGGGGGACTCATCCGAGTTGGTCACGAGCCGTGGCTTCTCCCGACCTCTATCGTATATTGGAGAATGCACTATCCAATTTGGTGAAAGCACCTGATGTTCTTGTATTTCCGGCCTTGACACTACTCCACATGGGGGTAATTCCTATGTTGGCAGGAAAAGAGGGTGTAATTTTCATTGACAATGCAGCCCACCGCTCTGTTTCTGAAGGCTGTCGTCTAGCTCAACAAGATGGTGCAAAGGTCATAAATTACAAGCACAATGATTTAGATAATTTGGCTGACAAGCTAAAGCGTTATGCCAATGCACCAGTAAAGCTAATTGCGATCGATGGCGTTTATTCAATGTCGGCTGATTATGCCGACTTGCCATCCTACGTAAGGTTAGCCAAGCAATACGATGCCACAATTTATGTCGATGATGCTCATGGTTTTGGACTGGTAGGTGAAAATCCCACCCCAGAGATGCCCTATGGTCAGTTTGGCAACGGTATTGTCAATCATTTTGGATTGCGATACGCCGAGGATCGCATTGTTTACTGTGCAGGACTATCTAAAGCTTTTTCTTCCTTTGGCGCTTTTGTTACCTGTACAGATGCCCAAATGAAGAGAATGCTGTCAACTGCCTGGACAGCGATATTTTCGGGGCCTTCGCCAGTTGCCAGCTTGGCCAGTGCGATCACGGGATTAGAGGTCAATCAACAAGAAGGAGGAATGTTACGACAACATATCTATCGCCTGACGCAAAAGCTAGTGATCTCAGCGAGAGAAATCGGGTTTGAAGTCGATAACCAAGGCTCCTTCCCAATTGTTAGTGTCGTGGTGGGGTCAGTTGAATCGGCTATCACTGCCTGTAAAACACTATGGAAGCATGGAATACTCATCACCCCGGGTATCTTCCCGGCTGTTCCCTACAATCGCAGCATCTTACGGTTTTCGATCACTGCGGCCAATACCGAGATTGAAATAGATCAAGTACTGGTTGCTCTCAGAGATATTCACACTCAACTGTCAAATGAATTAATCACCACAAAAAACTAGCTAACTTAATAGGATATTTCATCATGACACAATCAATCGATAAAACACAATCAATCGATAAAACCACCTTAACTTCTAGCACATGCGTCGTTAATTCTTACAACGAATGGGACCCATTGGAAGAGGTGATTGTTGGCATTGTTGACGATGCTATGTTTCCATCTTGGAACACTATTAATCAATGGACTGTTCCCCCAGGTGCGTGGGAAACGGTGGAAGAGATTGTTGGGGAAGGAGGTGTAGCCTACCCCGCAGAGTTTGTGACTGCTGCAAAAAAATGCCTAGACGAATTCGTACATATCCTGGAGGCAGAGGGTGTGATTGTCCGAAGACCTGATCGTATGGACTTTGCGGCTCCCTATTCTACCCCGGCTTGGCAGATCGACAATGGGTTTTGTGCGGCAAACCCCCGCGACGTTTTTATAGTTGTTGGTAATCAAATCATTGAAGCGCCAATGGCTGATCGAGGACGTTACTTTGAAACCTGGCCTTATAGATCACTGCTAAGAGATTACTTTAAGCAAGGAGCGCAATGGGTGGCAGCTCCTAAGCCCCAATTATTGGATGATCAGTTTGACCCAAATTATGAAGTGCCTGAAGATGGCGAACCAATGCGGTTTGTAACCACCGAATTTGAGCCAACCTTTGATGCCGCAGACTTTGTGCGATGTGGCCGGGATTTGTTTGCTCAAAAGAGTCATGTCACAAATAGCTTGGGGATTGAATGGTTGCAACGTCATCTGGGAGAAGAATACCGCATTCATCTGCTGGAGTCTCGCTGTCCCCAAGCTATGCATATTGACACGACCTTTATGCCCCTCGCCCCAGGGAAAGTTCTGGTCAATCCGGAATTTTTGGACATATCAGCCCTGCCTAAGATTCTCAATAGTTGGGACATATTAGTGGCTCCCTACCCACTATTTACGTCCACCAACAAATTAGGTGTCATCAGCGGCTGGGCAAATATGAATATGTTAATGCTAGATCACGAACGGGTGATTGTGGAAAAATCTCAAGAGCCAATGATTCAAGCACTCAAAGATTGGGGCTTTATTCCAATTCCCTGCTCGTTTGAGAACTATTATCCTTTTGCGGGGTCGTTCCACTGTGCCACTTTAGATATTCGTCGCAGTGGCGGTTTGCAATCCTACTTTTAGTAAAAGAGGCAGGAAGCACAAGGAGTAAGGGTTTAAGCCCACTCAAAATCTCTGATTTGTGTGGTGCAATCAATGTAGCTCTAAACGGAATGGCACTAAGATAAGTGTTAACCCTTGGTATTACTGGTTTTGGGGTGTGGGGTGTGGGGTGTAGGGAATTACGAACAACTTGGTTTTGTCTGGCGCACTAAAATTCAATTTTTATTAACACTACACCCAACACCCTACCCCCAACACCCTGCCCTGACGATATTTCACCTTTTCTTCGTGCCATTCAGCTCTAAACGCGAGTGCGTCTCTCAAAGAGAAGCTTACACTGCAAAAACAATTTCCTGCCTCCTGCCTTCTTCACGATATATATCTATGCACTTTCCAGTATCCCCAGTAAAGTCTGCCATTTTCATTACTGCTGCCTCCAGTGGTATCGGAGCCGCCTGTGCTAAAACATTTGCAAAGCAAGGGTTTTGGGTATTTGCAGGAGTCAGGGATCTCGACAAAGGAGTAGCATTACAACAGGAAGCCGGAGACAATATTACTCCGGTGCTGCTCGATGTTACCGATTTAGCTACGATTACAGCAGCAGTAGCTCAGATTAGTGCCGCGCTATGTGAACGGGATGTATTTCTGAGCGGTTTATTAAATAATGCCGCTCAGGAATACATGGGGCCTTTTGAGCTTTTGCCATTGGAGTGGGTGCGTCAAGAAATGGAGGTTGGTTATTTTGGCTATCTATCCATGATTAAGGCTTGCTTGCCCCTCCTGAGGCGATCGCAAGGCCGAATTGTGAATATTAGTTCGATCAATGGTCGTTGTGTATTTCCAATTGTGGGCAGTGGCTGTGCAACTAAATATGCGATCGAAGCATTGTCTGATGCCCTGCGGCTAGAGTTGGCTCCTTGGAATATTAAAGTAGCACTGATTGAACCTGCCGTTGTGGTAACTCCCCTATGGGAAAAGTCCCAAGCAACCTTTGAGAAGTTGTCTAATTTAGTCGCACAAGAACAGCTAAATCTTTACTACCCCTCTTGGTCACAAGCAGTAGAGAAAGCTGCTGTAGACACTCAACGATATTACGCAACGGGAACACCCGTTGAAGAAGCTGTCAACATAGTTGCTCATGCCTTGTTTAGTAAAAGACCCAAAATTCGCTATTTAGTCGGCTGGAATGCCAAATTAATCGCTGCGGCTCGTTGGCTTCTCCCCGATTGGTTGTTTGATCGGTTGGCAATTTCTGTGTTTCATTAGTTTTAAATTCACGAAAAAAGTATCAGATATGGAGCAGCGGACTGCCCAGAGCATGGGTGTTTTTATTGTCGTCTGGTTGGGGCAATTGCTCTCATTGCTCGGCTCTGGCCTAACCAGCTTTGTTCTCGGTATTTGGGTTTACCAACAGACTGGCTCTATCACTCAATTTGCGCTCATTTCTATGTTTGCCCATCTGCCGAGTATTTTACTTTTCCCCCTGGCTGGTGTCCTTGTGGATCGTTGGAATCGACGGTGGGTGATGCTTGTTTGTGATACAGGATCAGGTTTAACCATGTTGGTGATTGCCTATCTTGTTGTTAACGAACATTTGGCAGTTTGGCATATCTACGGAGCGGTTGCCATCAATTCTATTTTTAGCTCCTGTCATTGGCCAGCATATACGGCAGCAGCTACTTTACTGCTACCAAAAAAATACTTGAGTCGAGGGACTGGAATGATGCAGCTTGGGGATGCCAGCCGTTTAGTTGCTCCCTTACTGGGAGGAGTATTATTAGATACTATCCAACTGCGGGGTGTGATTCTAGTTGACTTCATCACTTTTGCGATCGCTTTTGTGACTTTGGTGTTGGTACGATTCCCGCAGGTTAAAGCAATACCTCCATTAACCAAACGTGCGGTGCTGCAAGAAGCAGTCTATGGCTGGACTTATATTCGGAAGCGTGTGGGGTTATTGGCATTAGTGTTGTTTATGGCCAGTGCTAACTTTTTGCTAGGGGTGGTGGAAATTCTGGCTACTCCTATGGCCTTATCATTTACTTCTCCAGCAACTTTGGGCACGATTTTTTCTATTGGCAGCATAGGAATATTAGCTGGCAGTTTGTTGGTTAGTCATTGGAGTATTCGGATCAAGCTGGTTTATGGTGTTTTGGCTTCTCAAGTGTTCACCGGGCTATCAGTTTTTATGGTAGGGTTTCATCCTACCGTTATAACTTTGACTATTGCTATATTTGTGTCGTTTTGCAGTTTAGCAACGACTAATGGCTGTAGCCAACTGATCCTCAGAAAAAAGGTTGCTCACAAGGTTCAAGGCAGGGTGTTTGCTTTTAGTCGCACACTTTCGGATGCTACTATCCCTCTAGCTTTTGGGGTTGCAGGTTTTTTAGCCGATCAGATTTTTGAACCATTGATGGCAGACAATGGTTTACTAGCCCCAACTCTTGGAAAACTTATCGGTGTTGGACCTGGACAAGGAATACGCCTGTTGATCATGATCGTAGGATGCTTGACAGTGTTTATAAGCATTTACGCCTGGCAATATCCGCGCTTAACGTCTGTTGAAAAAGAATTACCCGACACCATAGATTTAAAAGATTCAGAAGAGCATACGGATAAAAAAATATTGCAATAGTCCAAATTCCTAGCAATTTATGAACAGCCATCAGTGAAAGTTGAAAATGACTTAATTTTGTAAATTAGTAATTGTACTTAAAATAAAAGGAATTAAATGTATTAATTTAGCTTTTGTGTTGAATTTATGGGGCAATAATGAATCATGCGTATCAAAATTAAGCGATCGCCTGCTCAAAAATTGTATTTCCGGCCCCGATGTTCTGCAATAATATTTTAATAGGACTTACGCATTGACATAAAAGCAAAAATGACAGGTAGAGTTTTCAAGGCTTCTATCTAGGTTTTTCAATCATATTTTGGCGATCGCCAGCAATCAAAAGCAACCTCCAAAAGCCTGGAACAAGTATTTACGTTGATACACAAGATAGCTCTTTTGTACAGTGCGTAAGTCCTATTTAACTACTATTGCTTATTGACAAACAGTATTTGACCTTAACCTCTCACGAATCTGAAAAGCCAAATCGCTAAATACCTTTACACCCGAAAGCCATATAAATTATAGATTTGGCGAAATCTTAATGCTATTAGGAAGAATCACAATGGTAATTAAAAGCATCATCATCTCACCCTTCTAAATTGTCGAAGATATCGTAAATAAAACATTATGGCTCTAAAACCCACTACTCAGGAAAAGCCCACTCTACAAATTAATGCTTCGCGTCAGTTCACTTCTTGGTTGTACGAGCAAAATATGAGTTTGGCTTTTACTACTTATCAAGCAGGGAAATTATTATTCATTGGTTTGCAGACAGATGGTAAATTATCTGTATTTGAACGGACTTTCAATCGGTGCATGGGATTGTATTCTCATGGGAATAACCTGTACATGAGTTCTTTATATCAGTTGTGGCGATTTAAAAATATTTTGGAGCCTGGTCAATTCCATAATGGCTACGATGCTATTTATCTACCACAACTGTCATACGTTACCGGAGACTTAGATATTCATGATATTGTTATCAGTGATTCTCCTTACCAAATTCCCAACTCACCAGCCTCCAGCCTGCCAGCTAAAAAACCGATTTTTGTTAATACCCTATTTAGTTGTCTAGCAGCCATTAGCGAAACTCATAGTTTTTTACCACTCTGGCGACCTCCGTTTATTAGTAAACTAGCAGCAGAAGACCGTTGCCACTTGAACGGTTTAGCACTGCGGGATGGACAACCAAAATATGTCACTTGTGTCAGTCAGTCGGATGTGGCAGAAGGTTGGCGGGAGCATCGCTCATCTGGCGGCTGTGTGATTGATGTGGATAGCAATGAAATTTTGGTGAGTGGGTTGTCTATGCCCCACTCACCTCGTTGGCATCAAGACAAGCTCTGGCTGCTCAATTCTGGCGCTGGCGAGTTTGGCTATGCCGATTTAAACAGGGGACGATTTGAACCCGTTGCTTTTTGTCCAGGTTACCTGCGAGGCTTTGCCATTCATGGCAATTTTGCTATTGTTGGCATTTCCCAACCTAGGCATAACAAGACTTTCAGTGGTTTGGTCTTGGATGAAAAATTGCAGGATAAAAACGCCGAACCCCGATGTGGTTTATTGGTGATTGACTTGCAAAGCGGGGATATTGTTCATTCTATTCGCATCGATGGGGTCATCCTGGAATTGTACGATGTAGTGACTTTGCCAGGAATTCGGCGACCGATGGCGATCGGCTTACGCACTGATGAAATCAGGCGAGTAGTGACAGTGGAATAAATATAATTCAATTTCACACAAACAAAAAACGGAGATTAACGCAAATGACTAATTCATCTCTAAAAGGTTTTATTCTTAATGGCCTCGCATCCGGAGATCTCTCCGGCTTCTCTGTCAGTAACGCTGGAGATATTAACGGTGATGATTTAAACGATATACTAATTTCGTCACCCGGTGCTGGTCCCAACGGTAGTGCTTCGGGACAAAACTATGTGGTGTTCGGCAGTTCTACGGGTTTTCCCGCTAGTCTCGACCTCTTCACTCTTAACGGTAGCAACGGCTTTAAAATTAATGGCGTTGCTGTCGGTGACCTGTCAGGTTATTCCGTGAGCGGTGCCGGAGATATCAACGGGGATGGTCTTGACGATATAGTTATTGGGGCTAACTTAGCCGACCCGACCGGAACTTTATCCGGGCAGAGTTACTTGATTTTCGGTCGTGAGAGCGGGTTTTCCTCTAGTCTCGAACTCTCCGCCCTCAACGGTAGCAATGGCTTTAAAATCAATGGTATTGCCCCAGGCAATCGCTCCGGTACTTCTGTCAGCCGTGCTGGAGATGTCAATAGCGACGGCATTGATGACCTAATTATTGGAGCACGCAGCGCCAGTCCTAATGGTACTTCATCAGGACAAAGTTACGTGGTTTTTGGTAGAAAAGACGGTTTTTCTAGTGACTTCGATCTAGCTACTCTCGATGGCAGCAATGGCTTTATTATCAACGGGGAAGCGGAGGGTGACAATTCAGGAGTCTCTGTTAGCGACGCTGGAGATATCAACGGTGATGGTATTGACGACCTCATCGTTGGAGCCTCGACCGGCCCTATTGGACCTGCGCCATTCAACCCCAATAATAGCTCGTCGGGGAAGAGTTACGTAATTTTTGGCAAACGTGGTGGCTTTAGTTCTAGCATTGAACTCTCGACCCTCAACGGTAGCAACGGCTTTAAAATCAATGGTATTTCTCCCGATGATCGGTCGGGCTATGCGGTCAGTAGTGCTGGTGATATCAATGGTGATGGTCTTGATGACTTACTGATTGGATCATATTTTGCCTCTCCTAATGGTATCACTTATGCCGGACAAAGTTACGTAGTGTTTGGCAGCCGCAATGGATTTGATGCTGACCTTGACCTCTCAGCCCTCAACGGCAGTAACGGCTTTAAAATCAATGGTATTGCCGAATTCGATGTCTCAGGGGCTGCGCTTAGTAGTGCCGGGGATATCAATGGTGATGGTCTTGACGATCTGTTGATTGGTGCCCCCTATGCCTCTCCCAACGGCTTTAAATCCGGACAAAGTTATGTGGTATTTGGCAGCCGCAATGGATTTAGTGCTGATTTCGATCTCTCGACTCTCAACGGCAATAACGGCTTTAAAATCAATGGCATTCTACCCGTTGATATAGCGGGTGTGGCAGTCAGTGGTACTGGGGATGTCAACGGCGATGGTTTTGATGATTTAATTATTGGCGCAGCCTATGCCTCCCCCAATGGCAATAAGTCTGGACAAAGTTATGTGGTGTTTGGTGGGGCCGACATCGGCTCTGGCGGAACCTTTGAATTATCTCAACTATTAAGTAGTAGCATTCTCGGAACCTCAGGTGATGACATTCTCGTTGGGACTTTGGGAGTCGATGTAATACAAGGGTTCGACGGTGATGACAATCTCTTCGGTGTAACGGGCAACGACCACCTTTTGGGTGGCGCTGGCGATGACATCATAATCGGGGATGATGGAAACGATCAACTCTTTGGAGAAGATGGTGCTGACCTAATCTATGGTGATGTCCCAACCCCTGGCTTTGGAGGAAATGATACCATCGACGGTGGGGATGGTGCTGACTTGCTCTTTGGTGGGGACGAAAACGATAGTATCAGTGGTGGTCAAGGTGCTGACCGAATCTTTGGCGATGCTGATAACGACATTATCGATGGCGGTAATGGCAAGGATGTCCTCGATGGCGGGTCTGGCAATGACAGTATCACAGGTGGAGCAGGAAACGACATTATCATTGGTGAAGCTGACAATGACACTCTCGACGGTGGAGCCGGAGATGATCGCTTCTTTGCGGGAACTGGCAATGACCAAGTTTTTGGTCGGAAGGGTAATGACTATATCGAAGGGCAAGACGGAAATGACCTCCTGAATGGAGGTGCGGGCAAGGATGTTCTCTTTTCAGGTTTTGGTAGTGATATTATCGACGGTGGAGATGATGCCGACATTCTCGTTGGTGAAACCGATAGTGATACCTTAATCGGCGGCGGTGGGGACGATGTACTGATCGGGGTAGATACCGAGCTTGCATTTAATGGATTCGGGGGGACTTCAGACGATCCGGACGCTCCCTTTGAAATCGATATCCTAACCGGAGGTAAGGGCAGTGATGCATTCTATCTCGGTGACGATGGTACCGTACCTAGTACCGACCGCGCTATAGTGCTTACCCAGAGGCGCAATCCTGAGCTTTACTATTTCGGCGGTGGTAATGCTGACTACGCCTTAATTACTGACTTCAACTCCAGCCAAGATACGCTACAGCTATCTTCAAATGTCAGTTTTAGCGATCTCGTATTGGGTATATCTAACGGCAGCAGTCTTCCCCAGGGAATAACACTATCTTTTAATGGCGACTTAATTGCCATTCTTCAAGATGTTTTTTCGCTCCCCTCCACTCAACTCTATACGGGAACCCCTGGTAACGACTCTTTTACCGTAAATTCTCCTTTTCAGTCAGATAACTGGATTATACAAGGACAAGCAGGCAACGATTCCCTGACTGGAGGCAATGTCAATGACTATATCTATGGTGAAGTTGGCAATGATAGTCTGTCTGGTTTAGCAGGCGATGACTTTCTCGACGGAGGTGCAGGCAATGATACTCTTAACGGAGGGGTAGGCAATGATACTACGCGAGGAGATGTTGGAAATGACACCTTCATTGGCAGCCTTGGCAATGATAATTTTGATAGTGGTGCAGGAACAGATACTGCTGATTACAGCAATCTGGTTAACAGTAGTTCAGTACCCCAAAGTATCACTCTTTTAACCACCGGAACTGTATCAAAAGGCACTAGTGAAACAGATCAACTGTCCAAAATCGAAACTGTGATTGCCAACGCAGCCGCTAAGAATAACACGATTGATGTTTCTAGCTCTGTATCCCCTATTTTCATCGTGGTTAATTTAGCGGATGTGAACTCTAATTTACAAGTCTTTAACTCAAGCAGTTCGCCCATTCCCTTTTTAGCCTTCAATGCTCGCAACTTTGATGATGTTATTGGCACCAATCAAAACGACACAATTACTGGAGATATCCAAAACAACAAACTGTTAGGCAATAGTGGTAATGACACTATCAATGGCGTAGCAGGCAATGATACCATTGACGGCAGTTTCGGCAATGACTCGCTCAATGGCGGTGCGGGTAATGATTCACTCGTTGGTGGTGCTGGCAAGGATACCCTACTGGGCGGGGCTGGTAACGATTCCTTAACCGGGGTCAATTCCTTGAGTTCAACAGCAGGAACGAACGAAATCGATATTTTAACCGGAAACTTGGGTAACGATCGCTTTGTTTTAGCTGATTCAACTAAGCTCTACTATCAAAGCATCAGCGCAGCAGCTTTTGGGGTGAATGACTACGCTCGCATTAACGATTTCCAATCTGGGGTTGATAAGTTAGTTCTAAAGAGCGGTATTAATTATTTCACCAGTTCATCAAGTCCGGTTGCGGGCATTACAGGCAATTTCTTTGTCTACCGAGATAATGCGGCTGTGGGAACTCTGACGGCTGCGGATGATCTAGTGGCAGCTATCACAGGAACCTTTACAAGTTCGGATGTAGTGCTGGTCTAGAGTCGGTTTTCGAGGAGGATGGGCAGGATCTATCATTCTGCCCCCTAATTGGCATCACCGTGGTCAGGTAGGAGGACTATGGGAGCAATGCGATTTTGTGAGGTCTGGTCAAAAACAAGCGATCGCTAATTAACTCTTACGTACAAACTTAATATTTAATACAGCAAAACTAGTAGTATTAACTAGAAGAGACAACCTGTACCAAAAATGAGTTTTCTGTATATTGTTGCGACTATAAAAAGGTAAAATTTCCTTTCAGGAATAGTTTTGAAATAGGAAGTATCTACTTTTATGCAGAAAAAGATATATGCGAATCTAAATTTTGCCGATTTATTATCAGATTTTAAAGAGGATGTGACGAAACTTTTAGAGTTGAAAAATATTGAGGAATGGTCTGGAAGAATAGTTAAAGAAAGAGAAGAAAAAATTAGACAGGCTGCGTTAGTTTTAGCGGGTCAATGTATTGCCATATTATTGCATAAGCTTTCTCAATCAGAGTCAGCTCATAAAACAGCAATTAATCAAACCAAAGGTTGGTGGCATACCGATACACAAAGACACGGTTATACGAACAGAGAAATATTAACCGTAGGTAATGTTGTAGTAACTCTCAAATTACCATACGTTGTTCAAACAAAAGAAAAAAAAGCGAAGAATAAATCTACTCATGTTGGCTTTTGTCCCTTGTTAAAATGGTTAGGAATGTCAGAGGGCTTGACCCCATTAGTTTGGTCAGATATTGCTGTTAGGTGGTGCCATAGCTAGTTCTTTTGAAGCCGCACATACAATCCTGGGTGATTGGGGAATTAATATTAGTCTTAAACGAATTGAACGATTGACATATAAATTTGGTGAAATTGGCATTGATTTACGTCAAGCTAAAATATTTAACTTAAGTAAGTCGGCGGGAAAATTTATAAGTATGTAACGAAAATTTAACCAGAGCGGTTAGAGTTAAATTTAATACGTTGTGTCCTATAATTTCCTCTTTCTCCTCTAGCTTGAACACCATCTATTACTGCGTAAGCAAGATCCAACTCATCATCAAACATTCGTCCTGCTAGTTCATCCTTTTTGAGGTGTTGCCACTCCAATTCAATCGGATTCATTTCGGAGCAATATTTGGGCAAAAAGAAGATGTACAAACCCATCTGTTCCCACTTTGACCATAACTGCTGCACCTGAAGACATCGATGTATCGGCCCGTTGTCCTGCACTATTACTCTGATGCGCCCGATCTTTTGGGCTGACTCCGCTTCTTGCTCCATCATCTGGATATAAGATTTTCTGTCAACACCGCCAATAACCAAACCGTAAACAAAGCTGATTATTGGTTGAAAAAATCCAATAATGCTTAATCTACGACCACGACGTTTACTTTGTTCTAGTCGTTTTTGCTCACCTCGGAAGTAATAGGTGTAACCCGGTTCGCTCCATGCACAAAACCCTGATTCATCCAAATACTTCAAGTCTATTTCTCCACTAGCAGCAGACAGTTCTAACATATCTAGGTCTGCTTGCTTTATTTGTTTGACTTTTGGATCTTGTTTCCCTTTGTGGCTCTTTCTGACTCGTTTCCAAATAACCCCCTTTTTTTGAGTACCCGTCTTAATCTGTCGGGACTCAGTTTAATAGAGCGATGCCTGCGGCGGGCTGCGCCTACGCTCTCTAATTTTTGGGCTAGTTGACGACTGTTATATGTACGTGGTTCTTCTTTGAGACATTCCTCCAAAAATACTATATCCTCTTCGCTATACTTGGTTTTGCCTCCTCTACCTGGGTTATCCCAAAGCCCTTCTAAACCAAGTTTTCGCCATTTAGTTATTTATTCTTTAATGCAGTTCTTATTTGCACCATTATGGAGCAGCTTTAGCGATCGCACGCAATACGATCTGATCAGCAGCAATCAGCTAATGCAGATATTTAACTAAATGGAATTTTACACGGTAGCAATGCCTGAGCTATTAGACACGTCCAAAATATAATCTAGGCACAAAAAATGGTAGAAAGTTAAATTAGCAATCTACAACTTTGATTATAAAATGTGTATTGTCTTTGATTATATCCAAAAATATCCTAAGAGAACAAAACAGATTTTGGGAATTAATTACGAGCAGTTTCAATCGTTACTGAAAGCCGCGACTGAAGAACATCTCAAAATCAAAAACGAAAACGAGAATGAAAAAATAAGAATTAATGCTTTTGGTGGAGGACGTAAAGAATTATTGTCGATTGACGAACAAATATGTTTGTGTCTATTTTATTTAAGACAGATACCAACGTTTGAAATACTAGGAATGTTATTTAGTGTATCGAAGAGTGAAGCCCATGTAACTTTTCATTACTGGAGAAAAATTATTAAGAGAATATTACCTCATAGCTTATTAGAAGAAGTAGGGAAAAAAGAGGGAGATTTAATGATTGTACAAGAAATATTAACAAGTTTTCAACTATTGGTCGATAGCGTAGAACAACAGATTGATAGATCCTCTGACAATGAAGAACAAAAAAAGTTTTTTCTGGTAAGAAAAAACAACACACTTTAAAAGCCAAGTAGTGGGTTTGCCAAAAGCTAAAGATATAATTGACATAGAAGTAGGATTTCCGGGGCAGACAGCAGACATTAATTTATTTAAAAAGCAACAAATAAAATTTGATGAACAACAGAATTTTGAGGGTGATAAAGCATATCAGGGTGGTAAAAATATTACGACTCCTCATAAGAGAAAACGAAATCAAAAATTAAGTGAGCAACAACAAAAAGAGAATAAAGTTTTATCAAGTAAACGTATATTTATAGAACATTTAATACGAATAATTAAAATATTTCAAATTGCTTCGCAAAGGTTTAGATTGAATTCCCAGGTGTACAATGAAATAATTTTAACTGTATGTGGGCTGGTTAGACTACGAATTGGTGCTTTAATTTTATGATTTAATTAAAATTAATTGAAAATAGCGATCGCATTCATTAAGGTATTCTATCTTTAAGCTCTAAACTATCGATAACCATATCAAATGCTGATTGCTACGTTGAAAACAAGTCTGCAAGGTTTAGTCTCAAAGCCTTGTAAATATTGGTTTGTGAGTTTTAGGACGTGTCTATTGGTTTGCTCACTTGCTCAGGCATTACCAGGGGAGCGATGGCTTGAGAACTTTATAAAGTAAAGTTTTGTAAATTTTTTAAGCTTTTGCGAAAAACCGGAGTTTTCGGGTGAAAGATTAGTAGCCTAGTTACTCGCTATTTACCAGTTAGTAACTTGATTTATGCTTAACTGATCTTTGGTGCTGCTATTAGTGGAGGGTTGCAATGTTAGGTTTGGGTTTTATTCATTGGGGTGCTTCAATGACTATCGCTCTAATGGACAAGGAAATGCGAGGAATGTGACAGTACTTACAGCCAACGCATCTAATGGCACTCCCTATAGGGACTGGCAGCAGTCACCAGTTACTTGTGGTTCTGCAAAATCTGCTTCCAATTAATTTGGGAAATAAATATGTTGTCAAGTAGATTTTGGCGAAAAGCCCAGCGCAGAGTTAAACAGTTGCAAACAATAGTGCAACGCAATGTAAACGTAATTATACTTGTAGCACTGTTCTTAATAACAACAGTTTTGCCTAGCGCTGCTCAAAAGGTTGTAATTAACATACCTTCTCCAGGTTCACTTAATGCAGAAAATCTGGTACAACAAGGCAGAGCTTTGTATGAAGCTCAACAGTTTGGTGATGCTGTTAAGAGTCTAGAACTAGCTGCGGCTAACTATGGTCGTAACGGAAATCAGCTAAAGCTTGCGATGACTTTAAGAAACTTGTCCTTGGCTTATCAAGAACTTGGTTTATGGGCAAAAGCGCAAGAGGCAATTACCAAAGGTTTCAAGTTATTAGAAAATTTAAATAACTCGCCATCAAGTTCGCAAATCCTTGCCCAAACATTAGATGTGCAAGGGCATTTGCAGTTAGCACGAGGACAAGCCGAAACTGCACTACAAACTTGGGAGCAAGCTGCCAAGATTTATAGGCAAACAGGCGACTGGGCTAAATTTACCCGCAATCGCATCGTTTCTGCACAAGCTTTGCAAATGTTAGGACTTTATACTCAAGCTAAGAAGATTCTCACTCAAGTACAGCAAAGCCTTGAAAAGCAAGAAGACTCAGCTTTGAAATCTATAGGGCTGCGTAGTCTTGGTGATGTACTACGAATTGTAGGAGATTTAAATGAATCCCAACAGGTATTAAAGCAGAGTCTGAAAGTGGCTTTATCCTTGCAAGCAAATCCAGAAATTGCTGAAGCTTTAATCAGCCTAGCTAATGCAGCACAAGATCAGGGGGACACTGAAGCTAGTTTAGATTTTTATCGACAGGCTGCTGCTATATCCATTCCCCCAACTATGCGTATCCAATTGCTGTTGAATCAATTTAGTTTTCTTTTGAAAACAAAGCAATGGAGTAGTGCTTTTGCATTGGTGTCCCAAGTCCAGTCGGAGATTAACAAGTTACCTCCAAGCCGGATCGCAGCTTACGCTCAAATTAATTTTGCACAAAATTTAGCACGATTAAAACAGGAAGCAAGCGGGATCGCTTTTTCATGGATAGATATTGCTCATCTATTAGCAAAAGCGATTGAGCAGACACAAAGTCTAGAAGATAAACGAGCAGAGTCTTATGCTTTAGGTACTCTCGGCTGGTTGTACGAACAAACAAAACAATTCACTGATGCTCAATCGCTTACGCAGAAAGCTTTATTCATCGCACAAAGTATTGATGCGTCTGATATTGGCTATCAATGGGAGTGGCAAATGGGGCGTTTACTTAAAAACAAAGGAGATAATAAAGAAGCGATTTCATACTATTCTAAAGCAATCGAAACTCTTCAAATTTTACGCAGCGATTTAGCTACTACTAATCAGGGAATTCAATTTACTTTTCGTGAAAGTGTGGAACCAGTGTATCGTGAATTGGTAGAATTGCTGGTACAAACAAAAGGGAACTTAGAGCCACCGCCAGACAACCTAAGACAAGCTCGGTTTTTAATTGAAACTTTACAACTGGCAGAACTAGATAACTTCTTTCGGCAAGCTTGTTTAACTGCAAAGGTAGAAATTGACCAAGTGGTTGAGCAAGATCAGAGCGCAGCAATTGTTTATCCAATAATCCTACCAGACCGCTTAGAAGTTATTTTGAAGTTGCCAGGACAAAAGGACTTAAAGCATTACGCTACTAATATAGTTAAGCAAGATGTGGAAAGGACTCTTGAGCAATTACAAGTAAATATCCCTGAACCTCACACATTACGGCTGGTTCAGTCTCTATCTGCACAAGTATACGATTGGTTAATTCGGCCTGCTGAAGCTGAACTAGGCAAAAATCAAATAAAAACATTGGTATTTGTTTTAGATGGCGCATTACGGAATATACCAATGGCATCGCTCTATGATGGCAAACAATATTTAATAGAAAAGTATGCCCTAGCACTTACCCCAGGTTTACAACTATTTGATCCCCAGGCTATACCAAAAAGACAATTACAGGCACTAACAGCAGGGTTAAGTGAAGCACGTTTAGGATTTTCAGCTTTACCAAACGTAGAACGTGAATTACAAGCAATTAAGTTACAAGTAGAAACAAAAGTACTACTGAATCAGCAGTTTACTTCAGAGGCGCTCCAGAAGCAGATGAAATCGTTGCCTTTTAAAGTCATTCATTTGGCAACTCATGGACAGTTTAGCTCCGATGTTAATAAAACGTTTGTTCTTTCTTGGGATAAGCAGATTAAAGTTAACGAATTAAGTGATTTTCTCAGAACTAGAGAGGAGAACAAACCAGAACCAGTTGAATTGCTAGTACTGAGTGCTTGTGAGACAGCAAGTGGTGATAATCGAGCCGCTTTAGGGTTAGCTGGGGTAGCTGTTCGTGCTGGGGCACGTAGTACCCTTGCCTCCCTATGGAACATAGATGATCAATCTACATCGATACTGATGAGCCACTTCTACCAAGAATTAGCTAAAACACCTAACATAACTAAAGCCGAAGCATTGCGTCGTGCCCAACTAGCTTTGTTACAAAATCCTAGTTACCAACGTCCAAGGTTCTGGGCACCCTACGTTCTTGTCGGAAATTGGCTGTAGTCAAAAAGAGGAAAAGGGGCGGGGGGCTTTCTAGCAGGGGGAAAGATACTGGAATTACCCTGCCGCAAGGATTAGGAGCAAGTAAATTTATCTATGACCCAAAAGTAAAAATATTTATTTCAAGATGTTTAGCATATTCGCCTTTGGCGTCTCATACTGAGAGATAATGCGTCCAAACTTTCAGCAGCCCTAACTAAATTCATGTATGAGGATTTCCCCCCTGCTCCCTGCTAGAAAGCCCCCTGCCCAAGAGCCTCTTTGCTGATATTTGCTTGTGTTATTGCTGTTTGTGCTTCAGGCTTACAGCAATCAAGTATCGGTTCCGTAACCAAGTTTTGCAAGTCTACAGACTCTAATAAACTAGCCCAATCGCTTACTAAGTTAGTATCTTGTCTAAAAGTGCGACGCAAATTAGCCAAAGTAGTCAAGGCATCGTACCAAATACCATTGGCAGCATAAAGAGCGACTTGTTGCTTTGGTGTTGCTTTACTTAATTGGTCTTGCACATTTGGTTTGAGCGCTGACAGTTGCACGTTTCCTTCTACAGAAGTCAGAAATTTATTATTTTGCTTGCAATAGATATTGAAATACCAACGATATTGCTTACCAATTTCAAGGGGTGAAGAGCTAGGGGGCAAGGTTACACCGATTATCCCTGGACTTTGTGCTAAAGATGTTTTATAAAAAGTTTGATCTTTTTCATCCTCTATTACTAATTTGGCATAAGAAGAGTCAGATGTATAAGGAACATAAAACCAGAATGTAGGGCGCTGCTGAGTCGTTAACCCCGAAACCACTCGTAAACTCGAATATTCAGGTACTAAAGCTATGAGCAACTTACTCTCAAGTGGTACATTTTGTGTGGTTTCATTTAAACAGCCACGGCTTCCACCTCCTCTGCGTTGTCCAGAGGCACCTGTATTCGGTGGTGGCGGTGGTGGTGGTGTTTGGAAAATTAATCTATTTTTTGGTTGTTGGCTGATGTTTCCCGTTGCGGGTTGCACCGAATTAGTCGGTTTAGCAAGCTGTGCTTGGGCTGGTATCGCATTAATCAACGCTAAAATAATAGCTAAGGATAGTTTAATAGAGTTAGTCATAATTAAAATTTTATAGACTCATCGTTGTTAATTTGTTGAAGACGGAAGACTACTACGCTTCCTCCAGTCATCCCTAAAGCCAAAACCGAAGGAACAAGTGGTATCCAATATCCTTGTATTAATAGGTAATAACAGAAGCCATATAAACCCATAAGTGCTGCTCCTGTTGTTAATCCCCAAGGCACGATTGTTTGGAAACACCGAGCAATTGTCCCTCCAACACAAGACCAACTCAAAACCCATACTACTTCGCTCCAAAAAGGCAAAACTTGGAGCAAGGGTCGTCCATCCAAAACTGCACTAAGGATCTGGCTCACCATTTGAGCATGAATAATTACGCTTAAAAAATGCAGACGGTTTAATTTTAGATTTAAGAGATGGATGGGGTGGAGGAGATGTTAGTTATCTCAATATCTTTACTGCCAAACATAATCTCAGCATCACTAACATTCCACGAAACCAACGCCGTTATACTTATAACTATCAATGGAAAAAACCTGTAGTGATGTTAGTGAACTCAGGCAGTCGTAGTAGTAAAGAAATTCTGGCGTTTGGGTTTCAACAAAGTAAGATTGGCCTAGTGATTGGAACTCAAACGGCAGGAGCCGTACTTGCAGGTCGTCCTTATTTGATGCGAGATGGGAGCTTGCTTTATGTTGCAGTTACGAATGTATTTGTTAACGGCAATCAAAGGCTGGAAGGTAAAGGTGTAATACCAGACATTAATATTCCATTTTCTCTAGAATATGCCCAAGGAGTAGATCCTCAAAAACAAACAGCTATAGAAACTGTGTTACAAGCAAAATTCTCACCAATAGATAAATAGCTCAAAATGCTTTCGGAGAGTTAAAACTAATTTCTTCTGTTCATCGATGAGTTTGCTTGCAAGAGTTCTAATGTCAGGCACTTACTCAGAAGAAAAGTACTTTCGCCTCGCTCTTGGGCATTTAATTTTTTAGCTATCCCATGCTTAGATCCCTCAAATAAGTGTAAGTGATCGCCATAATGTAGTCTATTGTTGGTGTGGAAACGAGCTACGCGCAATGCTACTCATCTATTGGTATATCCTTGACAGCAAGACAACAAAACTTTTGGGTTCGCTCCGAGAACTAGCTACTTTCCTTACCTTTGAACAACCGATGCCAGCATCTGCACGAAAAAAAAATTTGTACTCGATTGGTAAATTCTTACAATTAGGGACTCGTATTTTCCATAGATTTGGTGTATCTTGTTAATTCCGTGCAAATTATTTATACCCATCTTCTCCCAACTTTACTCATCCAAATTTTAAGCCACTGCCTTTGAGGGAACAGCCAATGAATACTTCTAATGAGATACATACAAAAAAAATCATCAAAAAATCCGACAAGCTTACCCTAAGACAGATGAAGTTAATCGAAGAAGCAGAAGACCAACTTCTTCAAGCTAATACTGTCAATCCTTCAGCCCCTGTGGTCGAGGAGAAACCAGTAATCGCTCCAGAGCCTAAAGTTCCTGACTATATTCCATTGCTTGATAATCCTCCGGTACAATCGGTGGGCAATTCCGGCTGGCAAGTTTCTGATGTCTGGCGTGATATCCGAGTGGATGATTTTTGTAATTAAAGTAGACAATTTGTATTCCCAGACGGTTCAGCATCAAGGCGGTTGCAGCTATCCACGATCCAAATGTCAACGGCTTGCAGATTGCCGATTGTAGATTTATTGTTGATATTAGAGGGTAAATTGTAGATTTCCCCCTGCTTGAAAGCTAGGGGCTTGTGTGTCACTGTAACCATAAGTTTGCCGCTTTTGAAAGCATAACTTTGCCGCAGGACAAGCGCAAAGGCTTGATTTAACGTTCCGCGATGCCTACGGCGGCAAGCTACGCAGCCTTAAAATTTAGTTTTGTAACCAAAAAGTTGCCGAAAGTGTAAAAATCAAGCATAAACATGCCGAAAGTTTAGGGATTATGCACCCTCAAATACCTAAACTAGCAAGATTGTCTCTTAAAAACCCCAAAAATTCAAGCTGTCGTAAGTCCGTTTGAAACCATAAACGTGCCACCCCGGCAAACTTATTGTGGGCTTGCAGACTAAGTGAAATTTTTTTAACGCAAGAATAAGGGTTTGGGCAACCTTTGTTGCAGACTAAATGAAATTTTTTTGCGGACTAAGCGAAAATTTCCCCTAAATTCGCAGACTAAATGAAATTTTCCATCAAATGGGCATAAAAGGTTCCAATTCATTACAACACAAGGCTTTGGAACAAAAATTCTATAAGTAGCGATCGCTGAAGGCTACGGAATAATCAGGGTTACACAAGCACACTTTCAATTAGTCCGCACAAATTTCATTTAGTCTGCAAACCGACATTATGGTTACAGTCACATTGTGTCTGGGGGTTCGTTGGTTTTAATCGTAGTTTATGTCGGATAAAAGATAAGGGTATCTTATTTTGTATTCACACTTTTGTAGTATAAATGTAGTACAAAAATATCGGCTTGACATTTACTAAAGCGATCGCTGAGGTAAATGTCAAGCCGGCGAGCGAGTTGTAATTAATCGTTTGTTTCTAAAAGCTTGCCCAAAGCTTCAACGGACTGCCGCCAGCCGCTTTCCATGCCGCTGGCAACCATGCCGTCACGGTCTGACTGGTTCATTGCTGTGCTATGGGTACGAATCTGGGTTGTATGTTCGTCAATTGCGACAAACTCAGCTTTTTCCAGCATCACATGCCCACGTTCCGGCATTCCCAAGAATTCAAATGTCTGCACGATCCGTTTATCTAGAGCGACTTCATGAAAACAGCCAGTAAACTCATACTCGTTACCATCTTCTGATTGTTCAGCAATGTGCCAACTGCCGCCGTCTTGACAATCGAAGTGATACACTTTCATTGAATTACCGCGACACCACCAACTAGCAAACAGTTCCTCTTTGGTATATGCAACAAAGCCCCTTTTCTAACGGAGCCTTGATTGTGACAGTACCGAAGATATTTTGTGAATTTTCTGGAACTGTTACTGTAAGATGTGCCATATTACCCTCCTGCTACTTTGTTATCGATCTTCTAGTAGTTTTTCCAGAGCATCAAAGCGGGCACTCCAGATTTTTTCATACTCGCTCAGATACGCTGCGGCTACTTTGAGAGTTTTCGGCTGAATCTGAATAACTTTCTCCTTACCACTTCGACGCTTGGTAATTAGTCCGGCTTTCTCCAACACACTGATGTGCTTTGCGATCGCTGCAAAAGACATCGCATAGGGTTGTGCTAATTCGCCGATAGTATGTTCTGCTGTTGATACCCGTTTAAGAATGTCTCGCCGCGTCACATCAGCCAGAGCAGCAAAAATTTTATCAAGGGCTACATTTGATTCAACCATATAGTTGAATGATATCCAAAGATACAGATCGTGTCAAGTGACGAGGCGGACAACTTTTACCTTCTGTCGAATGGCAAATTCTACCTGAAGTCACATACAATTTTGGGTGTTACTTCCAATGTGCTTCCAGGCGATCGCCGCGATATAGCAAATAACACCCAGTTTGACGACCTACCACCGATCAAACTTATTCCCTTAAATGATGAAGCTGTATCTATGGCGCAGCCACCAGGGAGGGATAGACCAGCAAAAATAGCTGCGCCCACGGATATTCGGTGGATAAAAGTGCTGGAGTTTTTACACAGAAGCAGCGTAGTTTACCGCCGTAGGCATCGCTGCTTACTATCGTGCGATTGGCGAAGAAGTGGAGTAAGGTATGCCCAAGCCACTTGACCCCAAATGTCAGCTATGTTCTAAACTACCAACAACTCAAGCCAAAGTTCTACATGGAACAGCAGGAGACGGGTGTTGGAATCCAAAAGTCTGCCACAATCGCCGCTCATTCTATCGCCACCGCTCCCAGAATAATTCAGCAGAAATTGATTCAGTAACAGTCGAACCACCAGCAACATATTTTGCAGTGCTATATCTATATAAAGAACCAGGGGATAAACCATTACACGCCTTAGGTGCAGAACTCTGGCTGGGGCAAAAGCCTATTTGTCGCTTAGAACCAATTCACTGTTTTGGGCTAACGGCAGGCAAGATCCGTGCCTATACAGATCAGGTGTTGCAGGCATTTGCCAGACAATATGGTGTTTCGCTGTATCAATATAAAGATATGTTTGAGATTACCTCAACCTACTGCCCAGTGCGTCCTTGCCCCTTGCATCCCCAATCTTAGAGATGACCGAATAATTCGTAATTCGTAATTCGTAATTCGTAATTAATTAGGAGTTAATTAATAATTAAATCATTGAGGGTACAAGCCCCAATATCAGTTATGAAGAAAGAGAAAACGCGTAGCAACTTTATTCAAGCCCCCGGATTTATCCGTAAGGCAATAATTACGAATTACGAATTAGAAATTACGAATTATTATGACCACATATCGTCAATTAACCATCTGGGACGTGCTTGATGAGTTGTCTGAATCTCCAACGACATCAACACTAGCACCGATGTGGGAATGTTTAGATGCGGAGCTTGAAAAATTACCCTTGGAGGCACAGTTATCAACCGCAGCGCTTGCCTTCAGTCAAATTGCGGATATTCTCAAGTCTCGTGCCGAAGTGCTGTTGCAAGATACCCGTGATCGCAATAGTCTTTTGGGGCCTGTTGTTAGCACCGATCTCTTTGCTGGTCTAGTGCGGACAACAATGCACCTAGATTTAGATGATTTGATTGAACCGCAAACACCACAAACCTTTAAACCACATGGCCCACACCAATTTTCATATCCTAACCAGGAGGGTGATTCTGTAGCAGCACCCGTTGAGAAAGCGAATGTTTTGGCAATGCTCGATGAAGTGACAAGTTTAGAAGATGTCCACAATCTGGCATCAGATGAAGATGTGCCAAAATGGCAAAGTGCCATCGCCAACTACTTGATAAATGTCAAAGATGAGATTTCTTTAGTTAAACTGCAACGTGCGTTGGAAATGCCGATGGTAGAAATATGGTTGGGATTATTGCTGGGTGGGTTTACATTAGAACAGCGTGGTGATTTTTATCTCAATCAAAATGTCTGGGTGAAAAGCTCTCCAATTATGACCAGCAACATCCTTGAGGGATGACGGTCAAAGAGTCCAAAAAAGCGGATAAAATCAAGCTAGTATCTGCTGAGAACGAGAACATAAAAGATTGCGGCTGCTCCTACTGTCACTGTAACCGTAGGATGAGCAATTTGCTTGCTTTATACTTTCAATAGTTGCTCATTTTATCGTTACAGTGACAGGAGAAATTTTGGTCGCAAAGGAAAATGATGGTGCTGAAAGCTAGATATAACAAGCACTTCAGCAATCAGTATCAATTCAGCCCACTCTGATATTTGAAGGAGTTAACTGTCCCACTTTTAGGCTGGAAATCCGACAGCTTTTATTGTCCCAAACACCTGCTACTTCGTGAACCACTCACCTCAATTAAGCCACGCTTATCTTTTACACCCATCAAAATCCCAAGTTCACCCCTATTGATAAGTTTGGCAAATATTCATACCTCTCTATACACCAGTCTGTACAAGGACTGAGGGTTACTGCCTGTAGTGCTAAGGAGGCTGAATGTAGCACTACAGGTAATGAAGTGTTCTGTTGCGCTAAATTCAGCCAAACAAAAGCCCCGCATTCATAAATATCTTGGTAGGGGCATTGATATCATGATTGATATCATCAGTTCTGCTCTTTTGAAAAGCGTAAGCCCCAATAAAAAAAACCTAATAATGGAGAGTAGCGCAGGCACGATTTTTCCAATTTTGGGAAAAGTGATCGCAGACTAACCAATCACACACAACGGATAAAGAGCTGACTTTTCACGGGATGTGGAAAGTCAGGATTGATGAGCGGTAATAAAGATTAAACAATCACAAAATTCTTTTCGGTTAGTGACAATCCAGCAGTAACTAAAGCAAATTGTATCTGAGTATACTCAGATTTACTGCCATCAAAGTCAAAGAACAGTCCACCTGTAGCGCTATTGTAGATAAATCGCTCTTCGCTAGTAGTTGCAGATGTTCCGATGGTAAACTGACTTGTCTCAAGTAAACCTAGTGATAACCCGGGAGAAAAATAATAAGCCGATACTTGAATGAGTTCATTAGTCGCGTTGAAGTCATCAATAGTATTAATGCCTTGAATGTAATTATTGAAAGCAAAGGTGTCAGTACCAGCTCCTCCAATAAGGGTGTCATTACCACCATAGCCCCCAGAGAGCGTATCGTTGCCATTACTCCCTACAATCAAGTCATCGAAGGGTGTACCTGAGATATTTAATCGTTCGATATTCTTGTAACTAATTAGATTAGTACCTGCCGTAATTGAGCCAATGTTAGTAGTAGCATTAAATGTCGAAGTGATCCCCACCTCTGTACTGTAATTGGCGTACAACAATAAATCCTCACCCAAACCCCCATCTATCGTATCATTTCCACCACCTGTGGAGAGTGTATCGTTGCCATTGCTCCCCACAATCAAATCATCGAAGAGTGTACCTCTAATATCTAATTTTTCGATATTCTTGTAACTAAGCAGATTCGTGCCCACTGTAATTGAGCCAATGTTAGTAGTAGCATTAAATGTCGAAGTGACCCCTTTTGTAGCATCAATGTAATCTACAGACAACACATCGTTACCTAAACCCCCATCTACCAAAGTAATCCCTTTTGTAGGATCGATGTAATCCACAGACAACACATCGTTACCCAAACCCCCATCTATAGTATCATTGCCACCACCTGTGGAGAGCGTATCGTTGCCATTACTCCCCACAATCAAATCATCGAAGAGTGTACCTCTGATATCTAATTTTTCGATATTCTTGTAACTAACTAGATTCGTGCCTGCTGTAATTGAGCCAATGTTATTAGTAGCATTGATGGTCGTTGTCATCCTCCCTGTAGCATTATTGTAATTTATGGACAATAAATCCTCACCCAAACCTCCATCTACCGTTTGAGTCACTAAATAAGAGGGGGCAGTATCTGGGGATGTAGTGCTTAGATATAAGGCATCATTGCCATCGCCCCCAAAGAGCAAGTTATTACCTGTTGAATACTCAGCATGCAATGTATCGTTACCAGCGCCACCGTTGAGAGTATTATTGCCCTTGGAGGGGTAATAACTATCTCCACTGCTGTACTCTATGACATAGCCAGAACTGGAGAGATAATCATTGCCATCGCCCCCAAAGAGCAAGTTATTACCTGTTGAATACTCAGCACGCAATGTATCGTTACCAGCCCCACCGTTGAGAGTGTTATTGCCGTTAGAGATAAAACTAAAGTACCCTCTATATTGATTATAGCCAGAGGTGGAGAGAGAATCATTGCCATCGCCCCCAGAGAGTAGGTTATTGCCGAATTCTGACTCAGCACCCAAGGTATCGTCACCAGAACCACCGTTGAGAGTATTATTACCTGAGGAGGCAATATAGCCGTATCCGAAGTTAGTAATAAGGTAAGAGGCGTTAAGAGAATCATTGCCATCGCCCCCAAAGAGTAGATTATTCCCAGATGAAGCCCCAGCACTCAAGGTATCGTTATTAGCGCCACCGTTGAGGGTGTTATCGCCTGTTGAAAATTCAACATTCAAAGTATCCTCACCAATACCACCAACAAGGAAGTTTTTGCCCGTATTACCAATCAGGGTGTCATTACCGACACCACCAATCAAAGTATCATTACCCATACCACCTCTGAGCAGGTCATTGCCACGCTTGCCGTCAATGATGTCATTACCCCCCTGACCATTGATCACATCATCTGAGTCGTCTAAACCCGTAATGTTGTTGTCTAGGTCATTGAGGAAAGTCACCGTATTTTTGATACCGACGCTTGTATCTCTGGAGTTGGCATCTAGGACATTAAAGCTGTCGGCGATGCTAGTTTGCCCATAAAACAAGATATTGCCAATAGCAGGCCTTGCACCAGTTGCTTTCAAGTTCTCAAAGTTTTCTAATTTGAAGTTTTGCAGGATGACTTTGGGACTAGGCTCATCAACAAATGCTTCAAAGGTGATTTCCAGATTGCTGCCGTTTTGGGTGAGCAACAGATTTTCGGCACGTAAGTTATAGCCCTCGAATTTTAGGGTGTCCACTTCGGCAATGACTGCGGAAGTCGGGTTTATTCCTTTACCGACGCCACCGAAATCAGTGATAGTAGCAGTATCGCCCAAGTTGTAAACAAATTGATCCTTACCGCCCCCACCAGTCAAGGTGTCGTTCCCCTCATTAGGTACAATGGTATCGTTGCCTGCAAGACCGTTAATCGTGTCCGCGTCGTAAGTACCCACCAAAGTATCGTTACCTTTGGTTCCAATGATATTTGCCATAATCTTTACCTACCTAAATCGATTTTTTCAGTAACTTCAGTTCTCAACCTGAAATTTAGTGCTGTTTTTAAGCACAAAAACTCGCCTCAAGGGTGATGCTTTCGGCATACTTTACTGGACTGATTTTGAGACTCACTTCCGTTTGTGGTTTCGGTTTAGGAGTGTTATTGAGTCAACACTGTTGTATTTAACAGAGGTTCATTGAGGAATTATGCATTCGTCGAAGAACCGTTTCTTCGGTTCTTGACTTTGATAAAAGTGCTAGTGTCCATGTTCCGCATTAATGGTGGGAAAGCAGGTTATTATCTATCTGATCTTAGGCAAAATTAACACCGATAGTTAAGAGCGCTGGTTGGTATTTCTTAAATACCTCGTACTCAACCGATTCCTTTTCCCAAAACCACATAGCATACCCCTAACTATGTTGAGCATCTAATCAAAATTTACCATTGAGCATCCCAAACTGGGGTATGAAGTCAGCATAACTAAGAATTCCCGTGGGACTACCGCCAAGAGTGCGATCGCTTTCTTGGCGGGCGGTTACGTCATCGCTAAATTGATTTTTTAATCTTCACAAAAAATTAAAATTGTAGTGTTTTTAGCTAATTGAAGAGGTTAAACCCTCAGAGACAAGCTCAATATCGAAAGTGGGTATGAAATTAGGCTTGTTTTCAAGAGTAGCGAATTGGGTTCCCTGGAAAGACAAGCCACCAGTGTTGCGGTTGTAACTGAACTCGTTAGTGGAAGTAGCGCCAAACCTAATTGTGGAAATCTGAATTTTGTCGATCTGTAAGTAGCTGAAGTCTTTGATGATGTCAATGCCTTCAGACCTGAAGTTGAAGACAAATGTATCAGCACCAGCATTGCCTGTGAGTATGTTGTTACCAGCACCGCCATTTAAGAAGTCGTTACCAGAACCCCCATTTAAGAAGTCGTTACCAGCACCGCCAACAAGTGTGTCGTTACCAGCCTCGCCAACGAGTGTGTCGTTACCAGCCTCGCCAACCAAAATGTCGTAGTCCCCATAGCCAAGCAAGTAGTCATTGCCATCGCCGCTAACCAAAAAGTTTTGACCGACATTCCCCTCAATTCGATTGTCCAGGGCGTTGCCTATGCCATTAATATCCTCGCTACCTGTGAGAACCAAGTTCTCTAGGTTGTCACCCAATTTGTAGCTGGACGAAGACTTAACCGTATCGGTTCCTTCATTTAAGTATTCTATAATCTTACTATTGATAAACAGATCGCTGAGTACATCGCCCCTAGACCCGAATGCAAAAGTAATATAAGTGTCGTTGCCAGTTCCACCAATTAAGGTATCAAGCACCTCACCGCCATCAAGGATGTCATCGCCTTCCTCGCCATACAGTACATTGCCACCGCCCAAGTCTTCTCGGCTATTCAAATAATCATTGCCCAAACCACCGTACTGTTTGTCAGCATTTGCACCACCGTAAAGGCTGTCATTGCCCGAATCACCATAGAGTATATCGTAACCATCGTTGCCATACAGTACATCGTTGCCTTCCAAACCATAAATAATCTCGTCTGCCGAGCTTCCTTGGATTGTGTCAGAACCTGTGATGCCGTAGATGGATTCGGTTTTTCCTGGGCTAAATACATCGGGTGATCCGTTAGAACCTATACGTGAATTTATATTTACATACTTACGATTCTGATTTACAGGGTCAATATTGATAATACTATACTCATACGAAGAGAAGTTTTTAATGATGTCAAAACCATCAGTACTATAGATGTACACATCCCGTGAAAATTCAGAATCAAAAACGAGGACATCAATTACATTGTTGAAGACAAACTCATCATCACCATTAAGACCATCAAGAATGTCATCACCTAAATCGCCGAAAATGGAATCAGTTTCTGGAGTTCCAGTCAGATTGTCGTTACTAAAAGTACCGTTAATAGATGCCATGTCCATCACTCCTTGTCAAACTATGGTTCAGTGCAGAGTTAAGTTAATTTAACGTTAGTTCGACAGCAACGAAAGTCAGAAAGCTTACTCTCAGAAGAATTGAAGGAATGGGGAGAGGAAACAATAACTAAAATTTATGGAGAATGAATAAAAAAAAGAATAAAAACACCGAGATTAAAAAATATTTCAAAAAAATCATGCGCCAGTGCGATGCCGAACGCGCAGAGCGTCTCCAAGAGTTAGCAACAAGCTACGCTTTTTATTCTTTTGTGACACCTCCTCAAATTTCCATTTCCTCTTCTGACAATTCTTTTGCAATCATGGATGATGACCAACTTTTTGGGAGTGCTAGTGCATTTTTTTTCATGATTGATATATGTTAATAAGTTGGTTGTAACAGTTAATTAACAGCATACTCGAATAGGGAAACAACCGTTTACAAGTAGCAGAAATGACACAAAAGTTTTTAATGTCATACCAGAGAATATTCAGAGATTGCAAAAATTAATGAATAATTCAAAAAAATGAAGAAGTTTTAATTTGATTTTCTATTTCTACCTCCAGAATTCCCCAGATGGTTGGTGAATTATTCCATTGGGAAACTTGTAGTGGGGAAAAAGCTCAGGAATTCCCACTAGGTATCACTGTGCCAAAAAAGGTTTTTTGTAAAAATCGAAAAATTCAAGTACCTGAAACGACAATTTTTCGTTCAAACTCGATCAAAACTAGCAGCATAATCATAGTTTTTTCACCAAAAAGTGCTTCTTGAAAGGCTTACCTCATCAACCGCCCAGTTTCAATCCTTAATTCTCCAGCAGTTCCAGACCTTGTTGTCTCAGTTAATAGACGGCTTCCTCGCAAGAGTTCTACTGACTCCGATGCGTTCACCCCTAATGTTCCTCCCGATTTTGAGACTAGAGTATTAAACGCAATATCTGAACTATCGAATGTAACGCGCCTGCCTTGTATTTGGATGCCACCACCGCCTTCACCACTAGCACTTACTGTAGTGAAATTGGTAAAAGATACATCTGCTCGCGCTACGCTCTCAGGAAAACTTAAGCGGAAATTGTTGTTATCAATGTTCAACCCTACTGTTCCGAATGCCACTAAGAAAACGTGAAACCTTTGTCTGAGGAAGGTGTAGGAGGGGTGGGAGGATGGGGAAGAAATCTGGCTCCCCACACTCCCCACACTCCCCACACTCAAAAGCCAGTTAAATCACGGGTTTGCGCTTATCTTAGTGCCATTCCCTACTGTTCCCCCTGCTGCC
>JAESGI010000188.1_pt1 | contig 45084 bp, 37 predicted proteins | sample 9269671 | NCBI WGS metagenome assembly JAESGI01 (sample SAMN14515641, study PRJNA621666) | algae metagenome | isolation source: Nostoc indistinguendum CM1-VF10 and co-occurring heterotrophs from gravelly... | place: USA: Clark Mountains, San Bernardino, California | collected 1998-06-05 | reverse complement strand
TTACTTATATTCTGAGTCCAAGAGAGCTTCTCGACACTAGTATTTAAAATTATAAGTATTAAGCAAAATTTTACTGGGATAGGCATTCATTACAGAGCGATCGCCAAACTTTTCGGTCTACTGACTGTCTTAATCCTTCAAAAATAGGAACATATTGCTCAGGGGTGAGTGTTCCCGAATACGCCAAAACTCGATTTATATCTAATCCCCGCGTTTAATCTAGTAAGACAATGGAAGACAGAGACAAACCACCAGCATCGGCTAACAAACGCGGATATAAGCTAGGATTATTGAACGCCCAAGAACCACTCTGGGTAGTTAAAGGTGCAATCATTAGCATTGGATAGCGGACTTCTCCCCAAGGTATACCGACCACTACAGCAGGTCGAGTTCCTTGCTGTTCACGTCCTCTAGGAGTACTAATAGGCAAACTTACTATAACTACGTCGCCACATTCAAGCAAATCAGGTTGGAGCATTCTTGCCACCAACAACTTTTAGCCCAACTCCAGGGATATATTCTACTGGCTTGCCTTTTGGCTGTCCTTGAGAACCCCAATCATAAGAGTCTTCTGGAAATAAATTTCCTTCGCTTTGATTAATTTCGTCATTTAACAATTACCACAGTTGATGTTTTTCTTCTAAAGCAAGGTTGGCAATGGCATCTAGAAGTGATTCAAAAGGAATTTGCAGTTTGACAGTTGTTTTGGTCATAGTAGGTTTTGAGTTTGTTTAATTAATTTCTGATGAGATTGCGCCTCACCCTACCCTCTCACTTCTAGCCCCCTACCTATATCAGCATTACCTTCTAAGAAGTCGTTAACCTTAAGAATTTCATAAAGATTAATATCTTCCTCTAGCAAGCAAGCGTGTCCGCAATCGGGCAGCACCAAAATTTTGGCATTTGCTAAGATATTACCTATCCGCTTCACTTCAGTTACAGAAGGCAAAAGGCGATCGCTACCACCGGCAATCAATAAAACTGGTTGAGTTAAGCGACTTAACTGTTCTTCATCAACTTCAAACTCTCGCAGTAAAGACAACCGCCAAAGAACGGTTTCTGAAGGGACAGAACGCATAGTTTTTAGCAGTTCATGGCGATCGCTCCGAGAAATGCGTTGCAAAGATGCTAAAAACGGCAATAATCCCAGTGCGCCAACATCATACAACTCTGATGGCACCAAGTAAGTAAGTTGGGATGCCCAATTCAACCAAGGGCGAAGACGAAAGGCGGATGCTGGGTTAATTAAGATAATTCGCTTAAATAAATGCGGCCTTTGGATCGCCACTTTCATTGCCAAACAACCACCAAACGACTCGCCACATAGGTAAACTGACCTCTGAGAGCTTTTTTCTAACTCAGCGTGGATCAAGTCCAATACACTCTTAGCTAGTACATCCCAAGTGTTAAGGTCTTTGCGTGGGATCGCCAAACAACGGACATCAAAGCCAGTTTCTAATCCTGCGGTTTGCGATCGCAATAGTTGACCTGTTCCATCCATTCCTGGCAAATATACCAACAGTGGATACTCTGGCTTTACTCGTTTAGGAGTTAGGAAACAAGGCTTTAGCTCAACTTCTGAGATAGTCATTGGTCATTAGTCATTAGTCATTAGTCAATGGTATAAAACTTTTGGATTGCTGATTGTTGCTTTTAGAAGCTTCGGTACTTTTGAGCAAAAACAAAAAAAGTCTTACAAGCTACTGAAACTTATGGGGACAATCCAAAATTGTTCGACTGAGCAAAGCCGTACCACTTAGTGGAAGCAAGCTACGCGTAGCATTCCCAAAATCGAATGGCTCTAATAGCAACCTTGACGCAGTAAGTTCCTAATTTCACCATGACAGTGTTCTGTCAGTTCAGCCACAACAGTTCTGGCTTGTTTGCCATGATATTGTTTTTGATGTTGGGGCGTAATCCAATAAGGGCGACCGATTAACACTGCAACCCGACGATAAATTACCAGAGGATGCCAACCACTTTGGTTAAATAAAGGTTCTGAAGGGTCAAATAGACTCAAAAGCCTTAAGGGGAAACCAGAAGTGTTTACTTCTTCTAAGGAGGCGATCGCGATCGGTAAAATAGCTAAATCCTGAACATCAGCCCGCAATGCCAAATGGGCAAAACCCCTCTGAAAGTCACCCACATGGTTTGGCTGAGTAAATTTCACCATTGGTTGAGTCCCTTCTGGAAATACTCCCACCATCTGCCGAGACTGCAATAGCACCTGCGACTGCGAAAAAAAGCTTTGCTGGCGGTTTTGAGTTTTCTCTAAAGGAAAACACCCCAATTGCCCGGTGACAATTTCCCGCATTACTGGCACTTGTCCCATGTAGTGATGACAAGCAAAGCGAATCGGACTTGATAACGCCGCCATTAAAATCAGCGCATCCATAAAGCTGCGGTGATTACTAACTACCAAGACGCTGGCATCCTGGGGAATGCGATCCTCGTAATAACGAAACATTTGCGTTGAGAGTGCCGCCACCAAAGCGCGAGAAATCTCCAGGGGGCTATTTCGACTCATACCTAATCAATATATTTTCCGTTAAAGGTGGCAGTTTATCTTAATTTAATTTTTACATTTCTTTACCACTGCCATGACCGTCTTAAGATAGAAATGTCTAATCTACAAAAACAGCTAAATTTTCACCATCCTAGATTATGTATTTTTGATCACAATATTTTCTAATAGAAAGTATTCAAAAAAATTATCATTAGTTCATTCCTTTCTTGTAGGCAAAAATGAGTTGAATTGATGCATATTACAAAACAATTTTTGACCGGAAAAATTTGCTAATATTAAGGTATCATTGGAAAAAATAAAAATATTATTGTATAATTGCCTGGTTTTTCCGATAAAAGTAAAAGATTTTATAAGTTAATTTTTATTTTGCATGAATCCAGTGAAAAAAAAAGAATTGACATTTGCACTAACAACACCACTATATTATGTAAACGATGTCCCTCATATAGGCAGTGCCTATACGACGATCGCAGCAGATGTAGTAGCTCGATTTCAAAGACTCCTGGGGCATCGGGTATTACTGATTACAGGTACAGATGAACACGGGCAGAAAATTCAGCGATCGGCAGAAAGTTTAGGCAAAGCGCCACAAGAATTTTGTGATGAAATTGTCCCTAGCTTCGTTAATTTGTGGCAGTTACTTGACATTCAATATGATCGCTTTAGCCGGACTACTGCTGCTCGTCATGAAGCGATCGTTAAAGAATTCTTTGAGCGAGTATGGAAATCTGGTGATATCTACCAGGGACAACAAAAAGGCTGGTATTGCGTATCCTGCGAAGAATTTAAAGAAGAACGCGACCTACTAGAAGGACACCGTTGCCCAATTCATACTAACAAAGAAGTCGAGTGGCGAGACGAGCAAAACTATTTTTTCCGCTTATCCAAATATCAAACTAAGCTGACAGAATTTTATCAATTTAGACCAGATTTTATTCAACCAGAAAGTCGGCGCAACGAAGTCCTCAGTTTTGTAAATCAAGGGCTGCAAGACTTTTCAATTTCGCGGGTAAATTTAGATTGGGGCTTTCCTGTACCAGTTGATCCCAAGCACACCCTTTATGTCTGGTTTGACGCGCTGTTAGCTTATGTAACGGCATTATTGGAACCAGATGCAGAACCGACTTTAGCAAATGCCTTAGAAACATGGTGGCCAATCAACCTGCACCTAATTGGTAAGGATATTCTGCGCTTCCATGCAGTTTACTGGCCAGCAATGCTATTGTCGGCTGGCTTACCCTTGCCAGAACGAGTATTTGGACATGGCTTTTTGACCAAAGATGGTCAAAAGATGGGTAAAAGTCTGGGTAACACCCTTGATCCTGTGGCGTTAGTTCAGCGCTATGGTAGTGATGCCGTTCGTTATTACTTCCTTAAGGAAATCGAATTTGGCAAGGATGGAGATTTTAATGAAGTTAGGTTCATTAACGTTCTGAATGCAGATTTAGCAAATGATTTAGGTAATTTGCTCAATCGCACCCTGAACATGGTGAAGAAATACTGCGTTGACAATAGTGTACCTTCAATCGGCAATGAAGCAATTCCTGACGAAAATCCTTTGAAAAAAAATGGTTTACGTCTAGGAGAACAGGTAAAACAAGCCTATGAAGAGTTAGCTTTCAGTCAAGCCTGTGAGGTCATCCTTTCACTGGTACAAACCAGTAATAAGTTTATTGATGAACAAGCTCCTTGGTCATTATATAAACAGGGACAGCAGGAGTCGGTGGAAAAAGTTCTCTACGCAGTTCTAGAATCGGTTAGACTAGCAGCTTATCTGCTATCCCCAATTATTCCCAACATCAGTAGCGATATTTATCACCAGCTGGGCTTTGGAATAAACTTTAACGATCAAATACAAATTTCAGTTAGCGCTCCTTTTACCACCCATGCAACATGGGGGATACTATCTAGTAAACAACAGTTGGGTACACCCCAACCGATTTTTAAGCGAATAGAACCCCCAAAAAACGAGTAGTCCTTATCAAAATCTGATTTTGTTCAATTTCTTATTTCTCTGGTAAAAATTTATCGGGGCTGAACTTAAATTAGTCCCGGAACATTATCATAAGCCGCTGTGACTAGCATCTAAAAGTTGGTAATTTGTATCAAAAATAACAGGGATAAAAATTGAGGTATCACAATGATGTTGAATAATTTTGAAACCGATTCAATATTTACGCCAGAACAAGTTTTGGAGAATCGGGGCAGAGTCGCCATATTTATTGATGGCTCAAATCTATTTTACGCTGCGCTGCAACTAGGAATTGAAATCGATTACACGAAGCTGTTATGTAGATTAACTGGTGGTTCTAGACTACTGCGGTCTTTTTTCTACACTGGTGTAGACCGGACAAACGAGAAACAACAAGGGTTTTTGCTGTGGATGCGCCGCAATGGCTATCGAGTCATTGCTAAAGATTTAGTCCAGCTACCAGATGGTTCTAAAAAAGCTAACCTGGATGTAGAAATAGCAGTAGACATGATGGCACTAGTAGATTCTTATGATACCGCAGTTTTAGTAAGCGGGGATGGGGATTTGGCATATGCGGTAAATTCAGTCAGCTATCGCGGCGTGCGGGTAGAAGTAGTGAGCTTGCGTTCGATGACTAGCGATAGCTTGATTAATGTAAGCGATCGCTACATTGATTTAGAAGCCATCAAAGAAGATATTCAAAAAACCCCTCGCCAAAGCTATCCATACCGACCATTATCTGGGATCGGTTTTTTGGAAGATCCAAGAACTAGTGATGGACACCTAGAAATCCAAGAATAATGGCTTATCAATTTCATAAAAGGGGGAGACAGGGGGAGAGAAAAATTAAAAATTACTCCCCCACTCCTCCCTTCCTTTTTTTACCTTTGATTTGTTTATTGATATTTAGTTTAGTTGCTTGCAGCGATAAATCTCCCCTAGCTTCTCAAGAAAATTCTGCGGCTTCATCTAACGAAGATAGCAATTTGACTTTCTTTGATGTCACCTTAGAACAGGCAGATGAAGTGGGACGACCAACTTGGAAAGTCCAAGCTAAAAAGGCAAAATACACCAAAGAAAAACAAATTGGTCAGGCTGAAAGTCCTTATGGTGAACTATACCAAGATGGCAAAGTAGTTTACCAAATCAAAGCAGATGTTGCAGATATTGAACAAGATGGGAAGCAGTTGTTTCTCAAAGGTAGGATATTTGCTACAGATCCCAGTAATGGAATTATATTGCAAGGTAATGAATTAGAATGGCGACCCCAAGATGATTTGTTGATTGTCCGCAACCAAATTAACGGTAATCATAAACAACTACAAGCTGTAGCGCAAGAAGCGCGAGTTAAAACCCGCGAACAGCGTATAGAATTTTCTGGAAGGGTAGTAGCAAATTCCTCTGATCCCCAATTACAAGTAAGAACCGAGCATTTGATTTGGAATATTAAAGAAGAAAAATTGATTGGCGATCGCCCTTTAGAAATTGACCGTTACAAAGATAATAAAATTAGCGATCGCGGCAAAGGAAATTCTGCCGAAGTCAACTTAAAAACGAAAATTGCCACTATTAAACAGAATGCTCAATTAGAATTACTAAACCCGCCAGTGCAAATAACTAGTAACTCGATGACCTGGAACATGAACGCAGAAACTGTTACTACGAATTCCCCCGTACGGATGTTCCAACGTGCCGAGAATCTTACCGTGACCGCCAATAAAGGTGAAATGAAAATACCGCAAAAAACGGTTTATTTAACAGGTAACGTCAACGCCATTGGTCAGCGTCGCCAGTCTTTGAAATCTAATACATTAACTTGGTATTTAGACAACAAGTTGGTTGAAGCTCAGGGAAATGTCGTTTATTGGCAAGTTGACCCAAGGTTAAATTTTACAGGTGAAACAGCCGTTGGTAATCTGCAAACAGAAAATATTGTTGTCAAAGGTGGCAATTCTAGCGGTAGGGTAGTAACAGAAATTATTCCCCAAGAAAGAGCCAATCGTCAGTAGTAGAATTAGGGGGAATGGAGAGTAGGGAGTAGGAAATAGGGGGGACAAGGTGACTTGAGTGAGAATTAGGGACAAGGTGAAAGACTTGTCCCCAAGTCCTCTTACCCATTCCCCACTCCCTGCAACGCACTAGGCTAGGATTTTAGTACTACAAGTCTTTTGATAACCTATGAACGGATCAAACCAATTAGCTAAGGAATCCTTGCCAACATCCCAGCAAGCAGAGCATTCCCACCATCACAATACAGACCACCAGCATACTGATCATACTCATGACAGTCCAGAGTCGGCTCATCCTCACGTCCATAGCGAAGAGTCATTACGACGAATTGCCAATCGATTATCGCGGATAGAAGGTCATGTTCGTGGTATCAAAACAATGGTGCAGCAAAATAGCCCTTGTCCTGATGTTCTACTGCAAATTGCCGCAGTGCGGGGCGCATTAGATAAGGTAGCACGAATTGTTTTGGATGAACATTTAACTGAGTGTATTGCTAGAGCCGCACAAGAGGGTAATATTGAGGTTGAAATTAAACAGTTAAAAGCTGCTTTAGATCGATTTTTGCCTTAAAAATTAGAAGAATAATGTGAAATACATTTGCAAAATTGGTGATGCACTAACAGCGATACATTAAAATTCAATAGTGCATCATGATATTCACAATAGCAACATCAGCTTGTGAACTGATAGCCAATCTATTTTAATAAACTTTCTCTGCTTTTTCCTCGTTCCCTCCTAAAAACGGGAAACGAGAAAATAAGCTTATTCAATAAGATAATTTGCTGTATAGCAACGATGGTTTTGAGCTAGACTATGATCGGAGAAAACTATCAATTTTACTATTCCTTAATTGGCAACCCAGACAAACCACCAATTCTTTTTTTGCACGGTTTTATGGGCAATATAGATGAATTTCATGAAGCCATAAAATTATTATCTGACGAGTTTTATTATTTAATACTTGACCTTCCTGGACACGGCAAAACTAAAGTTTTGGGTGGGGACGAGTACTATACGATGGCAAACACTGCTGATGCTTTAATAAACTTACTGGATCAGTTAAAAATTGCTAAATGTTTTTTAATTGGTTATTCAATGGGTGGGAGATTGGCTTTATACCTCACTCTGCATTTTCCAGAACGTTTTCATAAAGTTGTCTTAGAGTCAGCTTCCCCAGGTTTCACAACAGAATTAGAAAGATTAGAACGCATTAAACTTGATACGCAAATAGGCGGAAAACTGACAAGAAGTCTTGGAAAAAGTGATTTTGTAACTTTTTTATCAAATTGGTATAATCAACCAATTTTTGGTTCTATAAAAAATCATTCAGAATACGATCGCATGATAGAAAATCGGTTGCAAAATAATCCACAAGAATTAGATAAATCATTACGCTTCATGGGTATTGGATGCCAACCTTCTTTGTGGGAAAAGCTACAAGAAAATAAAATACCTCTGCTCTTACTAGTCGGTGAATATGATGAAAAATTTATATCTATTAATGCAGAAATGGCTCAAATCTGTGAATTTGCTCAACTAACAATAATTAGTAATGCTGGACATAATATCCACTTTGAAAATACCTTAGCATTTGTGGAAAATATTAAAGATTTTTTGTATGCAGCAAGTGAAAAATTAGAATAACTTCACGGCTTTGGCAACTTTTTTACTGCATTGCTAGAAGGAGTTGGGGATGGTGTCGAATTCGGGGTTTTTAGTTGATTAACTGCGGTTAATTCCTCTTGCAACATTTTCTGATAAATCTTAGGTAAAGAGCTACTAACAGAATTAGTTTCTATACCATATCCTAGACTTGTCCAGGTGGGAGAGAGTCGCCGCAAAACATCATTTAACTTTCCCTGACGCAACAGTTGAGAAATATCTGTTCTCCAAACTTTAGAATCATTTAGCCAACGGTAAACAACTACATCTTGATATTCTGCTTCAAAACTATAAGCAGTCCAAAACATCATTTGCATTGGATTTGGGTGATAAAGGGGGGCTAAACGATACCAAGTAATATTGATAATTTGATATCTGCCAGCAGCCGTAGAACAATTACCTGTATTTGGACCTGTAACAATTGTGACGCATATCTCAGGATGTCGGCTAAGGTCGTTGACTTGTTGTCCACCATATAACAGCGAATAGGGACGATTACCACTCGCTTCACTCGCCGAGATGGTTCGCATTAAAGCGCGGATATAGGGGTCGCCCCCTTTCATTACCAAAGGCGGCTGTTTAACTGCAAAGATGGGATCAGAAGGCGATCGCAAGTCTCCAGTAATATACCATTGCAACAAATACACAAAGCCAAGAAGCGCGGCTATTGGCCCAATAAGTTTTTCAACACCTTTGAATTTAAAGCCTTTCAGAGTCCGACTCCTTCAAATTCGCTCTTTTTGCTCACAAAAATCATCGACGAACTCATTCTGGCAAAGTTCACTCTAATACAGACTGCCTGTTCGTGGGGGCACAGCAATGCTGTGCCCAAAGCGCGTGTTGTATCCAAGCAAAAGAGTTTTAACTCCTAACTCCCCACTGGTTGATTACGCGACGTTAGCAAATAACTCACCAAAAGTTTTGGAAGTAGCTTCAGGTTTGGCAACAATCTCGACAATTTTATTGCGTGCATCCGCTTCAAACAGCGCCTCAACAGCAACTTGGGCGACTTTTTGCCTGGGGATGCTACCGTCAAAGAGTGTATCAGCACTCTGCATTACGATCGCGTCGGTGTTATCTTCATTTTTCAACCCACCAGGTCGCACAATGGTATAGGTTAGACCACTTTTCTGGATATACTCTTCAGCTTGTTTTTTCCACACTAAAATCAGCCAAAACAAGTTCAGTGGATGGAATAACTGCGAAGTACACAAAGAAGAAACTAAGACAAAATGCTCAATTCCCTTTGCCCTAGCAGCTTCTACTAGATTTTTAGTTCCTTCAAAATCTACTTTATAGGGACCAGTGGGGTCAAAGCTAGGTTTTGCACCAGTAGCAACCAACAAAACTGTGCTATCTCCCAACGCAGCATTTAAACTTTGTGGTTGTAACACGTCACCTACTACTAATTCGGCTTCAGGAGACAGAATACCCCTAGCTTTCTCTATATCCCTTACCAAGGCTCGGACGGGAATATTCCGCGCTATCAACTCTTGCACAATCCGGCGACCTGTTTCACCCGTTGCCCCTGCTACAAATGCTTTCATGAGAAATGCTATCCTGGGAAACTATTGTGTGCTTGTTCAGTTCTTTATTTTAGTAATTCTATGGAGTTGATGGCAGATTAATGAGGTTTCGGTAAAAATGATATATGAGCGCGAAATCACCCAGGTACGTGGGGAATTATTGATATAGACGAACGCCAAAGTATACATTAATGCATTTATGCTTTCAAGAAAAGCCGAATATAAATCCTGGGAAATAACAGAAGCAGTTTTACCTGTAGCCTCCAGCCAAGAAGAAGCCGAGGACATATTAATAGAAGCAAATGTAGCGACGGTTACAAAATTTTATGGTCGTTATCAAGATTTTATGGAAATGCCCGCCCCAATAGAAAAGGTTGCTGAGTATCTTAATGCTCACTCTTCATGGTTTTCGCGTTGCGCTGAACCTATGAAAGTGCAACCATTGGGGGAGAATGGCTACGCTTTAGTAATTGGTCGTTTTAGTGCTTTTGGTTATGATGTAGAACCAAAAATTGGTTTGGAATTGTTGCCCCCGGATGAGGGTATTTACCGCATCCGTACAATCCCTATTCCTGATTACCAACCGCCTGGTTATGACGTAGACTATCGGGCATCTCTACAGTTAGTAAAAAGCGATACTTCTACTAGCATTGGTGGAGTTACAAGAGTTGAATGGGAATTGGATTTAATAGTTGATTTGCACTTCCCTAAGTTTATTCAGCGATTACCCAAATCTATAATTCAATCTACAGGTGATCGCTTACTTAACCAAATTGTCCGCCAAGTTTCCCGTCGCTTAACTCGCAAAGTTCAAGAAGATTTTCATAAATCTTTGGAAATACCATTTCCTGCTAATTCTAAGCAAAAACGGTGAGTCAACAGTTCTTTGTCATTTGTCAAAAATTAATGACAAATGACAAAGGACAAATGACTAAGCTTTAGTGAGAATTCTTTGGACAATTTGCACGCCAGTAACAGCCTGCCAAGCAAAAAGTCCTAAAAGCGTGAAATTTAGCAAAATGTGAGTTGCACGCGCCCAATTTGCCCCTTTTTGCATATAAGGCGACAAAGCAGCAGAAAATGCAATCAGACCCGTCATGCCTAGTCCTGCTAGCAGGTGAGGCCCGACAAATAACTTGCCATTATTGATGTAAGTGACACCCATCCCTCCGATCGCACCTACTACCATCAAAGCTAGGAGTATAGATCCAATTTGGTAGTGTCTAACGTTATATCTACCTTTAAGCAGTTCTTTCTTTTCTTCCCCCTGAGCATTTCTGGTACGCTGGAGTTGCAGCCCCAAGTAAGCAGCATAAATTGAGAGTACTAATAGCGCCCACATGAGCACCGGATGAAAGAAGTTCAGCCAATATTTCACCGATGCAGAAAGTTCCAGACTCATAGTGTTCTCGCCCAATTATTAAATCTTCATAAAAATTAGCATAACTCTATTTCCTGTGCTTAAAGTTGCACAAGCTAAAAGAGGCTGAGAAAGACGAAAAAACAGAAGAGTGAAGCCTCCCTCAGTTTAATTTGCATCAAGTCAATAGCCAGAATATTTGCCAAGACTGAATTTATTAAATTTTAAATTAAAATTTTGAATTTTGAATTGTATAACCCTCTTGCCAAAGTGGATAAACAATCTCAGACTAAATTTTGAGGGTAGACGAACAAAACCCCTGTGGGGGATCTCATCCATGACTGAAAACAATGATACTTTGCTGCTAAAAGCGGCTAAAAGCGGGGATATTAAGCATCTGTGTGCCCTACTAGCTGCTGGTGCGAGTGTGGACGCGTGCGATCGCCAAGGCACGACAGCATTAATGTTTGCTGCCAATTTAGGCTACACCGAAATTGTGCGATCGCTGCTGGATGCTGGGGCAAATATCAACTTGCCCAGAAAACTCTATGGTTTGACGGCTTTAATGTTGGCGGCTAGTGCCAAACAGCTTGACATTGTACAGCTTTTACTATCTAAAGGTGCTGATGTAAATGCCACTAATGAAGATGGCAGCACAGCTTTAATGGCAGCTGTACTCAAAGGCCATGTCGATATAGTGCGAGTCTTATTGGCTGCTGGTGCAAAGGTGAATATCGCAGACCAAGATGATGATACTGCGTTGAAACTTGCCGTTAAGCAGGGAAAAATAGAAGTTTTACAAGTAATTCTCCAAACTGGTGTCGATGTCGATCTCCGAGATCAGGAGGGTGAGACACTCTTAACATTAGCGGCAGATTTGGGACATTTGGAGGTTGTAGAAGCACTGCTAGCAGCAGGGGCTGATGTGAATGTGAAAAACGCTGATGGTGGAACTGCCCTATCGGCAGCAGCAGCTGCTGGACATAGTGCGATCGCAGCAGCTTTACTAGATCGAGGTGCTGAAATTAATCTCCAAGACCAAGATGGTGAAACTGCCCTACACCTTGCCGTTGTAGAAGGCTACATTGATGTCGTGCAAGTGTTACTTAACAAGGGTGCAGATGTCCAAATTAGGAACCACCTGGGTGATACACCACTGCTCGTAGCAGCATTGCAGGGGCACAGCAATATCGTCGAAGCATTGCTGCGTTCTGGGGCAGATATTACCGAGAAAAACCTTGGCGAAGTACCTTTGACGCTGGCTGCATCACAAGGACACAGCCAAACAGTGAAAGTGTTGCTAGACTATGGTGCTGATGCCAACACTCCGGGCGATGATGGCAAAACTGCTTTGAGCAAGGCAACCGAACGCAAGCACACAGAGATAATACATTTGCTGCTGGCAAGGGGGGCAGATGTGAATTTTCAAGACTCAGCGAGGGCAACAGCATTAATGTGGGCTGCCTCAGCAGGTTACAGCGAAATTGTGCAGTTATTACTGCAAGCTGGGGCAGATATGAATTTGAAAAACCGGGGTGGTTATACTGCTTTGATGATTGCAGAATTTAATGGTTATAAGAATGTGGTGCGGAGTCTGCAAAAAGCTGGGGCGCAAGAATAGTTATCTGAATTCTTTAACTAAAATATTTTCAGAAATATCTTGACAAATCATTAAATGAAGGTTATTTCCTTAAATACCAAGGAGATTTAAAAAGCCAAGTCTAGGCGTAAGAGATAAAGAAAGCAAAACTCCGTCGTAGCTGTTGTGAACTTACTACGGCGGAGAAAATAAAAATTAAAACGCTAAGGGGGAGCAGGCGAAATGCTTGCGCCACAAGGATAGAAAGAAAGCAAAAATGAAGAAGTAAATTTACCTTTTACTTTTTACCTTGTACCTTTTACCTAGTCTCCCCCTCGGCGTTTCCTACTGTGCTAGATGTGCAAAATATATAGTTTTTACTTTAAGAGAAAAGTATTGTAACGATCATTTTTTATGTATCCTCCTAAAGACTGAATATAAACGAATCTCAAAAAAGGTTGATGTGCGACCATTTGGGCGATCGCTACGGCAGTCAAAGAAAAAAATAAAGAAAAAATTAAATTTATAGGACTTATGCACTGAAGCCTGAAATCTAGATCCCCCCTAGCCCCCCTTAAAAAGGGGGGAACTTCTAAAGCCCCCTTTTTAAGGGGGTTGGGGGATCTGAGTGCGTAAGTCCTGATTTAGTATGGTAAATCCTCAGTCACCATCGGTTTAATCATGACTTGACCAAGCAAAAATGGCTAATAACTATAAAATTTGTAGAACAACTAGTGTCATATCATCAGTGTTTTGCTTATCAGCACCGATGAATTGCTCAACTTGGTCAAATAAGTAATCCACAATCTCTTGTGGCCCATTGCAGTACTTGCAAGCCGTATTGAAGCCAGTGACAAAATTATCTTCATCAAAGCGATCGCCACTAGCGGCGGCGGCATCGGTCAAGCCATCTGTATAATAAATAATTGTATCCCCAGGCTCTAATTGTACCTGGGCATCTTCATATTGGCTGTTAGCATCCAAACCGATTAACATTCCTAAAGTATCTAAACGGCTGACAGTTTTCGTAGCTGCGTGCCACCATAAGGGAGGATTGTGTGCCGCATTGCTATAAGACAAAATTCGGTTGTGGGGATTATATTCTGAGTAAAATAGCGTTATAAAGCGGTGGGAATTTTCCAAATCCGCATACATAACTCTATTTAAGTTTTGCAGAATTCCGGCTGGGGAATTACCATGTAGCACTTCACCGCGTAGCATTCCCCGCATCATGGTCATAATCAGCCCTGCGGGGACACCCTTGCCCATGACATCTCCAATAACCAAACCCCAGCGACCAGTTTCCGTGCCGTCTTTGGCCTTGGGTTGAATTTTATTGTGATTGGTAGCAATAAAGTCGTAGTAGTCTCCGCCGACGCGATTGGCCGGTTTACAGCGTGCCGCTAAAACTACACCAGGGATTATGGGACATTGACGTGGCAGAAGTCGCCGTTGAATTTCTGCGCCAATTTCTAGTTCTTGGTCTAGGCGTTCTTTTTTTCTTAGTTCTACAGCTAGTTCATCGTTTTCGATCGCTACTGCTGTTTGGTCTGCTACTAACCTAACTAACTTTTGCCTGGTTTCTGTCCAACTATATTCTGGATCGCGGCTCAAGACATAGAGCCATCCCCTTTCTGTATGCTTTACCAGAATCGCTGTACCAAAGATTTGTACATCTCTCCCCAGATAGCGATGCATCTGGTCATCCAAAATCCCGGTGGTATTGGCTAGAGGGGCAGTATTGGATACAAGCGGGATTTGACTGCTAGCTATTTCTAGCGCTTTACGGATATTCTTGCGCTGGCCACTATCTTGCCAATGTAACTGCTCTAACCTGACTTGACCATTTTTGTAGAGAAACAGGGCGCTACCGTCTGCATCTGTCACTCTTGTTGCCATCAGGGGGATCAGCTCCAAAAACTGATTCAAATTATTGAAACTTCTCAGGGCAAATCCTAAAGAACTTAGCAAATCTTGAATTTTGTTCTGTTCCCGGTGCAACCTTGCCACGAGTTCTTTAAGTGCTACGACTGGTGTGACATCTGTCGCGGCACTACTATTGTTGTCAGTGGGTTGAGAGGGCAGTTGAGACACAGGCACAGGTACTATTGCACTTTATATTGGTAGATTTTAGATTACTTATAAATCTTTTGGCTTTGGCATTGCTAAACCATATTTAGACAAGACTTGTCACTTTAGCAAGAGTATAAAGACGTAACAGGCAACTTTTATCAGTATTTTATTGGCTTATTGTATTTTTGATGGAATATTTACTAATTTCAAACCAGGTATTTTTAGTCAAAAGCCAACCCGTAAAAATTACTAGTTAATTACTAATTTCGGTGATATTTAAGAAAGATTTTCATTTTTTCATAACTTAATTCTCAAAGCATATCTCTATAGTCATAAAAATACTTTATTAAAAGAATAATTCATCACGCTTTCAGAGTGGCTGTTTAGGCAGAGGCAACTAGGAGACTGGAAGTTTTTTGAGTGAAAACCTCTATAACCACTCAAATCGAGCTTGGGTCTTGTAAAAACAGACTTAAACTCAATTTCCATACCTGAGAATATGTAAATAAGTATTCAAATACTTAATTTATATACCATAATTGCCGGGATAATCGCCAAGATTGAGCTTTTAATTTTGAATTTCTCGTTTTGAGTTGCCGAATATGCAAAAATTCAACCCATTAAAACGGAATAAAAGTGAGATAACCCAATCTTTTGAGTTAGCGGTAACAGACTCAAACCATTAACCTGTATTGGATTTTGGGAGGAGTCATTTGGTAAGTGTAAGATATGAATAGAAGAGATAACACTAAATCTAAAAAAATATCCTCCAAGAAGTTTAAGTTAAAAGCGAGAAAGAGGGTTTTAGTTTAACCATCAGAGTTAAAACCTCTCGATTGACTACAGAAAACATTTGTAGATACTTTTGCAAGTAGGAACTGAAAATACACCTGAGAGTGTTGAATCAGCTTACTTACACCAATTCACTTTTTAAGTCCACAGTGGACGATTTTCCGAAGTTATGATGTCGGAAGCCGTCCTTTTCCTAATGTCGGCGCTGGGCAAACAGATGAAGCTCGTACTCCTACTTTTAAGTAAGTTACGTGCAGTGTGCATCTCTCCCACCTCCCGAACGCAGTTCCTTCTCCTGTAGTTGCCCGTGCGCGTAGCTTGCTTCTCTGTTCACAAGCAAGTCGCTATAGTCAACACAACCAACCTGTGGAGGCAAACCATTCCACAGTGCTGGACTCATCCGCGCTGGCTCTCCAACGTAGTGCTCACCGTTAGACTGCTGTCCATCCTCCAATAGTTATATTTGTGGGGGTGAGCGTCTCGCTTGTCCTTTAAATTACTACAAAATGGAAGTTTCCGGAGTTTTGCGTGTTGCAACTAAATGCCCATTCAGAGCGTGAAAAAAGGGCATTAGCTTGAAATTTTAACAAAAGTTACCCATTTATGCTGACAAACTTATGATTTATAGAACTTGATCTGTTTCTAGTCTTTTCTTTCTAATTAGTTCAAGTGATAATACCAGATCAGTCATCCCTAAATTTATTAGTTGTCAAGAAAAATATTTAACTCCCAATTAGTCGCTCAATAGAGCTTCGACAAACTCATAGCTAGAAAAGGGACGCAAATCTTCAATTCCTTCGCCAGCACCAATAAAGCGAATGGGTAAACCTAGCTGTTGCACAACAGCAAGAGCAACACCGCCTTTGGCAGTGCCATCTAGCTTGGTTAAGACAACGCCACTCAGTTGGGCAGCTTGGGAGAAAACTTCGGCTTGCCGCAGTCCATTTTGACCTAAAGTGGCATCTAGAACTAAAAGCGATTCTACTTTCGCATTTGGGGCTTTTTTGTCGATAATTCGCCGGATTTTGCCGAGTTCGTCCATTAAATTTTTCTTGTTTTGCAGTCGCCCAGCTGTATCTACCAGAAGTAATTCTGTTTGCCGGGCTTGGGCGGCTGCGATCGCATCAAATACAACTGCTGCCGGATCTGTATTCTTTCCCGGATTGGCAATTACTTCTACACCACTTCTACTACCCCAAACTTTCACCTGTTCGACGGCGGCGGCGCGGAAAGTGTCTGCTGCACCAATCAAGCATTTATAACCAGATTTTTGTCCCAAGTGGGCAATTTTGCCGATGGTAGTGGTTTTACCGGCACCATTCACCCCAGTGATTAACCAAATATTCAGGATTTCTTTTTCTGGGGTAAAGCTAGTTTTCTGGGATGCTTTGCTTGGTGCATCCAGCATATCTCGGAGGATTTTTTTCAGATAAGCGATCGCTTCTTCAGGTGCAGTTACTTCTTCTCGAAGTTTTGTCTGTAGGGCATTGATAATAAAGTCCGTTGCCTCTACACCCACATCAGCTTGCAGGAGCAATGCCTCAATTTCTGTCACAGCAGCTTGGTTAAGCGGCCCTTGACCAACGATCGCCTTCAGTTGGTTGAGAATGCTACGACGAGTTTTATCTAACCCTTGCCGGAGCTTTTTCAGCCAGGTAATTTCTTCAATAGAAACGTCTTCTGGACTTCTACCTTGAGCTGCTAGGACTTTCGCCGACCAGACAAACCCATCATCAAATACCAGTCCAGGAATTTCCTCTCCTGTGTCTGAAGTTGCAGTTACTGGCTGTACTACCTCTGGTTCTGGAACTTCAATGGCAGTAGCCATTAGTTGTTCCAGCTTGGCTTGCCGTTCTGCTGCTGCTCGTTGTAAGAAGGATGAGGCGGCTGGTGCTGTTGGCTGTGTTGCCTCTGGCGTAACTAGTGTTTCAATAGATGTTGGTTCAGTTTTACTTGTCCTTATTTCTGGGCTTTCAACATCTGGATATTCAGCAATTGCTGCTACTAAGGAATCTTCTGTACTTTCTTCCTCAGTAGCAGCTTGAATAACTTCTGGAGGTGCTGTTTCTGGGGTTGTACTAACAGGTTCCTCAGTTGTTTCTGGTTCAGTGATTTCCGTAATTGCCGTTTCTACGGTTTCAGGTTCTGCTGAGTTATCTGCTGAATCAGGCGGAGTTTCTACTACCTCGACTTGTTGTTTTTGCTGAATATTTTTGTAGGCAGCTTTAGCAAACGCTAACAAGTCTGGTGCAGTTTCAGCAGTTGCTGTTGACGTTTCGGCTGGCTCTGGTTGGGGTTCTTGTGCAGGAGGAGTTTCTTCCTGTTTTTTATCAGAGGGAGTCTCAGAGGAATCGTTATATTGACGACGGAACCAATTAAAAACCATTGCAGCAGTATTAGTTCTATGAGTTATAAGTTATAAGTTATGAGTTTAATTTAAGTTTGCACTTTTTCTTGTGGTGAAAACTTCCCGGTTATCCTCACCTTTCAACGCTAGTTTGAAAAGAATCGCTATAACAGGAGCTTCGCTTTGAACGTTCGCTCTGAGGAAGCCGCAGAAGCGGCTACAGACTTTTCTCCACGGCAGTATAAGAATTATGCTGTTTTTTTCTGCTCAATGACTCGGCGCAAAACACCGTTAATAAATCGATGACCATCGTCTCCACTGTAGCGTTTGGCTAACTCTACAGCTTCGTTGATGGCAATGCTGTCTGGAACTCCTAAAAACTTCATTTCTGCCACAGCGATTTGCAGGATATCGCGGTCAATTTGGGCGAGGCGAGTTACTTGCCAATCTACTAAGGCAGTAGAAATGAGTTCATCTATAATGTGTCGATTTTCGTTGACGGTAATCACAAGCTCTTTAGCGTAATTACGAACTCCCTTATCCTGATTCGCTAGCTGAATCAATACTGGGAAATCCATTGCTGTACCCAACTGATTGATTGCTGTCTGCGTACAGGCGATCGCTTCTTGGAGCATTGTTCGAGCAGAATTGAGGTCGGAGGCCCGAGTTTGGCTACTTAAAAGGCGGTCATTACTGCGTTGCAGTTCACCTGCGGCATTATCGAGGGTATCTTGCACTTCTGAAGTCAGAGTGCGTACTGCTCCTAGCACCAACTTAGATACTAGTTGATCATCTTCCAATTTATCTAATTTTTTGGGGTTTACTGGCAATTGGCTAAGGCTTAAAAGCGCCAATTCACGAGCAATTTGCTGGGGTTTACGAGGTTGCATAAAACTGAGGGGTGATTGTGCAAGAACTGATTAACTAGGCAGGACAAACTTATAACTCTATCAATTTTGGCACAGTCAAACAACAACATTACGTATTTGCTTGTGACTTTGCCAGATTGATTTTAAGTTTCTTCAACGGGAATAACCTGCTGCTTGATTTCGTCGTGTTTTATTTCTAGTGTGGACTCTTTGGGGAAAAGTAAGGGCGTATTGGGGGCGACAATCCCACCTGATACAACTATTTTAAAGGCGTCTTCAATTGATATGGAGAGGTTTACCACCTCGTCTTCAGGAACGACTGCGTACCATCCAGTAGTCGGATTCGGGGTGGTGGGTATAAAAACACTTAGTACGGGGCGAGACATCTGAGCTTGGATATCACTGCTGATTACACCAGTGACAAAAGCGATCGCCCAAATGCCTCGACGGGGATACTCTACCAAAATTACCCGACGAAACTTGCCATTAGAATCTTTTAATACTGTTTCTAAAAGCTGTTTTAGAGTTTTGTATACCTGTCCTGCTAAAGGAATTGCCTGTAAAAATCGCTCACCAAAATCTAACAACCACCTACCAGCAATATTCCGAGCCATCAAGCCCATCAACAAGATGCTTAGTAGTGGTACAGCTAAACCTACCAATAGATTCAGTAGATTTACCAAAAATGGATTTAACCCATCAAAGGGATTTAGTTGTTTGGGGATTTGGGTGAGGAAGTTGATTACCCAAGTAGCAATGGTAATCGTTAGCCAAATAGTGGTTGCAAGGGGAATTACTACCAACAAACCAGCGATCAGGTCGTTTTTTAAGTCCTGTTTTAGGCGATCGATTACCAAGCCCCGATTCTCCTGTTTTAAGCTAGAGAAACTTTTGTTATTAGTATTCATACCAGCAGATTCGTTAAATTCCGAAGACTTTAACTTTAGGCAGTTTCTACCGCAAGTAACTGTCCAAAACGCTAGCAGCTTGGCTGCCGCCGCAAAAACACGTACTTTTTGCTGGAAATCAGCTATTTTCCTACAAGCATACATATAGACATTAACCAATCCAATGCCGACTGGTTATTCTCAAAGGATGTTACTTTTCTTTGTAAGACTTGTAAATGATTGTTGCAAGTCTCTTAGGTATTACTAATCTATCGCGCTCAATCAAAAGCTGCTCGTGATTGTAAAAGTCAGAGCGGATAAACAGAAGAATTATTTTATTTGGTCAGTCACTGACATTTGAGCAGGTGCGGCTTTTATGAAATGCTCTGTTAAAAATATTAATTTATTATGGTGGTTCTCGTTTAACGTGGAAAACGCGATAGGGACGCATAGCTAACTGTGCGTCCCTACTTCTGAATTCTGATTTTGCGATCGCGTACCCTCCAATGGCTGCTTGTTGATTTTACTGGGAATCCTTCTAATCTCCAATCTTTTTCACGCCACATCAACCTGTGTAGTGTCAGAATCCGCGCACTGTAACTGTTGTGTATTCTCTTGCGCCAGAATTGCTGTTGCGTTTAAATTAGGTTTTGGTAGATACTTCATTTCCCAGACTTTGAGCAAAATCAGGTATTCGTAGAATGCCTGCAATGTACACCAAGCAAGTCCGGCGCGTCCATCTAAACATCCGCCTAAGATAAAATACATATATACAAACCGTAGCAACGGTCTGGCGGGTAAACGCAAAGACAAATCTTTTAGAGCGCGGCGTTTTTCGACTTCCGATTTGCCAAAGAATAAATCTCGCCAGTTAACTTTTCCTTGTTCTAGCTGATACAGCGTTTCTTGAGCTTCATCTGTAGAATAACGGTTATGCTTGTCAATCCAACGGTTCAAACCTTTGCTACAAGTGTAGTGTGGGTATGTTTCTTTTAAAAAGCTAGTTGCACCCTCACAAACTTCCCGCTCAGTATGACCATAGTCTGTAAACCAGACTTTACCGTGGCAAAAGAGGCGCATTTGGTAACGGGGATACTGTGTGCTGTAGCGAATCCAATGATTCATGAACATGACACGTTCAGCCACGTAGTAACCGATGTAATCTGGATTCTGACTTACCTTTTCGCATTCCGCGAACAGTTCTGGTGTCATGCGCTCGTCAGCTTCGAGAATATAAACCCATCCGTGCTTTGGAGGGATAGACTCTAACATCCAGGTGCGTTGGCATCCGTGGCTTTCAAAAGCGTGTTGGACAACGCGGATGGGATAGCGACTGGCGATTTCTACAGTGCGATCGCTACTGCATGAATCCACAACAATTATGTCATCCGATAGCATCGCCGATTCTATACAAGCAGCAATATCTAATTCTTCGTTATATGTCAGTATGTAAATTGAGAACATTACCCAAGTTTTATAGCGATTTTACTCAGTGATAATTGCATTTTTATTGTTATTAGCTACTACGCGCATGGCAGTATAAACCATCAATAATTATTGAATACGTTCTACTGCCATACCGATAGTGGATTAGCGTGCAGTAGCTCTAGGTTTACCACCTTGTACAGCACCCCTGCCTTTTAAGCCTGTCCAGCCGATGATAATGTAACCAATAGACAACAGCAAACTGCTAATCCCAATCCGCAGTCCAGACTTCCAAGCATTATCTCTAGCTTGTTGCTGTGCTTCGTCTCTGCGCTGGCGAACTTGGCTTAGTTGTTGACTTTGCAGCGTCTTAATATCTGTTTGTTGTTCGATAGCTGTGTTAAGTGCTTGGGGATCTGTTTTAGCCTTCCTCAACAAATCTTTGATATTTGCAGGAATTTGAGGACTTTCAAGTGCTTGCTTATATCTCTGGTCATCCTTAAGGATTTCACTAAACTGAGCTTTAGTTTGGTTTCGCAGTTGCTCTAGTTGAGCTTTTCCTTGCTCAGTATTCAATTGTGCTTGCAATTGTGATAACCGAGCGTTCAGTTGATTTTCTGCCTGATCTGCTTCTTGGGTGATTCGATTGAGTGTTTGAGTCTTAGCTTGATTGACGTTATTGAGGTGTAGGGGAAAAATCAGCAAAAACATCAACCCTAAAATACTTGAGAGGATCACAGCAGGAAATCTTAAATCAATACCTTGGGGGCGATCGCCTCCTGCATCAGCACTATCAATCCAATAGGCAGCAAATAGAAGTCCCAAACCTACTAAAGGAACAATTCCCCGATCAACTACCGCTGTTGCCAAGTTGATTTGCCATACCCGATCAGTTGGTTGAAAGGGTAACAATAGAATAAAAAAGTCAACGAAAAAGGACAAAATGCAGATTATTCCAACTACTTTAAGTGTGAGGGCAGTAGTCACGGAAGGAAAACGGTTAACCATAATTTTTCAAACTGGCGGTGAATACGAGTGATTTTCATATTTCAAGCTACTTGAATATTGTGCCCATGATGGTAACTTTTGTGTAGAAACACAAAGCAGATTCAATACTGGTAAAGGCTATCTGCCTCTTGGTTTTCAACTAGGCCACAGTAGCATTTGTTATGTAGAGTGTCTTCAGGAAATTCCTGGTATTTGAAGATACGAAGCTAATGCGGGGTAGTAAGAAAAGACTGATTAATTACCCGATCTCCCTTATTGCAGTTTTCAATCGGTCGTAATACGGGCCTTTTATCGGGTCATACAACTAGCTGTGCGCCTGTAGCATATCTTGCATCCATACAAAAATTGCTATATCTTCCTTATCTCTTCATTTTTCTATCTCCCCTGCAAGGGCTTGTTCCCAAATCGGCAGATCCTCCGGTCGGTCAACATCGGCTAGAGGTGACAAGTTTATATGTGATAAATTCAGTTTCTGGGCAATATCCACGGTTTTCTGGAATACTTGAGCTGTTCCCCACTCGATGTTAACGAATAACTCCGGGATGGGTTGGCGCAAACCAATTAAGTAATATCCACCATCGATCGCAGGGCCAAGTACCAGATCAGAGGTGTGTAACTTTTCAAAAGCTGTCGCTAGAATCTGGGCATTGACTCCAGGACAATCTGTACCGATGATAATTACATTTTCTGCACCAGATTGAAAGGCATCGAAAAGCGATCGCGCCATCCGCGAACCTAAATCCCCTTCACCTTGAGACTGGTAAACTAAATCCAACCCTAGCCAATCTTGCATAAGTTGCAAATCGCCACCTGCAAACCGCAATTCCACAGATATGTCAATGACTTTTTGCAATTCTTGAACCTGAAATATTGTATGTTCAGTCATTTCCCGTTGAAGGTTGGCAGCACCAACAGTTCCCAAAGCAGGAATAAGTCGGGTTTTAGTCTTCCCTGGTTCTGGATAGCGAGTGAAAATAATCAGGTGCTGTTTTGATTTTGCTGGTAAGTTCAGCACGCAATACCTTATTTAAATAAACTAAAAATATCTTATTTTAAATAGAGTTCTTCAATAGCATTAATGTATTTTATCTGAGAGGATGTTGCAAAAGTATTTTTATTAACATCAAAACCTCAGAAACCTAACCCCCCAGCCCTCCTTCTTTACTTCCTTACAAGGGAATGGGGGTTTCAAAGCCTCTCTCTATTGGGTCTACGGTGTACACACAAGTCTAGAAATCCCACGTGAAACTTGCTTTCGTTGCCCTAGTCCTAAAATTAGGGGGAGAAATGGAGTTTCAAGTCGCCCAAAATTTGGGTATTTATGAGGCTAAAAAATTTGAAACCTTTGCGGTCTCTACTTGTGCGTACACGGTAGCCCTATTGGGGAGAAATTCAAAGAGGGATTTTTAGTATACTTTACAACTTTTTAAACAACCTTTGAGATTGATTAATTACATCCATTATCCTTATCAGACCGCATTGCGCCTAGCAAGGTTGAAACAATGGCACATCTTTTAGTACTATTGTTATTTCTAGGTGTAAAGGTAATTTTACCCAGTTCTCCAACTCCATTTACAGAACCATCATACTTGAACTGTACCCGATAGTAGTTAGTAGGGTTTTGAGTAAAAGTGGAAGTAAATGTAATTGCTTTAGAGTCATCTGTAATCAAGGATTGTCCATTCGTGGCTTGACATGAAGAAGTTCCACGTTGTACTGAAGCTAAAACTTGATTGCCATTATCCCAAAAACAAGCTAGCCAAAGAACTCTTTCGCGTTTGGCATTAGCTTGGGCATCACGCAATAGTGTCAGTGCTGTCTTTTGGGCGGTGTTTACCCTTTGACGATTTAAAAATCCAAGCCAGCCAGGAATAGCGATCGCAGATAGTACACCAATCATAAGAATAACTACGAGTAGTTCAATCAAACTGAAACCAGCTTCTGATTGCCCTGATAGTGATTGTTTATTCATCTTTTTTTTATAACCCAGCTATTATTCTGGAATTTTATTAATAACGCCACGTATCAGTACTTGAGTTTGTAAAACCGGACGATGATTATCAGTTGTTACTCCTCCTTTGCCATTAGCATTACCCCTGAGATAGATCACTACATCTTGATTGACTCCACTGGCAACTGCTGTTGATCCTGAAGCTGGGACAGTAGTCCTAATACAGGCAAAAAAGCTATTACTTGTAGTGTTACTACGACTATACCCAGTATCACATATAGGAAGAGTACCAGTATTTGTTGCATCAGGAGCATCAACAAAATCTACTAAAACAGCAGGGTTAACGCCGCTTGCTGATGGTAGAGATGCTTGCAGGTTAGTACCATCAATAGATTTTTTTGGCCACATTTGAAATGAGGTACTATCTATTTCGGATGGGTCTACATATCCTGTAGATTGAACCAGATTACTACTGGTAATACTGCTATATTTGCTTAGAGCATATCTTATAATTCTAGATTTTCCCCGCCAAAGGCTATTAGAAGTAGCTGATTGTAAATAAACTACCAACGTATAAGTCCGGCGCTTAATTAAAAGGTCTTGACAATCTTGTTTTGTTATAGTTTCAGTTATACCACTGCAAGTACCTAAAGCACTCAAGCTATCCGAACCAGTATCATCAATTACTTCCGGTTTCCAAAAGGCCAAAACAGGTTTTTGAGTAGTACTAATTAATGATGTTGGTAGATAGTTTTGCAGCCCAGGGCAATAATTAGCGCTAGCTATATTAGTAGTAGTTGGGGCAGTACCTTGAGCTGTAGCTGACATACAGTTGTTGTCGTAAACATACACTGCCTCACGTAATTCTGCTGCTATATAGTTTAATGCCGTTTGCATTTCCTGTTGGGTTTCATTGCGGGCATTTTCCCGGCTGTCAACTTGCAGGATATCTACAACCAGTGATAACAAAGCCAAAATAATCAAAGAAGAAATTATGATACCTACCAAAAGTTCTATAAGGGTAAACCCTGCTGTTTGGTTTTTTTTAGAATAGACCCAGAAGCAATTTATGAACAGTCTTAGATGTTTTTTAGTCATAGATATTCAGCCTGATAAAATAATGAATATGATATTAACTAGGTCAACTTTAAAAAATATAGAATAGACTTAGGGCCTGTTTTGAAACTACTCATTAGGCTTCCTAAAGTTTTATATTTCTCTAATTTACCCTTTTTAAAGGAGACTTTAAGAGACTTTGAACAAGTCTTTTTTAAGGGTGTTGGGGGGATCTAAGACTTTGAAAATACACTAGTCTTCTCCTCCTTAAAAAACTACCGTGTACACACAAGTATAGACCCCAAAGGTTTCAACTCTTTTAGCCCCATAAATACCTAAATTTTGGGCGACTTGAAACTCCATTTATCCCCTAATTTTGGGACTAAGGCAACGAAAACAAGTTTCACGTGGGATTTCTAGACTTGTGTGTACACCGTAGCCTTAAAAAGTGAGTAATAACCTTCTCCAAGTCCTCCTTTTTAAGGAAGATTTAAAATGATCTAAAGTTTTGGATAACTTGCCAGCACTTTTAAAACATCCTCTAAGGTTAAAGTTCCAAGAAGGCCTTATATTTAATTAGAGAATCTTTGAGGTCGCTGCGAACTACCGAAGTGTACATCACAGCCAAAGGCTTCTTTCGCTGTTGTCCCTGCTCTGTAGTGAATTTAAGAGATGCTTGGTTCGTTAAGAGTCCTGACTGTCCCTCGGCTATAGCTGAGTACACCCTCACCCCCATTTGAAAAGCAACTACCTGGGATGGATTTCCATAACTCAATTCCTTAGTGCGGAATTTTTGTATATAAAAGTCATTTCTAGCATCACCATTAATATCGACAGGGCAAGCGTTAGATGAAGCAGTACCGCAGGTAAAATTTGTAGGTACTGGCACCATCTCTGCATTATCTGCTGCTTCTGATGGCAGAGTGGGTAAAGAGGGTAAAATGCTATTGCTATAATTTCCCTTCTCGACCGATACTCGTACCTGATCAACTTCGCGTTGAGCTAGTTGCATTGCTTGTTGAGCTTTTTGATTTTGAACGCGAGTAGCTACCGCTAAAAAAATCGGAGGAGTAATTGCTACAATAACCATCGTAACTACTATTATTGCCATCAAGGATTCTATGATGGTAAATCCTTGTTCAGGGTGAATTTTAACAACTCGCTTTTGTAACTCAAGATAAGTTTGAAATCGTCTTAAGAGATATGAGTAGCTGTTCATGAGTAGTAATTCTCCTATGACTGAAAGCGTTAAGGACAAGAGGCAGCAGAATCGATGCGGTTTCCACTGGAATCCGTTGCACAACGCAGTTTCTTAATGTATGGGTCGTCTGCTGCTAACTCACGGTAAACCTCACTACGCGTAGTACCAGGGACGGCAAAGCGCCTAGAAACTGGACCTCCTGTTTGATACTGCAAGGCGACATCATAACCCCAGCGGCGGTTTGGTGGCCGAAAGTACCAGTTATATTCATGGATATCACTTGAGCCAGCAGCTGGAACAATAGGATTTGTACTGGGTTCCCAAGCATCTTGGTCAAAAGTACCTGTATCTTGAGTACTGAATCTTAGTTGTAAAAAAGCTCCTGACATGAATAGATCCTGTCCATCCCAGTTTTCAATCATTCGAGGGAACATATGAAAGCCTCCATAAGATTGTCCAGCTCGAGTATCCGCTCAATAAATCGGGGCAACTACCAGTTCAGGAACGAGTTTACGCCATTTAAGCCTTGTCACTGAGCGATTTACCCCGGATTATTGAGCGGTTACCAGCTCGAGAAGGGATGATATTTTGCACAATAATCGCATTCACTCTAGTGCTATTAGCAGTACCAACAGCTTTTCTATTACTACTCACCAAATCGCCATTAGGATCTAGATCTGCAAATCTTAGGTAACTGTGCGGGTAAGTGCTGTTACCAGTAGTATTGGGCTTTACCCAATCTATACTGATAAGCTAAGGTTACCCACTTACTTTGCAAAAACTATCAACGTCAATTACAAAAAATAGATAAAATTTTTATACATCTTTAGAGTGCATTATGAATGCGTCCTAAATTCCTCAAAAGGATGTTCACACGATTAGTAAAAAACTCAGTCTTTAATGAAGGCGCTTAGTGCGGCGGTGAAGTGAAAAAGTAACTGCAAAGCCTTTATTTACCTGTGTGTCAGTTAGTTCACATTTATCAAACATAGCATCTTCAGATATAATTGAATATTTTACAGAAACTGAACAGGCACTGATAAAGTAAGCAATCACCATTATTTGCCTATGTAACAAAAATGTAAAGCATAAATTCATCAGGAATACTTGACTTTTAGCAAAATTAATGGTTAAGGTATTTTCCTGCATGGTTATACTGGCAGTCCTTGTGAATGTGGCATGAGATAAAGCAAAGCGTTAATTCTTGCAATTATCTAGGTAATATAAATTTGAGGATCAAAACTTTATCTTTACTTGTTCCTCAAGCAGCCCGCGTTATAAAGCATTCCATTATCCAAAGCAGAAACTCACAAATAGAAAAAACTTAAGCCAATACACTGACGCCTTGTTGCTAGAATGCTGTTGCTGTCAACCCAGATCTGCACGAGATTGCTGAACATGACTACATTAACTGATTTTACTGTAGCCATTTGTACCTACAATGGCGAAAAGCGTTTGCCTGAAGTTTTGGAACTGTTGCGAACCCAAGTTAACATCCCATATCTTCGCTGGGAAGTTATTGTCATCGATAACAACAGTACAGATAACACCAGCAAGATTGTTCAAGAATATCAAGCAAATTGGTCAATTACTAATCCGCTCATTTATTACTTTGAACCACAACAAGGTGCAGCCTTCGCGAGGAAACGGGCTATTCATGAAAGTCATGCTGAACTGATTGGCTTTCTTGATGACGACAACTTGCCAGCATTAGATTGGGTTGCAGCAGCTTATGCTTTTGCACAAGAGTACCCGAAAGCTGGTGCCTATGGTAGCCAAATTCACCCCAGTTTCGAGGTAAAACCACCAGAAAATTTTCATCGAATAGCTCCATTCTTAGCAATTACAGAACGTGGCTCACAGCCTCTTTTGTATGAACCGCGCAAAAAATTACTGCCCCCTTCAGCTGGACTTGTTGTACGTAAACAAGCTTGGCTAAAGAGTGTTCCTATAGCTTGTGTCCTAACAGGGAGGGTAACAGGGAATATGTTGACCAGTGAGGATTTAGAAGTATTATCATATATCCAAAAAGCAGGCTGGGAAATTTGGTATAGCCCTACAATGGAAGTGAATCATAAGATACCTAGTTGGCGCTTACAAAAAGACTACCTAATTCCATTTTTTCGTGGAATTGGACTCAGCCGCCATGTCACTCGCATGATCAGTATTAAGCCTTGGCTTATACCGTTGGCAATAATTGCTTATATGACCAATGACATACGCAAAATTATTGTTCACCTGCTTAAATATCGCACCCAAGTTAAGACTGACCTAGTAGCAGCTTGTGAGATGCAACTGATATTAAGTAGTCTGTTCAGTCCTATTTACTTGTGGAAAAACCGATATTTAAACCCGAATTAAAAATGAATTTAATCGACTTAACAGTAGTTATTCCAACCTATAATGGCGAGATTCGTTTACCCATAGTCTTAGATAAACTGCTTTATCAGATGGGAGTAGAAAATCTTAATTGGGAAATTATTGTTGTTGATAATAATAGTACAGATGGTACTGCAAAGGTTGTTCGCAACTACCAACAAAGCTGGTTTCATCCTTTTGCCTTGAAATATATTTTTGAAGCTGAACAAGGGGCAGCATTTGCAAGAGCGAAAGGCATTTTGGAAGCAAGAGGGGAAATTGTCGGTTTTTTAGATGATGACAATTTGCCTGAAGATAATTGGATCATGGAAGCTTATAAATTTGCACAAGAGTATCCTCAAGCAGGAGCATGGGCTAGCCAAATTCATGGTGATTTTGAAGTAGAACCGCCAGAGCATTTAAAACCAATTTTATTTTATCTTGCGATTACTGAAAGAGGTGAAAATCCTCATATATACGAACCTGGCAAGAAAGGCTTTCCTCCTTCGGCTGGCTTGGTTGTACGCAGAAATGTCTGGAGAGATAATGTTCCCATTCGCCTTTTTTTAGTTGGTAGAGTCGGTTCATCTATGTTAGGGAGTGAAGATGCTGAATCTTTACTATATATTTATCAAGCTGGGTGGGAGATTTGGTATAACCCAAAAATGGTAATAGCTCACATTATCCCATCTTGGAGATTAGAACCAAATTATTTACTTTCTCTGATGTATGGGGTTGGTTTAGCTCGCTATTACTTGCGTATGAAGCTACTTAAAAGTTGGCAAAGACCCTTTGCTTTTTTAATGTATTTTGTTAACGATATACGCAAAGTAATATCGCATTTTATTTTATATCGAAAAATTTTCAAAAGCGATATTGTTGCGGCCTGTGAAATGGAAAGACTAATGGCTACTGTTATCAGTCCTTTCTATTTGTGTAAAATAGCTTTTCAAAAAAGATTAACATCTTTACAATGATTACCATTGGTAACTATGTTATAAAGCAATTACTAAGCTAATCTAACTAAGTTTGTTTGAGTAAGATTTTATTTTGCGACTTCTTATGCATATTATTGTTTTGGAAAATGAAGTAAGCTCTCTGCGCGGTGGACAAGAGTTAAGCCTATTTGATGTTTGCTTTGGTCTATATAAACGTGGACACTCTATCACTTTAGTTTATGTAACAGAAGGCAACTTACTTAAGGAATATCAGTTTTTTTGTACTAATACAATAAAAATTAATGGTTTTAGAATCGAACGAAAAAAAATAATTGATTCACTATACAAGTTTTTTATAGATATAAGAAAAATAAAAACCCTTAAAGATAGCGTAGTATATAGTAACCAATACCATAATAGTTTTTTTGCTTATACATTAGCTGTATCCAAGAATATACCGTTTGTTTGTCATCTTCGCTTACCGCCACCAGAAATCAAAAAGCTTGGTTTCCAGTGGGGTATTGGGATGCACGGTGCTAAACACTTAATTGCCGTTTCTAGCCAGACTAAAATAGATTGGATAAAGCAAGGTTTTAAAGAAAATAAAATTGACGTTGTATACAACGGAATTAATATTGAAAAATTCCAACCATCAGTCCATGTACCAATTACTAAAAAGGAATTGGGTATTTCTGACGATGTAGAAATTGTCTCCTACATTGGAAGATTAGATAAGGAAAAGGGACTCGAAACACTAATTAGAGGTTTTTCTTTATTTCTCAAAACTCACAAAAGTGCCAAGTTATTGATTGCTGGTAAACCCTTATGTCATACAGAAGAATATAAAAAGTCTTTAGAACATTTGGTATCTGAACTAGACATAGCAAACTCTGTTAAATTTCTTAGTCATCTAACTAATCCTGTTCCTCTTTATCAAATAAGTGATGTGACAGTTTTAACTAGTTTACATTCTGAACCATTTGGCAGAACAATTATTGAATCAATGGCATGTGGAACTCCTGTGGTAGCTAGTCGTACTGGTGGAATACCTGAAATATTGACAGGAGAGTTTCAAGCGCTCCTCTGTGAACCAGGAAATGTACAAGATTTAGCAGATACTTTAAATTCTGTGTTTAAATGGAAAAATTTAGATCCTCAATTAAGTACGAAATGTAGGAAACATATATTACATAATTTTAATGTAGACAAAATGGTTGATGGTATTGAAAAAAGTCTATTAGATTATCAAAAATAAAAGTTAATTAATATGCAAATAAATGAAACAAAAATTTCAATAGTTATTCCTACTTATAATCGCAAGCACTATTTAGAAAGAGCCAATAAATAGTGTTTTGAATCAAACATATACTGATTACGAATTAATTGTAGTTGATGATGCCTCAACTGATGGAACTAAAACTTTTATTGCGGAAAAATATCCTGACGTTTGCTGCGTTAGTTTACCAACAAATTCAGGTGCTAGTGGGGCAAGGAATGAGGGTATTCAGCTTGCAAGAGGCAGCTTTATAGCTTTCTTGGATTCTGATGACGAATGGTTACCTAAGTATTTAGAGACCCAAATTCAATATATTGAGAATAGCCCTGATAATGTAATAGTTTTCTGTGGGTGTATCCACCAAATGCTAGATGGGAAAATCGAAAAGTTCAGTTGTCAGCCCTGGCTAGCATATCCCGATTTAACTTATCATCTATTGTCTGAAAACTTTATATTGACAGCATCAATTGTAGTAGTAAGTAAAAAAGCTCTAAATAAGGCAGGTTATTTTAATGAAAGCCTCAAAGTTTGCCAAGATAAAGAGCTATTTTTACGATTATTTTGTTTAGGTAATGCTGTTCACGTTCCTTATTATTTAGTAACTAAATATTCTCATTCTAGTAATTTAACAGGGGATTATAAACTATGGGCCAAAGAGACATTTGATCTATTGGATATATTTTTTGCTAATACTTTGAGCCTGCCTTATAGGCATTTTGAAATTGAAACTAGAAGTCACAATGCTATGAGATTAGCAAGAATACTATGGGGTGAAAAGAAGAAATTTTTATTTGCACTACAAATGTTGCTGAAGGCCTTTATAATTTCCCCAAGGTATATAAGCCAACACTTGAGGATAAAAATTGGTTAAGAGTACTGCATAGTTCTATTTTGCTGTATATTATCGAGTTTTGCAATTTTTACCTGAGTTAAAATTAACTCTTAACTTTACATTTTTACGGCTTGTTCAATTCCCCTTATCCGTTGTGGAGAAGGGGAAAAGGGGAAGGTTACGCGCTAAAGTATTTTGCTAGTGGGTGGTAAGCAATAATTGCAGTGGTAGATTGTTCTGGATAAAGTTGTTCACTTTCATCCATATACAAGTTAATCCTGTCAGTCTGCAATAACTCCAGTTGCTTGTATTGGTCTTGGATATTTGGACAAGCGGGATACCCAAAACTATACCGTGAACCACGATAGCGTTGTGCTAATATATCCCGAATATTGTCAGGTTCTTCAGCTGTAAAACCTAACTCTCGGCGGATTCTGGCGTGTGTCCACTCAGCCACAGCCTCTGCAACCTGCACCGCCATACCGTGGAAATACAGGTAATCGGTGTATTGGTTATCAACAAATAGCTTTTGAGCAAACTCTGTCGCAATCTCCCCTACAGTCACCGCCTGCATTGGAAAGACATCAATAATTCCTGACTCCTTAGGTGCAAAGAAATCTGCTATGCACAGCCGCCTTAAAGACTTTTGTCTGGGAAACTCGAAAGTTGTAACCTGCTGTGATTGGCTTTCTGGATTATATATATGTAGAGAATTACCCTCAGCTTGACAAGGGAAATACCCATAAATCACCTGGGGATGCAACAGATTTTCTTCAAGAATCCGTTGTTTCCAAGTTTCTAAAATTGGGTAGACTTTCTCAGCCAAGAAAGCCTGATATTCTTCTTTAGATTGCTCTTTTGGTTTGCGGAATTGCCACTGTCCAGCAATCAAAGCTTGCAAATCTAAGTGCCAGAATATTTCCTCGATGGGAATATCACTAGGCTGCAATAACTGCGTTCCCCAGAAAGGCGGTGTGGGACGTTCAATATCTACAGCCACAGCTTTGGAACGTCTCGTATCTACTACTTTTGGTTCAGCAGATGTTTCTTGAGCAGTTGTAGCTTTTGGTTCTTTCTTACCATTGGTCGAAACTTCAGCCGTTTCGATTTCGTTCAAAAATCCCTGCAAATCTTCCCAGTTACCAGTAGCCTTTGCTGGCATTAATTTATCCATGAAGTGCAAGTCAGAAAAGGCATCTTTGCCATAAACAACTTTACCTTTGTAGGTATTCTGGCAATCTTCATAGACAAACTTGGGAGTCAATGCTGCACCACCTAATATCACGGGGACACTAATTCCCTTTTCGTTGAATACCTCCAAGTTCTCTTTCATGAAGGCGGTGGATTTTACCAGCAAACCACTCATCGCAATACAATCAGCTTTGTGCTGTTCGTAAGCGTTGATGATATTTTCCACTGGTTGCTTAATTCCCAGGTTAATTACCTTATAGCCGTTGTTGGATAAGATAATATCCACCAAGTTTTTACCAATGTCGTGGACATCACCTTTAACTGTGGCAATGATAAAGGTTCCCTTGGCATTGTTGCCTGATTCTGATTTTTCCATGAACGGTTCTAGAAACGCAACAGCCGCCTTCATGGTTTCTGCTGATTGCAAAACGAAGGGTAACTGCATTTGTCCAGAACCGAATAATTCCCCAACAACTTTCATGCCATCTAGTAGGAAGGTGTTGATAATTTCCAAGGGGGGATGTTCTTCTAAGGCTTTTTTGAGATGTTCTTCTAAACCAATCCGTTCGCCATCGATGATGTGACGCTTGAGACGTTCTGGGATAGGGAGACTTTCATCTAAGGAGCGATCGCGCTTAGTTGTTACTCCGGCAAACGCTGTGGTAAGCTCTCCCAAAGGATCGTAAACGCAAACATCACCCTCAAACTTCCGCTCATCATAAATCAACTGGCGACAAATTTCTTGATGGCGTTCGTCAATCTTCGATAGCGGTAAAATTTTGTTAGCACTGACAATGGCTGCATCCATCCCCGCCGTCGTCGCTTCGTGCAAAAACACCGAGTTCAGCACCATCCGCGACGCTGGATTTAAACCAAAGGAAATATTGGAAACACCCAAAATCACATGACATCCAGGCAATTCTTGACGAATGCGCCGGATGGATTCAATTGTGGCTTTACCGTTTTCTCGGTCTTCTTCAATCCCCGTGGAAATGGGTAATGCTAGAGTATCAAAGAATATTTCTGTGGGTGGTATGCCATATTCTACAGCTTGACGGTATGCACGTTGCGCGATCGCAAACTTTTTGTCTGCCGTTCGTGCCATGCCATCTTCGTCGATAGTACCAATGACTACACCAGCACCGTATTTCTTCGCTAAATCCAACACCTTCAAAAAGCGCGGTTCCCCGTCTTCGTAGTTAGTGGAGTTCAGCAAACACTTACCACCAGCAACCTTTAAACCCGCCTCCATCTTTTCCCATTCGGTGGAGTCAAGCATTAAAGGCAATGTCACATTATTAACAATGCGCGAAACTAGTTCGTGCATATCCCGCACGCCGTCGCGTCCCACATAATCGACGTTGACATCAAGGATGTGTGCGCCTTCTTTTACTTGCGCCCTCGCCATTGAAACGAGTCCATCCCAATCTTCGGCATTTAGCAAATCGCGGCACTTCTTGGAACCACTGGCGTTGAGACGTTCGCCAACTATCAAGAAGGAATTATCTTGATCGTAAGGCTGAGTGGTGTAAATTGATGCTGCTGCTGGTTCTAAACTTGGATGCCTAACTTTTGGCTTTAATCCTTTAGCTACTTCTGCCAATTGTTGAATGTGTTCTGGACGCGTCCCACAGCAACCCCCGATCACTTGGACACCCAAATCTTCAACAAAATGCATCAGCGACATCCGTAATTCTAACGGTGTCAGGCGGTAGTGCGCTTGACCGCCGACGTTCTCAGGTAAACCCGCGTTGGGAATACAGGAAACGATGAAAGGTGAATGTTCTGCCAAATACTTGATATGTGGTTTCATCAAGTCTGGGCCAGTGGCGCAATTTAGACCAAGAATGTCTATTGGATAAGGTTCCAAAATTGTCAGCACAGCACTGATTTCTGAACCTACCAACATTGTGCCCATGCTTTCCATTGTTACAGAAACCATCAATGGTCTGCGATCGCCTTTTTTGGCAAACACTTCTTCAATGGCATTCAGCGCCGCTTTAATTTGCAGCACATCTTGGCAAGTTTCCACCAGAAATAAATCGACACCACCATCCCATAGCGCCTCTGCTTGTTCAGCAAAAGTAGCTTTCATGGTGTCAAAGTCAATATGTCCCAAAGTTGGGAGTTTCGTTGTAGGGCCGATGGAACCTGCCACAAACCGGGGTTTTTCTGGCGTGGAAAATTCCGCAGCTACACGTTTCGCCAATTCTGCGGCTGTCTTACTGAGGTAGTAGGCTTGGTCTGCCAAGTCATATTCTGCCAGCACAAGGGACGTACTGCCAAAGGTATCGGTTTCTATAACATCTGCACCAGCAGCGAGAAAGTCGCGGTGAACTTTAGCCACAGCTTCGGGTTTCGTGTGGACTAAGCATTCGTTACAACCTTCATACTGTGGACCGCCGAAGTCCTCAGCAGTGAGGTTTTGCGTTTGTAAGTTGGTTCCCATCGCCCCGTCGAAGACGAGGACTGGTCTATCTGGACTACGCAGGCGTTCAAGGAAAGGATGAGTCATTTTTTCCTAGAAGAAATGAGGATATCAAGTGAGTCTTCTGATACTCGACTTACTTTATTATTTTCCAAAATTATGATATTTTTGGCATCCTTTTAATAAAGTCTGTTTTGCTGAAACTCACCATTCGCTCATTTTGACTTGATTTCTCAAGGTTGACGATTGCAGAATTATCCAAAAGCGCCCTCAGACTCGCCGACTTGAACAAGAGACAAGGAAGCAGGGGGAAGCGGACTTTGCCTGTGTAGCCACGAATCCCGTTCGCCAAGGCTTAAGTTAACTGATTCTACACATAGTAAGATGAAATATTTTCGCCAAGTTTCTTATCTTGGGATCACAACTTAGAGTTGTCACTCCGTTCAGATCAAAGATGGGAAAAACACCAGGAGTATTACTTGAGTTTTACTATGGATTTAATTTCTTTGTTCACTCTAAATACATTTATTGAATTATTACTAGGGATTAGTTTGAGCGCGGCGGCTGGCTTCAGAGTATTTGTACCACTGCTAGTATTGAGTGTGGCTTCAGTTTTTGGACATTTAGATTTGCCGACTAACTTCGATTGATTGGAAACACCTCAAGCTGTCATTGTTTTTGCAGTCGCTTGTTCGCTAGAAATTATCGGTTATTACATTCCTTGGTTGGATCATCTGCTAGATATATATTGTTGCCACACCTGCGGCATTTATCGCCGGGACAATCGTAACAGCATCTGTTGCTCCAGAGATGAATCCACTAGTGCAATGGACGTTAGCTTTAGTTGCTGGTGGTGGAACCGCAGGATTAACTCAGGGATTAACGAATATATTACGGATAAGTTCTACAGGCGTTTCAGGTGGATTAACCAATCCAGTTGTGTCAACCATTGAGTTGATCATCGCAATTGGGCTGTCTGTACTTGCACTGGCTTTACCAGTAGTAGCAGGAGTAATTGTGATTGGTTTTCTAATAATAGCTATTCAAAGAATCTGGAATTTTTTCTTGAGTAAACCATCTTCTCAAACTAACGAAACTGTCTCTACATCAAGAGAATTGGGGTAAGTAGTTATGGATTTGTTTCATCGCTGCGACGCCGAATAGCCCGTCGTAGACATCGCAATTATAAAGTGATCGTAGTAATTTATAATTCCAAGGCCGCTATTAGACAAAAATTCACCTGATTAATTGTCTCAGAGGAAAGAGAACCCAGCTTTCTGAGAATCATAGATTTATTTAATGTAAAAATTGACTCACAGCGAACTACAGACTCAACTCTAATACCTGCACTGCCAATTTCATCGCCCGTTATTAAGTATTGCGTCACAGTTAAAGGGCGATTAGTGTTGGAAGTACAGGGCACAACCATCAAATCATCAAGAATTTGATTCAAGTGATTTGCCGAAATTACAACAGCAGGACGAACTTTAAACTGTGCCAATCCCGTTGAAGGCATGGGGACTCGACACAACACAACATCACCGCGCTGTAAGTTCATCAGCAAATACTTCGTCGTAAATATCATTTTCAGGGCTTACCCAATCTTGATAAGCCTGAGACTCAACAGCAGGATTAACAGATTTTTCGCTATTCTTGAAAGAAAGAGCTAAATCAAGCAATGCTGATAACTGCTCATCATTCAGTTGTTCAATCAGACTTAGAAGTTCTTGACGAATATTCATCGAATTGCCGACTGTTAACTATATTCAATGTATCCCATAAGGCGATCGCGCTTTCCTCTTCTTTGACTTGACTCTAATTTTTTTGACTTAACATCAATGGCGAGACGTCCACCCCACAAGAAGTAGTTGAGTATTTTTTTATTTGGAAGTCTCTTGAGAACCGCTATATATTCAAGTTCACTACAAAATTGTACTCAACAGTACCTTTTTTTGTGTTGGATATTTTTAATATTCATAAGAGTAGCTTATTAAATAGTGAATACTTTTTCTAATTGTACTTATAGTAGTATTTCTGCCTACTTAAAATTAAATATCAGCATTGCAATGTGCTACATCTAACCTATACATGAACAATTATCCGAAATGCTGCTAGTTTAGTTAGTAGTTTGGGTGAAATGTACTTAAATTAAAGGATCAATTCCCTAAAACCAATATTTAGCCAATATATTTTGTCATCCCTATTCCTGAGTGAACTCGATTAGTTATGCTCCTAGATTTAGAAAGATTTTATCAGGCTTGCAATCCGAGCAGACCTCTAATCATAGGAAATCCCAGCGATCGCAGGTACTATATCGATTTTGCTGCGGTGCGGGGTGGTAAAATCATTGAGGCTTTGCAGCGCACGATCGCTCGAATATCGCCGGATGTACCAACTTGTCAGCTATTTACAGGACATCTCGGCTGTGGAAAATCAACGGAGTTGTTGCGGCTCAAAGCTGAGTTGGAAGTGCAGCAATTTCATGTAGTTTACTTTGAGTCTACCCATGTCTTAGAAATGGCAGATGTGGATGTGACTGATATTTTGTTAGCGATCGCAGGACAGGTGAGTGAAAGCCTAGAAGCAATGAAAATTAGGCTCAAACCTACTTACTTTACCAAGTTATTTGGCGAACTTGTGGATTTTCTGCAAACGCCAATTGATCTTGGGGTAGAAGCAGAGTTGTCTGTGGGGATTGCCAAAATTACAGCTAAAACTAAAGAAAGTCCCCAGTTGCGGCGGCGTTTAAGAGATTATCTAGAACCGCGAACAGCAAATATTTTACAGTCAATTAATCAAGAATTGCTAGAACGTGCCAACAAAAAACTGAAAGCCAGGGGTAAAAAAGGACTGGTAGTCATTGTTGATAACTTGGATAGAGTCGCAATTCGACCTTTACCATCGGGGCGATCGCTGCCAGAATACTTATTTATTCAGCGTGGTGAACAGTTACGCAAACTGAATTGTCATGTAGTCTATACTATTCCCCTAGCTCTGACTTTCTCCAACGATAGCGCCGAACTTCAGCATCGTTTGGGGGGAGGAGTTGCACCAAAAATGTTACCAATGATACCTGTACGTCTGCGCTCTGGGGAGATTTTCACCCAAGGGCTAGCAATGATGCAGCAAATGGTGCTAGCTAGAGCTTTTCCAGACATTTTGCCTAGCGATCGGTTAGGCTTAATTACAGAAGTGTTTGATAGTCAGGAAACCTTAGATCGATTGTGCCTGATTAGTGGTGGTCATGTACGCGACTTGCTAGGTTTACTGTTTGACTGTCTGCGAGAACAAGATCCACCCTTTGAGCGGGAGTGTGTCGAATTGGTGATTCAAAGACAGAGGGATTACCGAGCTAACGCTATCGACCCTCATGAGTGGGAACTAATCTTTCAGGTGGTGCAACAGCAGAGAGTTAGAGGTGATATCCAATACCACACTCTATTGCGAAGTTTATTTATATTTGAATACCGCGATCATCAGGGAGCCTGGTTTGCCGTCAACCCAGTTTTAGCAGAGACAGAAAAATTCAAATCATGGTTGAAGGACACCCACAAGTAGATATAAGAGCAGCTAACGAGCGTGCTTTGCGGAGTTTGGGGAGAGCAATTGCCCTTTCTAGCGGTCAATTCTCCCTGGTTTTGGTGTGCTGCAATTATCGAGTTTTGCAAGAGCGAATGCTGCAACGACTCGAAGAAATCTCTTCAGGAGTACACCGAATTGAAAAGGTAGTTCTGTCGCATAATGCTAGAAGCCTTTACACAAGTATTCATTTACAACTGCTAACGGAAGATAATCCGCCATTAGCGTTGATGATTTTGGGTTTAGAGTCAGTAGATGGACTTAATGATCTACTTAGGTCTATCAATCATATACGTGATGAATTTCGTAAACGCCACCCATTTCCGATGATTGTGTGGGTGAATGAGGAAGTGTTACAAAAAATAGTGCGTTTAGCACCAGATTTTGCTAGTTGGGCGGCGACACCGATTCGGTTTGAAATGACAACTCATTCATTGTTGCAATTTTTGCAACAGGAAACTGACTCTCTATTTGCTACGGTGTTACCAACCGATGCTGCACAACATCAAGCTCCTCAAATCGCAAAGCATTATTTCACTGTGGAGCAAGTCTGGGAACATAGCTATGAACTCCACTTTGCCATTAGAGAGTTGCACAATCGTGGTATTACCTTAGAGCCAGAACTACACGCTAGTTTAGAATTTGTTTTTGGTCTAGATAATTATATTAGCGATCGCATCAATACAGCTTTAAACCATTTTCAGCAAAGCTTGCAAGTTTGGCAAAAGTTAGAAGAAAGAGGGAATGGGGGGGCAGGGAGAGATCAGGAAGTATTTTCTTCGCCATCTCCTCCATCTCCCCCATCTTTGCTACTTTTGCGAGAAGGAGTTTTGCTATTTTATATTGGGTTGTGTTATTGCCGTTTGGCAGAGCAAAATCAAACAGAAAACCGTCGCCATTGGTACACAGCTAAATCTTATTTTCAGCAGTGCTTGAATATCTTGCAGGTGGCTGGGCGTTCAGATGTAGTTGCTGGATTTATTGGTCAACTTGCAGAGGTTTTGCAATATCTCCAAGAGTGGGAAGAGTTGCAAACTGTTGCTCAAAAGTCTCTGGAGTTGCATCAAACTTATGGTAGTCAAATCCAATTAGCTTGTGACTACGGTTTTCTGGCGCAAGTGGCTGTGCAGCAGTCGCGATGGGTACAGGCGAGTATATTAGCACACGTATCACTGCTGAAATTAGGTGAGTCGCAAAAGCACAATGACCCTTATAACTGCTTATTTCCGTTACTGTTGGGGCAAATTTACTATTTAGTTTTAGCGAAAGCACAGCGAAATTTAGGTGAGTTAGAAGTAGCTCGTGAATACTTAGACAAAGCGACAAAAGAACTACCAGCAGCCTTAGAAAGCAGTGCCCATCAATACGATGCCCATCGTTATATTCGCTTATTGCGGACACTGCGATCGCTCTATTTTGAAGAAGGGCGATATCTGGAAGCCTATTACATTCGACAAAAACGGCGTTCTGTTGAGCAACAGTATGGTTTTCGAGCTTTTATCGGTGCAGGGCGTTTGCAACCGCAAAGACAGGTGACAAACCCAGCATTGATGTCATCTTCTGGGAGTAGCAGCGTTGCTTTAGAAATTGCGGCTTCCGGTCGAGAGCGTGATATTAATAACTTAATTGGCAGAATTAGCCGCGCTGATCAAAAATTGACGGTGATTCACGGTCAATCAGGGGTAGGTAAGAGTTCTATTGTAACTGCGGGCTTAGTTCCAGCACTGCAAAATCGAGCCGTTGGCGATCAAATAGCTATACCTGTGGTGCTGCAAGTTTACACCGATTGGGCGCGGGAACTAGGGAAATCTTTAGATGAGGCGATGTCTAGTGACGCATCCCTTGCCATATATGCTGACATCATGGCAGAAGCAGCTAGTGAATCGGAAGCTTTGCCCTACTCTGTTACACCTATTACCATCCTCAGAATTTTACAGCAACTAAAAGAAAATGCTGATAACCATCTGATCACAGTTTTAATTTTTGACCAATTTGAAGAATTTTTCTTTGGTTATAGCGATCGCAATCAAAAGCAAGAATTTGATAAATTTATTAGCGACTGCCTGAATATCCCCTTTGTCAAAGTTATCTTTACTTTGCGAGAAGATTATTTACATCGTTTATTAGATTTTAAACATATTTCAGCATTAGAAGCGATTAATAATAATATTCTTGACAAACATATTCGCTACCAGTTAAATAATTTTTCGCCAGAATATGCTAAAGCAATTATCCGAAAATTGACAGAGCGATCGCAGTTTAATTTAGAGCCTGCTTTAATTGATGCCTTAATCGAAGATTTATCCACAGCATTTGGAGAAGTCCGCCCCATTGAATTACAAGTTGTGGGAGCGCAAATTCAAGATGAGCGAATCACTACACTAGAAGAATATCAGCCATATAGGCCCAACAAACTTATCGAGCGATATCTTAAGGAACTAATTAAAGACTGCGGCCCAGAAAATGAACGAGCCGCGTTACTCGTCTTATACTTATTAACAGATGAAAGTAACAACCGACCTTTTAAAACTCGTGCTGAGTTAGCGGTGCAGCTAGCAGAATTAGAAGATGTTAGTAAATTAGAGTTAGTATTAGAAATTTTAGTTAGCTCCGGTTTAGTAGTACTATTCCCTGATGTACCAGAACGCTATCAGCTGATTCACGATTATTTAGTAGACTTGATTCGCTACCTGCAACAACAAGAATCGAGCTTACAGGTACAACTTAACCAACTACGCTACAAAGTAGAACAGAGTCAAGCTGAGATTGAACGGCTTAAGAGTGAACTTAGCCAAAATGAGCAGCGATCACAATTGGTAGATCCTCATCCCCAACAGGGTTTGGATTTATTAACAGAATTACGGGAGTTACACAAGCGCGAAGAATTGAGTCAGTTAGAAATTGAGCAATTACGAGTTGAACTCAAAGAAAAAGAATTAACAGCTAAACTTGCAGAAAGTCAAAAGAAACAAAGGCTCAGTGAAGCTCAATTAAACCGTTCCTTAAAAATTGCCCTGACTGCTTCTGTTCTCGCCATATTGGGATTAAGTGTTTCCATAGTAACAGCAGTAGATAGCGAAATTAGAACCCTCAGCGCATCTAGTGAAGCTCTATTTGCATCGCAAAAAGGTATTGATGCTTTAAAAGAAGGTTTAAGGGCGGGGAAAAAATTACAACAAACAGTCTGGGTAGATTCCAATACCAGAGAGCAAGTACAGACGGCGCTTTATCAAGCAGTTTCTGGGTTAAGAGAATATAACCGCTTGGATGGGCATATATCTGGGGTAAATAGTTTTATATTTAGCCTTGATCGCTCTTTAATTGCCTCAGCCAGTGCTGATACTACAATCAAACTCTGGCATCTTGATGGTAGATTGGTCAACACATTATCTGGGCATGAAGATGTAGTTAATAACGTCAGTTTCAGCCCAGATAGTCAAATGATTGCTTCCGCCAGTCAAGATAAAACGGTGAAACTTTGGAGTCGAGAGGGTCAACTGCTTGCTACTCTATTAGGGCATCAGGGTGTAGTGAATAGTGTCAGTTTCAGCCCAGATGGTGAGATTATTGCCTCGGCGAGTACAGACAAAACAGTAAAACTGTGGAATCGGGATGGTAAGCTGCTCAAAACCTTGCTCTTACATGAGGGTGCAGTCTTAAGTGTCGCTTGGTCAACCGATGGACAGACCATTGCTTCCGGGAGTGCTGACAAAACGGTGAAATTATGGAATCGAGATGGCCAACTGCTTAAAACCTTGCTCTTACATGATGATGCAGTCTTAAGTGTCGCTTGGTCGCCCAATGCTAAAACTATTGCTTCAGCTAGTTTAGACCAGACAATCAAACTGTGGAATCTGGAGGGTAAACTACTGCGAACCTTATCGGGGCATAGTGCTGGAGTTACCAGGGTCAGTTTTAGCCGTGATGGTAACATGATCGCTTCCGCAAGTACCGACGAGACAATCAAACTTTGGAGTTTTGAAGGTGTGTTGCTCGGAACCCTGAAGGGACATAATAATTGGGTTAATAGCGTCAGTTTCAGCCCAGACGGTCGCACTCTGGCTTCTGCAAGTCGGGATAAAACTATTAAACTTTGGCATTTGGACGGTGTGTTACTGCGAAAGCCCAAAGCCGATAACAATGACTGGGTAACTAGCATCAGTTTTAGCCCAGACGATCGCACCTTGGCAGCAGCAAATCGAGACAAAACTATAAAACTTTTCAGTCGAGACGGTAAATTACTGCGTACATTCACGGGGCATGAAGGTCAAGTTTGGGGCGTTAGTTTCAGTCCAGATGGTCAAGTAATTGCCTCGGCTAGTAAAGATAAAACGGTGAAGCTTTGGAGTGGTGACGGTAAACTAATCAATACCTTACAAGGCCATACTAGTACCGTCTTGAGTGTAGCTTGGTCGCCTAATAGTCAAGTAATTGCTTCGGCTAGTAAAGATAAAACAGTAAAGCTTTGGAGTCGAGACGGTAAACTGCTCAACACCTTGCAAGGGCATGAAGATGCAGTGAATTGGGTAAGTTTTAGCCCAGATGGTAAGTTGCTAGCCTCAGCCAGTGATGACAAAACGGTGAAAATCTGGATAGAGGGTAAATTACTATACAGCTTAAATGGTCATAGCCGCCGAGTAAATGGGGTTGCTTGGTCACCTGATGGTCAGGCGATCGCTTCAGCTAGTATTGATAGCACCGTGAAGATTTGGAACCGAGACGGGAATCTGCTAAATAATCTCGCGGGCGATGGTGATAGTTTCATCAGTGTGAGTTTTAGCCCCGATGGCAAGACTCTAGCAGCTAGCAGTGATGACAAAGTAAGAATTTGGAACCGAGAAGGGACATTGCTGATTGCTTTGAAAGGCGATAAGCAAGAGTTAACCAGCGTCAATTTCAGTAATGACGGTAAGACTCTGGCTGCGGGTAGTGGTAATGGTACAGTGATTTTCCAGAATTTAGCAGATATCGAATTGGAAAAATTGCTGGCACGAGGTTGTAATTTGCTACATGATTATTTGCAGACTAACCAGAAGGTAGTGAAGAGCGATCGCGCTTTGTGTTCTAGTAGGTAGGTCAGTACACTATAATAAATACGAACTTTACAACGTTCGCTAGTTTACATTCATACTTTCTTCTAAAATTTTACTTATAACTTGACCGCGAACATTACGCCCTTTTCTACTAGCAGTACCTTGATGTGTATAATAATAATATTGAGCAAACATATTTTTAGATACATCTTCTTTCTTCTTTATATGTAGTTCTTCTTCTAAAGATTTTAAAGCATGAGCTAAAGCTTGTTCTTTAGGTAAATAACCATACTTATTTTTAATTTTTATTAATTCAACAATTAAAGTAAATAAACTAGACTTCTTTATCCACAAACTATCTGGAGGAAGATTAGACCCAATAATTAATTTAGATGCTTCATTAAAATTATTAGACATCAAGTCTTTGTTTGGATATTCATTATTATACTTTTCTACATAGGTTTTTACTTCTTTATCACTAGTGAAATAACCACCTTCTTCTATTGTTGACATAACTAGCAATACATATTCCAGGTCTTTCATGCGAGAAAATTCACCTTCACTAAATACCTCTAAACTTGTAAAAAGAGCATTATTTTCTAGAATATCTTTAGCAGTTGTGATGAACTCTCCTTCGTATAATGAGTTGCTAATTTCTATTGCATTTAGTGCGTATTGGACAGAGTTTATTCTCTTAAAAACTTCTCTAATTTCACTTTCAGGAATTCTTCCTAAATCTCTAACTACAACTGTATAATCAAAAAAATCTGTTTTTTCTTGTGTAGACAATTTTTCAAACTTACTGATACTTTTGATACTGAATTCTGGTGATGCTGTGACATATTGGTAGATTGTACTTAATCTTTGTTGACCATCTACGACAAGTGTTTTTGATGTTTGAGTATCAAGGTCAATTTCACCATCAGCGAGATATATTTCAGGAAAAGGAAGTTTTAATAAAATTGTTTCTATAAATTTTTCTTTATGTGCATCATTCCATACAAGCTTTCTTTGAAAAGATGGAGCAAGTATTAAAGTACCAGTTTTCATCATATTGAATAAATCTAAAACTTTTTTAGTGGAGACGATACAGTTATTGATAAACCCTACAGCGACCCGTTATTAACAGAGTTAATTGGTTATTTTTGGTCAGGTAAACATCATCGTGTAGTGAAAGGGATTCAGTTAATTACCTTGTATTACA
>JAESGI010000187.1_pt1 | contig 45385 bp, 55 predicted proteins | sample 9269671 | NCBI WGS metagenome assembly JAESGI01 (sample SAMN14515641, study PRJNA621666) | algae metagenome | isolation source: Nostoc indistinguendum CM1-VF10 and co-occurring heterotrophs from gravelly... | place: USA: Clark Mountains, San Bernardino, California | collected 1998-06-05 | reverse complement strand
GGTACACGAATTTCATGAAACAGATTTCCATTGCTCAGTGTCGCGCGGCGCGAGGCCTTCTTGATTGGTCGCAGTCCGAATTGGCGTCTCGTTCAAACCTGAGCGAGAGCACCGTTCGCGACTTTGAGAAAAACAGGCGCATCCCTGGCCCAAACAACCTAGCCGCCATCCGAGCCGCCTTTGAAGCCGCTGGAGTCCAACTCCTAACCGAGGGCCAAGCGGCTACCGGCAACGGAGTCGCTCTGCGCACATCCCCACGACACGTGGCCACCCAAGGCGAAATGCAGGCCAGCGCGGACGATGCCCGATTTCAGGCTGCAGAGGCCGTAGACGAAGCCCTAATCGGCTCGGACGCCACCGCGGAACAGAAGGCCGAGCGCCGTGGAGCGCTTACGGACGAGTCCGAGATGATCGGGCAGGCCCGCGGCAAGGGCCGCGGCAAGCCCAGCCCTGACAAATAGCGAGGATTGATGGAAGCTACTTCGGCTTTAGCAGGCGGTTGAACATCTCGGTAATCGGGTTGTGAGGGCTTCGGGGACGGGCGGGAGAGTTCGGCTTGCCGGGCCAATTGATCTGCGCCTCCCCTATAACCCGTTCCCGATCGTCCATGCCTCTAACTCGGTATTGCGGATCGCCGTCGTCGCTGGTCGGCAATAGGCGGGTGACGGCATAGGTTCCTACGGCGTCTTGGTCGTGGAACCCGAAAGTCAGTCGGACCTGGTCTCCGACCTTGAAATGGTGGTCCATAGTCGCTCCTTTGTGCTGTCAGCATTCAGAGCTGAGATGCACACTAGCACGCTGGAGAGCTGTGGAGGGCGATTTCCTGCGGGCGGGCAGATGAAGCGCGCCGCGGTGCCGCGCACCGTGCTATCCTGCCCTATGAAAAACCTTCGGAGCCATCGCCTCGCTATTACCGACGCGACGAATATCGCGCTCACAGGCGGACCGGAGTGCGGTGCCGTCGTCACACTGACGGGGCTCGGAGGTGCTTTGATCGAACTCCACTTGACTGCTGAGGCGCTGGCTAGCATCGAGGTGCTGCTCGAAGGGGCGCGAATGGCGCAAGCCAAGATCTACGGGGTTCAGTGAGCCCGTGGACCGCGGCGCCAGCTACATGCAGCGCCGCGCCGGACCCGACGACTATGATCGAGGGCGGGAAGGATCCTCCCTGGGCGTGAAAGCCCACGCGAGAAAGCCCATTGCGAAGTGCAAGACCATGGATTGAGACCCGGTCTGACCGGAGTCGCCTCCGCCCGAGACGCCCTCGAGTTCGGCGTCGGAGATTTCCTTCCCGCTAGCCTCGGCAGATACCTCGACCAACTCCGTTGCGTTGAAGTCATAGCCCTTGGCTGCGGCAAAGGCGACGATGTCATCAGGCGAGTTGATGCCCGACGTCCCATAGGTCTCGGCCTCGGCGCGCAAGCCGGTGTCGGCCTTCAAGTCGGCACTAAAGCGATGGATTTCGGCTGTGCTCATTGGATGTGTCCTCTCCTGTCGAGATTCGACGCGATGCGCTGGTGCTACCGCGGTTCCCTAAGGTTAATCTAGTCGAGCGAGCTTACACGAAACTTACAACGCCCCGGCGTCTCTCGCCCCTTGACCGTGGCGCTTCCGGCGTATGACGCTGCGGCATGAACGGGCAGGTTTCAACAGAAGAGGCAGTCAGGCGCGTTGATCGCATCGTGCCGATGCTAGGACTAGATATCCGCCGAGCGCTCGTTAGCCGCGCCTACCTCCAGGCAAGCAACGGGCAGGTGCGTACCGATTTGGCTGGTGTGGAAACGCAAGCGGCCGATGGTCACGCTCAAACCCAAAACGCGCACAGGATTATGCTCGCTATCGAGTTGGCCCGTGTTCTCGATGTCGGGAACCGCCCCATCGAGAAGCAGGACAAGGCGTCGCTGCCGGTGCTCGCTCACTATTTTGACCGAGCCGACGTTCGAAATGAACTCGTCGGCCGCACGGGCCACCAAGAGCGCAAGGCTCTCATCATTGCGAGCCTAGATTCCTTTTTGAAGAGGTGGCGACGAGCGACGGAAGAAAGTGCGGCGGAAGAAAATGAAGGGTCCGCAATCCTGAAGCTTCGATCGTTTCGTGATTACGAAATCGCGCATTCAATATTCGACAAACAGCCCAAATATCCGAAGTATGTTGATCTATTTCGTCTCTGCAGTATGGCCGCAGGGTTAGCGCACCGGGCCGAAATCGCGACATCCGGCGATGAAACTGATTTCCCCCTCAATGCGCGAGTATATCGACAGCAGGCGGAAACGTATTGGGGTGCATTTGCTGTCGGTGTGCGGGTCATAGATCAAGAGGTGCAGCGGCTGCGCTCTTGACTGCAGCCGGCGTTCGATCCTATTTATCTAATGCTGCATCCCTAGCGGATGCGCCTGCCCCGGCACTGACACCCGGCCCAGGTCAACGCAACGCAACGGTCTCAACCCTCACAGAGGAACCGTTGTCATGACTGAATCCAACATCCGCCGCGCCCTTGCTGCTAAGGGCTTCCGCCTTAAAAAGACGCCCGCTCGCCACTGGACCCGTGCCGAATACGGTGCCGGCTGTCAGGTCGTGGATGATCGCAACGTTGTCGTGCTCGGCTGCGGCCGGCATGAATACGACGCCACGCTAGAGGATGCGCAGTCGCTGCTGCGCTGAAGCAACAGCCGCACCGCGCCGATACACGACGGTCGCGGGGCGCGGTTGGTTACGCAGCCAGCCCCAACGGCTCGCCTATCTGGTCGTCCCACCTTCGAACGACCGCCGTTTGAATCGACTGCGGCCTGATGATCGTCACCTGGCAGAACCCGCCTACACCGGCCACAGGAGCGCCTACGCCCGCATGGGGACCGCGGACCTTGCGTTGCTCTTCCATCAGGGCGACGCCGGCGCTGATGACGTCCTCGCCCGGCTCAAGCCCCGCGCACCGCGCCTCGAGGTCGGCGTCGTACGGCGCGACGGCTACAGGCCCGAGCGGCTGTAGTTCCCAAGCCGGACGGTTCTGAGAGTGCGACGTGACGACGTAGGATTCGGGCTGATTGCGTGCCTCGGACCAGCCAGCCAGAAAGACCTCAATTTCCGGGCCTGTCTGGCACAGCGCATAGTTTTCGCTGCCGACCGCGTAGAGATTTGAAACCGCCAGAGCGAAACTATCGACCAGTTCGTCGAACGAGCCGTAGACAGAGTTGATGGCCTGCGCCAATTCCTCGGCAAAACCAAACGGCCCGCGGCACGAAAGGGCGCAGTTCAGATGGGCGAGGACAGACACTTTCTGCCCGATCGCGCCGAGTGTGCCATCCCCATAGTAGGACGCGCCATCCGTGAACATGTAGATGGCGTCTTCAGTCTTGATGATGTTGCACGCACTCATGCGGCTTTCCTTTCGATTCCATAGATTGATCCAACCGGCCCGCCGCCAATCAGCGCTGCCTGCAGGGCGGCTTTTGCGAGCTGCTTCACAAGGCCGCGAAGAACCTCCTCAGCCTTGCCGCCCTCAATGATGATGTCGCTGAGGGCATCGACCGCGGATTCGCCAAAGAACCGAGAAGCGTCATTGACGGCCTTCTGGGCATCCTCGAGTTCCTTCTTCTTGGTGCGCAGCTGCTCGGAAAGCTGAATTTCCTTGTTGAGCTTGCCGAGGACTTCTTCTCGTGTGCTCGCATCCAACCTATTCAGGTCGACGCCGGCGCGGGCCAGCTCCTGCGCTGCTCGTTTCTCAGCGTTCGACTTACCAAAATTGTCAATCTCAGCCTGCAGGACGAGGTTTTGGCGCGCCAGGCTGTCCGTATAGGACTTCAGCCGGTCTTCGGCGGTCTCTGACGTCGTTTTGCCGCCGCCGCTGCCACCACCGCCCTTTTGCGCATTGTCAGCCGCTATGATGGCCTTGGCGGCATCCTCGGCCTGCTTCCGGGTGACGGGAGAGCCGCCTTCCATTGCGGCCTTCCAAAGTTCATCGGTTTTGTCCTTGAGAGCTTTCGCATCCTTGCCGAGCTGCGCTTCTCGTACCTTCTGCTGCAACTTCATCGTGGCGACGACCGGGTCCCGGTTGACCGCCGTGGCGGCGTCAGGAACGGCCGTATCTACGCGGAAGCCAGAACGCTCGAGCGCTCTCTGGTCATTCGCCGCAGCGTTGCCCGCCATCGCTCCGGCAAGTGCGGCACTCAGGTTCAGCGCGGACTGCCTGGCGGCGCCAAGGCGTTCGATCAGCGTGCCGATAGAGGCGAATGCGTTGGCGAAACTGGGATTGACCGCGCCGAGCCGCTTCAACTCGTCAGCAGCCTCGATGGCAGCGGTCTCGTTGCCCTCTAGCGCCTGCTTGACGAGTTCCAGGCCGCGCTTTTTATCGTCAGCCTTCAGACCGATGGCGCCGAACTGCTCCAAGCCCTGCGCCGCGCTGCGGATGGTCGTTTCGAGGTCCCTGGCCGAGCCCGTGTCCTCTTTGAGCTTCTGGCGATAGCCGTCAGCCGCGGCCTCGCGCATACGCCGAGACGTCTCGGCGACTTCGTCACCGACCGCCTTCACGCCCTCCTTGGCACTGTCAGCCGCCGGGCGCAGCTGCTTCAGAGCCTCGGCATATCGGTCGGTTACCTCTTTGCCTTTACTGGCCTCGGTGGCCAGGTAAGCGACGACGGCAGCGGTCCCGAGGATCGCCGCTCCGACCGGGCCGCCGACCAGCGCGAGCGTGCCGCGTAAGGCCGTTACGGACGCGGCAGCAATCTGGGCGCGCACGCCAATCGCCGCGATACCTGCGGACGTCGCTGTCGCGGCTGTGATGGCGGCGCCCATCTGTACGACCAGAGGGGTGAGACCGGCCGCCAGAAGGCGCGAGGCAATCACGGCTCCGACGGCTCCTGCCGCCTTTGCTACGCCGTCCATATTATCCGCGAGGAACTTGATCGACGTCGCCGCAGCTTTGGATGCGACGCCCATCTGCTGGCTATTGCCGACGTACTTCAGCGCCGAGTTGTTGAGGAGCGTGAAGCTGTCGGAGATGGACAGTTGGGTCTTCGCGAACGCCGCTCCAACCTCCGGCGCGGCATTTACCAGAGCCCTGAAAACACGGTCGCTTACCAGTTTCCCTTCGGCGCCGAGATCCTTCAGCGCGCTCTGGGCAACGCCGAATTCCTTGGCGATGGCTTCCATCACCACCGGCGCGTTTTCGCTCAGCGACCGAAGCTCATCACCCTGCAAACGGCCCGAGCCCAAAGCCTGGCCGAGCTGCATGAGCGTGGATTGCACCTCGGACGCGCCAGCGCCCGAGACCTTCAGAGCCTTGGCGACTGTCTCGGTCGCGACAGCGACCTCTTCCTGCGTCGCGCCAAACTGTTTGCTGGTCCGCGTCAAGCGCGCATAGAGATCGGCGACCTCTGCAAAACCCGACCGGGCTCTGGTTGCAATGTCGGCGATTTCGTTAGCGACCGAGCCGGCTACTGCATCCGCAACGCCCGCCGATTTGATCTTGTTGGTCGCTTCAAGCCAGGTGTCGGCGAGTTTTTTCACCTCGTTCAAGACAGCGCCGCCGCCAATAATCTTGGCCAGGCGCTCGAACGAGCTGCCTACTCCGGATTCCATCTGGCTCGCGCGGTCTTCCAACTGCCGAAACAGGCGAAAGGCCTGCGAATTTTGCTTTTTGAGCGCATTGCTGAATTGGTTTGCTTGAACTTCAAGCAACAATTGTAGTCTCTCGACGTCTACGGCCATAAAAAAACCTTGTGTCGTGGAAAAGAATCGTCGCGATTTGCGGGGGGCAATAACTCCGCCAAAGCGAGAATAGAAATGATCGAAAATAAAGAAGATCTGGCCGGGCTGGTGGCCAACATCGTGTCAGCCTTCGTTTCGCATAACAGCGTCCCGACTTCCGACTTGCCGGCTTTGATTGCGAGCACCCATTCGGCACTGGCCGGGATTGGTCAGCCGCCTGCACCAGTTCCAGAAGAAAGGCCTGATCCTGCCGTTCCGATCCGGAAGTCAATCACGCCTGACTTTTTGATCTGCCTGGAGGACGGCCTGAAGTTCAAATCGCTAAAGCGTCACCTTCGCACGAAGTACGATCTGTCGCCGGAGGAGTACCGCGTGAGGTGGAATCTGCCGGCCGATTATCCGATGGTCGCTCCCGCCTATGCGGAGGCGCGTTCGCAGCTCGCGAAGTCGATGGGCTTGGGCCGCAAGGCAGCGACGCCGACGGAGACAGAGCCCACTACCGCCAAGCGTGTCCGAAAGCCCCGCAAACAATAAGCGGTTGTTAACCAATCAGTTTATCGATAGCATAAGGGCTTGAGTGTTTAGTACAGGAGAGCCCGATGCATCCAATTCTCGTAAAATGCCCTCAGACGGGGCGTGCAGTCGAGACCGGCCTCCGCACCACAAAAGCCAGCTTCGACGCTCTCAGCATTCGGCGAGTACTGACGTGCCCGGATTGCGGGCGCGATCATGCTTGGTCATGTGAGGAAGCGTTCTTGGGTGAAGAGGAAATGCGGGTGCGTGGAGCCCCGAAGGCGGCCTAGTTCCCCGGCAACCGGCGCCCTCCCTCACCGGGAGGAGCGCCGGGTGCAACCCGTATTTTCAATTGTGGCGCTGTGCGTGTTGGACCGGCTCCGTTCCGGTGAGTCGAGGCGCCTGCGAGATGCAGATACCCCCTCCCCAAGGGGCTAGCCGAGCGGAATACCTCTAGCCTGCATGGCAGCCTCGGCACGTGCAGCGTGGCGATTGGTGGCACGGTTGCGGCTGACAGCAGCAGACGTTGCATCGCCATAGGCGCCCCACAACACCAGCGAGATCTCGTACAATCTCGCGCGGGTGATCAGACGCCGAGGAAGATCCCCAGCATCGTCCCAGTCCTCGATATCGGAACTGAAGCCGACCGACACCTGATCAACCGTGCCGATGCCAACCGTCGCTGCAGCTTCCTGCCCCAAAGGGGAGGCGGGGTCGGTCGTGATTGAATACCAGAGGCCAATGTTATCTGACCGGAGCGCCAACGTGCCGTTCTTTACCCGCCCAAGCGGACGGCTGCTGTCGTGCGCCCACAGGGCCGCGACATCAGGGTAGTCGCGCAGCGACGCGTCAAAAGCGCCACGCGCGAACCTCTCCTCGAACAGCCCGGCAATGATAGCGGGTTGGTTCCACTGGATCGCGTAACCTGCAATTTCAGCCACGCTTGGGCGCCTCCAGGCGCCGTTCCACCTTCGCTAGCGCGATACGACGCGCGATGATTTCGGCCGAATCAGAGCGATCGGCGTGCCTGGTTTCGCCAGGCAGTTTGACGCTGCGGCGGCCCTTCCTGCGTCGACTGTCAGCCTTCTCGTATTCGCGACGTTCAATTGACATAGCCGGTTCCACGGGCTTCGCGAACAAAGCGCGCTGAAGGACTATCCGCATCGCGAGGATCGCCGAGGAAGTGAGCGCGCACTGGACCAAGCGAGCCAGGCGACGCGCCTTCAGCTTCGACGGCAAGCACGATGTCATTTACTTCGCGATTGGCGACCGCAACCGCCTCCAAAGCGATGAGCAGCGCTGTCATGCGCTTTTCCATCTCAGGGCGCGCGGCATTGCAAATGGCCTTGCTTGCAGCAGTCTCGAATTCCCGCTTGCGGCGTTCCGCAATCACGAGAGCAGTTTCGATGTCTGCGAGTTCGCTTCGAATATCAGCGAGGCGTCCGCGGTGGTTGTCGATCGACGTGGGCTTGTCGCCGAGCAACGCGGCGACCGTCGGGCTGATTTTGGGCGACGTGTCGGAAGCGATCGCCGCCTCAAGGGCACGCCTTTCACGTCGCAAATCCTGCGTCTGAGTATTCAGAGCTGCGATGCGCTCTGCCATTCTCCCATAATCGTGGTGCGCCTCCGCGAGCGACGGTACACGAAAGGGCTCAGAGGCCTGCTTCTTAAAAATCGCCATTTGATCCTACTTGAAGAGAGAACGGACGGCGTCGACGAGCGCGCTGCCGTTGATCGTGGTGGAACGTCGGTGACCGCGCTCGCCCCAATGGGCGGCGTTGCTTCCACGTTCGCGGAAGCGGCGAATCCGATCGCCGTCGTAGATGGCGATTTCAGGCCAGTTTGCGACGAACTCGAGCCGCATCGCTGCAACGTCACGCTGACTGTCGCGATCGCCGAGCGCCATTTCGGCGATGATATCGAGCGCCTGACGCGCCGATTGGGGGATGGTCGTGGGCCAGTACTCGGCCGTCTCACCATCCATGGTGAGATCCACGCCCAAGCAGGCGCCGCCTGGCGTGAGGGCATCAGCGCAGCGAGCTGCGTCCGGCGCTCCGCGTAGCAGCGGATCAAACGCGATTGCGCACAAGAGCGTCATGAAGTCGTCGATACTGAGCTGCTGAGCTAAGCCTGGGGCGCCTGCCGGGAGCAGGCCATTGTCAATGAGTTGGCGCGAGATAGTGCGCGATCGCGCTGGGTCGAAGCCAAGATGCTGCTGCAAGGCGTCGGTCGCCTCGCGAATAGTCGCCATTGCGACCTCCAAAATTTCAAAAATGAAAGTGAATAGGCAGAAAGAAAACGACCCCGCCGAAGCGAGGTCGTTTGAAGTCGAAGGGGCCTGCCAGGAGGGCGCGTCTAATGCCGTCCTACCTATAGGGGCAGACTCTGCAAAAAAGGGATATCAGGCCGCTAGGTCACGCTGCCGTGTAGCGTCTTCCTCGGCGCATTGCTTCATGGAATTCTCAAATTCCGCACACGCATCAATCAGTTTCTGCTTTCCGACGCGCTCGGCGTTCTTTCCTGATTTTCCGAATACCTCACCTATTTCAGAAAAGTTCGCAGCACGAAGCGCGAAGTCCAGAACCATGGCTGTGTCGCCACTGAGCTTTGAAAGGATCCTCCCGAGACGGTGTTTCGCATCAACCACATCGTTTGGAGATTCGATAACCCGGGGTGGCGGCAATTTTCCCTTGCGTGGGCGGAAGCGTCCGGCGGGATTACGAGGCTCAGTGCGGACTATCACCTTATCGCTGTTCTTCTTGCGATGCAGGATTCCGATGATACTGCCGCCCCGAACCCGCGCACCGTCGCGCCTGCCGCGGTTGATGTCATCTGAGGGATGCAGCACCCGGCCCATGATGTCTGCGATGCTGGGCGCGACGTCTTCCGGGTCGTCTGGCTCGTCTTCGCGCTCAGTAGGACGTCGAATACCGCCAATGATCTCTACCTGAGCGGCATCGTTCGCCGGCTGCGGCTTGGGGTCGTCGTCGTTCGCAGCGACAAGGTCATCGGCCAGGATCAGCGCGCCGCACCGGATGAGCCTGCCGGTAGGGCCGTACTCCAACTGACCATCAGCCGGGACCAGGCGCCCACCTACCTGCTTCCAACGAACGCCGAGTGACGCGGCCATGATCAGGTCGTCCTCAGTCCAGTCGAGCGGCTTGCTGGCTTCGGCATTCGTCGGCGCGTCTGGGTCTCCGGCTGCCTTCAACCACGTGCTGCCGCATGCATCCGCTTCGGAGGCATCACGCAGTCGGCGCCAGATCAACAGCGCCTGGAACTCTTCCTGCCATGTACGATGGCGGGGACGGTCGGAATGTGCCTGTCGTGGATCGGTCTCATTGTCGTTATCGGCAGCGCGCAGCAACTCGAGAATAGCCCGCCGCCCAGCCGCATCATTCGGATCAGCGGGTGCTTGGAAGCAAGTCACGGTCATATGCAATCCCCATTGAGATGAAGCGCCGTTACTCGGCGTCTAGATTGCGCCGCGGTGGCCCAGAACGGGCCGCTGGCGGCGATGTTTAAAGTAGTGGCTAGGTCGGTAGCTGGACGGAGCGGAAGCCGTTGTGTCGGCTAGCTGGTCCTGATGTCACGCTGCGTGGATTCAATGCCCCACGGATCTCATAAAGAATCTAGTCCCGCCGAGCGAAGAGCGTCAAGGATTGGTGTGGGAAAAGCTGCGCTGACGCGACATCTGGTAGGTAGATGTGGCTTTCGTAGGGAATTTTCACGCGACCCGGAAAACTTAGTTCTACTGTAACTGCTTTGCCACAGAGTCCTTCCCGCGCTCGAAATCAAAAAATCAAAGCTACGAATTTAGTTGCGCGTGAGAACACGGCAGGTCCCGCGATTTCGGGACCGCCTGGAGATGTCGCTACCCCCATTGGGTACATGTAATGACATGCCGCTGGCGCTAGTTTTGCGCTTTCCTGTTTTGCTTTGCCTATGCCGTGCCGTTTCGAAACGCTGTGTATCGCGCGGGGCCAAAATGCCGACACGAGGCCGTCCCACTTCAAGCCATGCTGAGGCGACAGTTCATCTGCTCTCGGCTTTTTTCTGCCTGGACGGTCGAACTCGGCAGGATCAGCGACTTCGGGCGGCGATCGAAACTCTGCTCGCCGAGCTTGCTCTGGTCGAGCAGCGGACGCGGCCCTCTAACGTTATCCAGTTCCGTCGGCGAGCATCTGAATAGTTCGAGCCGGAACCAATCGACCCGCCGCGCGTAAGCAATGCGGGGAGAGACGGTCATGCTTATTACCGAGCGCGTTTTGGGAGTGATACTCAGGGTCGCGATCGTCGCGGTGCTCGGGGGCAGTATCCTGCTGCCGCTGATGTTTCTGCGGTAGGAACTCGCGCGCTCTGCGCGTACGCGCGCGTGAGTCGCGATTTCCCATGTTAGCGATAGCAGTGACCTACCCAGCCGTTGCTTGTTCTGTGGTCGGGCTATTGGGGATACGCCGCCTTGGGGCGTGTGGGGAGGTGGCTTTCGGTACGGTCGCTGCCCTACGAATATTCTTGCTATTCGCCATGAAAGGGCGCCTCCTATAAAGGCAGTTGTCTCCTTGCTTATGGATATGACCGCGTGCGGCATCAGTTGATGCCGCCAAGCGGAGACACTTAATGATCACCGGAAATGGCTTCTTAAACCTGCCTGATGGGCGCGGCGCTGATGTGTCTTATCAGTTCTCCAGCGAATACGACGATCAACGCGCCGGTTATTTGTTCTTTGAGACAGAAGAGTTTGACGACGGCCTTTTTGGCCATCGAATGAGACTGGACTGCGATGACGGCACTACCGTCCTTGTTGTCGTGGTCAGCCGAAGCGATCGGCATCTGGCCGTCGCGGGACGCGTGATACCTGCAGAGGAAGCTCTGGCGGCCTAGTCTGAGGGTGCCTGCATTCTCCAAAAGCCAACAATGGCAGCGAGGCTCTGATGATCAAGCGTGTGGATAGGCTGCGATACCTGAGGATAAGAGCGCGGGCGGATGAAAGGCGAAAACGGGCAAAGAGAGACGCTCGTGATCTGATGCTTCAGAATGCGAAGATCATTCTGGACGCGGAAAACGATAATGCACCTGCGGCGCCTCCACTCCGAACACTTATTTGACGTTTCGAAGCCGATCTAGCGCGTCACCGGCCGGAGTAAAATTATTCGAAACGCCCGCATAATTGGCGTCCTGCTTAGGGTCGCGATCGTTGCTGTGCTGGGCGTTGGCGTCCTCCTGCCGCTGGTTTTTCTTCGGTAGCCGCCGTCGGGCGACGTCGACTCCCTAAGGGGCGGCGCCGGAGCTAGCCTACAGGCTCCGCGCGTCACGATCTCAACTGCCGACAATGCGTGTTCCAACGTCTCGAACGCATGAGTGGACACGTCGCGCAACAACTCGCCATAGCGCTCGGCCGGTACAATGCGAAACATGCCGGGCCGTTGCTGTTCAATCCGTCCCGCGATACGTCCGAGAAGGTTGGTGAGAACCCATCTATCCGGCCCCGCGCATGTCACGTCGATGTCCATGGCGCGTCCTCCTCCCTGTAAATTCCTGAACGCCGGCTCCGTTCCGGTGGTGAGCGGCTGGGGAGATAGAGGCGGCCCTCGCGCGGGAACCAGCTTGTGCGTCCTGCGTTGCAGTTGCGCATTTCGCAACGCGGGATTTCAGATGCGCTACAGCTCGATCATTGCCCTCACCACCGGCCTGTTCCTCGGCGCCTGCAATCCCCTCGAAAATGCGCCTGTCGGCAATACGCGCGTACCGGAACCAGCCAAGTCGGTCCAACTCGAGCGCTACTTGGGCAAATGGTACGAGCTGGCTAGGTACGAAGCCAGCTTCCAGCGGGGCTGTGAAGGGGTTACAGCGGAATACTCGCTCCGGCCCGATGGAGACGTGAGAGTCGTCAACACCTGCCGTCAGGATTCGCCTACCGGTCCTGCGCGATCCGCTGAGGCTGTGGCTAAGCCGGTTGAAGAGTCCAACGGGGCCAAACTCAGGGTCTCGTTCTTCCAGCCAATATACGGCGACTATTGGGTGCTGGATCGCGCCGATGACTACTCGTGGGCAATCGTCGGCGAGCCGGCTGGCAAGAATTTGTGGATCCTGTCGCGCACTCCGAACGTCTCCGAGAGGCAGTATCAGCGCCTCGTACAGCGGGCCGCAGGGCTTGGCTACGACGTGTCCATGCTTCGCCGGACAAAGTTCTAGAGCGGCATCGGAAGCGGGACAGCCGGGACAACCCTTAGGGTTTGTCCCGTCCCGTCCCGCTAACCGCTATTTGCCCAGAACCGGGACGGGACAGGACAAAGGCGGGACCAGTCCCGCCTGTCCCGCTATGAATGTTCCGTCCTCTTCGTCCACTACGCCCGCCGCCAACAGCTCCTTACGAGCGCGCTGGAACCGCTTGCGCTGGGCATCTGCGGTATCGCCGGGATACTGGGCGTAGAGCGCTTGCCGCCAAGCATCCTCGTCCAGGCAGCCACCCGCGTTCTGCAGCACGGCCAGCGCCTTCGCGGAATAGTCTTTCAAAGCCCCACAGGCCTTATGCGGCCTCCAGTCCGCCATCCCAACTGCCATGATAGTCGGGACAGGGCGGCCCTTGCTATCCAGAAGAATGGGGGCGGTCACGCTCTCGAGCGCGAAGAACAGCGGGGCAAAGTCCGCGCCTCGGTGTTTGACCTGCCAATGGAGCTTGGCGAGCCCGGTGTCCTTGGTCAGGGTCAGATTGCCATCGATCTCCGCTATGAACGCCCCACCGCCGCGTGGCTGCAGGTTCGCTGGGTCCGCGTTCTTGGTCGGGTGGCAAGCGACAAACACTGCCGGCTTCCCGGGCAGAGTGCATAGCTGGCGCAAATCGCGAGCGTGCTTTCCGAGTGCCGTGTTTCCGTTCTCGTCCTCGCCTTGGAAATAGGCCGCACTCGTATCCACTACGATCATGTCGGCGCCGCCCAGCCGCTCGACGTCTAAGCCGATACGCGCAACCGCGGCAGGGATGCTGAATGTGCCCGCGATGAAGTGCACGTCCACGTCGGCGGGATCGAAGCCGGCATGATGAGCCATGGCGAGCCAGCGCATACGCACGTCATCCGGGTTCTCGCCGGCGAAGTACACGACGCGGCCCTTTCGGACATCACGACCGCAAAGAGCCGTGCCGAGTGCCGTGGAAGCGGTCAGAGCCAGGAGGACGGCTGTCTTGCCCGTGCCTGTGCCGGCTGTTAGCGCATACAAAAACCCGGCCTGCGCTACGCCGTCGAGGTGATAGTCGGGCGGCACGAAGCCGCTGACGAACTCGGCGCTGCTGACTATGCCGGGATAGGCCGAGCCACCCTTGCGGTTGTCATTGCTGGCGGCTGGCGGAAACCAGCCTGATTTGCCGGTGAGCGTCGCGACCTTGACGTGGTCGCCCTTCCTGGCGGCATCTGCAATGGCCCGGTCAAGGCGCAGCTTCGCCACGCGTTCCTCACGCTCGCGCTCACGCTCGACGCGGCAAACCTCTACCTCAGCCCAGTCGCGCCGACGCATGTATTCAACATGGTGCGCATGCTCGGCAGGCGTCGGCTCGGGGGCACCCGGCTCGAGATCGGGAAGCGTCGCCAGCGGGCCTATAAAGTGATAGAGCCCGGTGTCCTCGTAATCATCGTCGTCGATCTCGACAGCGGCAGTCTTAGTTGCGATGTTCAAAGCGCGGCTCCTGCCGGTTCATGCGATCGACGGCGGCAGCGGTGATGCGCGACGCGACTTCAGGGTGGAAGGTGACAGACCGGCGGCTCCCCATCGTCGGGGCGATCGTCCGGAATTGGCCCTGGTCGTTCTGAATCAGTTTGAGGCCGCATAGCCGCAGCCCGTCCATTACTTCGATATCGAAATGCGCGAGCGAGCGCCCGTGGCCGTCCTGCGGCCACCACGAAATGATTTGCACTATATCCCCCTCCAAGGGATGTTGCTGTGGTTGTGGATGGTCCCGCGCCCATGCGGGCGCAAAGGTTGGTTATGCAGCGGAGCGCCACGGGCGTGGGCTGTCAGACGAGACCTCGTAGCCGAGCAGTCGCTTGACGTTCATCCAGGCTGCAGGCGTCCGGCGGCTGTCGGCCTCGATAATCTTCCGTGACAGCGCCGCAAGGCTCGGGAACAGCGGTCCACCTAGAAGATCGTCGACCGTCGCGGCCGCCTCAATCAACGCGTCGTCGGGCGCGCCGGGCGCGCAGCCGGTTCCGCCCCAGTCCGTACCCGACATGCACGCAGGATCGGACATCGCGTCCCACCAATGCTCATATGCCGGCCCGCGAGCTTTCCAGACTTCCTCCGCCACCATGCCGGCGACTGAGACAAGTCGGCTCTGCTCCGAGTTCGAAGGTCGATCATATGTCGCTCGGCCGACATATGACTTCACAGAATGGATGTCGTCGGTTGGATTTGGGCGGATATCAGCATCTAGGACGTCCAGCCCGAGATGCATTGCGACAAGCGCGTGTCCGGCCTCGTGCACAGCCGCCAATCTTCGGTCGCGTGCGCGAATGCGATGCTCGGTGAAGGGGTATCGCATCACGCCGCAGCCCTCTGAGCGCGGGCGTTGTCGTTGGCGTGAGCATAGACTGCAGTCCGGCGCGAGCCCTGAAGGAAAGCGTCAAGGTCGGTTCGCTCATAGCGGACGTTGCCGCCGATCTTCAGATACACCGGCCCGGTGCCGGTCATGCGCGTTTTGTTGAGCCAACTGGCTGATTTCCCGATATAATCCGCCGCAGCCTTGGTATCGAATTTTTCCACTTGATTTCCCCTCAAACAATGTTATTGTTGACATAGAGCGATAATTACGGGAATCGTTCAAGCCAACGTTCCTTATAGGCGATCTCGCTTCGAAAGTCAAGCCCTTTCAGGGTCTGACCTGCGTTATCCTGACATCTCCTGACGGCAGCGCTCGAGCCACGGCCAGTCCGCGAACTTGTCGCCGGTCTCCCGGATGTGACTGTACCGCTGCAGTGACTGCCAACTGCGATGCCCTGACACCGACGCTGCCTGTGGGATCGTGCGCCCCATCTCAAACAGCCGCGATACGCCTTCGTGCCGAAGGTCGTGGAAGTGCAGGTCTACGATCCCAAGGAATTTGCAGGCGCGGGAAAACGCCATGCAGATCGCATCGGTGCTGTAGGGAAAGATGCGCTCGCCGGAGTTCGTCTTCGGCATGGCTTTGATGATCGCCAGCGCCTCGGGTACGAGTTCTACCCAAACGTCGTTCCCGACCTTCTGGCCCGGGTGCTTCATATCGCGGACGAGGATTCGATTGTGGGCCTCGTCCAGATCGGCCCATGCAAGTTTCGTGATTTCTTCCTGGCGCCGCGTGCTGAATATGGCGAAGGCGATAATGCGGGCCATCGGGTTCGACTTCGGCCGGCGCTTACGGACATCGGAGAAATGCTGCATCAGCAGGTCTAGCTCGGCGAGGGTAGGGCGCCTGTCCCTTTGTTTGCTCTTCGCCGTCACGCCGAGGTCGCGCAGCACGACGTGTGCGTCCTTCATCGCCTGATGGTCGAGTTTGATGCCCCACGCTGGGCGGGCGATTTTGAAGATCGACGACAGGTGGCTCATATAGTTGCCGACCGTCTGCGGCTGGCGGCCGCCAGCAAGAAGCTCCTGCGCGAAGGCGACGATGTGCTCGCTCTTGATCGTCGGCGCGTCCATGTCCACGATGTCGTATTCCTTGATCGAGCGCAGGACCTGAGCCTTGGTCTTACCGGCCTCCTTCTTCGACTCCGAGGTGTACTTGTCGATCGCGTCGGCGAGCGTGGCGCTGGGTTTCTTTAGCTCCTCAAGGGCGCCGGGCTTGTCCAGCTCTGCCTCGCGAAAGCGTAGCCATGCCGCGGCCTCCCGCTTCTTGTCGAATGTCTTGGTCTCGCGATGCAGGAACTCCTTGCCGCGCTTACGGACGATCTGTGCTAGATAGCCAACCGTCCCGTCGGCGCGCTTGCGTGCTAGAATGGATCCCATCGGTACAACATGCCCTTGCCAGGTACTACAAGAGTTGTACCGATGCCGGAAAAACCCTGCAATAGCCCGCAAAACGCTGACGCGGGCTGATACGTTAGGAATGGGTGCAAGATATTGATGCATAAGGAAAATCAAGCCTTTTCAAGCGCTTGGCGTTTCAGTGTTGCACCCATGATGGACTGGACCGACCGGTATTGCCGGGTGGTCCATCGCCTGATGTCGCGTCGCGCCCTTCTGTACACGGAGATGGTGACGGCGCAGGCCGTGATCCGCGGCGACCGGCAGCGGCTGATCGGCTTCGACGCGGTCGAGCATCCGGTCGCGCTGCAGCTCGGCGGCAATGATCCCGCCCTGCTGGCCGAGGCGGCGAAGATCGGCGCCGATTTCGGCTATGACGAGATCAACCTGAATTGCGGCTGCCCCTCCGATCGCGTCCAGGGCGGGGCCTTCGGCGCCTGCCTGATGCGCGAGCCCGACTTGGTCGGGGACTGCGTCGCGGCGATGAAGGCGGCGGTTTCGATCCCCGTCACCGTGAAGTGCCGGATCGGCGTCGACGATCAGGATCCGGAAGTCGCGCTCGACGCCCTGACCGCCGCGGTCCGCGCCGCGGGCGTCGATGCGCTGATCGTGCACGCCCGCAAGGCCTGGCTGCAGGGCCTCTCGCCGAAGGAGAACCGCGAGATCCCGCCGCTCGACTATGAGCGGGCCTATCGTCTCAAGGCCGCCAATCCCGACCTGCCGGTCTCGCTCAATGGCGGCATCCGCGCCCCCTCCGAATGGCTGCCGCATTTCGATCATGTCGACGGCGTCATGCTCGGCCGCGAGGCCTATCAGAACCCGGAAGTGCTGCTTTCCGTCGACCCGCTGCTGTTCGGCGAGGCGGCGCCGGTCGCCGACGCCTTCGAGATGCTGGAGGCGCTGGAGCCCTTCATCGCCGCGCATCTCGAGCGGGGCGGGCGCCTGCACGCCTTCACCCGCCATCTCGTCGGGCTCTTCCCCGGCCGGCGCGGCTCGCGCCTGTTCCGCCGCCATCTCGCCGAACATTGCGTCGCCGCCGGCGCCGGCCTCGCCGATCTGCGCGCCGCCATCGCCCATGTCGAGCGCGAGGCACCCTCCGCGATCGCCGCTGAATGAACGAGGCCTTGCCGATGACGGGTGAACTTGCCGCCGTCGATCCCGCGCTGGTCGCGAGGATCGAGACCAGTTTCGGCAAGCAGGCCTTCATGGCGACGCTCGGTGCCCGGCTGGTCCGCGTCGCGCCGGGCGAGGTCGAGATCGCCTTGCCGGTTTCAGCCCATCTTTGCCAGCAGCACGGCTTCGTCCATGCCGGCGCGGTCTCGACCATCGCCGACAGTGCCGCCGGCTATGCCGCCTTGACCGCGATGCCGGCCGGAGCCGGCATCCTCACGGCAGAGTTCAAGATCAACCTGCTGGCGCCCGCCACCGGCGAGGAATTGCGGGCGCTCGGCAAGGTGGTGAAGGCCGGACGCACCCTGACGCTCGCCACCGCCGAGGTCTTCGCGGTCTCCGGCGGCGCGCGCAAGCTCTGCGCCATGATGACCGCGACCTGCATGACGATCGGCGGCCGCGAAGGCGTCGCCGACTAGCGGTTTTCGGTTTGGCCGGCTCGTCATTCCGGAGCTGCGCCGCTTCGCGGCCTCTCCGGAATGACGGTGCCAGTTGGTCGAAACCGGCTCTAGCGTGGCCTCAACCGTTCCAGCTCGCCGAGCCGCTTCAGCGCGGCCTGCTGCTGCAGCAAGCCGTAATTGATGCCGGCTGCGTTCAGCGAGCTGCCTGCCTGGTAGGGGAATTCGGCGAAGTCCGAGAAGAACTCCTTCACCTTGGCCTGGACCGGCACGAGCAGCCACATCTGCTGGCCGAGGAACTTGGTTGCCTCGCCGCCCTCCTTCATGCCCCGCTCATAGGGGTCCATCCTGAGATTGGTGATCGACGCCCATGAGGTGACTTCGCGCGTGGCGGTCGCGATGTTGCCTTCGCTGTTGACCGCGAAACTGATCTTCCAGTCGGCCATTCGCAGCGCGTTGAGGTTGCCTGCCTGGTCGAAGTAGAACATCGCGTCGCGCGGCCCTTGCTTCGCTTCGCCCTTGAAGTAGGGAAGGAAATTATAGCCGTCGAGATGCACCTTGAAGGTCTTGCTGCCTGACTGGAAGCCAGTCTTCATCTTCTCCTTGACGTCGGGCTCCCCCGCTGCCGCGCAGAAGGTCGGGAACCAGTCCATCAGCGCGATCGGGTCGTTGTACTGCGTGCCCGGCTTCACCACGCCCGGCCAACGCACCATCATCGGAATGCGGAAACCGCCTTCCCAGGTCGTGCCCTTCTCGCCGCGGAACGGCGTCATCGCTCCATCCGGCCAGAGCGCGATCTCGGCGCCGTTGTCGGTGGTGTAGAGCACGATGGTGTTATCGGTGATGCCGAGATCGTCGAGCTGCTTGAGCAACTGCCCGACATGGCCGTCATGCTCGACCATGCCGTCGGCATGGATGCCCTTGCCGGTCTTGCCGAGCGATTCCGGCTTCAGATGGGTAAACACGTGCATGCGGGTCGAGTTGAACCAGCAGAAGAACGGCTTGCTCGCCTTGACCTGGCGGTCGATGAAATCCTTGGCGCCGGCCAGGAACTCCTCGTCGATCGTCGGCATGCGCTTGGTGTTGAGCGGGCCGGTATCCTCGATCTTGCCGTCGGCCGAGGTCTTGAGCACGCCGCGCGGGCCGAACTGCCTGCGGAAGTTCGGGTCCTTCGGATAGAAATAGCCCTCCGGCTCTTCCTCGGCGTTGAGGTGGTAGAGATTGCCGAAGAACTCGTCGAAGCCGTGCCGCGTCGGCAGATGCTCGTCGCGGTCGCCGAGATGGTTCTTGCCGAACTGTCCGGTCGCGTAGCCCTGGGTCTTCAGGGCGTCGGCGATCGTCGGCATCCAGTCCTGGATGCCGTGTGGGTCGCCCGGCATGCCGATGGTCAGCAGGCCGGTGCGGAAGGGCTCCTGGCCGAGAATGAACGAGGCGCGGCCGGCTGTGCAGCTCTGCTGGCCATAGGCGTCGGTGAAGATGGCACCCTCGCTGGCAATGCGGTCGATATTGGGCGTGCGGTAGCCCATCATGCCCATCGTATAGGCGCTGATCTGGGGGATGCCGATATCGTCGCCGAAGATCACGAGGATGTTCGGCTTGCGTCCGGCCGCCGGGGCTGCCGGCTGCTGCGCCTGGGCGGGCTTGACCTCCGCCGAGAGATAGGATGCCGCCGCAGCCAGGGCGGTTCCGCCCAGAAGGATGCTGCGCCTGTCGAGAGATGGGTTCGTGCCGGAGACGTCCTGCTTCGGGGGCATGGAGAAACCTCGCGCATTGATCGGAACCGTGAGCGGAGGCCCTGTCTCGTCATAGCTTCTGACGCTCGCGCTCGGGATCAAGAGACTGAAAGCACGCGGCGGCAGCCGGCAAGTTCGTAACAGTTACGCACTTGCCGAGGTGCCCGACCTCCGTCCGTCGCGTCTCGCCCGGCCCGGATGCCGTCGAGCCGGCGAGCCGACGGCGCAGTTCTTGCTCCGCCGGCCCATGGCTGTGTCTGCGCGCATGGCGGCCCTGCCGCACCAACCTTGCCCTTTCCCGGCGAATCCCTAAGAGCAGCCCCACCTTCCCGTATTCGGAAACATTATGATTGCCGGTATTCCCATCAACGACCTGATTTTTCTCGCCGTCTCGCTGATCGCCGCGGGGGCCGTCACCGGCCTGCTCGCCGGCCTTTTCGGCGTCGGTGGTGGAGCGGTCATCGTGCCGGTGCTCTACGAGGTCTTCCGGGTCATCGGCGTGCCCGAGGAGGTGCGCATGCCCCTCGTCGTCGGAACCTCGCTCGCCGTCATCATCCCGACCTCGATCCGCTCCTTCAATGCGCACCGGGCCAAGGGTCTGGTCGATACCTCGATCATCAGGATCTGGGCGCTGCCGGTGGTGCTCGGCGTCGGTCTCGGCAGCCTGGTTGCGCGCTATGCTTCGCCGGACGTGTTCAAGGCGGTCTTCGTCGTGGTCGCCTTCGCCAGCGCCATGCGCCTGCTCTTCGCCTCCGACCGCTGGAAGCTCGGCGACGATATGCCCGGGCCCTTCCTGATGCGGGTCTATGGCCTGGTCATCGGCGTGCTTTCGGCGCTGATGGGCATCGGCGGCGGCCAGCTCTCCAGCCTGTTCATGACCTTCTATGGCCGCCCGATCCATCAGGCGGTGGCGACTTCCTCCGGCCTCGGCGTGCTGATCTCGATCCCCGGCGCGCTGGGTTACATCTATGCCGGCTGGCCGAAGATGGACCTGCTGCCGCCGCTCTCGCTCGGATATGTCTCGCTGATCGGCTTCCTGCTCTTCATCCCGACCTCGATCTGGACGGCCCCTATCGGCGCACGCCAGGCGCATCGTCTGTCGAAGCGCAAGCTCGAAGTCGCCTTCGGCATCTTCCTGCTCCTGGTCTGCGCCCGCTTCTTCTGGTCGCTGGTCTTCTGATCGGCGGAGGAGCCGTGCTTTCGATCCGCGCAGGCACCGAAGCCGATCATCCGGCACTCGCCCGGCTGATGGCCGAGATGCAGGCGCATTATCGCGTGCCCTGTCCGTCGGATGCCGAGATCCGGGCGGGGCTTGCCGACCGACCGACCGGAGCCGAGCTCCTGGTCGCGGATGACGGCGAGGCGCTCGTCGGTTTCGCCGCCTTCGCTGCGATCTATCCCGGTCCCGGCCTGCGGGCCGGCTTCTTCCTGAAGGAGCTTTACGTCGCGCAGGCGGCGCGGGGCCTCGGGGCAGGGCGGCGCCTGATGGCCGAGCTGGCGCGCCTCGCCTTGGTGCGAGGCTTTGGCCGCGTCGACTGGACGGCGGCACGCGACGATGTCCGCCTGCTGCGCTTCTATGAAAGCCTCGGCGCATCGCCGCAGCCGGAGAAGGTCTTCTTTAGGTTGAGCGGCGAGGAGCTGCGTCGTCTCGCAGAGAGCTGAGCCGCTCTTCCAGCGTCGCCATGATCGAAAGCCGCTCGGTCTCGCTGAGGCGCGACCATTGCGCGATCTCCTGAAGCGTGCGCCCGCAGCCCTCGCAGAGCTTGCTCGCCGGGTCGATCACGCAGATGCGGATGCAGGGGCTGGATGCGCCGCTCACTGCCGGCTCCAGCCGAGGGCGAGCGCGATGCCGAGATAGATCGCGATCTCGGAGAGCTGCTGGCAGGCGCCGGCGATGTCGCCGGTCTGTCCGCCGATCAGCCGCTTGGCGGTGCGCATCAGCCAGCCGGTCGCCAGGGCCGAGAGGCCGATGCCGATCAGGAGGCCCGCGAGCGGCAGGTTACCGGCGAGCCCGAGCAGAAGCCCGATGCAGGCGGAGAGGCCGTAAGCGAAGGGCAACACCGCGCGTTCCGGCGTGCCGACAGCCGCCGAGGCGCCGTCGACGCGTGCCGGCGGCAGCGTTGCGACCACGCGAATGCCCTCGATGCGCGACCAGGCGGCGGCCGCGAGAATGGCGGCTGCGGCAGCGAGGGCGCCGGCGCCATCGAGGATCGCAGCCAGTGCGGAGACGCGCAGCAGCAGTGCGAGCCCGATCGCCAGCGTGCCATAGCTGCCGATCCGGCTGTCCTTCATGATCTCGAGCCTGCGCTCGGGCGTCCAGCCACCGAACAACCCGTCGGCGCTGTCGGCCAGCCCGTCTTCATGGAAGGCGCCGGTGGTGAAGACCAGCACGGCGACGCCGAGGGATGCGACGACGAGGTCGTCGAGCCCGGCGAGGCCGGTCGCGAGCACCATGAGTGCGGTGGGCAGCGCGATCAGCAGGGCAGCGAAGGGCAAAGCGCGCGGCAGCAGCCGGAAATCGGGCGTCGCATGCGCGTTCTCGCCCGGCATCTCCGGCACCGGGAGGCGCGAGTAGAAACGGATGCAGGCGGCCGTCGCGGCGAGCCAGCCCGGCCAGGCCGGTGGCGCGGCAGGCGCATTCTCGCTTTCGGCTTCGGCCATTCCGCGTCGATATCCCAGATTGTCTTCGCTCGCCTCAGCCTATAGCAGCAGCGGCAAGCGGGCGGCGATGGCTCAGCCGCCGGATTCCAAAAGTTTGCAAAGAGACGAGACGCGATGTCTTCCTCCGGCCTGCCCTTCGACGATATTCGCCAGCTCATCGCCGGCATGCCCGGCCCCGACATGGCCGCCGCCAACACCGTGCGCGCCCGCGACAAGGATTTGACCAAGCCGGCCGGCAGCCTCGGCCGGCTCGAGGAGATCGCCGAATGGCTCGCCGCCTGGCAGGGCAAGGCGCCGCCGCGCGTCGACCGGCCGCTGGTCTGCGTCTTCGCCGGCAATCACGGGGTCGTCGCCCAGGGCGTCTCGGCTTATCCGCAGTCGGTGACGCGCCAGATGCTGGAGAACTTCGCCGCCGGTGGCGCCGCGATCAACCAGATCTGCGCCGCCTATGATCTCGGCTTCAAGGTCTTCGATCTCGCGCTCGACCTGCCGACCGGCGATTTCACGCAAGAGGACGCGCTCGACGAGCGCGCCTGCGTGGCCACCATGGCCTTCGGCATGGAAGCCCTCGCCGGCGGCGCCGACCTTCTGGCCCTCGGCGAGATGGGCATCGGCAACACCACCTCGGCCGCTGCGATCTTCGCGGCGCTCTATGGCGGCAGCGCTGCCGATTGGTGCGGCCGCGGCACCGGCGTCGACGATGACGGGCTGAAGCGCAAGGTTGCGGCCGTCGAGGCCGGCTTGAAGCTGCACGCCGCCCATCTAAGCGATCCCCTCGAGGTGCTGCGCCGCTGCGGTGGGCGCGAGATCGCGGCGATCTGCGGCGCGATCCTCGCCGCCCGCCTGCAGCGCATCCCGGTGATCCTCGACGGCTATGTCGTCACCGCCGCCGCCGCGATCCTGCACGCGCTCGATCCCTCCGCGCTTGACCATTGCCTCGCCGGGCATCTCTCGGCCGAGGGCGCCCATGCGCATGCGCTGGTCCGGATCGGCAAGCAGCCGTTGCTGGCGCTCGACATGCGCCTGGGCGAGGGGACGGGCGCTGCGCTCGCTGCCGGCCTCGTCAAGGCCGCCGCCGGCGTCCATTCCGGCATGGCGACCTTCGCGCAGGCACAGGTCTCGCAGAAGGGCGAGTAACACGAAAAGAGCGTGCCGGGCGTCCGGTCCGGCACGTCTCTCACGTCTCAGGCGCCGAAGCGATCGATCACTTCGGCCAGCGGCACATGGCCCTTGAAGGCGCCGCTGCCGGAAGGCGTTTCGCCGTTTTCCAGCGAGGCGGCAAAGACCACCGCCGGATCGCCCTCGACCCGCTGGCGCAGGGCCCGCAGTTTCGGCCAGCGCGAGAGACCGGCGACCTCGTGATATTCGAGCCAGCGCGCCACGCCGGCGAGCAGCCCATCCGCTAGGCTGTGCTTGCCGCCGACCAGCCAAGGGCGGTCGTCCAGCATCTCTTCCAGCCTGTCATGGCGCTCGATCACCCGCTCGCGGCCGAAGCGACGAAGCGCGGCTTCGAAGTCCGGGTCGGGCTCGGGCAGTTCCAGCGCGACCCAGAGCGGCGTGAAGGCGCCGGTGAAACCGGTGTTGAGGAAGCCCATCAGCTGGTGCATCCGGTCGGCCTCGGGCGAGAGCGGATCGAAGCTGATGCGTCTCTCGTTGTCGCGCGCCTCGAGATAGGCGGCGATCGCCATGGTCTCGGTCAGCGGTCGGCCCTGATCGGTGATCAGCACCGGGGTTTCGACGCGCTGGTTGATCCGCTTGTAGGGCGGCTCGCGCATCTCGCCGAGCATGTCGACGCGGCAGAGTTTGTAAGGCTGGCCAAGCCATTCCAGAGCCGCGACCAGGCCCATCGAAGTGCCGGCCGGGTAGCCATAAACGAGAATCGGTTCCATCTTGCGTTTTCCATGAGGGTCGGGAAACGCTGCGCAGCGGGCTGGAACCTAATCAGCCGTCGCCCCATGTAAATTACGCACATTTCTGTAACCACAGCATCGGACCGAAAAGTGGGATCCGCTTTTCGGACAACTCCGATGCGACAACGAAGAGTCAGATCGCATGATCGCGTCCGAGCGGACGCGCGGTGTTCTAACCGGGAACGGATCATGAAGGACGTCGTCTCGGGCTGCGCGATCGAAAGCGTCATGCGGGTGCTGAGCGGCCGCTGGCCGACCTTGCTGCTCTACTATCTGAAGGACGGCACCAAGCGCTTCAGCGAGCTCCGGCGCGACAATCCGACGGTTTCGCATCGCATGCTGGCGCTGGAGCTGCGCAAGCTGGAGGCGGCCGGCATCGTCCGCCGCATCGATCATGAAGGCTATCCGCGCCGGGTCGACTACCAGCTGACGCAGGCAGGGCTTCGCCTCGTGCCGTTGATCGATGCGCTCGGCAACTGGTGGGAGGAGGTCGAGCAGGGCGGCCGCGACGCCGAGGTCCTGCCCAGGGTCGCCTGAGGCGTCGGTTTGCTCGGCAGCCTTAGGCCGCCGAGCGCTCGCCCGGCTCCGGCAGCGCGGGCAGCGTATCCATCACGCGTTCTGCCGGCAGCGTGATCGTTACTTCCGTGCCGGCGCGCGGCTTCGATTTCAGGGTGAAGCCGCCATTGTGCAGGTCGATCAGGCCCTTGACGATCGGCAGGCCGAGCCCCGAGCCCTGTTCGGCCGTCTTGATCGCGAGCGAACCGCGCCCGAAGCTCTGCAGAACCACCGGAATCTCGTCCTCGGGAATCCCCGGGCCGGTATCGGTCACCGTCACATACTGCCCGCCGGTCGCGGTCCAGCCGACCTTCACCGAGATGTCGCCGCCCTGCGGTGTGAACTTGATGGCATTGGAGAGGATGTTGAGCACGACCTGACGGATCGCGCGCTCATCCGCCCAGATCTTCGGCAGCTCGGGCTCCACCGCCTCGCGGATGCTCTGGCTCTTGGCCTTGGCGCGCAGGTTCAGCATGTGAACGCAGTCGTCGACGATCCCGGCGAGGCTGAGCGCTTCCTCGTTGAGCTCGTATTTGCCGGCCTCGATCCGCGACAGGTCCAGGATCTCGTTGATCAGGTTGAGCAGATGCTGGCCTGAGCCATGGATGTCGCCGGAATATTCCTTGTACGCGCCGTTGGCGTGCTCGCCGAAGACCTCGTTCTTCATCACCTCCGAGAAGCCGAGGATCGCGTTGAGCGGGGTTCGCAGCTCATGGCTCATCGTCGCCAGGAAGCGGGATTTGGCGAGGTTGGCCTCCTCGGCTTTGCGCCGCGCCTCGTCTGAGTTGGCTTTCGCCGTGCCGAGCTCGGCGATCAGCGCGTCCTTCTCCGCCCTGAACTCGATGGTCGCGACCGAGGTCGAGTAGAGCCGGTTGGAGAGGAAGATGAAGAAGAGCTGGGCGCAGGCCGCCATCATCAGCATGGTCACGCTGTCGATGTCGGAACGGCCGGAGAAGAACAGCACCAGCGCGCCGGTGATGGGCACCAGCCCGGCATAGACCGCCATCGGCATGGTCGCGCAGAGCATCACGGTGATCGCGCTGACGATCAGCAGCGTCGTCGTCAGGAAGAAGCGCGCGCCCGGTGCCTCGACCCCGATGAACAGGATCGGCAGAAGCGCCCAGGAGATGCCGTGCAGCATCTCCGCGAGCGGCATCGTCTTGCGCCAGAAACTGATCCGCGCCTCCGCCGATGGCTCGGCCAGGAAGCGCCGGCACAGCACGAACATCAGGACGCACGAGATTGCCACGAAGGCGAACCAGCCCGAAACCTTGTAGAGCGGCACCCAGGCGCCGGCCGCTGCGCCGACGAGCAATGCGAGCACGAGCGTGCCCGCCGTCCCGTTCAGACGGTACTGCGCGAACAGCCGGACCAGTTCGTAGTCGAAGGCACGGTCGAGGCCGGTCGTCGAGGTCAGCCGCTCGCGGGCCGATCGCACCTCGCGGCTGATCAGCTTTCGGCGCGCCAGCGCCGACGGGTCGGGTCCGCGACCACGTTGGACCTGTTCGGCGGTGAGTTCCGGCATACCCGAGAAAAGCGGCTCCTGCCCGGTCGCGCACCTTGCGCTCCGGCTCGCCATGATGAGCAGGAAATCGTTAAGCTTGTGCTGATGGCTCGCTTCGGATTCAGGACGAATAGTTACGGCCCGTTTGGCTGGCGGCGTGTCGGCCGCGCGGTCGATCTTGTCGTGGCCCTTGGTTTCATAGGGCTTCTGGCCGTCGCGGGCGCGGTCCTGCAATATCGGCTGGGCCCCGCGAGGAACCTCGCCGGCGCTGCCGAGGCGATCGATGGCGATTCGATCAGGCTCGCTGGCGAGGAGCTGCGGCTGGAGGGGATCGACGCGCCCGAATACCGTCAGACCTGCCGCGACAAGGGCGGACGCGATGTCGCCTGCGGCCGCCAGGCCCGTCGTGCGCTCGCCGGCATGCTGGCGCTTGGCAATGTCAGCTGCACGGTCTCGCGGCCGGATCGCTATGGCCGAGGCCTCGCGCGCTGTCGCCAGGGCGACGCGGATATCAACGCCGCCATGGTCCGCAACGGCCAGGCATTGGCCTATGGCGACTATCGGGCCGAGGAGGAGGAGGCGAAAGCCGCGGGCCGCGGCCTCTGGGCGCTGAACTTCCAGCGGCCCTCGGAATGGCGGCAAAGCCACCCTCGCTAGGCAGGAGTGAAGAAGGGGAGCCGGGCTTTTCCTGGCGGCCTGCTACAGGTGCGGATGGCAGCCGACGCTGGAGGCGTGTGAGGCCATGCGACAGGTGCATGACGGCGGGCTGTCGCGGGGAATTTCGTCGCAGCCGCCTCCGCTCTAAAGGAAATCCTTCTCTCCCTGGAGGCCAGCCGGAGCAGGCCGATGATCGGCGCCATTCTTCTCGCGCTCGCGCCGATTGCCCTGCTGATCGCGCTCGGCCATCTCATGCATCGTCGGCGATTCCTGCCGGACAGCTTCTGGCCGCAGGCCGAGCGCCTCTGCTACTATGTGCTGCTGCCGGCGTTGTTCATCCACGCGCTCGCAATGGCGGATCTGCGCGGCGTTCCCGTCGCCAGCCTCGCCGTGACGCTGATGGTGCCGATCATCGTGGTCTCCGGGCTGCTGGTGCTGGCCAAGCGCTGGCTCGGCTATAGCGACGCTGCCTTCACCTCGGTTTTCCAGGGCGGCATCCGCTTCAACAACTATGTCGGGCTCAGCGCCGCGGTAAGCCTGCTCGGCGCGCCCGCCTTGTCGATGGCCGCCGTCGCCAATGCCGCGATCGTGCCGACCGTCAATCTGCTCTGCGTGCTGGTCTTCGCGCGCTGGGGCGTCGCCCAGCCGACCCTGCGCGGCGTGCTCCGCGGCCTGGCGCTCAACCCGTTGCTGATGTCCTGCCTGATCGGCATCCTGCTGCAGGCCAGCGGCCTCGGTCTGCCGCCCGGTATCGACGGCTTCATGAAGGCGCTCGGCCAGGCGTCGCTGCCGCTCGGCCTGCTTTGCGTGGGAGCGGCGCTGGATTGGGGCGCGCTCGGGCGGGGCTTGCGCCCCGCGCTCGCCGCCTCCTTCGCCAAGTTCGTGCTGATGCCGCTCGTGACGTTCCTCATGCTCAAGGCCGTCGGGCTCGGCGGCCAGGCGGCATTCATTGCCATCCTCTTTCACGCGCTGCCGACGGCCTCGTCGTCCTATGTCATGGCGCGCCAGCTGGGGGGCGACGCCCCGCTCATGGCCGGCATCTGCGCCTTGCAGACAGTGCTGGCGGCCCTGACTGTGCCGATTGCGCTCCTGCTGCTCGCGCCAGCTCTCTAGGGACGGCTATCGCGGCTCGCGCGGGTCGTCGAGGCTGGGGCCTTCGATCCGCGCCGCGCCCGCACGCCTGGAGCGTGACCAGAAGCTCGCCAGCACCAGGCCGACGGGGATCGCGAGGATCACGATCCAGACGACGAAACTCCAGCTCCGTTCCATGCGGGCGCTCCTTTCGTCCTTTCAACCGAATCTGCAGCCTGCGGTTCCGCGACGCCGCGTCCTGTCGGCTCCGATTGCAAAGGCCATGCTCGCGCCCTCTTGTCGGGCTTTGTCTTGACAGGGCCGATTTGCCGCCATGAATGCGGCTGTCAGGAATGCGGCTGAGACGAGAGCGGGGGTGAAGGTGGCGATGAGGCTCTATGACGGTGGGCGGGCGCCCAATCCCCGGCGGGTTCGGATTTTCTTTGCCGAGAAGGGGGTGCCGCTGCCGGAGCTGGTGCCGGTCGACATCGCCAAGAAGGAGCATCGGACGCCGGAGTTCACCCGCATCAACCCATCGCAACGCCTGCCGGTTCTGGTGCTGGAAGATGGCACGGCGCTGGCCGAGACCATGGCGATCTGCCGCTATGTCGAAGGGATGCACCCGACGCCCGCGTTGTTCGGCGACGGCCCGAAGGATGTGGCGCTGATCGAGATGTGGAACCGGAGGATCGAGCTCGGCCTGTTCTCGAGCGTCGCCGCCGTCTTCCGCCACAGCCATCCCTCGATGGCCGAGCTCGAGGACCAGGTGCCGGAATGGGCCGAGGCGAACCGCGAAATGATCGACGACCATCTGATGCTGCTGGATCTGCAGCTCGCTGGAAACCGCTTCGTCTGCGGCGATGAGCTGAGCGTCGCCGACATCACGGCCGGCATCGCGATCGATTTCATGAAGCCGTCGCGCATCCCGCTGCCTGAGGATTTCGCCAATGTCCGGCGCTGGCACGGCGAACTCTCCGCCCGCCCGAGCTGGAAGGCCTGAGGGGTGCGCGGGATCGCCATCCTGCTCGCGCTGCTGCTCGCCCTGCCGGCGCTGGCGGCCGAAAGGCTGACGGGAGAGCAGATCAAGCAGGCCTTCACCGGCAACACGGTCAGCGGCCGCTACACGGGCGGAGGCTTCTTCACGGAGTACCACGATCCCGATGGCCGGGCGCTGGGCCATAATGGCTGGCACGAGAACCGCGACGCCTGCTGGATCATCAAGGACGATGCGGTCTGCTACTATTACGGCCCGCCGAGCGATCGCACGATCCACTGCTTCACCGTCGAGATGAACGAGCGGCTCTATGTGCTGCGCAACCTCGACAATGGCCGGATCAACGCCATCGCGACGGTCGAGCTCGCCAACCCGCGCAAGCACAATGATGGCGGCCAGCCTTGGTATTGCGACGGTTTGATCTCGCGCGTGCCAGACGTGCCGATGTCGCGTCGCCTGATGGCTGCGCGGTGACCCGAATGGCGCGCAGCCGCGCTGCTGCGCTGATCGCGCTGGCCTCGTTGGCCATGCCCGCTTCCGCCGCAGAACGCCTGTCCGGTGAGGCGATCCGCCAGCTCTTCGAGGGCAACACGGTCAGCGGCCGCTATAATAATGGCCGCCCGTTCAGCGAATTCCATCACAAGGACGGCCGCGCCACCGGCCATAACCGGCACGTCCTCAACCGCGACGCCTGCTGGACCACGACGCAAGAGGCGGTCTGCTATTATTACGGCCCGCACGAGACGCGCCGGACCTATTGCTTCACCGTCGAGCGCAGCGGCGAACTCTATGTGCTGCGGACCCAGCGCGAAGGCCGCATCAACGGCGTCGCCACCATCGAGCCGGGCGATCCGCAGCGCCATACCGAGAAGGTCCCGGCCTGGAACTGCGACGGGCTGATCTCGCAGCGCCCTGGCCGGGAGCAACTCGCGGGGCGGTGAGCAGCTCGAGCCTCCGACGGGGGTCCGAAATCTGATCCTATGGTGCACGCATGAACTTGATCGCCCATGTCGAAATACCGGTTGCCGATCTTGAGAGGGCGATGCGCTTCTATTCGGCTGTCTTCGGGGTGGCCTTCGGAGAGATCGTCACGATCCACGGCAACAGAATGGCCTACTTCCCGTTCGAACAAGGCAAGGATGGCGCGAGCGGCGCACTCGCCGAAGGGGAGATCTATGTGCCGACCATCAATGGCGCGGTCATCTATCTGAGCGTCGGCGACATCGACGATGTTCTGGCCAGGGCCAGCGAGCAGGGGAGCGAGCTGTTGTTTCCGAAGACGCCGATCGGGGCGGGGGCCTTCGTCGCCGAAATCGCCGACAGCGAAGGAAATCGTATCGCGATTCAAACCGCATGATCGGAAGAACGTGCCCGATTCTCCCTATGATCCGGCCCAGTCTCTCGACGTCGTCCTCGCCGAACTGCGCGCCTGCCGGCTCTGCCGCGACGCGCCGCTCTACCCGCCGCGATTGCCGCATGAGCCGCGGCCGGTCATCCAGGCGGCGGCGAGCGCAAGGCTGCTGATCGCCAGCCAGGCACCGGGGACCCGTGTCCATGCCAGCGGAAGGCCCTTCACCGATCGCTCGGGCGACCGGTTGCGCGACTGGCTCGGACTCGACAAGGACCGCTTCTACGATGCCGCGCGGGTCGCGATCGTGCCGATGGGCTTCTGCTTTCCGGGCCCGGACGGCAAGGGGGGCGACCTGCCGCCGCGCCGCGAATGCGCACCGACCTGGCAGGATCGCGTGCTCGCTCATCTGCCCGATATCGAGCTGATCCTGGTGATCGGCCGCTATGCGCAGGCCTGGCATCTCGGTCCGAAGGCGGCGGCCGACCTGACTGCGACCGTCGCGGATTGGCGCAGCATCTTCGCTGGGGAGCGCCGGCCGCGCATCCTGCCGCTGCCGCATCCTTCCTGGCGCAATAATGGCTGGCTCAGGAAGAACCCCTGGTTCGAGGCCGAGCTGCTGCCGGTCCTGCGCGCCGAGGTGGCGCGGTTGGCGGGGTAGCCTGATGTCACGATGAACCGTCATACCGGCGGCAGCGAAGCGGAGCGCCGGAATGACGATGCGGGAGGGCAGGCGAGCCCTTACTTCTCCAGGCGCTTCAGCAGGCTGGAGGTGTCCCAGCGACCGCCACCAAGCTTCTGGACATCGCCATAGAACTGATCAACCAGCGCGGTAACCGGCAGCGTCGCCTCGTTGCGGCGGGCCTCGTCGAGCACGATGCCGAGATCCTTGCGCATCCAGTCGACCGCGAAGCCGAAATCGAACTTGCCGGCGTTCATCGTCTTGCCGCGATTCTCCATCTGCCAGGAGCCGGCGGCGCCCTTCGAGATCACCTCGAGCATCGCCTCGACATCGAGCCCGGCGCGCTTGGCGAAGTGGACGCCTTCGGACAGGCCCTGGACGAGGCCGGCGATGCAGATCTGGTTGACCATCTTGGTGAGCTGGCCGGAACCGGCCGGGCCCATCAGCTTGCACATCCGGGCGAAGCTCGCGATCACCGGCTCGACCCGGGCATAGGTCGCCTCGTCGCCGCCGCACATCACGGTCAGCACGCCGTTCTCGGCGCCGGCCTGTCCGCCCGAGACCGGAGCGTCGATGAAGCCGAAGCCGGCGGTGTTCGCGGCTGCATCGAGTTCGCGGGCGACATTGGCCGAGGCGGTGGTGTGGTCGACGAAGACCGTGCCCTTGCCCATGGCGGCAAAGGCGCCGCCTTCACCGGTCGTCACCGAGCGCAGATCGTCGTCGTTGCCGACGCAGCAGAACACGATCTCCTGGCCTTTGGCGGCGTCCGCCGGGGTCGGCGCCGAGACGCCGCCATGCTGCGCGACCCAAGCCTGCGCCTTGGCGGGAGAGCGGTTGTAGACAGTGACCTCGTGGCCCTTGGCCTTGAGATGGCCGGCCATGGGGTAGCCCATCACGCCTAGACCGAGGAAAGCGACTTTGGCCATGGGACTGCTCCATTCCGGTTCGTAAGGTTCCGAATCGCGTGTAGCGCGCGGGGGCGGAGGAGGGAAGGTGCATGGCGCCAAGCCGGCCTGGCCCTAAATGCACGCCTGCGCTCACGACATCCGGAGCGGCGGCGCCAATGTCTTGCCCGGCCTCCGGAAATCCGGCAGGAAACCGGCCATGACGATCAACAATGACGACGAGCTTCAGGCGCTGCGCGAGATCGGCCGCATCGTCGCCGAAGCGCTTGCGGCCATGGGCAAGGCGCTCGAGCCTGGCATGACGACGGCCGAGCTCGATGCGATCGGCCGCGGCATCCTCGAGCGCGAGGGCGCGCGTTCGGCGCCGGAGACTGTCTACGGCTTCCCGGGCGCCACCTGCATCAGCGTCAACGAGGAGGTCGCGCACGGAATCCCCGGCGAGCGCAGGATCGCCGCCGGCGACCTCGTCAACATCGACGTCTCCGCCGAGAAGGGCGGCTATTTTTCCGATACCGGTGCTTCCTTCACGGTGCCTCCGGTCGACCGCCGGATCGAGCGGCTGTGCCGCGACGGCAAGCGGGCGCTCTGGGCCGGGCTCGGCCAGGTCGGCGCCGGCAAGCCGCTCGCCGGCATCGGCCAGGCCGTCGGCCGCTTCGCGCAGAAGAACGGCTACTCGCTGGTCCGCAACCTCGCCAGCCACGGCATCGGCCGCTCGCTCCATGAGGAGCCGAAGGAGATCGCCACCTGGCCCGAGCGTTCCGAGCGCCGCATCATGCAGAAGGGGCTGGTCTTTACGGTCGAGCCTTTCCTGTCGCTGGGCGCGGACTGGGCCGAGCATGAGGGCGACGACCGCTGGACCCTCTATTCCGAGCCGCGCGCCCCGACCGTTCAGTTCGAGCACACCGTGGTCGCGACCACGAACGGCCCGCTGATCCTGACCTTGCCGGCGTGAGCGTCAGCCTCACCGCATCGCCAGATGCTTGGTCAGCCTGAGCTCCAGCCGGTCCCAGACCCGGCGGATCAGCTCGGTCAGCGCGAGATAGATCAAGGCTGCATAGAGGTAGATCGACAGATCGAAGGAGCGCGCGAAGGCGAGCCGCGTCGCGCCCATCAGGTCGAACAGTGTCACCAGCGAGGCGATCGCGCTCGCCTTGATCATCACGATCAGCTCGTTGCCGAGCGGGCGCAGCGCCAGGATCATCGCCTGCGGCAGGATAACGTGGCGCAGGCTCGACCAGCGGTGCAGGCCGAGCGCCAGCGCGCCCTCGAACTGGCCGCGTGGGATCGACTGGATCGCGCCGCGCAGGATCTCGGCCTGATAGGCCGCGGTGTTGATCGTGAAGGTGAAGACGGCGCAGTAGAACGGCTCGCGGAAGAACCACCAGAGCCCGACATCCTGCCAGAACAGGCGAAACTGACCGAAGCCGTAATAGACCAGGAAGAGCTGGCAGAGCAGCGGCGTGCCGCGGAAGAAGGTGGTGTAGCCGTTGATCGCGACCTGCGCCCAGCGCGGGCCGTACAGCCGGGCGACTGCCAGCCCGATGGCCAGCGCGAAGCCGACGGCGACGGAGATCACCACGAGCTGCAGGGTGATCCAGAGGCCGCTGAACATGCGGCAGCCATAGTTCTGGAAGACCTCGGAGCCGACGAGATAGCCGGGATATTCGCACCAGTTCATCGCGTCGTCCCGCCGAAGGCGGCGTAGCCGCGATTGGTGCGCCGTTCCATCCTGCCGATGCCCCAGGCAGAAATCAGCGAGAAGCCGAAATAGATCAGCATCGCCGCGCCGAAGAACAGGAAGGGCTCCTTGGTCACGACATTGGCCCGTGTCGTGATGAACATGATGTCGGGCAGCGTGATCACCGAGACCAGCGAGGTCTCCTTCAGCAGCACCATCCAGTTATTGCCGAGGCCGGGTAGGGCGACGCGGATGAGCTGCGGGAAGACGACGAGCCGGAAGGCCTGCGGCTTGGAGAGGCCGAGCGCGGCGGCGGCTTCGCGCTGGCCCTTCTGGATCGAGTTCAGCGCGCCGACCCAGACCTCGCTGGAAAAGGCGGCAAGCACCATGCCGAGCGCCACCATGCCGGCGACGAAGGGCGGGATCGAGAAGCCCGACCAGATCTTCTGCACCAGGATCTGGATGCCGAAATAGATGATGTAGAGCGTCAGCAGCTCGGGCACGCCGCGGAAAACCGTGGTGTAGACCGTCGCGAAGGCGCGCAGGATGATGCTCTCGGAGCGCTTGCAGAGCGCGACGATCAGGCCGAGCGCCAATCCGAAGGGCAGGGTGGCGAGGGCGATCGAGATGGTGATGGCGGCGCCCTGGAGCAGGGCCCATCCCCAGCCGCCGGGGCCGAAGCCGAGCAGCGCGAATTTGTCGAGCATGGGAGAGCCGGCGCGCGAGGAACTGGATCCCGCCGGCCTGGTGCGGCCGGCGGGCAGGCGTCAGCCAAGGGTCAGTCGAACTTGAACCACTTGTCTTCGATCTTCTTCTGCGAGCCGTCTGCGATCGTCTCGGCGATCGCCTTGTCGAACATCGCCTTCAGAGCAGTGTCGGCCTTGCGCACCGCGCCGGCGACGCCGGCGCCGTGGATCGCGTCATCGCGCTTCACTTCGGCGATCTTCTTGCAGCAATCCTTGCCCTGGCCCTTGAGGAAGTCAGCCAGCGCCAGCGCGTCGGCGACGATGTAGTCGAGGCGGCCGTTCAGCAGGTCGAGATTGGCCTCTTCCTGGGTCGGATAGAGCCGCGCGGTCGAGTCCTTGTAGAACTTCTCGAGGAAGTTCGCGTGGATCGTCGAGCCCTGCGCGCCGATCGCCTTGCCCTTCAGGGCGGCGGGGGAGATGTCGGTCGAGGTCGTCGCCTTCGGCCCGACCATCCAGATCGGGGTCTTGCTGTAGGGCGAGGTGAAGTCGACCTGCTTCTTGCGCTCTTCGGTGGCGTTCATGCCGGCGATGATGATGTCGTATTTGTTGGCCTGCAGCGCCGGAATGATGCCGTCCCAGTCCTGCACGACCCAGGTGCACTTCACCTTCATCTTCTCGCAGAGCAGGTTGCCGTAATCGATCTCGAAGCCCTCGAGCTCCTTCTTGGCATTGAGGTTGTTGTAGGGCGGATAGGCGCCTTCCGTGCCGATCCTGACCTCTTTCCATTCCTTGGCCTGCGCCAGGGCACCGGTGGCGCCGATGGCAGTGAGTGCCGCGGCGGCGATGAAGCGAACGAAACCTTTCATGGTGCCTCCCCTTGAGGTTGGCCGGCTCGGGCGTTTCGAGTTCCCGTTTCGGCTTGTGCGCGCAGATTGTGCGATCACAGGCCTCGCCCGCAAGGGGCGCCTTGCAGCTTTTCTGAGCGATCCGGCGCAAGAAAAATGCACCGCAAGGCTTTGCCAAAACTTGCTTATTTGAGAATTTTTTAGCTACGAGCCCCCGTCGGATTTTGCGACGAAAGCGCAATTCGTCAGCGGCTCACGGCTCTTTGGCGGAGCAAACCCATTGCTGTGGCGCTTCGGTCGCGCCTCTCCGCGCATCAGAAGCCCCGATGCGCTGTGCCGGAACGGGGGCAAATTTGGGACACGTCGCCTCAGCCGACGGTCGGCGCAACCGATTCCATCACGAGGCGAGAATGCTCGCGGGTGGCTTATCTCATGTCTGTCGCAGAACTTCGCATTGTGAAGAACGAATGACGGGATCGACCCAGCGGGTTTCCACCTTGCGCTGGTTCGACCAGCCTCGGAACTCCGAGAGGCCTTCCTTGAGACGCCATTCGAAGCTGACCGAGCACGTCGATCTTCCGTCCGTGCTGACGCGAACGATCCAGGAATGCGTTGGATAGGCTACGATCCGGATCAGCGTGCGATCGTCTATGACCCGCCAGACTGCGGGGAAACGGCCCACCGCATATTCGTCGCCGAAGGCCAGTGTCTTCGTCCGGTTCGGGCTCCACCTCTTGTTCAATGGCGAGGCGTCGTTGGTGACGCGCTCCTCGACGCCGCGGCCGCCGATGAGGGCGAAATTGACTTCGAAGTAAGTCCGGAAGGTTCGCTGCAGGGGCGAGACCTCCTTGCCGGACCAGTGCAGGGTGGCCCTGAAGCGCGGTTCACTCGCAAGTGCCGTATCCGGCACGGGGGCGGAGAGCATCCAGATGGCCGCCAGCAGCGCTGCGACTGACCTGCTCAGACGAGGCATGGCCCGCATCCCGCGACTTCGCTTCCCGGAGCGCCGGGCCGGAATGGTTTCCGCGCGCAATCGAGGGCCTTGGCGACGGTCTCCATCCGGCAGTGAACGCCGCCGCCGCGTCGGCCGTCAAGCAGCACCCGCGCTTGCAGCCGGGACCTGTCGCCTTGGCGACGTCCCGGCTGCGGTGGGCGATCCCTCGCCTGCCGATGTCGCTCAGAGCAGGCCGGTGCCGTTCTCGGCGAGCCAGGTGTCGTGCAGCCATTTTTCCGTCTTGCGGTGGCCGGGGAACGTGACCCAGACGATATCGCGCTCGAACACCATGACCTTTCGATCGGCTCCGACGATGACCCACATCCAGCGCCCGTCGGCCCTGTTGCGCATCTTCACCTTCATTCCGGTGAGCGTGAGGTTCTCGGTCTTCTCGCCGCGCGAGACGCGGAGTGGTTCGTCATGCGGCTCGATCCAGCTGACCTCGAGCACCGGCAGCAGATCCGGCGCTGCCAGCTTCAGGAAGTCCATGGCGATGGCCCGCGCTTCTGTGCGGGAAGGCAGCCGGCCGCCGACCAGGTCGAGGTCCATGCGGGCAAAACCCTTCAGGCGGCCGTCCGCGGCGATCACCGTGCTGAAATGCTCGCCGCCGAGGGCGGCGTTGCGGCCATCGGTTCGCTGATGGCGGACCAGCTCGGCCGGTTCGTCGTCGACCGCGACCCGGCGCCGGGCCGCCTCGGCATAGCCGGCCGGCATGAAGGCGCCGACTGTCGTCGCGACGGGCTGGGCGGCAAGCGTTGTCATTGTCACGGGAGTTCCTGTCTTCGGGGGCGTCAGGGCACGCGCGCCGCCGGCCGCGGCAACTGACTGGCTGGCAAGAAGCGCGAGCGCGCCGACCAACGGGATTGCGAGGCGGGTGGCCATCATGAGCGCACCTCATTCCCGCAGGCGGCGACGCGGCGCGCCAGGGGCATCACCAGATAGACCATGCCGAGCACCATCGGTGGCACGGCGAGGGCGGTAACAGACCAGACCGGCCATCCGCCAGTCACAGGCGTCAGGGCCAGCAGCAGGGCGTTGATCAGCAGATAGGCGCCGAGCATCAGAGTTCCCAGGAATCGGAGACGGGCGAGAGAGGGGTTGGGTGTTGGTCTGGTCATCGTTCTCTCCATAACGAAACGTATCGTTTCGTTATGATTGATAGATACGATCCGTTTCGATATCAACCAGCCTGCTGCAAGATCGTGCTTGCATCGGGCAGGCCTCACTGGGCGAACCGACAGGGGCGCCACAGGGTTGGGAACAGGAGGGGGCAGAGCATGACGACCGCGAAAGTCGAGCAGCCGGCCCGCCGTGCTTCGATCGGGGCGCGCCGCAACCCGGCCTCGCAGGCGGCGATCCTCGCAGCGGCCCGTGCCGTGCTGGCCGAAGAGGGTTATGGCGGCTTCTCGATCGACGCCGTCTCGCGCCGTGCCGGGGCGGGCAAGCCGACGATCTACCGCTGGTGGAAGAACAAGGCCGAGCTGCTGATCGAGGTTTACGCCGCCGAGAAGGCGCGGGTGAAAGCCGCGAAGACCGGCAACCTGGCCGAGGACCTTGCCCTCTATACCGCGGCGCTCTGGGATTTCTGGCGCGACACGCCGTCAGGCCGGACCTTTCGCGCGCTGATCGCGGAGGCCCAGAACGATGCCGCGGCGCTCGACGGCTTGCGGGACAAATTCCTGCCGGAGCGCCTGCTCGACGTGCGGACCCTGTTCGCGGCCGCGGTGTCGCGCGGCGAGATCGCTGCCGACGAGGTCGAGACGCGGCTCGCACTCTATGTCGGCTTCAACTGGTACTACGTCCTGACCGACAGTCTGGACGAAGGGCGCGCAGCGATTCCGGCAGCGATGCGCCTCGTCGCGGCGCAGCTCAGGAGCTGACGCGGCCTCGGCTTACTCCGCCGGCGCGGGCATGGCCTGCTCGCTCGTCCTTGCATCCCAGAGCGTCACCAGGAAGATGGCGAAGCCGGACAGGGCCAAGCCTGCGCCGACCCAACCCGTCGACGTCCAGCCATGGCCGGCCGCGATCGCCATCCCGCCGAGCCAGGGGCCGAGCGCGTTTGCGGTGTTGAAAGCGCTGTGGTTCAGCGCCGCTGCCAGCGTCTGCGCCTCTCCGGCGACGTCCATCAGGCGGGTCTGCAAGGCGGCGCCGAGCCCGCCGCCGCAGCCGATCATGAAGATCACCACCGACACGGCCCAGATGTTTGCCGCCGCCAGCGGGAACAAGGCCAGCGAGGCTGCGCTCCAGAGCAGGATCGCGCCGATCGCCGGCATCAGCGCCCGGTCTGCCGCCCAGGCGGCGACGAGCGTGCCGGCGGTCAGGCCGAGGCCGAAGATCGCCAGCACGACCGGCACCGTCGCTGGCGAAACCCCGGTCACCTCCATCAAGGTCGAGGCGACATAGGTGTAGACGGCGAACAGGCCGCCGAAGCCGACGGCGCCGATCGCCAGTGTCAGCCAGACCTGCCGGCTGCGCAGTGCACCGAGTTCGCGCAGCGGGCTCGCGCCGGGCTGCGGCGCATCCTTGGGCGCGAAGGCGGCGACCATGATGGCGGTCGCGAGCGCCAGCACGGCGACGGTGCCGAAGCCCCAGCGCCAGCCGAGCGTCTGGCCGAGGAGATTGGCGAACGGCACGCCGAGAATTGTCGCGACCGTCAGGCCCAGCATGACGCGTGCGACCGACTGCGCCCGCTGGTTCGCCGGCACCAGCGAGGCTGCGACCAGTGCGGCGACGCCGAAATAGGCGCCATGCGGCAGGCCGCTGAGGAAACGGAACAGCAGCATCCAGCCATAGGAGGGGGCGAGCGCCGAAAGACCGTTGGCGATGGCGAAAGCGGCCATCAGCGCGATCAGCAGGGTGCGGCGCGAGAGCTTCGTCGCCAGGACAGCGATGATCGGGGCGCCGACGACCACGCCGGCCGCATAGATGCTGATCACATGTCCCGCCGTCGGCTCGTCGATGCCGAGCCCGGCCGAGAAATAGGGCAGCAGGCTCATGACCGCGAACTCGGCCGTGCCGATGGCAAAGCCGCCCAGAGCGAGGGCAAACAGGATCAGGCCGGTGCGCCGTGCCGGTTCGGCGAGCGGACGCATGGCGGCGTCGCCCGTGCTGGCGGGGGTCATGTGTTTCGTCCGGAAATGGGATGTTGTTGGTGCGGCACGTCGTGCGTGCTGCGTCGCAACATAGTGCCGTCGCGCTGCCTTCAATGCAAGTGTTTTGCATGGCTGGAACGTTGGCGTACGATCGTCATGCTTGTTGAGCATGGCGATCGCTTTCGTACGCAGTCAGCGAGCACCGTCTCGTCGGTTGGCTCGGCGCGAGGCGTGCTTGCGCTTAGGCGCCGGTGCCGAACGGCGCTGGTCAGCTCGGCAAGATCGCTCGGCGCGCCCGCGACAGCGCGCAACGGGCGAGGGCGCGCCGTATCGCACCCCGGCCAGAAGTCTTCCGCGTCAGGGCCGGCCCTTGCCGGCCGCGCGCGCTTCGGCGATCAGGCAGAGCTCGGTGAACAGCACCTGCGCCGCGCATTGCGCCGTATTGCTCGTCGCGTCGTATTGCGGCGCAACCTCGACCACGTCGGCGGCGACGATGTTCCTGCCGCGCAGGCCGCGCAGGATGGCGAGCGCCTCGCGCGGCGTCAGCCCGCCGACCTCGGGCGTGCCGGTGCCGGGCGCGAAGGCGGGGTCGAGCGAATCGACGTCGAACGAGACGTAAGTAGGCCCGTCGCCGATCACCGCGAGCGCCTTGGCGATGACGGCGTCGAGCCCCATCCGGTCGACCTCGTCGGCATGGATCACGGTCATGCCGGACTCGTAGGAGAACTCCCAGAGATACTCGGCGCCGCCGCGGATGCCGATCTGGATCACCCGCTCCGGGTCGAGCACGCCGTCGAGCACGGCCTGCCGGAAGGGGCCGCCATGGTGGAATTTCGAGCCTTCATAAGGGCCGGACGTGTCGCAATGGGCGTCGATATGCACCATGCCGACCGGGCGCTTCTCGCCGACCGCCTTGAGGATCGGGTAGGTGATCGAATGGTCGCCGCCGACCGCGAGCGTCGAGACGCCGGCCTTCACAATCGTCTTGAAGGTCGCCTCGATGTCCTCGTGGCAGCTTTCCAGCGAATAGCGCGACCGGAACGGCACGTCGCCGATATCGGCGACCTTCAGCTGGCCGAACGGCGCCACGCCGGTGACATGGTCCATCGGCCCCATGCGCTCGACCGCGCGGACGGCGCGCGGCCCGAGCCGGGTACCGGCGCGGTTGGTCACGCCGAGATCCATCGGCAGGCCGATGATCGCGACGTCGAGCCCTCCGAGATCGGGCTGGGACAGGGCGTCGGGCCGGTAGGGCGCGCTGATGAAGGTCGCGACGTCGGCGAAGGGCCATTTGCGCCGGTCGCCCTTGAACTGGTCGGCCGCGACCTTGGCGAAGCGCGGGTCATGGATGTCGGCGCCGCTGCCGCCGGCATAGCGGGCCCTCAGTTTCGCCAGCTTGTCCTGGTCCATTGCCGTGACTCCGTGCCGTTTGCGCTGATCCGCCAAAGGGCGAGGTTGACTGAAATCGCCGAATGGACCATGCGCTTCTGATGCAGCCGTGCCATGCCGAGGGCGCAATTGTCGAGCACCCAGGGTTGGTTGACGGTCCTGCGACGACGGGGGGTGCTGCGCACATTACGTGCAAGTATAGATTCGAAGCTGATGAAGGTGATCGTGGATCAACCCGGCGCTCCAGCTCTTTTTTGTTACTGCATCACGCCACGACCGACAGCCTAAATTCGCACGCAGCGGTGCCATCGCCGGCGTCTGCTGTAAAAAAGGTCCTACCGAGGAGATGCCCACAATGAAGCGTCGTCAATTCATCCAGGCCGCCACCGCCGGCGCGGCCGCCTCCGCCATCGCCATGCCCGCGATCGCGCAGTCGTCGCCGGAAGTGAAATGGCGCCTGACGTCGAGCTTCCCGAAGTCGCTCGACACCATCTATGGCGGCGGCGAGACGCTGTCGAAGATGGTTTCGGAGCTGACCGACGGCAAGTTCCAGATTCAGGTCTTCGCCGCCGGCGAAATCGTCCCCGGCCTGCAGGCGCTCGACGCGGTCACGAACAACACCGTCGAGATGTGCCACACCGTCGCCTATTACTATGTCGGCAAGGACCCGACCTTCGCGATCCCGTCCTCGGTGCCGTTCGGCCTCAACACCCGCATGCAGAACGCCTGGCTCTCGCATGGCGGCGGCGGCGAGCTCTTCAACGAGTTCTTCAAGAAGTACAATGTCCACGCCATCCAGTGCGGCTCGACCGGCGCCCAGATGGGCGGCTGGTTCCGCAAGGAGATCAAGACCGCGGCCGATCTCCAGGGCCTGAAGATGCGCATCGCCGGCATCGCCGGCCAGGTCATGGCCAAGCTCGGCGTCGTGCCGCAGCAGCTCGCCGGCGGCGACATCTACCCGGCGCTCGAGAAGGGCACCATCGACGGCGCCGAGTGGGTCGGCCCCTATGACGACGAGAAGCTCGGCTTCGCCAAGGTCGCCCCGTATTACTACTATCCCGGCTTCTGGGAGGGCGGCCCGGCGGTCCACGCCTTCATCAACACCGAGAAGTGGGCTTCGCTGCCGAAGAACTACCAGGCGGCGCTGAACGCGGCCTGTGCCTACGCCACGAACTCGATGACGGCGAAATACGACGTCCAGAACCCGGCGGCCCTGAAGCGCCTCGTCGGCGCCGGCGCGCAGCTGCGTCCGTTCTCGCAGGAGATCCTCGAGGCCTGCCTCAAGGCCTCGAACGAGCTCTATGCCGAGATCTCGGCCAAGAACCCGGAGTTCAAGAAGGCGATCGACGCGATGCAGGCCTTCCGCAACGACCAGTATCTCTGGTGGCAGGTGGCCGAGCTGACCTTCGACATCTTCCAGGTTCGCTCGCGCGCGCGCTGAGCGCACTGGCGATCGCCGCGTGCGATCGCTGCAGGATTTCCAAGCGCGGTGGACGTAGCTCCGCGCGACGAGATGCGATCTGACAGTGAGTCGGAGCATTCTCGCGCCTCGCGAGAGCGCTCCGGATCGAGAAGACTGCGGAAGCCCGGCCATGTGCCGGGCTTTTTCATGTCTGCGCCTCGTTGAAGCTGGACCGCAAAGCGAAAAACCTCGATGCGGGCAGTACTAAAGTCGTACGCCATGCGATAATTGCATGGGGGGTATGCTTTTCTCTTGCGCTTTCTCGCTGCCGCCGCTTTGCTGAGGGCCTCGCGCGAACCGGAAGCCCGGCGCGCCTGGAACAGCTCTGGGAGGAGCCAGCCATATGAAGCGTCGTCAATTCCTAACGGCCGCCGGAGCCGGCGCCGCAGCAAGCGCCATCGCCGCCCCGGCCGTCGCGCAGTCCATGCCGGAGGTGAAATGGCGGGTCACCTCGTCCTTCCCCAAATCGCTCGACACGATCTTCGGCGCCTCGGAGGTTCTCTCCAAGGCCGTCTCCGAGGCGACCGACGGCAAGTTCCAGATCCAGGTCTTCGCGGCAGGCGAGATCGTCCCGGCGCTGCAGGCCGCAGACGCCGTCACCAACGGCACCGTCGAGATGTGCCATACGGCATCCTATTACTATGTCGGAAAGGATCCGACCTTCGCCTTCGGCACCGCGGTGCCCTTCGGCCTGAATTCGCGCCAGCAGAACGCCTGGTTCTACCATGGCGGCGGCATGGAGCTGCTCAACGAGTTCTACAAGAAGCACAACATCTACGCGATCCCGGGCGGCAATACCGGCTGCCAGATGGGCGGCTGGTTCCGCAAGGAGATCAAGACGGTCGCCGACCTGCAGGGCCTGAAGATGCGCATCGGCGGATTCGCCGGGCAGGTCGTCTCAAAGCTCGGCGTCGTGCCGCAGCAGATCGGTGGCGGCGACATCTATCCGGCGCTGGAAAAGGGCACGATCGACGCGGCCGAATGGGTCGGGCCGGCCGATGACGAGAAGCTCGGCTTCAACAAGGTCGCGCCCTATTACTATTATCCCGGCTGGTGGGAGGGCGGCGCCGCGCTGCATTTCTTCATCAATACGGCGAAATGGGAGGCCCTGCCCAAGATCTACAAGTCGATCCTCACCACCGCCGCCGGGCTCGCCAATGTCGACATGCAGGCGAAATACGATGCCCGCAACCCGGCGGCGCTGAAGCGGCTGGTCGGCGGCGGCGCGCAGTTGCGGCCGTTCTCGCAGGAGATCCTCGAAGCCTGCCTCAAGGCCTCCAAGGAGGTCTATGCCGAGGCGAGCGCCAAGAACCCCGATTTCAAGAAGGTCTACGAAGCGATGTCGGCCTTCCGCGGCGACGAGTATCTCTGGTTCCAGATCGCCGAATACACCTATGACAACTTCCTGATCCGCGCCCGCGCCGCCAATCAGCTCTGAAGCCGGAGGCGACTGCCGGTTCGCCGGCCAACTTGATGCTCCGGCCGCAAGGCCGGGGTTTTTCGTTCCGGTGCCGTGCCGGCGGGAGCGCGCAGCGGCCATGAGGCCGAATTTGCGCCCGCCCTAGACGCTGCCGGCGCGCTCGATCACCAGGACACGCGCCGGGCCGACCGGGTGGGCGACATGGGCGTCGCCATCCTGGGCGTGGAAGATGTCGCCGGGCGCGAGCCGTTCCACGCTTTCGACGCCGCCGGAGCGGGTGTGCATGTCGACCGCGCCGTCGAGGACGACGAAGACCTCCGGCCCGTCATTGACGTGCCAGATGTAAGGCTGGTCGGTCCAGTGCAGCCGGATCGTGGCGTCGTCGATGCGCTCGATGTCGAGCGCCTGCCAGGCGCGGCTGCCGGTGAATTCCCGCGGCTTGATCGTCCTCATTCCCGCTTCTCCGTTGTTGGAAGAGGCCCTGAATCTTCACGGGCGGCAGGGCCCATGCCATAGGCAAGACGCCGGTTGCACCTGCGATCGGCGGTTTCTGGGGGGAGGTCGCGTGCGAAACGACGGTGAGCTCGATGCCGTCGACCGGAAGCTGCTCGCGCTGCTCGAGGTCGACGCCCGCGCCTCCTTCACGGCCTTGGCGCGCGAGGCCGGTCTCTCGCGCACCGCGATTCAGGAGCGCATGGCGAGGCTGGAGCGCGACGGCGTCATTCTCGGCTACACCGTGCGGCTCGCCGACCGTCAGAAGGCGCCGGTGACGCGCGCACTGCTCTCGCTGCGCATCCGCACAAGGCCCTGCGCGAACGTGCTCGACCGCTTCAGGAACTGGCCTGAAATCCTCGCCTGCTATTCGCTGGCCGGCCCGGTCGACGCGATGCTGGTCGTCGAGACCGAGGATGCCCCGGCGCTGTCCGCGCTTGTCGACAGGTTGAGCGCCGTGCCCGGTGTCGGCGAGATCGAGACGGCGCCGATCCTGGCAGGCGGCGCAAGAGGTGGTCGCGGGCTGCCCTAGCGAGGCCTTGTTCGACGCGCTACACTGGTCGTCTTCGCAATAGGGGCTCTCATGAAGCTGCCAGCCGCCATCCTCCTCGCGACCCTGGGCCTGCCCGCGCTCGCCGCGGCCCAGTCCATCGGCGAACCCATCCCGGGCCGTGGCCCAGCCAAGACCAAGCCCGCCGCGGCGCCGCTGCCGTCGAAACAGGCGACCCGCCCCTGTCCCGAATATGGGCCGGGCTTCGTCCGGATCGAGGGCTCGACCTCCTGCGTCCGGATCGGCGGTGGCGTGCGTGCCGAGTTCGGCAAGAGTTCGCGCAACGGCTTCGGCTCGTCCGCCGACGCGATGCTCTATGGCGAGGCGCGCAGCCCGACGCCGGTCGGCGAGATGCGCGCCGTGATCAGCGGCCGTGTCCGGCGCGACAACAACCTCAACGACGGCAGCTGGCAGCGCTGGTAAGCGGCGGCATCTGCCGCCCGGCCGACCCGGCCGTCAGCGAACTTTTCGGATAGCAAAAGCCCCGGATCGCTGCGATCCGGGGCTTCTTCGTTTCTGCCTGTCCAGCCTATTGCAGGTTCAGCGTCGGCGGCGCGTTGAGGTCGAGCCCCGGCAGCCCGCCTCCCGGCCCGCTGCCGCCCAGCCCCGGTATCTGGATTGAGTCGAACTGCTTGTTGATCTGCTGCTGGTCGAGCTGCACGGCGGACGATTTGTAGTGCATGACCATCTGCGGGAAGAGCACGACGAGCGCGACCATGATGCACTGGATCACGACGAAGGGGACGGCGCCCCAGTAGATCTGGCCGGTGGTGACCGGCTCCATCATCTTGCCGGTGACCTTGTCCTTGTAGCGCTCCTTGGGCGCGACCGAGCGCAGGAAGAACAGCGCGAAGCCGAAAGGCGGATGCATGAACGAGGTCTGCATGTTGACGCCGAGGATGACGCCGAACCAGATCAGGTCGATGCCGAGCTTGTCGGCGGCCGGTCCGAGCAGCGGCACGATGATGAAGGCGAGCTCGAAGAAG
>JAESGI010000186.1_pt1 | contig 45399 bp, 41 predicted proteins | sample 9269671 | NCBI WGS metagenome assembly JAESGI01 (sample SAMN14515641, study PRJNA621666) | algae metagenome | isolation source: Nostoc indistinguendum CM1-VF10 and co-occurring heterotrophs from gravelly... | place: USA: Clark Mountains, San Bernardino, California | collected 1998-06-05 | reverse complement strand
CCAACCTGAAATCGATGGATTCCGGGCTGACCTACCAGGCGCTCCGTGACTCCCAGGTCGACGCGGCCCTCGTCTTCGCGACCGACGGGCGCATCCAGGCCTTCAAGTTCCGGGTGCTGACCGATGACAAGGAGTTCTTCCCGAACTACGCCGCCGTTCCGGTCGTGCGGAGCGAGGCGCTCAAGGCCAATCCTACCCTCGAAGCAACGCTCAACGCGCTCTCCGGCAAGCTTTCCGACGAAGTCCTGCAGGGGCTCAACGCCAAGGTCGATGTCGACAAGACCCCGATCGAAGAGGTCGCGCGCCGGTTCCTGGCGGAAAGCGGCCTGAACTGACCGCATGATCGCCGGCCGCATCGCGAAGAGACGTGTCCGGCCGATGCAGTACCAAGAAAGCCCGGCTTCGGCCGGGCTTTGAGTTTTTAGGCGCACGCCATCGGCAGGAGACCGGCTCGCCTTGAGGAACGAGCCGAGAGACGAGGTCAGCGCGAGACGTCGATGACGACGCGACCGCGGATCTGCCCGGCGACGATCTGCCCGGCGAGGTCCGGCAGGAGCGACATCGGCTCGACGCGGCTGATGGCCCGCAGGGCGTCGCGATCGAGGTCGCGCGCCAGACGGGCCCAGGCACGCTCGCGCTTCGCATGGGGCGCCATGACGGAGTCGATGCCGAGCAGGGCGACGCTGCGCAGGATATGCGGCAGGACGGTCGCCGGCAGGTCGGCGCCGCCGGCCAGGCCGCAGGCGGTGACTGCCGCGCCATAGCGGGTCTGCGACAGGACGGTCGCCAGCGTCTGACTGCCGACAGTGTCGACGGCGCCGCTCCAGCGCTCCTTCTGCAGGGGCGCGCCCTTCTCGGCGAGCGCCGCGCGATCGACGAAGGCACTGGCGCCGAGGCTGCGCAGATAGTCGTGGGTCTCGGGACGACCGGTCGCCGCCGTGACGGCATAGCCGCGCGCTGCCAGCAGGGCGATGGCGGTCGAGCCGACGCCGCCCGCCGCGCCCGTCACCAGCACCTCGCCGGAGCCGGGACGGATCTGCCCCCAATCCTCCAGCGCATCGACGCACAGGGCGGCGGTATAGCCGGCCGTGCCGATCGCCATCGCCTCGGCGAGGTCGAACCCGTCCGGCAAGCGCGTCAGCCATTCCGGCTTCAGGCGCTGGTAGCGGGCATAGCCGCCCCATTCGGTCTCGGAGAGGCCCCAGCCATTGACCACGACCTTGTCGCCGGGCTTCCAGTCCGGCGAACGCGATTCCTTGACGATGCCGGCGATGTCGATGCCGGCGACCATCGGCAGACGGCGCGCGATACGCCCCTTGCCGGAGACCGCAAGCCCATCCTTGTAGTTCAGCGTCGAATAGTGGACCTCGACCAGCACGTCATGGTCGGGCAGGTCGCCGATGCCGATCTGGCGGAACGAGGCCTTCGGCTTGCCGCCCTCGTCTTCGATCATCAGCGCGGTGAAGGTCTCGCTCATTGTGCTGTTCTCTGCATCTGCCTGGTCATGGATCAGCCCTCATCGAGCTGGCTCATCGCCATCGCGCGCAGGCGGTGACGTTGAATTTTCTCGCCATTCGGCCCCATCGCGACCGGGAACTGATCGATCTCGACGATGCGGCTGGGAACCTTGAAATCGGCGATGCGCGCCCGTAGTCCCGCGAGCAACTGCGCCTTGTCTGGCGGCTGCGTACCCGGCGCCGGACGTAGGAAGGCGACCGCCTTGTTACCGCGCGGGGTCGCCGCCTCGACGACGACGACCTCGCAGCCGGGTGCATCCTGCTTCAGCGCATCCTCGATCTCGACGGGATTGACGAGGAAGCCGCCGAGGCGAAGGAAATCGCCGTCGCGGCCGACGAGATCGAAGGTTCCGCCGGGACCGAGAGCGGCGAGGTCGCCGGTGCGGAAGAAGCCGTCGGCCGTGAAGGCGGCGGCGGTCGCGCCGGCATCGCCGAAATAGCCGCTGAACAGGGTGTCGACCTTGACCTCGAGCCGGCCGACCTCGCCGATCCCGAGCAACTCTTCGCCCGTGGTCGAACGGACACGCAGCTGCCCTTGCGGATCGAGCGGCCTGCCGCCCGGCCGCTGGCGCAGCTCCGGCGGATCGTCGGGCTGCCGGCGCGAGAAGAAGGAGAAGATCTCGCTCATCCCGAAGCCGTTGACCATGCGCAGGCCGCGGCGGTCGATGGCCGCCGTGAAGTCACCCAGCGTCGGGTTGAAGGTCGAGATCAGCGCCTCGCGCAGCGTCGGAAACGGCCGTTCCTCGGGAAATGCCGCAAAAAGCCGCTGGATCAAGTCGTCGGGGCCGCTGAGATGGGTGATGCCGCGTGCACGGATCAGCTCTCCGGCCGCGCGGGCCTCGAAAAAGGGGATGAGCGAAGAGCTCGCAGCACCGGCGACGGTGCCCATCCACTGGCTGAAGCCCCAGATGCCGCAGAACGGCACCGCCTGCAGCAGGTGGGCATCGCCTGCGTCGAATCCGAAGGCGGCGGCGACGCGTGCGCCGTGTCGGGCGATGTTGCCCTGCCTGTGCAGCGCGAATTTCGGCGCGCTCGTGGTGCCGGAGGTCGCGAAGATCGCACCCGGCAGCTCGGGATCGGCGCGGCTCGCGACGGGATCGGCCTCGAGCAGGCTGCGATGTGCGACGCTGGCGACGCCGGGCAGCGCGCCAGGCGCCTCATCGCCATCGCCGACGATCAGGCGCAGCTCCGAAAGCGCGGCGCGATCCATGCCTGCGAGCATGTCGAGGAAGGCGATGTCCTTGAAGCCCGGCGCGATCGCCAGCACGCGCGCGCCGGTCCGCTGCAGGATGGACTGCGCCTCAGCGGTCCGAAAGCGGGTGTTGATCGCCACCGCGATGGCGCCGAGATGATGGCAGGCGTGGACGAGGTCGAGATAGGCCAGACCATTGGGCAGCCAGAGCGCGACCCGGTCCCCCTCGCCGACCCCGTGGCGCGCCAGCCCTCCGGCGACGCGCAGGCTGCGCTCGTAGAGCTCTGCATAGCCGAGCGCCTGGGCGCCGTCATGGATACGAGCCTGCGGCGCCTTTGACGCGGCCGAGCGCAACTGCGCGACGAGGGTCTGCATGTCTACCTCTGCAAGGTGAGCCGGGCGCTTCCGTGCCCGGCTCGTTCGCATTGTCTTATCAGCGCTTGGACCAGGCCGGCAGCGGAACCGAGACCGCTTCCTTGACGGCGATGCTCTTCGGCCAGACGACCTCGAGCTTGCCGTTCTGCCACTGCATCACCGACAGCAGGGCGCGGGTGTTCTGGCCCTGCTCCTTGTCGCCTTCCGGCTTCAGCTTGACGCCGGCGCCGGTCAGCAGCGAGCCGTCCGGCAGGTCGACCGCATAGGCCGCCTTGCGCAGGCTCTCGATCTTGGTGTCGGGCGCCTTGGCCAGCACCTCGTTGAAGAGCGTCCAGAAGCCGCCGAAGGAGATCAGGGCGAGCGGGCCGGGATCACGCTTGGCCAGCGTCTTGAAGCGCTCGACGAACTCGCCATAGAGCTTCTGGGTCGCCGGCGGCAGGTTGGCGACGTTCGGCGTTGCGGGAGCGTCGACATCGAAGATGCCTTCGGCGTTGGCGCCGGTGGCGGCGAGGAAGTCCGGCAGGGCGTAGCCGGTGCCGACGCCGACCAGCGCGCCCATGTTGAAGTCGAGCTCGCGCGCCTGGCGGACGAAGAGCACGCCGTCATTCAGATAGGAGGTCGCGATCACGACGTCGGGCGCCTTGGCCTTCAGCGACAGCACCAGCGAGGAAAGGTCGGTGACGGTACGGCTGTAGCGCTCGTTGGCGACGAGGTTCTGGCCGTTGGCCTTGACGCGCCGGGCGGCGGCGTCGCCGACCGACTGGCCGAACTCGGAATCCTCGGAGATCACCGCGACCTTGAGCTCTTCCGGCTTCTTGCCGAGCTTGGCCGCGAGATCCTTGGAGAAGTCGGCGGCGGTCTCGCCCATCATCGAGGCGTTGAACGTCAGGCGGATCGCGTTCTTGTAGTTGCGCTGGGTGAACTTGTCGGCGACCGCGATCGTCTCCCAGTAGAGGACGCCCTCGCGCTCGGTGACCTCACTGGCCGCCAGCGCGATCGAGGAAGCGTAGGTGCCGGCGATGAGCGGAACCTTCTCGCGCACGATGAGGCGCGTCGCCTCGGCATTGCCCTGCGTCGGGCCAGGCGCATCGGCCACGGCGAAGGCGATCTTGCGCCCCTTCACACCGCCGCGCTCGTTGATCATGTCGCGCGCGACCTGGGCCGCCTGATAGGCCTCGTTGCCGATCAGCGCCATCGGCCCCGAAAGCGGAAACATCACGCCGATCTTGAGGTCTTCCGCCGCGGAGGCCCCCGTGGCCGCAGTGAGGCTGGCCGCAAGCGCGGCAGCCAGGAATGTCCGTCTCGAATTCACCATGCTCTCCTCCCGTTTTATCGTTGTGGTCGAATAATCTCGGTCACCCGCCGAGATAGGCCTGCTTCAGGCGCGCATCCTCGAGCAGCGCCGTGGCGGCCCCCTCCAGCACGACACGTCCGTTCTCGATGACGTAGCCGCGGTCCGACGCGGCGAGCGCCTGCTTCACGTTCTGCTCGACGAGCAGGATGGTCATGCCGCTCGCCTTGATCTCGTCGAGCAGGCGGAACACCACCTCGACCATGATCGGCGCGAGGCCGAGCGTCGGCTCGTCGAACATCAGCGCCCGGGGTTTTGCCATCAGCGCGCGCCCGATGGCGCACATCTGCTGCTCGCCGCCGCTGAGCGAGCCGGCGAGCTGGCCGGAACGCTCGGCGAGCTTCGGCATCAACGTGAAGACGCGCTCCAGCGTGGCCGCCTTGTCGGCGCGCGCGCCGGGCGCGTAGGCCCCGAGCTCGAGGTTCTCGCGCACCGTCATGAAGCGGAACAGCCGCCGGCCTTCTGGAACCTGGACCAGCCCCGCAGCAGCGATGAGATGCGGCTCGGTCCCGTCGATCTCGCGTCCGGCGAAGCGGACATCACCGCTGCGCTCGATCGTGCCCGAAAGCGCGTTGATCAGCGTCGTCTTGCCGGCGCCGTTGGCGCCGACCACCGCGACGGTCTCGCCCTCCGCTACGCGTAGATTGACGCCGAAGAGCGCCTGCACATCGCCGTAGAAGGCATCGAGATTGCGGACCTCAAGCATTGAAGCCCTCGCCCAGATAAGCCTTCACGACGCGCGGATCGGCCATCACCTCGGCCGGCTTGCCCTCGGCGAGCTTATCGCCGTGATGCATGACGACGATGCGGTCGCTGACCGCCATGATCACCCGCATCAGATGCTCGATGATGAGCACGGAAATCCCCGAATCCCGGATGGCACGAATGAGGACGATGGCGCGATCGACCTCGGACGGGTTGAGCCCCGCCATGACCTCGTCGAGCAGCAGCACCTTCGGCCGCGTCGCCAGGGCACGCGCCACCTCGAGGCGCTTGCGCCGCGGCAGCGGCAGGCTTGAGGCGAGATCGTCGCCGATCGGCGCGAGCCCGGTGATCTCCAGGGCTTCCTCGGTGAAGCGACGCGCCTCGGCGAGGCTCTCGGCACGGTTCAGTGCGCCGACCATGACATTGTCGCGCACGGTCAGGCCGGCGAAGGGCTTGACGATCTGGTAGGTGCGGCCGATCCCCGCGCGGCACAACTTGTGCGCCTTCTGGCCGGTCACGTCGCGGCCGTCGATCCGCACGCGCCCGGCGCTCGGCGCCATGGCGCCGGCGACGCAGTTGAAGAAGGTGGTCTTGCCGGCGCCGTTCGGGCCGATCAGGCCGAGAATCTCGCCCTCGGCCAGCGACAGGCTGATATCGCGGACGGCCGTCAGCCCGCCGAAGCGCTTGGAGAGGTTCTCGACCTCAAGCATCGCCCTTCCTCCCCCGCTCGGTGCGCCGCCGCAGCGTCAGGCGGCGCAGGGTTCCGCGCGGGTCGCGCACGACGCTCATCAGGCCGTTCGGCATGAACATCACCATCAGGATCAGGATCGCGCCGTAGACGAGCAGGTAGAGCCCCTGGAAGCTGCCTGCGAATTCGGCGCGCAGGTACTCGCTGAGCGGAACGATCAGCAGGGCGCCGATCGCCGGACCGAGCACCGTTCCCATGCCGCCAATGATCGCCATTAGGGCCATCTCGACGGACATGCCGATGCTCAGCACCGTCGAGGGCTCGATCAGCAGGATGTAGAAGGCGTAAGCCGTGCCGCCGAGTGCGCTGACGAAGGCCGACAGAGCGATCGAGATCAGCTTGACGCGGATCGTGTCGACGCCGAGCGCCTCGGCCGCCTCCTCGTCCTCCTTCAGCGCGGCGAGCGCGTAGCCGAGGCGCGAACGCTCGACGATAAGGGTCACGACCGCGATGGCGAGCAGGAGCGCCGCGACCAGGACGACCGAGCCGGCCCGGCCAGAGAACATCATGTTGCCGAGCCCCGGCGCGAAGGGAATCGACAGGCCTTCTGCGCCGCCGGTCAGATCGCGCATGTTCACCACCGCTATGCGCAGCACCTCGGCGAAGGCGATCGTCGCCAGCGCGAAGAACGCCCCGCGCAGCCGCAGCGTCAGCGCGCCGATCAGCAGTGCGAAACCTGCGGCGAGAGCCCCACCGACGAGCATGCCGATCCAGGGCGAGATGCCGAGCTTCAGATAGAGCAGCACCGAAGTGTAGGCGCCGATCCCGAAGAAGGCGGCATGGCCGAGCGAGAACTGGCCGGCATAGCCGCCGGCGAGGTTCCAGGCGCTGGCGAGCGCCGCCCAGAACAGGATCTTCCAGATGAAGTGCAGCGTGTAGGAATCGCTGATGAAGAGCGGCGCGAAGAGCGGCAGCACCAACAGCAGCAGGCTCAGCGCGGCGAAACGATCGACAGTCCGGCCCATCGTCAGCTCCCCAGTGTTTCGGCGCCACGCTGGCCGAACAGCCCGGCGGGCCGCAGGCAGAGCACTGCGATGAAGACGAGGAAATAGGCGATCTGGCTCATGGCCGAGCCGAGGAAGAAGCCGCTCAGCGTCTCGACCAGCCCGATCAGGAGCCCGCCGATCAGCGCGCCCTCGACACTGCCGAGGCCACCGAGGATGACGACGACGAAGCAGATGAGCACGAGGTTGACGCCGACCGTCGGAAAGGCCGGAAAGACCGGAGCCAGGAGGGCGCCGGCAAGACCGGCGCAGGCGGTACCGAGGCCGAAGGTCAGCATGTCGATGCGCTTGACGTCGATGCTCATCAGCGAGGCGGCGCGCCGGTCCTGCGCGATGGCCCGCATCGCCTTCCCCGTCAGGCTGAGCCGGAGGAAAATGGTGAGCCCGGCGATCACGACCATCGCCACGACGAAGGCGATCAGCAGGGAGGCCGGCAGGGCGACGCCGGCAAAGCGCAGCACCTTGCCGGAGATGATCGAGGGCGTGGAACGGAAGTCGGCGCCGTACATCATGAGCGCGAGATTCTGCAGCACGAGGCCGAGACCCACGGTCGCGAAGATCTGCGCCACCTGTGGCGCGCCCTGGATCGGCCGGATCAGCGCGAAGGAAAGGAACAGGCCGAAGCCGAACAGCAGCAGCACGACGACCGGAGCGAGCAGATAGGGGTCGAGCCCGGTCGCGACGGTCAGCGCGTAGGTCACATACATGCCGACCATGACGAGGTCGCCATGCGCGAAGTTCTTGATCCGCGAGACGCCGAAAATCAGCGTCAGGCCTACCGAGACGAGCGCGTAGATGCCGCCGAGCAGCAGGCCAGAGATCACCAGTTGGAGAAGGATCGCCGTCATGTCTGCCCCCCGGCGCGAGCAAGGCGGGCCAGCGGCGAGCTCAGCACCAGATCGGCCGTCACCTTGCCTTCGCCGTTGCGGCTTTCGGCAGCGATGACGGCGCCTGAATCGTCACGACGGACCCAGAGCGTCGCGGCAGCATCCCAGAAGACCGGGCGCAGATAGCGCATCTCGGCGTGGAAGGCTTCCGGCGGCATGCCCGTCGCGTCGGAGAGCGCGGAAAGCAGCCAGACGGCCGACATGATCCCCTGCGCCAGCGGCGCCTGGAAGCCGTAACGCGCCGCGAAGTCAGCGTCGAAATGGATCTCGTTGCCGATATCCTGCGAGAAAACGCGGACATCCTCGGGTGTCACCTGCTTTTCGGCGAGGAGCTCCCAGCCCTGGCGCGACAATTCCTGCCGGCGCGGCAGAGCCGGCGCATCGGCGCGCCCAAACGGGGCGCTCGCGCCGATCGCGTCCGCCAGCAGGCCAGTCAGCTCGGATTCGAGCACGACCCGGCCATTGGCGTCGGTGAAACGATAGATCTCGTCGACGAGGACGCCGCGACGCATCGTCTGGCGATGGCGGATATGGCCGCTGATCCGCAGCGCCTCGCCAAGCGCGACGGGCGCGACCTGCCGGTAGCTCTGCGACAGGAAGACATAGCCGTCGATGTCGAGGCCGGCATGCGTCATGCAGTCGAAGCAGTCGAGGCCGAAAAGCCCAGCCTCGCTCACGCCCTGATAGCGCGCGGGCGCAACGCCCGCCGCCCGCAGCCGCGGCTCCTGATAGGCGGCATCGTGAGAGATGCCGCGCTCCGCAAACGTCGCGCCGGGCGCGAGCCAGCGTGCGCCATCGCTCCCCGGCTTTGCCGTGGCCTCAGTCAGCAAGGCGGTCCCTCCGAACCCAATCTCGTTGGGAGCAGGCTTAAAGAGGTCGCCCCGAGGCTGTCAACTCTTGAGTCACGTTTTCGACCCTAGAGTCGAAAAGCAAAAAAAAATGAGGCAACCCGCCTCCCGCTTCGAGGCTGACGAAAACTCGGGAGCGGGGTTCGAAAACTCAGGCGCAGGCTTGTGTGGCGACCGGTGCGCGAAGGCCGGAGCAGACGAGGTCGGCGACGCCTTCAGCGATCTGGGCGACGCTGAGCGGGCCGGTCGGCCGATACCATTTCGTCACCCAGTTGGCCGCTCCGAGCGCCGAGAACAGCGCCAGCTTCGCATCGCAGGGAGCGATCGTGCCGTCGGCAAGCCCCTCCTCGATCAGTCCCTGGATGCGACCGTCGAAAATGTCCCGCCTGGCTATGACGACATCGAGCTGCTCAGGGCCGAGCGACTTCTCCTCGAGGATCACGACGCTCGCGCTTTCTTCGCCGATGATCGCCACGATGTAGTTGGCGATCGTGCGACGCACCTTCTCCAACCCGCTCAGGGCGGGATCGTCACAGATCGCCGCAATCGCCTGATCCGCGGCGACGAGATGGCACTGGAACAGGAGGTCCTGCTTGTTGGCGATGTAATGATAGAGTGTCGGCTTGGAGACGCCGAGCTCACGCGCGATGTCGACAAGCGAGGTGCCGTGATAGCCGTTTCGTCGGAACGCCGCCGCCGCCACGCGGTAGAGAGCGTCCAGGCGCAACTCCCTTTGAGCGCCGAGGTCCGGAACTGCCTTTTTCCAGCGTGGAACGGCGGTTGATGTCTGCTTGGCCATGCCCCAGTTACGGCACTCGTCCCGGTTTTGCCAACGCCACATTTTCGATCCCGCGCCGTGACGCAGGACACCCGCCCGCAGAGCGCGGCAGCGCCATTCCAGGCACTGGCGGAGCAACGCGAGCATGAGGCGCAGATCGAGCAGGATCGGCGCGAGACATTCGTCGCCGACATCCGCTTCGGGCTCTACGGCTAAATCGGAAAAACCACTTCGAACCAGCGGACAGCGGACCGCCATCCGCTTCGTTCCCTTGGCTTGGCTTTCAAGCGCGAGGGGCAGAGCGCTTACAGGCGCCGCGAACGACGCGATGTGGTTCTGCCGACAAGGGATTCGCTCTAACTATCGAGGCCCGCTCATGGCCTCGTGCATGGCTCCCCCAGGCATGCCTCCAAAGCGTTGGAATGCAAGCCGGACGCCTTGCACGAGGCCGCCTGCCGGGGTCAGCGTCTCCTACCTGAGCTGACGTATCCGATGCACCGGGCTTCTCCATGCTTCGGGTTCAGGACTTCGAAGGCACTGCCGGGGCAATCGTTGGCGGGCGCAGGACCATCGGGGAGCGTCGTGATCGCAAAGTTCGTTGGACGTATCCTGCGATAAGTCGTTGTCTTGCCGCTATCGTGGTATCGCGTGGTAACCTGCCAATCGGCCCGGCTTTCAAATGGAACAAGCAACGCGAAAGCGCTCGTGCTTCCGGCAAGAATAGCTTTTGCGATCCGTATCAGAACAGGACGCGAGTGCATCGGAACGATGCCCATGTCTGCTTTCGAAGCGTTCTGTATCATCTGAGGACATCCGAGGTTGCGCTGGGTAACGATTTAGCAACCATTACGCCACGGCACCTCGCTGGGCCCTCGCTGACGATTTCACTTCGCTACAGGTCCACGCCCCCCAGCCACCACCCGCCCGTTGCCGACTCTTTTGAAGACCCTCGGCCTTCCGACCTGCTCCACTCATGCAGCGAAGGACCCGCAAGGCGCTTGCGCATCTGCTAACGAACCAGCCGACACGATTGGCCGAACGCAAGTCGACGGGCGCATCTGCCGGACAGGCGGTCGGCGAAGGAAGGATTCGCCGCGTAGTCCAGCGCTTTCGGGGCGCAAGGCGCTTGCGCTTCTTCAACGCGGTCAAGGCGAAGTTCGCGGGGAACGTCGACATCCCGTGAGAGCTGGGCTCGGCGGCGCCGGCTTGCGCGGCATTCACGCAGAATCGGCGATCGGCCGATGCTTGGCCAACGCGAATCCGTCGTGTTCGAGAGCGAGCCGGGAAGCTATCGCGCGAGGAACTGCGAGCGTGCCAAACGAGACGCCCGTCAGCGCCCGTCAGAATGCGCCCACATGCCCGCGCGAACCTAGGGCTTGAAACGCCCCCCAGGACATCGACGTCAATTTTGATTTTAAAATCAAGACCTTAGCAGGTCCAATGGTGCCGCAAGAGGGATTCGAACCCCCGACCCCCTCATTACGAATGAGGTGCTCTACCAGCTGAGCTATTGCGGCGACGGGTGGGGCTGTACCAGCCCGCCCCCCTTTTGACAAGGCGGGCAAGCACCACAAGGCACACGGAATTCACCCTTGGCAGTGAAATTCCCGGAGCCGCAAGGCGCCGTGCCCTTAGCCCTTCCTGAGCTTCTCCGTCTCGGCCTTCTCCTGGCCGAGCGCGACGATGCCGCGGCGGATGGCGCGCGTGCGGGTGAAGTGCTTGTGCAAGGTCTCGCCGTCGCCATAGCGGATGGCGCGGGTGAGCAAAGCGAGGTCCTCGTTGAAGCGGCCCAACATCTCCAGCACCGCCTCCTTGTTGGCGAGGAAGACGTCGCGCCACATCGTCGGGTCGGAAGCCGCGATGCGGGTGAAATCGCGAAAACCGCCGGCCGAGAACTTGATCACCTCCGACTGCGTCACCGCCGCCAGATCCTCGGCGGTGCCGACGATGTTGTAGGCGATCAGGTGCGGCAGATGACTGGTGATGGCGAGGACGAGGTCATGATGCTGCGAGCCCATCACCTCGACGATCGCGGCCATCCCCTCCCAGAACTGGCGGGTGCGGGCGATGGCGGCCTCATCGGTGCCTGGCGGCGGCGTCAGGATGCACCAGCGGTTGAGAAAGAGGCTGGGAAAGCCGGCGTCCGGGCCGGAATTCTCGGTGCCGGCGACCGGATGGGCGGGAACGAAATGCACGCCTTCGGGCAGATGCGGGCTCACCGCCTCGACCACCGCATGCTTCACCGAGCCGACATCCGACAGGATCGCGCCGGGTTTCAGTACGCCGGCGATCTCGGCCGCGACCGCGCCGCAGGCGCCGACCGGCACGCAGAGCACGACATGATCGGCGTCGCGGGCGGCCTCGACGGCGTTCTCCGCGATCTCGTGGCCGAGATCGAGTTCGCGAGCGCGGCGCCGGACATCGGCGTCGCGGTCGCTCAGCACGATATGGCCAGCGAGGTTCAATTCCCTGGCCGCATGCGCGATCGAGGAGCCGATCAGGCCGATGCCGATGATGGCGAGCCGCCCGAAGAGCGGCTCGTCGCGGCGCGGCGCGAAGGTTTCGGTCGCGCTCACGCGGCCTTGCCCAGGAACTCGGTCAGGGCGGCGACGACGAGGCGGTTCGCCTCCTCGTTGCCGATCGTCATGCGTAGCGCGTCGGGCAGACCATAGGAGGCGACCGAACGCAGGATCAGGCCGCGCTGAGTCAGGAAGGCGTCGGCCTCCTTAGCCGTCTTGCCGGCCACCTGCGGGAAATGGATCAGGATGAAGTTGGCGACCGAGGGCGTCACGGTCAGGCCGAGCTTCTCCAGCTCGGCCGTGGTCCAGGCCAGCCATTTGTCGTTGTGCTCGACTGCGCTGGCCAGGTGCGCCTCGTCGGCGATGGCGGCGGTGCCGGCCTCGATCGCCGCGCCGTTGACGTTGAACGGGCCGCGGGTGCGGTTGAGCGCATCGACGACGTGGGCGGGTCCGTAGAGCCAGCCGAGACGCAGATTGGCGAGACCATAGATCTTCGAGAAGGTGCGCGTCATCACGACGTTCTCGCTCTCGGCGACCAGTTCGAGGCCCGAGGCGTAGTCGTTGCGACGGACATATTCGGCATAGGCCGCGTCGAGCACCAGCAGCACATGGCGCGGCAGGCCGGCATGCAGGCGCTTGACCTCGTCGAAGGGCAGATAGGTACCGGTCGGGTTGTTGGGGTTGGCGAGGAAGACGATCTTGGTCTTCGGCGTCACCGCCTTCAGGATCGCGTCGACATCGGTCGTCAGGTTCTTCTCGGGCACGATGACGGGCGTGGCGCCGGCCGCGAGGATGGCGATCTTGTAGACGAGGAAGCCGTGCTCGGTGAAGACGCCCTCGTCGCCATCACCGAGATAGACCTTGGTGATCAGCTGCAGCAGCTCGTCCGAGCCGGTACCGCAGACGATGCGGCCGGCATCGAGCCCGTAGCGGGTGGCGATCGCCTCGCGCAGCTTGGTCGCCGACCCGTCGGGATAGAGTTCGAGCTTGCCGGCGAGCGCGCCATAAGCCGCGACAGCCTTCGGGCTCGGCCCGAGCGGGGTCTCGTTCGAGGAGAGCTTGTGCAGCTTGACGCCTGGAGGGGCCGAGGACTTGCCGGGGACATAGGCCTCGATGTCGAGGACGCCGGGACGCGGAACGGGACGGGAAGGCGTGGTCATGGCGCGGGCTTTCGGTTTGCAGTTTCCCTCGTCATCCCGGGCGACCGGAGGGCGACCCGGGATCCATCGGAGGGCTGCGCACTCTACGATGGATCCCGGAGCTCCGCTTCGCTCCGTCCGGGATAACGAAAGAGGATCAGTTTCGGGGCCAGGAAGGGATCATGAACGGGTGGATCTGAAGGCGAAGCGGGCGGCGTGACTGCCGATCTCGGTGAACTCGCTGAGGCCCGCCGGCTCGAGAGCGCCGCGGATGGCCTCCGGCGAAGTCTCGCCTGCTGCAGCGACCAGCAGGCTGAGATGCGAGCCGTCGGCGGCGCTCGCCGAAACCTCGGCGAGATGATGGGCAAGGCCGGTGCGCAGGGTCTCCGACCAGCGCTCGACACGGGCGGCATAGAGCACGATCTCGCGCATCGCAGCGTCCGCCAAGGGCTTGGCGATGCAATAGACCGGAGTTCCCGCCGGATGATCCGGCCGCTCGATGAAGGGCAGGCGGGCGATGATCTTCGGCTTGTCCTCGCCGATCAGGTCGCGCCACCAGACGCCGGCGCTGGCGCCGAGATCCATCCGGAAGATGCCGAGATCGCCGGCCGATTCCGCCACCGCCCGGATCACGGCGCGGGCGTCCTCATGCGGGACGTAGGGCACAGTGAAGCCGAAATGGAAGCGGGCGCTGTCGCGCATCGGCGCGTCGCCGCCGGAAACGTCGGCATGGACCGAATAGTTCGCCTGCACGAAAGTGAAGGTCGCGATGATGATGCGCCAGATGCTCTCGACCGTGTCGAGCGGCAGCAGGCCCTGATGGCGAAGCGCCAGGCGCTTCATCATGTCGGCCTCGCGGCCGGGACGGAAGGCGGAGCCGGAGACCTGAGTCTTCTTGATCGCGATCAGCGTCTCGATGATCGAGGAACGCTCCATCAACAGGCCGTGCATGGCCGCGTCGATGCGGTCGATCTCGCTGCGCAGATCGGCAAGGGTCGTCGGGGCGGCTTCGGTCATGGCGCCAACTTCTCTGAACTCGCGCGTCTCTTAGCGGCCGTGACGGAACTTGGCAAAGCCGTCCGCGCGCATCCGCGCGTTGACAGGGCCCGAGCGGCGCGCCATCGGTTAAGTCCGCTATTTCGAACAGGTCGGGCGACAAGAAAAATCTGAATGCCAAACCGGACGATCCAGGAAGATCAGGCCCTGGCCGATGCGCTGACCGAAGCCAACCGGCCATCGAGCCTGCTGGCGCAATTCGGCCCCGAACGCGCGCTCCAGCTCGATTCCGGTGCCGTGCTGGAGCATTGGCAGATCGGCTACCAGACCTATGGGCAGCTGAATGCCGACCGCTCGAACGCCGTGCTGATCTGCCATGCGCTGACCGGCGACCAGCATGTCGCCAGCCGCAACCCGATCACCGGCAAGGGTGGCTGGTGGACGGCGATGGTCGGTCCCGGCAAGCCGGTCGACACCGACCGCTTCTTCGTGATCTGCGCCAACGTGCTCGGCGGCTGCATGGGCACGACCGGCCCCGCCTCGACCAATCCGGAGACCGGCAAGCCCTGGGGCCTGTCCTTCCCGATGGTGACGATCCGCGACATGGTGCGGGCGCAGGCGCATCTGCTCGACTCGCTCGGCATCGACAGCCTGTTCAGCGTCGTCGGCGGCTCGATGGGCGGGATGCAGGTGCTGCAATGGGCGGCGAGCTATCCGCAGCGCGTGTTCTCGGCGCTGCCGCTGGCGACGGCCGCCAAGCACTCGGCCCAGAACATCGCCTTCCACGAGGTCGGCCGCCAGGCGGTGATGGCCGACCCGGATTGGCGCGGCGGGCGCTATCTCGAGGAGAATACCCGCCCGGCCAAGGGCCTGTCGGTCGCCCGGATGGGCGCGCACATCACCTATCTCTCCGAGCCCGCCCTGCACCGCAAATTCGGCCGCAGGCTGCAGGAGCGCAGCGCGCCGACCTTCACCTTCGATGCGGATTTTCAGGTGGAGAGTTACCTCCGCCATCAGGGCGTCAGCTTCGTCGAGCGTTTCGACGCCAATTCCTATCTCTACGTGACGCGGGCGATGGACTATTTCGACCTCGCCGCCGACCATGACGGCGTGCTGGCCAAGGCCTTCGCCGGCACCAAGACCCGCTTCTGCGTGGCGTCCTTCACCTCCGACTGGCTGTTCCCGACCAGCGATTCGCGCGCCATCGTGCATGCGCTGAACGCGGCCGGCGCCTCGGTCTCCTTCGTCGAGCTGGAAAGCGATAAGGGCCACGACGCCTTCCTGCTGGAAGAGCCGAACCTGTTCGCGACGACGCGCGGCTTCATCGGCGCGGCGGCGCGGGCGCGGGGGATCTGATGGCGAGGCTTGCGCCGCCACCTTCCCTTCTCCCCTTGCGGGAGAAGGTGGCCGCGAAGCGGCCGGATGAGGGGTCGCGCCACCCTCGGTCACCTCTTTTGAGACTCGCCAGCGACAATCGTCGCGAGACCCCTCACCCCAGCCCTCTCCCGCAAGGGGAGAGGGGGCAGGTTGCGCCATGAGCCTCCCGGACAACCAGACCAACCGCATCGACCTGCGCCTCGTCGCCGAGATGGTCACGCCGGGCTCGCGCGTGCTCGATGTCGGCTGCGGCGACGGCGAATTGCTGGCGCTGCTCGCCGAGACCCGCGGCGTCGATGCCCGCGGCATCGAGCTCTCGCGCGAGGGCGTCGCCGGCTGTGTCGCGCGCGGGCTTTCGGTGATCCAGGGCGACGCCGACACCGATCTCGCCGACTATCCCGACGATTCCTTCGACTATGTCATCCTCTCGCAGACGATCCAGGCGACGCGCAACCCGCGGCTGGTGCTGGAGCAGATGCTGCGCATCGGCCGGCGCGCCATCGTCTCCTTCCCGAATTTCGGGCATTGGCGGATGCGCAGTCAGGTGTTCTTCCTCGGCCGCATGCCGGTGACCGAGGCCCTGCCCTATTCCTGGTGGGACACGCCGAACATCCATTTCTGTACGATTCGCGACTTCGTCGTGCTCTGCGACACGATCGGCGCCGTTAAGGAACGCGCGGTGGCGCTCGACGTCGCCGGCGGCAAGGTCGGCGTCAGCGCGCCCTGGTGGTTCTGGAACCTCTTTGGCGCGCAGGCGGTGTTCCTGCTGAAGCGAGGGTAGGCGCCAGAACCTCGACCTGACCTTCTCCCGAATGGGAGAAGGTGGCGCGGAGCGCCGGATGAGGGCCTGCCCTCACCACGAAAGGCAGCGTCGGCTCCGTTGCACCCGAACAATCAGCCGCATTCCCTCACCCCTGCCCCTCTCCCATCCGGGAGAGGGGTTCCCCGCGCTTGACCGGAAGCTATGCACTCCACCCGAGAATGACGGCGCCCGCTCAGAACGCCTCTTCCCAATTGCGGCTCAGCCGCATCGCCGAATTGATCAGTCCGACCATCGAATAGGTCTGCGGGAAATTGCCCCAGAGCTCGCCGGTTTCGAGATCGGCATCCTCGGAGAGCAGGCCGAAGCTGTTGCGCCGCTGCAGGATGCGGCCGAACAGCTCCTTGGCCTCATCCTTGCGGCCGATCGCATGCAGCGCGTCGACATACCAGAAGGCGCAGATCAGGAAGCCGGTGTGCATGAAGCCGAAATCATCGGCCGTGCCATAGCGCAGGATCAGATCGCCGCGACGAAGATCGCGGCCGATCGCCTCGACCGTCGCGATGTAGCGCGGATCGTCCGGCTTGACGAAGCCGAGCTCGGCGAAGAGCAGCAGAGTGGCGTCGAGATCGGTCCCGTCGAAGGTCGAGACGAAATGGCCCTTCTCCTGGTTCCAGATCCGGTCGGCGATGATGCCTTTCAGGCGCTTGGCCTCGCCGCGCCAGTATTCCTTGCGGTCGGCGCGCCCGAGCGTGCCGGCGATGCGGGCGAGACGGTCGCAGGCGGCCCAGCACATCACGCTGGAGAAGGAGTGGACGACCTGCTTCTCACGCAGCTCCCAGGGGCCGGCATCGGGCTTGTCGAAAAGCTCGATCGCGCGCTCGCCCATGCGCTCGAGCTGGCCGAACAACGCTTCCCGACCCGGCTGGATGAAGCGGCGGTCGAAGAAGGAATGGGTGGCGGCGAGCACGACCGCGCCATAGCCGTCATTCTGGATCTGCGTCGCCGCGCCGTTGCCGACGCGCACCGGCTGGTGCCCGCGATAGCCGGCGAGCTGCGGCACCTCGAATTCGCGGAGTTCGCCGCCGCGGGTGATCGGATAGAGCGGCGGCAGATGCTCGGCGCCGTTTTCCGAGAAGGTGTCGACGATGTTGGTGATGAAGCCGAGATAGTCCTCCATCGTCCGCGTCGTGCCGAGACGATTCAGGGCGTGCACGACGAAATAGGCGTCGCGCAGCCAGCAGAAGCGATAGTCCCAATTGCGCTGCGTGCCCGGCGCCTCGGGGATCGAGGTGGTCAGCGCCGCGACGATGGCGCCGCTCTCCTCGAAGGAGCAGAGCTTCAGCGTGATCGCGGCGCGAATGACCTCGCGCTGCCATTCGAAGGGGATCGAGAGCGAACGGACCCAGTCGCGCCAGTAATCGGTGGTCTTGTCGAGGAACTCGCGCGAGGTCGTCTCGATCTCGGCACGCAGCGCCTCGTCCGAACCGACGAAGAAGGAGAACGGCTTCTCGACCGCGAAGGGGATGCTCTCCAGCACATAGGAGATCGGCGCATCGGTGGTCAGGCGGATGGTCTGGTCGGCACCGACGAAGCGGACATGGTTGGAGCCGCGGGTGATCTCGTCGGGCACTTCGCCGAGACCGAGGCAGGGCTTCATCACCACGCGGATGCGGGGCCGGCCGGAGATGCGCCTGACGCGGCGCACCAGCTGCGGCGGCCGGAAGAAGCGCTCATAGCGCACGAAGCGCGGCGCGAAATCGAGGATCTCCAGCGCATTCCCCTGGTCGTCGGAGAGCACGGAGGAGAGGATCGCGGTATTGTCGAGATAGCTCTGCTCGCAGCGGGTCATGCCGACCATCTCGATGGCGAAGACGCCCTTCTCGGGCATCGCATCCCCATCCTCGATCTTGTTGTCGATCAGCGAGCAGAAGACCGGGTCGCGGTCGAAACGCGGGAAGCAGCCCCAGACGATTCGGGCCTGCCGGTCGATCAGAGCGGCGATGGAGCAGTTGCCGATGACGCCGAGATCGAGCGAGGCCACGCCCGGCGGGGCGACGGTGGTGACAGTCATGCCTATCCCTGATGCAGCTTGTCTTGTTGGAAGGTTTAGTTCTGGAGGAAGGTCTCGAGCGTGAGGTCGCCGCCATCGGCGGCGCCGAGCAGGATACGGTGCAATGCGGTCGGCGAAGCCAACCGGTGCCGGGCGCAAGTCTGCCCCTCCCCGATCCGGATCGACAGCCCCCCCGCGTCGTTGACCGCGGCGAATCCGTTCTCGTCGGTGATGTCGTCACCGACAAATATGGGTTGGCGGCCGGCATAGGCCTGCTGCTGCATGAGCCAGGCGATGGCCCCGCCCTTGCTCGCCGTGGCCGGGACGAGCTCGGCCACCGCCTTGCCGCGCTGGAGGCGCATCGAAGGGCCGATCTCGGCCGCAAGCCGCTCCATCAGTTCCAGCGCCTCGTCAGCCAGCGCGGGCGCCAGACGCCAATGCAGCGCGACCGACTGGCGCTTGTCCTCGACGATGATGCCGACATTCGCATTGGCGAAGCGCACCATAGCCCGCGTCGCGACGTGCAGCGCCTCGGACGGCGCCGCCAGCGGCGCTTCCTCGCCACCCAGGCGAATTTGCGCACCGTGCAAGCCGGCGGCGTCGAAGCGAAAAGGCGCTGTCATCGCGTCCAGAAACGCAACTGGCCGGCCTGACACCAGCGCGAGCGCGCCATCGAGGCGCTGGCGCAGCGCATCCAGCGCCCCCGGCACGCGGCGGTCGAGCCTGACATCCTCGGGCGAGGGCGCGATCTCGACCAGGGTTCCGTCGAAATCGAGAAACAATGCTATTGATGAGGTGCGCACCGCAGGCGGGGCGTGCGGCTCGGCGGCTTCGGGGCTCTGAGCTTGCGACATGGCGGCCTTGCTAGAGGACGAAACGGGCGAAAGGACGACCGTCCGTCGGCTCGCCACATTCGGGGTTCAGTTTCCCGCAGTCGCCACGATCCGGTCACGGCGACGACGCGATCCGGCCAAGAAGGCCGGCGTGCACACGAAACATTACGTCTGCCAGCGCGTTCTGTTCCCGCGCCATCGCGGCATTCGTCAACGAACAGTGAGGCATCATGCGTCTTGTGGTGGTTTCCAACCGCGTCACCATGCCAGAACGTGGCGAAAAAGTGGCAGCAGGAGGGCTGGCGGTAGCGCTGCGCTCGGCCCTCGAAAAGCATGGCGGCCTTTGGTTCGGTTGGAGCGGGACGACGAGCGCCGAGCCTTCGTCCCGCGTCGAACCCGTGCGTCTCGGCAATGTCTCGTACGCCGTCGTCGATCTCACCGAGGCCGAACGCCAGAGCTATTATCTCGGCTTCTCGAACCGCGCGCTGTGGCCGCTGATGCACTACCGGCTCGGCCTGACCGAGTTCGACCGCTCGGACTATGCCGGCTATCTCGGCGTCAACCGCCGCTTCGCCAAGCTGCTGGTGCCGCAGCTCAAGCCCGACGACGTGATCTGGATCCACGACTACCACCTGATCCCGCTGGCCGCCGAGCTGCGCCGCCGCGGCGTGACCAACCGCATCGGCTATTTTCATCACATTCCCTGGCCTTCGGCGGAGGTCTTCGGCGCCCTACCCTTCAGCGCGACCCTGATCAGCACGATGACGGCGTACGATCTCGTCGGCATGCAGACCCAGACCGATGCCGACAACCTGATCGGCGGGCTGGTGGCCCTGCGCGGCGCCCATCGCGATGGCGAACGGGTCAAGGCGGGTCCGCGCGAAACCGTGGTCCGGCCCTTCCCGATCGGCATCGACGTCGAATCCTTCCGCAAGCTCGCCGTCGCCTCGGTCCGCGCCGCGACCCAGCCGATCCGGGCGACCACCGGCCCGCTCGGCGGCCGCAAGTTGGTGATCGGCGTCGACCGGCTCGACTATTCCAAGGGCATCGTCCAGCGGCTCGAGGCCTTCGGCCAGTTCCTGCGCAGCCATCCCGAGCATCGGGGCAATGTCGGCCTGCTGCAGATCGCACCGCCCTCGCGCAGCGACGTGCCGGAATATGCCGAGCTCGACCGGCAATCGGACGAGGTCGCCGGACGCCTCAACGCCGCCCTCGGCGAGTTCGACTGGACGCCGATACGTGTGGTCAAGAAAGCCTATTCTCGCAGCGCTCTCGCTGGCTTCTACCGACGCGCCCAGGTCGGGCTGGTGACGCCGATGCGCGACGGCATGAATCTCGTCGCCAAGGAGTATATCGCCGCGCAGAACCCCGAAGACCCCGGTGTGCTCGTGCTTTCGCGCTTCGCCGGAGCGGCGCATCAGATGGGAGAGGCGCTGATCGTCAATCCCTACGACACCCACGAGGTCGCAGAAGCGATCCGCACCGCGCTCGCCATGCCGCAATCCGAACGCGTGCGGCGCTTCGAGCGGCTCTACGCCACAATCGCGGCGAGCGACATCGGCTGGTGGACCTCGCGCTATCTGGCCGCGCTGACCGGTGCCGAGGCCGCCGACAAGTTGGCGCCGCCCGAGCCGCCGCGGAAAGCCAGCGGAGCGACACGAAAGCCGGCGGCGCGGCAGCGTGCGACAACCCGGCCGGCAGCGAAAAAGCCGGCCGCGAAGACCGCCATACAGCCGGCCCAGGCAGCAAATGACGCTGCTTTAGGCGAGAAGCGCGGCAGCTTCGGGCAAAGGGCCGGTTCCAAGCCCTTGCCGAATGCCGCATCACCTCGCTAGAAGCAGGCGCGGATCGGACCTCGCTTGCAACTCTGGCGCGACGATGTCAGGTCTGGAGCGACACGTCGGCCTGTTAGGCTGTGGAGGCGGGCGGAGGGCATTTGATGCGAGGCGCACTCGGGGGATCGGGCGTTCTGCTACGCCGGCTCCGCGAGGTGATGGCAGCGCCGGTCAGCCCGCAGGAGCGGCTGGACCGGCTCGTCGTCCTGATCGCCGGCAATCTCGTGGCCGAGGTGTGCTCGGTCTATGTCCTGCGCGAAGACGGCTCGCTCGAGCTTTATGCCACCGAAGGCCTCAACCGCGAGGCGGTCCACCACACAACCATGCGCGCCGGCGAGGGCCTGGTCGGCCTGATCGCCAGCGAGGCCGAGCCGATCGCGCTCTCGGACGCGCAGGCGCACCCAGCATTCTCCTACCGCCCCGAGACCGGCGAAGAGATCTACCGTTCGTTCCTCGGCGTGCCGATCCTGCGCGGCGGCGCGGTGATGGGCGTGCTCGTCATCCAGAACCGGGCCTCGCGCATTTACAGCGAGGACGAGACCGAATCGCTGCAGACCACGGCCATGATCATGGCCGAGATGATCGCGGCCGGAGGGCTGAAGGCTCTGTCCCGGCCCGGCGCCGCGATCGGGCTGGAGCGGCCGATCCACGGCATCGGCACGACACTGGCCGACGGCGTCGGCCTCGGCTACGCCGTGCTGCATGAGCCGCGCGTCGCGATCACCGACCTGATCGCCGAGGATCCTGCCCTGGAAGTCTCGCGGTTGGAGGCGGCGATCGCGCGGATGCGCGCCGCGATCGACGAACTGATCGAGCGTGGCGACGTCGCCCATACCGGCGAGCATCGCGACGTGCTCGAGACCTTCCGCATGTTCGCCCATGACCAGGGCTGGCTGCGTCGCATGCGCGAGGCGGTGATGACCGGCCTCACTGCGGAGGCCGCGGTCGAGCGCGTCCAGTCGGATACGCGCGCCAAGATGCAGCGCCAGACCGACCCCTATCTGCGCGAGCGTCTGCACGATCTCGACGACCTCGCCAACCGGCTGCTGCGTACGCTGGTCGGCAAGCCGAACGGGGTCGCGCGCGAGCAGCTGCCCGAGAACGCCATCCTGATCGCCCGATCGATGGGGCCGGCGGCGCTGCTCGACTATGACCGCTCACATCTGCGCGGGCTCGTGCTGGAGGAAGGCGGGCCGACCAGCCATATCGCGATCGTGGCGCGTGCGCTCGGCATCCCGGCCGTGGGCGAGATCGCCAATGCCACGGCGCTGATCGAGGCTGGCGACGCGGTCATCGTCGATGGCCAGGCCGGCGAGGTCCAGATCCGGCCGCAGCCCGACGTCGAGAACGCCTACAAGGACAAGGCGCGCCTGCGTGCCCGCAAGCAGGAGCAGTACCGCAAGCTCAAGACGCAGCCGGCGGTGACCAAGGACGGCGTCGACATCACCCTGCAGATCAATGCCGGGCTCTTCGTCGATCTGCCCAACCTGGACGAGACCAACGCATCCGGCATCGGCCTCTTCCGCACCGAGCTGCAGTTCATGGTGGCGCAGCACATGCCGACCACCGCCGAGCAGCAGGCGCTCTACGGCGCCGTGCTGGCGGCGGCCAATGGCCGGCCGGTGACCTTCCGCACGCTCGACATCGGCGGCGACAAGGTGCTGCCCTATATGGAACGCGTCGAGGAGGAGAACCCGGCTCTGGGCTGGCGGGCGATCCGCATCGGACTCGACAAGCCGCGCCTGCTGCGGGCGCAGGTGCGGGCTCTGCTGCGCGCCGGCGCCGGCTACGACATGAAGATCATGCTGCCCATGGTCGCGACCGTGAACGAGTTCCTGCGCGCCCGGCTGATCGTGCGTCGCGAACTCGCCGTGCTCGAGCGCGACGGCCGCCCGGCACCGTCCAGCCTGCAGCTCGGCGTCATGGTCGAGGTGCCGTCGCTGCTGTTCGAGCTGCCCGAAATCGCCCGCGAGGCCGATTTCCTCTCGATCGGCACCAACGACCTCATGCAGTTCCTGTTTGCGGCCGACCGCGAGAACCGGCGTGTCTCCGATCGCTTCGACCCGCTTTGCGCCGCCGGCCTCAGGGCCCTGCGCGCAATCATAGACGAAGCCGACAAGGCCGGCTGCCCGGTCACGGTCTGCGGCGAGATGGGGGGAAAACCCATCGAAGCGCTGGCGCTGATCGCACTCGGCTACCGCTCCTTCTCGATGTCGGCGGCCTCTGTCGGACCGGTCAAGGCGATGCTGCGGACGCTCGACGCCGGCAAGGCGCGCCAGCGGCTGGACGCGTGGCTGGCGGCCTCCGACGGCGCGGCCAGCCTGCGCCCGCTCCTCGGCGCGCTCGCAGCCGAAATGAAGGTTCCGGTCTAGCGACGCTCGCGGCCGTGCCTGCCGGCAGCCGCCGGCCCCTATTGTTCAGCAAGATCGCATCACCGCCATGTCCCTCCTCCTCCCGCAAGACCGCCTCGACGGCATCGTCGCCCGCCATGCCGCAGCCAGCGACGCGATCAACCATGCGAGCGAGCCGACACGGGTGGTCGAGCTCGCCAAGGAACTGGCCGAGCTCGATCCGGTGGTCGCGGCGATCGCCGCCTGGCGCAAGGCGCAGGCCGGGCTCGACGAGGCCCTGGCCATGATCGACGACCCGGCGACCGACGCCGAAATGCGCGACCTCGCCTATGAGGAGCGCGACCATGCACGCGCCGAGATCGAGGCGCGGGGGCGCGAGATCCTGATCGCGCTGCTGCCGAAGGACGCCGCGGACGAGCGCGGCGTCATCCTCGAGATCCGGGCCGGCACCGGCGGCGACGAGGCCTCGCTCTTCGCCGGCGACCTGTTGCGCATGTACCAGCGCTATGCCGCCCAGCAGGGCTGGACCCTCGACATCCTCTCGGAGAGCGAAGGCACGGTCGGCGGCTTCAAGGAGGTCATCGCCGAGATCTCCGGCAAGGGCGTCTATGCGCGCCTGAAATACGAATCAGGCGTGCACCGGGTGCAGCGCGTGCCCGACACCGAGGCGAGCGGGCGGATCCATACCTCGGCCGCCACCGTTGCGACGCTGCCGCTGGCCAGCGAGGTCGATGTCGCCCTCGACGAGAAGGACCTCCGCATCGACACGATGCGGGCCCAGGGCGCCGGCGGCCAGCACGTCAACAAGACGGAGTCGGCGGTGCGGCTGACCCATATCCCGAGCGGCATCGTCGTCCTGGTCCAGGACGAGCGCTCGCAGCATAAGAACAAGGCGCGCGCCTACGAGCTTATGCGCGCCAAGCTCTACGACCAGGAGCGCAGCCGCGCCGATGCCGAGCGCTCGGCCGACCGGCGTTCCCAGATCGGTTCCGGCGATCGCTCGGAGCGCATCCGCACCTACAACTTCCCGCAAGGCCGCGTTACCGACCACCGCATCAACCTGACGCTCTACAAGCTCGACGAGATGATGCAGGGGCTGGTGCTGGACGAGATCATCGATGCGCTGACCGCCGCCCGCCAGGCGGAACTGCTCGCCGAGCAAGGCACGGTGTGAAACCTCACCCCGGTTCGCGCGTTACTGTCTCATCGGTAACATCGTCCGGGGAGGATAGACATGAAGACCCTGCTCAGCAGCATCGCCCTTGTCGCCGCCATCGCCTTGACGCCGCTGGCGGCCGGGGCCCAGACCGGATCGCAAACCGCGCGAAAAGTCTTCAGCGGCGAGCCGGCCCATCTGCAGAAGGCCAAGACCGAGAAGCAGGCCAGGCAGGATTGCCAGCGCCAGTTCCGCGGCGCTAAGGAGAGCAAATCCGCGCTGCGGATCAAGGTGAACTCCTGCGTCCAGGAAGCGATGCAGGGCAACTGATCCGGCCGCAGGGCCGGCCCAAGGACTGATTTGTCGCACTCAGGCCGCCCTGCCGACAATTCCACGCCCGCTGCCTCACCGGCGGCGGGCGATGCCGTTTCCGATGCCCGGCGCGCGCTGGCGCGGACGCTCAGGCAAGCAGGCATAGCCGATTACACTTTCGAAGCGCGCATCCTGATGGAAGATCTCGCCGGCAGCGGCGACAAGCTGGACGCCATCGCAGCAAACCGCCTCCGGGACGCTTTGTCGCGGCGGCTCGCCGGCGAGCCGCTCTGGCGGGTTCTCGGCGCGCGCGAATTCTGGGGTCTGAGCTTCTCGCTTTCGCCGGGCACGCTCGAGCCCCGGCCCGACAGCGAGAGCCTGATCGAGGCGACCCTCCATCATCTGGGCGAACGCCGGCAGGAGGCCATGAACTTCCTCGACCTCGGCACCGGGACGGGCTGCCTCCTGATCGCGGCCTTGAGCGAATTCCCGCAGGCGCGCGGCATCGGCGTCGATTTGTCCGAGGATGCGCTCGCGACCGCCACTGGCAACGCGATCAGCAACGGCGTCTCGGAGCGGGCCGAATTCAGGCTGGCGCGCTGGGACGAGGGGCTGACCGGGAGATTCGACCTGATCCTGTCGAATCCGCCCTATATCGCCAGCGATGACATCGCCCGGCTCGATTCCGGCGTGCGCGAATACGACCCGCTTCTGGCGCTCGATGGCGGACCGGACGGGCTCAACGCCTACCGCGCGCTCGCCGCCCTCCTGCCGGCCCGACTCGCAGCGGGAGGACGAGCGGTTCTCGAGATCGGCGCCGGCCAGGAGGATCAGGTACGCGCCCTGATGACGGCCGCGGGGCTGCGGTATCTGCGGTCCCATCGCGATCTCGGCGGCCATAGTCGCGCCCTCGTCTTTGCCGGCGAAATGTGATCCTGCACAGTTTCCTGCGCGATTTTGCTTGGAAAGGATGCGGAAACCGGTTATGCACACTGGGTCTTGAAGACGGTGTCGTCAGCACTTAACCTTTAGCAAGGTCCAGCGTACCGGCCTGGCTTTCGGATCACTGCCAGGACCGACGTTACTGACACAGCCAAACCGAGACTTCCGAGCGCGCGGAATCGCCGCTCAGTCGGGAGCTGCAGAAGCTCCGTTGGAAAGAGCGCGTGAAGACCAATATCGGCGCAGAGCCCTTTCAGGTCGGATTGCCTCAGCGCGGCGTCGCAACCCGCCGCGCCTCATGGCGTCTGTGACGCCCTTGCAAGGTTGCCTCGAGTGAACAGAACGCGAGATTGACGCGAATGAGACCAGGTCAGAACCGGCGTATGCGCGGCCGTAACAACAACAATAACAACAATAATAGCGGTAACCGGAAGTCTCCTAACCCGTTGCAGCGGAGCTACGAATCGAACGGCCCCGACGTCAAGGTCAGGGGCACGGCTCAGCATGTCGCGGAGAAGTACCTGCAGTTGGCGCGTGACGCCCAGTCTTCGGGTGACCCGGTCGCAGCGGAGAACTATTTCCAGCACGCCGAGCACTATTACCGCATCCTGCTCGCGGCGCAGGAGCAGATGGCCCAGCAGTTCGGCCACAGCTTCCCGCCCAACCGCGCCTTCAGCGACGACCCCGACGAGAGCGAGGAGGAAGGCGAGGAGTAAGCCGGCGCATTCCAGGCCGGCGGCCAGCAGGCCGAGCGCCAGTCCTTCAACGGCAATGGCGTCAACGGTCATGGCGGGCAGCGCCAGGAGCGACAGGATGGCGAGGGCGGCGAAGGCCAGCCCGGCGGCCAGCGCTTCGAGCGGCCGAATCGCAATGAGCGCAATTTCGACCGGAATCAGGATCGCAACGGCCAGCGCCGCTTCGACCGCCAGGAGCGCGGCGAGCGGCAGGAGCGCGGTGAGCGAGGCGAACGCCGCTTCGAGCGCCAGGACGGCCAGCCGGCCCCCTATGCGCCGCGGCCCGAAGCCCAGCCCGGCGCCGAGCAGCCCGATTTCGCCCCGGCCCCGAGCCAGAGCGAGCGGCGCCCCGAGCGTCAGCCGCGTGGCGAGCGCCAGCGCCGCTCCGAGGCTCCGGCCGTCGCGGCCGAGCAGGAGGTTGCCGCCGCACTGCCGGCCTTCCTGACGACGCCGACGCGCGTGCCGATCGCCATCGCCAACGACGAGCCGGAAGCCGCCGCCCCCGCGCCGGCCCCTGCCCCCGTCGCCGAAGCTGCGGCTGTCGAGACCGCCGACGCCGCGCCTGATGCCGAGAAGCCCAAGCGGGCGCCGCGCCGTCGCCGCTCGCCGCGCGAGGTCATGGATGCGCTCGGCTCCGACAGCGATACCGCTGCCGAGTGAGCGCAGGCTGCGACCACGCGATCACCAAGAACGGATGAGGGCCCGCAAGGGCCCTTTTTCGTGTCAGGCTATGGCGGCGGAAACAGGCTCGGGCGCCGCCACGGCTTCGAGCCGGGCACCGCGGGACAAGGTGCCACCGGCGAGGATCCGGCAATAGATCCCGCAGTCGACATGGCCATAGGCCTGCATCAGGGCCTTGGGGATCTGCAGATCGCGGACACCGGTTTGCGGATCGACATTGGTGGCGGCGCAGCGCTCGATCCGTTTGATCACCGAGAGGCGCAAACCGCCCGGTCCCTCCAGCTCCCGCCCGACCAGATCATTCTCGGCCCAGGCCGGGAGATCCTCGACCATGACATTGCCGCGAAAGCGCAGCGGGTCGATGGCGACGCCCATTCGCGCCGCGAGATCGGCGACGCTCGCCAGATTGATGATCGAGAGAAAGCCCGAGCGCGAATCGGTGAAGCGATAACCCTCCGGCGCGGCGAGCAGACGCGGCCGGCCGCGCAGTTCGTCCGGCATGAAGCCTTCGAAGAAAGCCGAGAGGCGTTCCCGGCCCTCCGGGCTTGCGGGCGCGATCCGCAGGACCTCGGCACCTTCCTGCGCGATCACCAGCTCGCCGCTGGTATCGTCATGGCGAGTCTTGAGCCGCGCGAGGGACTCGTTGCGCATCAACATCAGGTATTTGATCTTGGGCTGGTGCACCGGCTCGGCCGGATCGAATCCCGACGGCCCGTTCTCGATGGCGAAGAGCCGGTCGCCCGGGAAGTAGCCGCCGGCCGGTAGCGCTGCGCTCGCCAGCGGTTCGGGCGAGAGCCCCTTGACCGGGTAGCGGTAGAGCGATGCGACGCGCATGGTCTTGTCCTCGGCAGTGCGACGAGGCGGGACCTTGCCATGCCAGGGGGCCGGCGATCCAGCGCCTAACCGGCAGCGATCGATGAAATGCCTAGATCGGACCGATCAGGACGCGTTGCCCGCTCCGACCTCATCCTCGCTCTCGGCGACGGAGCGCTGGCAGCCCCAGCCCGAGAGCACGTCGTCGGTCTGGTCGATGACAAAGAAGCGCGCCGCATCGCGCTCATAGCCTTCGGCGAGCAGCCGGTCGTAATCGGTGTGGCTGTGGCGGACATGGCTGCCGAGCGCCAGCCAGAGCGCCGTCGTCGGCGGCAGCGCCTTCATCTGATTGCGTCCGGCGAGCTCCAGCACCGCCTCGGCATCGCTGAGCGGAATACCGGGCGCCAGCGCCCGCAGCGCCTTGCGAATCGCTTGTTGCCGCTTGGTTCCGACCATGGCCGCACGCTGGGCGGGGGCAGCGGCGATCGTCAATCCCAAACCGCCGCCGCCCCCCTTACGTTGCGCAGATGCAACACCTATCTGTCTGAACGAGGGGTCGCCCGACAGGGGGCTCCATCCTGATGAAAGGCAGCCGGCTCCGCCGCCACGGGGCGCGACCGGCGGGCGGAGGTATATTGATGAACATTGAGAAATACACGGACCGGGCGAAGGGCTTCCTGCAGGCAGCCCAGACCATCGCGATGCGCGAGGGCCATCCCCAGTTCACGCCCGAGCATGTGCTGAAGGCGCTGCTCGACGACGGCGAAGGCATGGCTGCGGGTCTGATCGACCGCGCGGGCGGCCAGTCGCGCCTGGCCAAGCAGATGGTCGACGCAGCGCTGGCCAAACTGCCCAAGGTGAGCGGCTCCGGCGCCAGCGGCCCGCAGCTGACGCCTGCCCTGGCGCGCGTCTTCGGCACGGCCGAGACGGCCGCCGACAAGGCCGGCGACAGCTTCGTCACGGTCGAGCGTCTTTTGCTGGCGCTCGCGATCGAGAAGGAGACCGAGGCCGGCAAGGTGCTCGCCAAGGCCGGCGTCACGCCGCAAAGCCTGAATGCCGCGATCGAGGCGATCCGCAAGGGCCGCACCGCCGATTCCGCTTCGGCCGAGCAGAGCTATGACGCTCTGAAGAAATATGCGCGCGACCTCACCGCCGCGGCGCGCGAGGGCAAGCTCGACCCGGTCATCGGCCGCGACGAGGAAATCCGCCGCACCATCCAGGTGCTCTCGCGCCGGACCAAGAACAATCCCGTCCTGATTGGCGAGCCCGGCGTCGGCAAGACCGCGATCGCCGAAGGCCTTGCGCTGCGCATCGTCAATGGCGACGTGCCCGAGAGCCTGAAGGACAAGGAGCTGCTCGCCCTCGACATGGGCGCGCTGATCGCCGGCGCGAAATATCGCGGCGAGTTCGAGGAGCGGCTGAAGGCCGTGCTCTCCGAGGTCTCGGCCGCGGCGGGCGGCGTCATCCTGTTCATCGACGAGATGCACACCCTGGTCGGCGCCGGCAAGACCGACGGCGCGATGGATGCCTCCAACCTGCTGAAGCCGGCTCTGGCGCGCGGCGAGCTGCATTGCATCGGCGCGACCACGCTCGACGAGTACCGCAAATACGTCGAGAAGGACGCGGCACTCGCCCGTCGCTTCCAGCCCGTCTTCATCGACGAGCCGACGGTAGAGGACACGATCTCGATCCTGCGCGGGCTGAAAGAGAAGTACGAGCAGCATCATCGCGTCCGGATCACCGACTCGGCGCTGGTCGCGGCGACGACGCTGTCTAACCGCTACATCACCGACCGTTTCCTGCCCGACAAGGCGATCGACCTCGTCGACGAGGCTTCGGCCCGCCTGCGCATGCAGGTCGACTCCAAGCCCGAGGAGCTCGACTCGATCGATCGCGAGATCGTCCGCCTGCGCATCGAGCAGGAGGCGCTGAAGAAGGAGAGCGACGCCGGCTCGCAGGAGCGGCTGCGGCGGCTCGAGGCCGAGCTCGCCGAGCTCGAAGCCCGCTCCGCCACGATCACGGCGCGCTGGAAGGCCGAGAAGGACAAGCTCGGCCATGCCGCCGAGATCAAGACCAAGCTCGACAATGCCCGCAACGAACTGGCGCAGGCACAGCGCAAGGGCGAGTACCAGCGCGCAGGCGAGCTCGCCTATGGCGAGATCCCGCAACTCGAGAAGGCGCTCGCCGATATCGAGGCCAATGGCGACTCGTCCGGCATGGTCGAGGAAGCCGTAACGCCCGACCATGTCGCGCAGGTGGTCAGCCGCTGGACCGGCGTGCCCGTCGACAAGATGCTGGAAGGCGAGAAGGACAAGCTGCTGCGCATGGAGGAAAGCCTCGCCAAGCGCGTCGTCGGCCAGGAGGAAGCGGTCGAGGCCGTCTCCAAGGCGGTCAGGCGCGCCCGCGCCGGGCTGCAGGACCCGAACCGGCCGATCGGCTCGTTCATGTTCCTCGGCCCGACCGGCGTCGGCAAGACCGAGCTGACCAAGGCGCTCGCCGCGTTCCTGTTCGACGACGAGACGGCGATGGTCCGGCTCGACATGTCCGAATACATGGAGAAGCACTCGGTCAGCCGGCTGATCGGCGCGCCTCCGGGCTATGTCGGCTATGAGGAAGGCGGCGCGCTTACCGAAGCCGTGCGGCGCCGGCCCTATCAGGTCGTGCTCTTCGACGAGGTCGAGAAGGCGCATCCGGACGTGTTCAACGTCCTGCTGCAAGTGCTCGACGACGGACGCCTGACCGACGGCCAGGGCCGCACGGTCGACTTCCGCAACGTGCTGATCATCATGACCTCGAATCTCGGTTCGGAGTTCCTGGTGAACCAGCCCGAGGGCGAGGACAGCGACGCCGTGCGTGACGAGGTGATGGGCGTGGTGCGCCATGCCTTCCGGCCGGAGTTCCTCAACCGGATCGACGATATCATCCTGTTCCACCGCCTGCGGCGGTCGGATATGGGCGCGATCGTCGACATCCAGATGGGCCGCCTCGACAAGCTCCTGAGCGATCGCAAAATCGCGCTCGAGCTCTCCGACGAGGCGCGCGACTGGCTGGCCGACAAGGGCTACGACCCGGCCTATGGCGCCCGCCCGCTGAAACGGGTGATCCAGAAGTCGGTGCAGGACCCGCTGGCCGGGCTGCTGCTCGCCGGCACTATCCGCGACGGCGAAAGCGTGCCGCTGACCGTCGGCCCCGCGGGGCTGATGCTCGGCGAGTTCCCGGCGGCGAGCGAAAGCCGCCCGGCCGGGGTCGCACTGAACTGAGCTCTGCTCAGTCGTGATGATGAAGGGCGCCGCGAGAGCGGCGCCCTTTTTTATCAACGGAGTCGTCCCGGGCGACCGAAGGGAGACCCGGGACCCATTCCGGAACCTTCATCGGCAAGGCTCAGGAATGGGTCCCGGATCGGCGCCGCTTCGCGGCTTGTCCGGGACGACGGCGTGGGGTGGCGAGCCTCACTCCATCCGGGCCGCAGTCCGCATCACCGCGAGCGCGAGCGTCTGTGCCGCCGGGACGATGCTCTCGACCTCCAAGAACTCGTCCGGCGTATGGGCCATGCCGCCGACCGGGCCGACGCTGCACAGGGTCGGGCAGCCCTGGGCGGCGGTGAAACCGGAATCGGCGCAGCCGCCAGTGTATTCGGCGGTGACGGCGATGCCGAAACTGGTCGCCGCATCGCGATAGGCCTCGTAGAGCTCGGCCGACTCAGCCGTCGTCTCCAGCGGCAGGAACTCGCCCTTGATGGTGAGCTGCGCCGAGGAGCCCGCGACCACGGGCGTCTCGACGATGGCGCGGATCGCATCGACCAACTCGTCGCGCTGCGCCTTGGTGCGGTAGCGCAGGTCGATCTCGCACCAAGCATGCGGAGCGACGGTGTTGACCGTCTGGCCACCACCGATCAGCCCGACATTGACCGTGACGCCGGCTTCGAGATCGGTCAGCCCCTGGAGCTGCGGGATCTTGTGGCCGAGATCAACGATGGCCGAGACGCCTTTCTCGAAATTCGCGCCGGAATGGGCGGCCTTGCCCTGGAAATCGGCCCGCATGAAGACGCCTCCCTTGCGGCCGGAGGTCACCGACTGCCTGCGGTCGCTGGCGAATTCGGTGCCGGCCGGAAGCCGGCTCGGCTCGGCATTGAAGACGCAGCGCGACTCGCGCGCCGCCGCCTCGATCACCGGGCGCGAGGATGGCGAGGCGATCTCCTCGTCGCTGGTGGTCAGCATCATCAGCGGCGCCTTCAGCCCGCCATTGGCGGCGAAGGCGGCGGCGACGAAGGCCTCGATGACGAGTCCGGCCTTCATGTCGGCGACGCCCGGCCCATAGGCGCGGCCATCGCGGATGGTGAAGGGCCGGCGCGTCGGCTCGCCCTCGGGGAAGACGGTGTCGCGATGGCCGAGCAGCAGGACCGGCCGCTGGTCGTTGGCGCCGGGATTGGGCAGGCGCGCCTTGACCGCGTCGCCATAGCGGGCATCGGGCACGATCTCGACGCTCAGGCCATTCGCCTCATGGAAGCGGGCCAGTACCTGCCCGGCGCGATCGACACCGGCCTTGTCATAGGAGCCAGAATCGGTGTCGACCATCTCGCGCAGGAGGTCGATCATCGCCTGCTTGCGCTCGCCAAGCCAGGCGGTCACCTTGGCTTCTTCGGCAGTCATGTCGCTCATCGTAGGGCTCTCTGTGGTTCCGGATACGAAGGAGGCCGAGGCTAGAGCATTTTCGAGCGAAGTGGGTACCGGTTCGCGTGAAGAAAATGCGATAAAACAAAGGGCTAGAGCATTGAGGCGACGGCAGGGAACCGGCATTCGCGCCTGACATCCCCGCTGTTCAGGCAAGGACCTAGCCTGCTTCGCCTTCGGAAGGCCGTCATCGGCCATGATCATGCAGCGGGCATTCCGGGTGGAGGATGCGAGGATGATGCTCCACATCATCGTTTCAGGCGTGGTTCAGGGCGTCGGCTACCGGCAATGGCTGCGGGAGCGCGCGCTCGCCGCCGGGGTGACCGGCTGGGTGCGCAACCGGAGCGACGGCATGGTGGAGGCCCTTCTCTGCGGAGCGCCGGAAACGGTGGAGAACCTGGTCTCCGAGGCGCGAAAGGGCCCGCGCGGCGCCGTGGTCGCCGACATCGAACGCCGCGAGGCCTCGGCCTCGGCAGCCGCCCTTGCGAACGGCGATTTCACGATCGCCCGCAGCATCTGACGGGCGAGACCTCTTCCCTGCACGGCTTTTTCTTGACCAAGGAGAGTTTCATTGCCCACAAGCTGCCCCGTCCCGACGCCAGCCGAACGACACTACATCGAGATCCAGGAACGGGCGGAGCAGACGATGTTGGCTGCGATCTATGGGGCGCTCCGGACCGCCAGCGAGCAAGCCGCGGACGAGCTGAAAGCGATCGGTGCCGAACTGCCGCCGCCGGATCACGCTTACTTTGTCGCCGTAGCCCAGCAGAAGCTGTTCCTCATGCTGTGCGGTGCCGACCCCGAGACATTCGAGGGCGGAAATCCTGATATTGCCGCCGCGGTGCTCCGGAACGGTCAGAACATCCTCGACCATTATTGGAGCAAGGGTTTCACCAAGACCGCCGGATAGTCCCAGTCCTTGGTCCGCCGCCTTGGCTACACCGCCCCATAGAAAAGCCCCGCCGGCTCGCGCCGGCGGGGGCTGTTTTCGTTTCGGCGCTCAGGCGGCTTCGAGATGGCCGATGCCGTCGATCAGCATGTTGGTGCCGCGGCCGGCGAGCCCCCACTGGCGTGTCATGACGCCCGCCGCCGTGGTCAGCACGCCCCCGGTGGTCAGGGCGACGCCCAGGACCTTCTGGCCGAGGCCGGCGCCGGCGACCGTATCGAGATCGGCATCGGTCAGGGCAACGGAGGTGTCGCGGGCGGTGTCGCAAGCGTGGCTGTCGGTCATGATCGGCTTTCCTCTCGTCCTGGGCCGGTGGCTTCTTCGCCCGGCCTGATGAGAGGCATTTGACCGTCCTGCGCTTACACGCACCTTACAGCCGCCGCGGGCTTACGGGTCGCGGTCGATCAGGACTTAAGCGGCCATAGCAGCGTGATGCTGGCATGCTCCGCTCCCCACCCAATCCGGCCGCTCCCAGGTTAGCGGTTCACGGCCTCGTTCAGCACGTCGCCCTAAGGCGCCTGCGGATTGCGGGGCTTGCGGGACAGGATCTTGTCGATCGCCTTGCCGCGAGCGAGTTCGTCGATGAGCTTGTCGAGGTAGCGGATCTCCCGCATCAACGGCTCGGTGATTTCCTCGACGCGTACGCCGCAGACCACCCCGGTTATGTCCGCCCGCGCGAGGTTGAGAGCCGGCGCCTGGGTGAAGAAGCTCTCATAGTCCGTATTATTCGCCAGTTGGGATGCGAGAGCCTCGCTGCCATAGCCCGTGAGCCAGTGGATGATCTCGTCGACCTCGGCCTTTGTGCGGCCTTTCCGCTCCGCCTTCGCCACCAGCAGCGGATACACCTTGGCGAAGCTCATTTTGTAGATGCGGCGCTCGGTCATCACCTCCACCATCAATGATGCGGCGCGAGCGCCCGTGGGACCAGACATCAAGAGAGCAAACCTCGGGCCCCAGCTCAAGCCAGCGCACCCGATCACGATGCCGAAAGAGCTCGGCTCGGGATCAGGATCATGGTCTCAGCCTCGCTTCCGGGGGCGACCTGTCCCGACACTGCCGCCCGCGCGCCGCCTGAAACAATCGCTGCTTGCGACGGCGAAGTGCGGGACCGGGCTCGGCGCCTGCCCTGCTACACCAGTTGCGCGACTTCCTTGTCGACCAGCCTGGCGACTTCTGCGGTTGCGTCGAGCAGCGCACGTTCATCCTGCTGGGCCCTCGAGACGATAGCCCCTCCCTGGAACACCGTTTGAGCCAACAGGGCGAGCGCCTTGGCGCGATCGGCTGGCAGGCCGGCCTTCAGCAGCATCTCCTCCATCAGGCCCATCCAGACGCCGAAAGCCTCGCGGCACAGATCGAGAAGGGCCGGCAGGTCATCTGCGCCATCATTGACGAGCGGCGAAATCGGGCAGCTTCGCTCGTAATTCGTCGTCCGCATCAGTTCGGCGATGCGTTCCGAAATGGTTCGCAACGCCGCGCCGGGGGTTTCCGCATTGGCGATGATGTCGGCGGTCGACAGCGTCACCTCGTCGACCGCGGCACGGGTTGCTTCCAGGGCGAGCTGCCCCTTGCCGCCGGGAAAGTGGAAATAGAGCGAGCCTCGCGGAGCGCCGCTCTCGGCGAGGACATCATTCAGCCCCGTACCGAAATAGCCGCGCGTCTGCAGGAGCTTGGCAGCCGCCTGCAGCATCCGGTCTTTTGTCGTGTTCGCCATGGCCACACCCTGGCACGGTTGACAGGAATATGAAAACCGGTCTACAAAATATGTAGATTGGTCTATATAAATCTAGAAAACGGCCGCGCAAGGGCCGCAGATGCGGAGACCGCGTCACCACGCCGGCCATGCGCTCCGGACCGCCAAGGGAGGACTGCAATGCCGAAGACGATCTACGTAAATCTGCCGGTTAAGGACCTCGCCGCTGCGACCCGCTTCTATGAGGCGATCGGCTGCGAGAAGAACGAGCGGTTCAGCGACCACCAGGCGTCGAGCATGGTCTGGTCCGACACCATCACATTCCACCTGTTGTCGCAGGCCTATTTCTCGACCTTCACACCAAAGCGGATCGCAGACGCCCATGCGACGAGCGAGGTGCTGCTGGCGTTGGCCCGCGACAGCCGCGAGCAGGTCGACGCCATCGTCGCGGCAGCGGCAGCGGCCGGCGGCAAAGCCGACATCCGCGCGCCGCAGGATATGGGCTGGCTGTACACGCGGGCCTTCGAGGACCCCGACGGTCACGTGTTCGAAGCGATATCGGCGGACATGGAGGCTGCGCCTGCCGAGATGAATGCATAGGTCCAGGTGACGATGGCCGGACGGAAGAAGGATCGCCCCGTCGTGGTTCGACCGGCCAGGCCGGACGATCATCACGCATGGCTAACGCTCTGGGGCGCCTATCACGCCTATGGGGCTCGAGGCGGGGCGCCTCCCCCTGCTGAAGTTTCGACTGCCAGCTGGGCCAAACTCCTCGATCCGGCCATTCCCATGCAGGCTCTGCTTGCCGAGCACGCGCGTGAACTGGTCGGATTTGCCCATATCGTCTTCCACCCGACGACGAGCCTCGCAGGTCCGTCAGCGCTCCTGGTGGACCTGTTCGTCAAGCCGGCCCTGCATGGTCGTGGCATTGGCCGCGCGCTGATGCAGGCGGCCATCGTGTCGGCGGAAATCGCCGGCGCCGAGCGCCTGACTTGGAATGTGCGCCCAGACAACGCGGCAGCGCTTCGTCTTTACGACAGCATGGGAGCTCCCTCCGGCCACATCGTCTACCGGCGTGAGCTGCGCTGAGCGCGATTGCGGTTTCAAGCTAAAGCGACGAGCAGCCGATCGGCAGATCGAAAGGAATGCCGGTCGCACAGGGCCCGCACCAGCGCCATGTGCGGCGGCCTGGCAATAGAAGAGCCCCGCCGGCAGCCGGCGGGGCTTGAGGTCGGTGGGGCGCCGCACCGGCGCCCCGCGAACCATCCGCCTTACTCGGCGGCGCGCTGCGGCGTGTTCTCGGTGACCGAGATGGCCGGGCGCTCGCGACCATCCGCCTTGGCGAGCGCGCGGCGCACGCCATTGCCGTAGTCGGGATGGATCTTGTCGAAATGCGCGAGCTGGCGCTCCTCGATCGCCTGCGGGATGCCGCCCATCGCCGCGGCGATGTTGGAGAACAGGCGGTCCTTCTGACCCTGGTCGAACAGGTTGAACAGCGCGCGCGGCTGACCGTAGTCGTCATTGCCAATGCGATGGTTGTAGCGGTCGGCATTGCCGTCGATGCGCAGCGGCGGCTCCTTCGCCGACGGCTCCTCGACCGGGCCGCCGAAGGAGTTCGGCTCGTAATAGGCGTCGGGATTGCCCGTCTTGATGCCGCCGAACGTGTTCATCTGGCCGTCGCGGTGATAGTGGTGCACCGGGATCTTCGGCTGGTTGACCGGGATGTGCTCGTAATGCGTCCCGAGCCGGTGGCGATGGGCATCGGCATAGGAGAAGATTCGGGCCTGCAGCATCTTGTCGGGCGAGAACCCGATGCCCGGCACGATGTTCGAGGGCGAGAAGGCAGCGTTCTCGATCTCGGCGAAGTAGTTCTCCGGATTGCGGTTCAGCTCCATCACGCCGATGTCGATCACCGGGTACTCGGCATGCGGCCAGACCTTGGTGAGATCGAACGGGTTGTAGGAGGTCTCCTCGGCATCGAGCTCCGGCATGATCTGGACCTGCACCTTCCAGCGCGGGTACTCGCCGCGCTCGAGGGCGTTGTAGAGGTCCTCCTGCGTCGACTCGCGGGTCTTGCCGACGACGACGGCAGCCTCGTCATTGGTCCAGTGCTTATGGCCCTGCATGGTCTTGAAGTGGAACTTGACCCAGTAGCGCTCGCCGCTGTCGTTCCAGAACGAATAGGTGTGCGAGCCGTAGCCGTTGATGTGGCGCACATCGGTCGGCAGGCCGCGATCGGACATCAGGATGGTGACCTGGTGCAGGCTCTCGGGCGAGAGCGACCAGAAATCCCACATCGCCGTCGGCGAGCGCATATTGGTCTTCGGGTGGCGCTTCTGGGTGTGGATGAAGTCCGGGAACTTCACGGGGTCGCGCACGAAGAAGACCGGCGTGTTGTTGCCGACCAGATCCCAGTTGCCGTCCTGCGTGTAGAACTTCAGCGCGAAGCCGCGCACGTCGCGCTCGGCGTCAGCGGCGCCCATCTCGCCGGCGACGGTCGAGAAGCGGGCGATCATCGGCGTGACGGCGCCGGGCTGCAGCGCCTTGGCCTTGGTGTACTTCGAGATGTCGCCTGTGATGGTCAGCGTGCCATGCGCGCCCCAGCCCTTGGCGTGGACGGCGCGCTCGGGGATGCGCTCGCGGTTCTGGTGGGCCAGCTTCTCGATCAGCTGGTAGTCCTGCATCAGGACCGGGCCGCGCTCGCCGGCGGTGATGGAATTCTGGTTATCCGGGATCGGCGCACCGGCGCTCGTCCGCATGATCGGGTTCTTAGACATCGTGTCCTCCACCTGCAGCCAATTGGAACCAGCAGGCCGGAAGGGCGGCCTGGCTGGAATTGGAGGAAGTAACAGGACATTGCGACGATGATGTCCAATACCGTTTGCGCCACGCCACGATAGGTTTATCTTATCGTCATGTTCACCTTGAAACAGCTTCGCTATTTCGCCGCGGTCGCTCGCCATCGCCATTTCGGCCGCGCCGCAGCCGAATGCCATGTCAGCCAGCCCGCCCTGTCCCTGCAGATCCAGGAGTTCGAGCGCTTCCTCGGGACGCAGTTGGTCGAGCGCCGCCGCAATGCCATCACCCTGACGGAGGCAGGGCACGACATCGCCGAGCGGGCCAACCGCATCTTGATCGAAGCGAACGACCTGATCGACCATGCCCGGCATCGGCCGAAGCTGCTCAGCGGCCGGCTCGAGCTCGGCGTCATCCCCTCGATCGCGCCCTATCTGCTGCCAACAACGCTGCCGCGCCTGCAGGAAAGCTACCCCGCGCTCGATCTCGGGCTGCGCGAGACGCAAACCGCGACCCTGCTCGACGACCTCGTCGAGGGGCTGCTCGACGTCGCTCTCCTGTCGCTGCCGATCGACCGGCCCGGGCTGGAGACCATGCACCTGTTCGACGACCCCTTCCTGCTGGCGCTACCCTCCGGCCCGACCGGCGACGGCACGGCGATGACGCCGGAAGCCGCGCTGGCCGGCGAGAATCTGCTGCTGCTGGAAGAGGGGCACTGCCTGCGCGACCAGGCGCTGAGCTTCTGTGGACTGGCCAGCCTCGGCTCGCGCCGGCAATATGGCGCCTCCAGCCTGTCGACGATCATGCAGATGGTCGCGAACGGTTTTGGCACGACATTGCTGCCGGCCATGGCGCTGCCGATCGAGTGCCGGCCTGACATGCCGGTCAAGCTCTACCGCTTCGCCCCGCCGGCACCGAGCCGCTCCATAGGCCTGGCCTGGCGCCGAACCTCGGCGCGCAAGGCCGATTTCCATGCGCTGGGGCGCATCCTCGCCGAGATCGGCAGTTCGCTGGCCGAGGGGCGCGAAGGCGGGCCGCCGATCGAGCCGGAGACGCTGCGCCTGCCCGCGCCTCAGCGCCGCGCTTCGTAGGCCATCCTCAGCGCGAAACCTGCGAGCACCGTGCCCATCAGCCAGCGCTGGGCCAGCGACCAGAGCGGCCGCGTGCGCAGGAACAGCGCGATGCCGCCGGCGGCGAAGGTGATCAGCGTGTTGACGCTGACGCTGACCACGATCTGGATCAGCCCGAGCAGGATCGACTGGCCGAGCACGCTGCCCGCCGCCGGATCGATGAACTGCGGCAGCAGCGCGAGATAGAACATCGCGATCTTCGGATTGAGCAGGCTCGTCAGCAAGCCCATCATGAACAGCTTGCGCGGCCCGTCATGCGGGAGGTCGCGGACATGGAAGGGCGAGCGGCCACCGGGGCGCAGGGACTGCCAGGCCAGCCAGAGCAGATAGCCGGCGCCAAGCAGCCGGAGCGCGTCATAGGCATAGGGCACCGCGAAGACGAGCGCGGTGATGCCGAAGGCGGCGCAGAAGACATAGAACAGGAAGCCGAGCGCGATGCCGCCGAGCGAGACCATGCCCGCCATCGGCCCCTGCGCGATCGAGCGCGAGATCAGGTAGACCATGTTCGGGCCGGGCGTGAGCACCATCCCCAGCGCGACCAGGGTGAAGGCCAGCAACGTCGATAGTTCGGGCATGGTGATCTCTCCGGATCCGATAGCCGAACCATGCGCAGAGCGTTCGAATCCGGACAAGACGCCACACATGCAGGAGCGGCATGGCCCATGGGCAAACGCCTGCGTCCAGCGTGGGATCGGCCGGGCTCAGCCGCGCATGTCGACCAGCACGAGATCGGTATCGCCCGGCTTTACGCCAGCGCCTGTCAGCATGGCGTGGACCTGGCCGCGATGATGGGTCTGGTGGTTGAAGAAGTGGACGACGAGCTGGGCCCGCGGCCGGGTGAGCTCGCGGCGGGAGATGCCGGAGACCCAGGTCAAATCGCCGGCGAGCCACTCCGGCGAGAGCCCGGCCGCCCAGTCGCCGATCACCGCGTCCGTGGCGCGTCGCTCGGCGACGAGCTCGTCCCAATCTTCGATCATGCGGGAGGATTCGCTGCCGGGGACATCGGGCTTCGGCATTCCGGCGAAGCGGTGGAGCCACATCCGGTCGCCCCAGAGGAGATGGCAGAAAGTCCCGTGGATCGAGCCGAAGAAGGCGCCACGATCCTGCCGCCGCGCCGCATCGCTCAATGTCGCCGCGGCGCCGTAGAGGTTCTCGTTCTGCCAGGCGTTGTAGCGCGCCATGGTGACGGCATAGGCGGTATCGATCACGGCGTTGCCCCCTCGTTCCGGTTCGGATGGTCCCGCAGCCCTCACCCCGAGCAGCCGCAGCGGCGGCGTCTCGAAGGACGAGGCCGCGGAGCCTGCCTCAGATGATGTTGGCTTCCAAGAGCGGCCGGCCCGCGACGATGCGCTCATGGCCGAGATCGGCAAGGTCGAGGCTCAGATAGCGGCCATGCGCGATGTGCTCGGCGAGGCCGCGCCCAACCGCCGGCGATTGCTGCAGACCGTGACCGGAAAAGCCGTTGGCGAGATAGAGATTGGTTACGCCCACGGCAGGCCCGACGATGGCATTGCCGTCGAGCCCGTTCATGTCATAGGGGCCGGCCCAGGCCCGGCCGGGGCGGATCGCCTCGAAGGCGGGGATGCGATGGGCCAGAGCCGGCCATACCGTCTCCTCGAAGAAGGACCAGTCGACATCCTCGACATCGGCTGCCTGCTCGTCCCAGTCGGGATCGTGCTGGCCTTCCACCGGCGACGCCCCACAGATGAACATCTGCCCTTCGGCGCCGCGCTTCCCCTCCGGCCGGCAATAGGCACCCGAGGTGTCGATCAGCAGCGGGCAGTTGTCGACCTCGCCCTTGCAGGTGAAGGTGAAGACATAGCGCTTCTTCGGTGCGACCGGGATCGCGACGCCGGCGCTCCCCGCCAGCTTTGTACCATGCGAGCCGGCGGCGTTGACGACCGCCCCGCAAGCGATGCGGCTGCCATCGGAGAGCTCGACGCCGGTGACCCGCCCGCCCTCGACGATGTAGCGGGCGACCTCGCCCTGGCGGTACGCGACGCCGAGGGAGCGCGCCTTCTTGCGGAAAGCCTGGAGCAGGGCCCAGCCGTCGAACCAGCCCTCGCCACTGACGCCATAGGTGCCGCAGGCGAGATCCGAGGTGTTGAGCCAGCCGAACTTGCCGCCGAGCGCTTCGGCCGACAGCAGGGCGATGTCGGCGCCCTCCGCCTGCTGCAGGCGCTGGTTGGCTTCCAGCACCGGAGCGCCCTCGCCGCTCGCGACATAGAGATAGCCGCCCTCGTGCAGATCGATGGAGGGGACCTCGCCATCGACGGCAAGATGGCTGCCGATGTCGCGCAGGAAGCCGATGCCGTGGAGCGAGATGCGGATGTTGACCGCGCTCGAGAACTGCTGGCGGATCGAGGCCGCGGAGAGGGCCGATGCCGAGTAGCGGTAGGTCGGGTCCTTCTCGATCACCACGACCTTGCCCTTGAAGTCGGGATCGGCGGCAAGATGATAGGCGACGGAGGAGCCGATCGCGGCCCCGCCGACGATCACGACATCTGCGGTTTCTGAAACGGGCGGCATTCTGGACCTGCGACGAAGGAGGAAAGGTTCGTGACCTTTTCGCATGATTGGCGCGGCTTTCCACTCTTGTCGAGAGCTGCTAGCCGACGCCCTCGCATTCACCCAGCAGCCAGTCGCGGAACGCAATCACGGTCGGCAAGCTCGCCTTGGCCTCGGGATAGACCAGGTAATAGCCCTCCGACCCGCGCACCGGCCGGTCGACCGGGATGACGAGCGCGCCGGAGCGCAACTCCTCCTCGACCAGAAGGCGCGGCACGATGGCGATGCCGAGACCGGCGACGGCGGCCTGCGCGACCATGGCGAACTGCTCGAAGCGCGGGCCCATCAGCGCCCGCTCCGGCGGCAGACCCTGTTTCTCCAGCCAGTCGGCCCAGGCCCGCGGCCGTGTCGACTGCTGCAGCAAGGGCTGGCGCAGCAGGTCGGCGGCCTCCGCGAGGCCTGCACGCGCCACCAGTGCGGGCGCCGCCACCGGCACGACCTCCTCGCCCATCAGCCGGTGCAGCCGCGCGCCGGGCCAGACCGGATGGCCGAAATGGATCGCCGCGTCGGCGGGGTCGTGGGCGAAATCAAAGGGCACGATCCGCGTCGAGAAATTGATGGTGACGCCGGGATGGGCCTCGGTGAAGCGCGGCAGCCGCGGAATCAGCCAGCGCGTGCCGAAAGTCGGCAAAATGGCGAGGTGCAGCAGGCCGGCTGCTCCGCGAAAGGCCATGGCCGAGAGGGTCGCCGCGGCGAGGCGGGACAAGCCGTCGCGGACTTCCGCCGCATAGGCGGCGCCGGCCGGCGTCAGGCTGACGCGCTTCTTGACGCGCTCGAACAGGCTCAGGCCGAGACTCTGCTCGAGCAGAGCGACCTGGCGGCTGACCGCCCCTTGCGTCAGGTTCATCTCCTCGGCGGCACGGGTGAAGCTGCCATGGCGTGCCGCCGCCTCGAAGGCGGCCAGCGCCGAGAGGGAGGGCACCGAGAGGCGGCCGGGCACGAGCTCAGACGTCATGAGAAAACCTCATTAATATATGAGAACATATCGGTTGCCCGCGGCGACCGAAAGAGGGCATTCTCCGGCGGAACCGACAGGCTTTTCGACGATCGCCTTCCGCCGCGGCCGACGCGGGCCGGGACGGCGATCTGTTTCATGCGCTCCCCCCCGCGACGGGCAGGAGCGCCAGGCACAGGTACGAGATGACCACTTCCCTTCCCAAAGACGCCCTCGCCCTCCTCCAGCGCCTCGGCGTGCCGGAAGCCGCCTATGCCGGCGCCGGCCTCTCGGCCCGCTCGCCGATCACCGGCGAGACCGTCGCGACCCTGCGCGAGACCTCGCCGGCCGAGGCCGAGGCCGCGATCGGCAGGGCCCAGTCGGCCTATCTCGCCTGGCGCAAGGTGCCGGCGCCGCGGCGCGGCGAGTTCGTGCGCCTGCTCGGCGAGGAGCTGCGTGCCGCCAAGACCGATCTCGGCCTGCTGGTGACGCTGGAAGCCGGCAAGATCACCTCCGAGGGCCTCGGCGAGGTCCAGGAGATGATCGACATCTGCGACTTCGCCGTCGGCTTGTCGCGCCAGCTCTACGGCCTGACGATCGCCACCGAGCGCCCGAGCCACCGCATGATGGAGACCTGGCACCCGCTCGGCGTCTGCGGCGTGATCTCGGCCTTCAACTTCCCGGTCGCGGTCTGGTCGTGGAATGCGGCGCTCGCCTTCGTCTGCGGCGACAGCGTCGTCTGGAAGCCCTCCGAGAAGACCCCGCTGACCGCGCTCGCCGTGCAGGCGATCGTCGAGAAGACGATGAAGCGCTTCGGCCCCGAAGCCCCGGCCGGCCTCTCCGAGGTCTTGATCGGCGGCCGCGAGATCGGCGACATCCTGGTCCAGGACCATCGCGTTCCGGTCGTCTCTGCCACGGGCTCGACCCGGATGGGCAAGGAAGTCGGCCAGAAGCTGGCGGCGCGCTTCGCCCGCGCCATCCTCGAGCTCGGCGGCAACAACGCCGCGATCGTCGCCCCCTCGGCCGATCTCGACATCGCGCTGCGCGGCATCGCCTTCGCGGCGATGGGCACCGCCGGCCAGCGCTGCACCACGCTGCGCCGCCTGATCGTGCACGAAAGCGTCTATGACGCGCTGATCCCGAAGCTGATCAAGGTCTACGGCTCGGTGAAGATCGGCGATCCCCGCGAAGCCGGCGTGCTGGTCGGCCCGCTGGTCGACGAGGCCGCCTATCAGGGCATGCAAAAGGCGCTGTCCGAGGCCAAGGCCGCCGGCGGCAAGGTCCATGGCGGCGAGAAGGTCGATGTCAGCCAGGGCGGCTTCTATGTCCGCCCGGCGCTGGTCGAGATGCCCGCGCAGACCGGCCCGGTCGAGCGCGAGACCTTCGCCCCGATCCTCTATGTCATGAAGTACAGCAGCCTCGACCAGGCGATCGCCATGCAGAACGCGGTCGGCGCCGGCCTGTCCTCGTCGATCTTCACCCTGAACATGCGCGAGGCCGAGCTCTTCGTCTCGGATGAGGGCTCGGATTGCGGCATCGCCAACGTCAATATCGGCCCGTCCGGCGCCGAGATCGGCGGCGCCTTCGGCGGCGAGAAGGAGACCGGTGGCGGCCGCGAGGCCGGCTCGGACGCCTGGAAGGCCTATATGCGCCGCGCCACCAACACGGTGAACTACGGCACCACCTTGCCGCTGGCGCAGGGCGTCAGCTTCGATGTGGATGCGTGAGACTTTGAACTAGGAAAACACACCGTCATTGCGAGCGTAGCGAAGCAATCCAGGAGCGGCAGCGCTCTACGCCTCCCTGGATTGCTTCGTCGCTACGCTCCTCGCAATGACGGCGAACAGGAACAAAGGGGAGTTGAGATCATGGCCGAGGCCGCCCGCAAGACCGCCCATAGCCACAAGCTCGCGCAGTTCAGCTGGGAAGATCCCTTCCTGCTCGACGAACAGCTCTCCGAAGATGAGCGGCTGATCCGCGACACGGCCCGCCAGTACGCGCAGGAGAAGCTGCAGCCGCGCGTCGCCGAGGCCTATCTCGAGGAGAAGACCGAGCGCGGCATCTTCAACGAGATGGGCGAGCTCGGCCTGCTCGGCGTCACGGTTCCCGAGGAGTATGGCTGCGCCGGCGCCAACTACGTCTCCTACGGGCTGGTCGCCCGCGAGGTCGAACGCGTCGACTCCGGCTATCGCTCGATGATGAGCGTGCAGTCCTCGCTGGTGATGTACCCGATCTATGCCTATGGCGACGAGAACCAGCGCAAGAAGTACCTCCCGAAGCTCGGCTCCGGCGAATGGGTCGGCTGCTTCGGCCTGACCGAGCCCGACGCCGGCTCGGACCCGGCGGGCATGAAGACCCGCGCCGAGAAGGTTGCCGACGGCTACAAGCTGACCGGCTCGAAGATGTGGATCTCGAACTCGCCGATCGCCGATGTCTTCGTCATCTGGGCGAAGTCGGTCGCGCATGACAACGAGATCCGCGGCTTCATCCTCGAAAAGGGCATGAAGGGCCTCTCCGCGCCGAAGGTCGGCGGCAAGCTTTCATTGCGCGCCTCGATCACCGGCGAAGTCGTCATGGACGGCGTGATCGTGCCGGAAGAGAACCTGCTGCCGAACGTTTCGGGCCTGAAGGGTCCGTTCGGCTGCCTCAACCGCGCCCGCTACGGCATTTCCTGGGGCGCGATGGGCGCCGCCGAGGACTGCTTCCACCGCGCGCGCCAGTACGGGCTCGACCGCAAGCAGTTCAACAAGCCGCTCGCC